>Ga0247727_10004122_pt1 | contig 31208 bp, 21 predicted proteins | sample WisWelCaveWW1625_FD_202498 | JGI IMG/M metagenome (GOLD analysis project Ga0247727, IMG submission 202498) | Biofilm microbial communities from Wishing Well Cave, Virginia, United States - WW16-25 | ecosystem: Environmental > Aquatic > Deep subsurface > Groundwater > Cave microbial mat | place... | reverse complement strand
AGCTCCTGATCCAGGACAGGAGGATCGCCGGCACGTCGACGTCGAACGCCGCCTACTCGCGCGAGCGGTTCATCTTCGACCCGACGGTGGCGACGCCGCCCCCGGCGGCGCTCACGGCGGCGCTCCAGCCGGTGCCGACCGTGACGGCCACCAACCTCACCCATCCTCCCGAGCTTTCGTGGTCCGAGGTGACGCAGGGCGAGGGGATGCACTGCCTGTCGCTCGTGAGCAGCCTGCAGGCGCTGACCTGGCGGATCTACGTGCCGGCCGACGCGACCCAGGCGAACGGCGGGACGATCACGATGCGCTTCCCGTTTCTGCCCGCGAGCCTGCCCGACGGCGTCGGGCCGCTCGACTTCCAGAACCCCGGACTCTTCAAGGTCGTCGTCGAGTCCTACGACCTCGACCCGGCGCACGCCTTCGGTCCGGGATCGGCCGAGCAATACGACTTCGACCCGCAGTCGTGGTTCCAGTCCGACCTCGAACGCGAGTGCCTGCGCTCGTCGCGCTCCGATCCGGACGTGACGATCCAGACCGTTCCGTGACGGTCGCCGGAGCCTGAGATGGCGGCCGACGTCCGCGCAATCTGCCTGCTCTCCGGCGGGCTCGACTCGACGGTCGCGCTCGCGCTCGCGCGCGAGCGGGGACCGGTCGTCCTCGCGCTCACGATCGACTACGGTCAGCGCGCCGCGCCGCGCGAGGTCGAGCGGGCCGGCCGCATCGCGGCGCACTATTCAGTTCAGCACCGGGTCGTCGAGCTGCCGTTTTTCCGCACGCTGCCGGCGGGGGCGCTGCTCGATCCGGCCGCGCCGCTCCCTCGTCCGGACCGCGCCGCGCTCGATCGCGGCGGAGCGCCGCTCGTCGAGAGTGCCGCCCGCGTCTGGGTGCCCAACCGCAACGGCGTCTTCCTCGAGGTCGCGGCGGCCGTCGCGGAGGCGCTTGGAGCCGGACGCGTCGTCGTCGGCTTCAACCGCGAGGAGGGGGCGACCTTTCCCGACAACACGGCCGAGTACGCGGCCGCGATGAACCAGGCGCTCCGATTCTCCACGCGCGGCGCCGTCTCGATCGAGGCTCCGACGGCGGCGCTCGACAAGGTCGAGATCGTGCGGGCCGGCCTCGCGCGCGGCGTCCCGCTCGAGCTCGTCTGGCCCTGCTACGAGGGGGGAGCGAGCCCCTGCGGCGCCTGCGAGTCGTGCCAGCGCTTCCTGCGCGCCGCCGATCGCGCCGGCGCCCGTGTTTCGTTCGGCCGTTGAGGCGCGACCTGCTCCTGGAAGGGTCGAGCATTTACTGGCTTGCGCGCTGCTGCTAGCTTCTTCGCCCTTCAAGTTTCGAGAGAGTCGTGCAAGAGAGTCGTGCCGGTGAGCCGTGCCAGAGAGTTGGAATGAGTAACGCAGCAGAAGCAGAAGCGAAGACCAAGCTGATCCACGAGTACCGGACGCGGGAGGGGGACACCGGTTCGCCCGAGGTGCAGATCGCCCTCCTCTCGGAGCGGATCAAGGGTCTGGCCGACCACTTCAAGACTCACAAGAGCGACCACGCGGCGCGTCGCGGCCTGCTGATGATGGTCGGCCGCCGCAGCACGCTGCTCCGATACCTGAAGCAGAAGAGCCCCGAGCGCTTCGAGCAGGTCGTCAAGCGCCTGGGGCTGCGCGTCGGGTGAGCAGCGGGATCCACCTGCGTCGCCGGAGACTTCAGGGCCCCCGCCGCTTCATCGCGGCTCGTCCCGGTCTCCCGCACGCAGGGCGGCAAGGAAGGCGGTAGCAAGCGATGGACGGATCAGCGGCGGCCCCCTCCACCGGAAACGGTGCGCACGGTCAGGCCTACCTCGACACCGCGATCGTCGTCGAGCGGCAGATCGGCCGCGAGACGCTGCGGATCTCGACGGGGCTGCTGGCGCGGCAGGCCGACGGCGCGGTGTTCGTGACCTACCGCGACTCCGCGGTGCTCGTGGCCGTCTCGACCGCGAAGCCGATGCGCGAGCAGGACTTCTTCCCGCTCACCGTCGACTACCGCGAGCGCACCTCGGCGGCCGGCAAGTTCCCCGGCGGCTTCATCAAGCGCGAGACCCGGCCTTCTCAGAAGGAGATCCTCACCGCGCGCTGCATGGACCGGCCGATCCGGCCGCTCTTCGCGGAGGGGTACAAGGACGAGGTCGAGATCATGTCCACCGTGATCTCGGCCGACCCCGAGTACGACCCCGACGTGCTGGCGATGATCGGCGGCTTCGCGGCGCTCCACATCTCGAAGATCCCCTTCCTCGGCCCGGCGGGATCGGTGCGGGTCGGCCTGAAGGACGGCCGGCCGATCCTGATGCCGACGGACGACGAGCGCAGGAGCGGCCAGCTCGAGCTGGTCGTCGCCGGCCATCGCACGGCGGTCGCCATGGTCGAGGCCGGCTCCGCGGGCATCAGCGAAGAGGCGATGCTCGAGGCGATCCGCTTCGGCTTCGACGCGATCCAGACGATCTGCGACATGCAGGACGAGCTGCGCGCCCGCGCGGGCCGGCCGAAGATCGTGGTCGAGCCGCCCAAGCGCGACGACGCGACCTTCGCGCGCCTGAAGACCGAGCTCTGGCAGGATCTGCGCGGGGCGATCCTCACGCCCGGCAAGCACGCGCAGAAGGCGGCGTTGAAGGAGCTCGGCGCGAAGACGATCGAGCGCCATATGGGTCAGCGCGCCGACCTCAAGCCCGGCACGCCCGACTACGACAAGCGCGAGAGGGAGCTCAAGAGCCTCATCGCCGACGTCGTCTCCGAGCGCACGCGCACGATGGCGCTCGACGAACAGCTGCGCGCCGACGGCCGCGGGCTCAAGGACATCCGGCCGATCCGGATCGCGCTTAGCGTCCTGCCGCGCGTCCACGGCGCGGCCGTCTTCACGCGCGGCGAGACGCAGGCGCTCGCGCAGGTGACGCTCGGGACGACCTCCGACGAGCAGAAAGTCGACGGGCTGCGCGACGCCTTCACCAAGCGCTTCTACCTCGACTACAACTTCCCGCCGTTCAGCGTGAACGAGGTGAAGCCGATCCGGGGGCCGGGCCGGCGCGAGATCGGCCACGGCATGCTCGCCGAGCGGGCGCTCTCCGCGGTGGTGCCGGCCGACGAGGACTTCCCGTACACCATCCGCCTGATCTCCGACATCCTCGAATCGAACGGCAGCTCGTCGATGGCGACCGTCTGCGCCGGCTCGCTGGCGATGATGGACGCGGGCGTGCCGATCCTCCGCCCGGTGGCCGGGATCGCCATGGGCCTCATCACCGACGGCTCGCGGGTCCGGATCCTCTCGGACATCCTCGGCGGCGAGGACCACGACGGCGACATGGACTTCAAGGTCGCCGGGACCGACGCCGGGATCACGGCCATGCAGATGGACGTGAAGATCCAGGGGCTCGACCTCGGCGTGATGAAACAGGCGCTCGAGCAGGCCCGTGAAGGACGGCTCAAGATCCTCGAGATCATGAACTCGGTGATCTCGGCGGCCCGCCCGAGCGTCTCGCAGCACGCGCCCCGCATCCTGCGGCGCGTGATCCCGGTCGACAAGATCGGCGCGCTGATCGGACCCGGCGGCAAGAACATCCGCATGATCCAGGAGCGGACGAACACCAACGTCGAGGTCGACGACCACGGCAAGGTCATCATCTCGGGCAAGACCAGCGAGTCGATCGAGGAGGCGGCGCGTTTCGTCGACGCCTTCACGACCGAGGTGCAGATCGGCGACGAGTTCGAAGCGACGGTGCTCGAGCTCAAGGGCTTCGGCGCGTTCGTCGAGCTCGTGCCGGGCCAGGAGGCGCTGCTCCACGTCTCCGAGATGGCCGACCACTACGTCCGCGACCCGCGCGACGTCGTCGACGTCGGACACAAGATCAAGGTGAAGGTGATCAACGTCGACGCGAGCGGGAAGGTGAAGGTGAGCGCCCGCGCCAATCCGGGCGCGCCGGGCGGCCGGCGGGACGACGGGCCGCCCGGCGGACCATCGGAAGGTCGCGGCGGCTACGGCGGCGGACATGGCGGCGGGGGGCACGGCGGCGGTCATGGAGGAGGCTTTGGTGGCGGCGAGCGGCGGGGCCGCGGCGACCACCGGGGCGGCGGCCACCGAGGCCAGGGCGGCCACGGCGGCGAGCATGAACGCCACGACCGCGGCGGAGAAGGCGGCGGGCCGCAGGAGCCCGCTCCTGCCGCGCCGCCCGAAGGCGGCGACTTCGAGCCACGCGATCGTCTCGACGACGATCGCGGGCCGCAGCAGCCAGAGCCGCCGATGGAGGGAGGCGAGGGGCCGGGTGACGGAGGCGGTTTCCGCCGCCGCCGCCGGCGCCGCTGAGGGGAGAGAGCCGACGAAATCGCTGCGCATCGAGCGCAGCGCGAAACCGCGGCGGGCGACGTTCCGGTCGCTCGCGAGGTCCCTCGGACACGAGCCCGTCGCGGCGAACAATCCTCCGGCAGCGATGCCGGGCCGTTCAGGGACCTGCGACAGATTCAGGAGTTTGACGACCCATGCCGCAAGGGAAGATCAAGTGGTTCGACAACAAGAAGGGCTACGGCTTCATCACGATCGAGGGGATGGACGACATCTTCGTCCATTACAGCCAGATCGAGGGTGAAGGGTTCAAGACGCTGCGCGACGGCGAGTCCGTCGAGTGCGACGTCGTCCAGGGCAGCAAGGGGCTCTACGCCGAGAAGGTGCGTCGGCTCGAAGTCGTCTGACGCGGCGTCACCCCGATCGACCGAACGAAGCGCGGCCCGGCCGACCCCTTCGGGTCGGCCGGGCCGCGGTGCTTCACGGAAGAACGGGCGACCGGCTCAGAACTGCGCGTCGACCTGGATGCTCTCGACGATCGGGAGGCGCGTGCTGGGCGACAGCGCGCTGCCGTCCGCCGTCACGTCGAGGGTGATCCTCCAGCGCAGGAACTGGCGGCCGCTCGCCACCGACGGCGTCGGCGACCAGTTGGTGAGCGTCGCCGGATCGACCTCCTTCGAGCCCTCGACGATCGGGTTCGCGCCCTGGAACTCGACCTTGACCGAGGCGTTGAGCGGGATGAAGTCGGCGCGCGGGTCTTCGCCCGGCTTGTAGCGCTTGAGCACCGGGTCGAACTGGCCGAGGTAGCTGCAGACGACGTCGGTCGTCGACGGCGAGACGACGTTTCCCGCCGAGTCGGTGACCACGAAGCCCTGCGCGTCGAGCCCCTGGAACGAGAAGACGGGGTTGGTGGTCGCCGGCGGCCGGTTCGTCACGCGGCCGAGGTCGAACCAGGTCGAGATCGCCACGCTGATCGGGGTGAACTCGACGGGGTTGAGCGTGTTCGACGGGTCGATCCAGGCGCTCGAGGGCCGGAGGCTCGTGCTGCTGCTGACGACCGTGGCCGTCAGGCCGGCAGGAACCTGCAGCTGGATCATGCCGGGACTGCCGCCGCCCGCGTCTCCCGCGTTGCCGGTCGCCAGCCCGGTGTCGCAGGTGAAGTAGAAGTTGTCGTTCTCCGCCTTGTTCCCGGGGCCGCCCGTGACGTCGAGGATCGCTCCCGACTGGACGAGGATGCTCGTGCCGGACTGGAGGAGGATCGCGCCGCCCGATCCGCCGCCGCCGCCCCCGCCCCAGTAGGAGCAGCCGAGCGCCTCGCCGCCCATCCCGCGCCCGCCGGCCGCGTCGATGTTGCAGGTGGCGTCGAGCGTGATCGGGCCGAGCGCCTGGATCAGCAGCCCGCCGCCGCCCGCGCCGGCCCCGCCGCCCCGCGCGTCTCCGACCGAACCGGCGCGGGTCGGATTCGGGCAACCGAAGTCGTCGTTCGGACTATCGCAGACGAGGTCGTTGTTCGGGTCGGAGTCCTTGTGGCACCAGCAGCCGCAGGAGTAGGACTCGGTGAGGCTCGCGCCGCCGCCGCCGCCTTGCCCGCCGATCAGGCGGGTCACCTGCCCCTTGGTCCCGATGAAGTCGTTCGCGGCGTTGCCGTCGTCGAAGAAGGGATGGGTGCCGCCCACGCCGCACAGGAGATCGTCCTGCGTGGAGTCGCCGGCGTAGTCGCGGACGATGTAGGTCCCGGCGCCGTCCGGGAGCACGTTGCCGACGCCGTTGGCGTCGCCGAGCCGGTTGCCGCCGACCTTGTCGAAGAGCCCGGGCGTGATGCCCTTCATGAGCATCGAGCCGCCGCCTCCTCCAGGCGGCTTCTCGTTCGAGTGCGGGCCGCGGAACTCGGAGCAGTCGATCTCCTGGTTCGTCTGGTACTTGCCGTTGCTGTCCTTCAGGTCGAGGCAGCCGCACTGCCCGCCCGTTCCGCCGATCCGCTTCATGACGCCGTCGGCGGCATCGATGCCGTAGCCCGTCCCGCCATAGAGCGGATCGACGTAGGTCAGGTAGCTGATCTGGTCGGGCGGGAAGAAGAGGATCGGGTGCGACTCGCCGCCGCGGCCGCCGCCGCCGATTCCCGCGCCGCCCGGGATGGACGTGATCCCCGAGTCGTAAGCGTTCTCGGGCGTGCCGTCCTCGCCGGCCAGAAGGACGTCGCCGGCGATGTGCACCGAGCCGGTCGCCGTGAGGACGAGCGGATTGGGGCCGATCGGCTTGACGACGATCCGGTCGGGAATGTCGATGTCGGTGAACGAGAAGACGCCGCCGATCACCTCGAAGCCGGGCGGCGCGTCGGGCGTCGAGCCGTCGGGCAGCGGGAAGGTCTGCCGCGTCGTGTCGAGCGTCACGACCCGCGTCGTCGAGCCCGGCGGCGCAGGCGGCATGAACGATCCGAGGACGCCGCTGCCCTTGAACGCGAATCCCGCCTGCAGGACGTTGGAGTTCCGTTCGTCCCAGTCCGCCGGGAGGTTTCCGAGGCCGGCGAGCACCGGGTCGGCGTCGCGCCGATCGACGGTGTCGAAGTTCTCGACGAGCGCGTCGCGGACGGTCGTGGCCGGCGCCGGGGCGATCGTGAACCTCGTGGCAACGATGCGCGACGCCGAGGGAGCGCCGGTGTCGGAGAGGCCCATCAGCGCAGTCGGGAGCTCGAGCGCGAGCATGTCCCCGAACGGCAGGATCCCGCTCGCGGTGACCTTCACCACGCTGCGGGCGACCTCGTTCTCGATCAGCGTGACGTCGATGCCCAGCGGCAGCCCGCTCGGAAAGAAAGGCGGCCGGTCGTCGAGGTCGATGAGCTGGAAGGCGCTGTCGCCCACGTTGGTCGGGTCGGGATGGAGTGCCCGGTCGAAGGTGAGGAAGAAGGAGCGGCGCGGCGGGAAGAGCCCGTCAGGATCGCTGTAGAGATTGGGCGAGACGCCCGTCTCGCCATCGGCCGGATCGGCCTTCACGAGCTGCGGCGGGATCTTCTTCAGGCCGGCGAAGAAGTTGGCCGGATTGGTCGTGGCCTTGAAACCGATCAGGACGCCCCTGGCGTCGACGCTGTCGGGGAAACGCTTGAGCAGCGTCGAGGCTACGCTCGTCACGAAGGAGAAAGTCCGCGCGCCGACGCGGATCGTGTAGGAGCCGCCCGGATTGAGGCCGGTGCCGCCGGAGTCGACCGCGCCGTTGCCGGCGATCGAGTAGGGCCGCAGCGGCAGCGTCGGCGTGAAGGTGACGACTTCGTCAGCGACCGTGAACGAGCCCGAGACCGGGAGATTGGCGGCGTCGCGCACCTGGAGCGTGTTGGCGCTGATGCGATTGGGATCGGGGCGCGTGCTGAACGTGAGGACGATCTGCTGGACCAGCGGCGCGCTCGCGGGCGGCGTGTCGGTCGCCTCGGCGTTGACGTCGTTGGGATCGGGGAAGGTGACCGAGAGGAGCTGCCCGCTCTTGTCGTAGGTGGTGCCGCCGCCTCCTCCTCCGCCGCTCCCGCAGGCTGCAGCCGCCGCCGCGACTGCGAGGATCAGCACCGCCTTGAATCCGCGACTCCAGACCGAATGCGCGCGGACCATTTCTTCGTGCGAAGACGACATCGTGCAGTCTCCTGCTCTCCGGAAGCGCTTCGAGGCGGAGTTTCTATCCAAAGTCCGCCCCCTCCTCTCGGGGGGACTAGCAAAAGACGGCGATCGAGCGGTGAGCCCCCGGGGCCTCGAGGTGCCAGTCGAGCCCGGGAGAACGGTCCAGACCGTGGCCGCGGGACGGCCTTCCTTGGCCCCGTTCGCCGCGCGCTTTCGCACGAGCTGGGCGAAAGCAGGGGGGCCGCGCGCGAGCCGGATAGGATGCTCGCCCCGAACCCGAGACGGAGGCTTGGCGTCGCGTGCCGACCTCGCTCCGGCAAGCGTCTGTGATGGCTGCGCTCGCCGTCTCGCCCGCGTCGGCGGGGGAGGCGCCGCAGGCCGTCGACTGCCCCTCGGTCGTCCGCTCGGTTCGAGTCGACGGCCAGCTCGACGAATGGGAATCGGAGCGGTCCGCCTTCGTTTCGCTGACGCGCACCGACCCGTCCCTTCCGCCGCGCGACCTGAGCGCCGAGGTCGCCTTCCGCTTCGACGACGACGCCCTCTACCTCGCGCTCAAGCTGCAGGACGAGCAGGTCGTCGCCGACGCCCCGAAGTTCTGGGACGCGGACGGCATCGATCTCTACTTCGAGACGGCCGGAAACGAGCGAGCGGCGCGCGACGCGACTCGAAGCGTCCTGCGTCACCGCCTGACGCTCCTGCCGTTCAACCAGGGTCGGAAGTTCGGCGTGATCCAGTGGGCCGACCGCCGGGTCCTCGGGCCCGGCGGCTTGAACGGGGTCGACGTCGCCGCCATCGAGGTCGCCGAGTCGAGCGGCGCCTACACCATCGAGGCGCGCGTGCCGCTGCGGCCGTTCGGCATCGTGCCGACGCGCGATCGCGAGATCGGGTTCGAGCTCGCCGTGCGCGATCGGGACGGCACCGAGGCCGCCGAGTCGGAGAGCGGTCCTCCGGAACGCGGCCAGGCCTCGCTCAGCGGTCGGGCCGATCTCTCGGCGTCGGCCGGGCCGCTCCTGCGGCTTCGGTTCCGCGGCACGCCGCGCTCGCCCGGGCCGGGCCTTCGCGCCACGTCGACCGCGCCGCGCTGGTGGGGCGTCGCCGCGGCGCTCATGGTTCTCGCGCTCTTCTGGGGCGTCGGCAAGTCGGCCAAGCGCGTCCAGCGCGTCGTGCAGCCCCGCTTTCCGCGCTGGCGAACGGTCGGCCTGCTCGTCATCGCGTTCGTCGCGCTCCTGCTCGCCGGCGGCGTCGACGCGCTCGAGCGATTCGCCACGTGGCGCGGCGAGAAGGCGCTCCTCGAGCGAGGAGCGACGCTGCGCGAGGCGCTCGCCGAGCTCTCGACCGCGGAGGTCGCGGCGCGGCTGCGCGGCGCCGACGACGCCGCGCTGCGGGAGCTGCTCGCCGGCCACGCGCTTCAGATCACGGAGACCAACCGGTTCGAGCAGCTCGACGTCGTGCCGCCGGACCGGCTGGGACCCGGCGAGTATCGCTCGCTCGATCCGATCCCCGGCGTCCCGTTCCGCGAGTACGGCGTGCGGGTCGGCGGTCCGCGCGGCGCGCCCGACGCGTCCTCCTCGCTCGACGTCGTGCTCGAGCGGCCGGAGCGGGCGCGCCGCCTCCACGTCGCGCTCGCGGCGTTCCTTCCCGACGACGGACGCGCCGGCGGGCAGATCGTGAGCGGGGTCGAGGTGCAGCTCTACTTCGCCAACCGGCCGGCGCAGGCGGCGAAGGTCAACTACTTCACGATCGACGACGCGCGCGGCGACCTGCTCGGCCACGACCGGCCGAGCTGGGGCAAGGCGCGGCTCAAGGCGACGCCGCGCGACGAGCCGTGGCTCGCCGCCGAGGCCGGCGGCATGGAGATCCGCCACGTCGACCACTTCGTGTGGGAGATCGATCCGGTCGCCGCGTCGTCCGGCGACGCGGGCCGCGAGCCGCTCGTCTCGCGCATCGTCGTGCGCCCGACCGCCGCCGCGGGCGAGAGCACCCTCTTCGTCTCCGGCGTCACGCTCGAGCGAGGCGCTTCCACGCCTCAGTTCGTCCCGATCGCGCTCGGCTCGCCCGATCGCAACGGCTTCCCGATGGCGATGCGGCGCGGGCGGCCGGCGCCGCGCGAGCTCCGGATTCCGGTCAAGCCGGGCAAGGAGCCGACGACCGCCGTCCTCTTCGGCGGCGACGGCGACGGGCCGCTCGACCTGCTCCGGCTGCGTCTCTACTACCGGGCCGAGGGCGCCGTCCTCCGCCTCCTCGCCGACCCGGCGAAGCAGAGCCTGCTCAGCGTGCGGGCGCGGGTGCTGGTGACGATCGAGGGGCGCGACGCGCCGCTCGAGTTCCCGCTGCGCGCCGGGCTCGAGATCGACGACTCGCTGCTCTATGAGCAGCAGCACCCGGCGTCGATGGCGAGCTTCCTCGCCTCGACCTACGAGTCGCGTCAGGGGCTCCAGCACTACGACGGCTACGAGCTGCCGCTCCCGCCGGTCGCGCCCGGCGCGCCGCCGCTGCGAGTGCGGCGCATCGAAGTCGAGCAGCCGCCCGACGCGCGCGACGCGCTGGTCGTCGCCGGGGTCACGGCGCTCGTGCGCGATCAGCCGCCGCCGCCGCCGAAGCTCCGCCACCTCGCGCTCGAGGGGGCGACGCTCGCCTTCACGCCGGCCGTCCTCATGGCGCTTCAGGACGAGCGGCCGCGGATCGGATTCGCCGTCGCGCGCGAAGGCGTGATCACGACGGTGGGCGGCGCGCTCGCCACCGACGTGGTCGAGCGGCTGCGCGGGACCGGAGTCGCGTCGGCGGCGGGCGACGATGCTGGGCGGGTCGTCCGACGCGAGGAGCGCGCGGGCCGGAGCTTCCTCTCGCTGCTGCTCCCCTGCCCGTTCGGCGGTGGCAACCTGCGCGTGCTCCTGCTCGCGGAGCGGCCCGCGCTTCCGTCCGTGCGGGCGGCCCGCGACCTGGTCGCACTGGTCGCCGGCCTGCTCGCGCTCCCGTTCGTGCTCCTGCTGCTGGTCGACGGCCTCTCGCGCATCGCCCGAGTGCGCACCCGTCTCTCCCTGCTCTTCCTGCTCACGTCGCTCGCGCCGTTCTCCGTGCTCCTCTTCGTCCTGGCGAACGTCCTGACCGGCGAGCAGCGGCGCGCGGAGGAACGACGGGCCGAGGAGATGCTCGGCCAGGTGCGCGAGCGCGCGACGCGGCTGGAGGAGCTCGCCGCCGAGCACGCGTCGCGCGCGTTGAAGGAGCTCGAGGACATCGTCGACGCTCCCGTCGGCGACGAGGGCATCCGGCTTCGTCTGGTCCAGATGGCGCAGGCGTTCCCCGATCTCGACGCGCCGGTGGCGATCGTCGCCGAGACCTTCGGCGAGGGCGGCATCGCGCGGCGGATCCGGTCGAGCCCGCTCGCCGCGGCCGACCCGCGCTTCGACGCGGCGAGCGAGGGGCTCGCGCTCGCCTGGGGGGGCGTCGTCTTCTCGGGCTCGGCCGCGAGCACGCGACGTCCGCTCAAGGTGCGCGTCGCCGGCTGGTTCGATGCGGCGGCGCTGCGGCCGCTGCGGATGTCGCCCGAGGAGGGCGAGTCGATCGCGCTGCTCTCGCCGCAGATCCGGCGCGGCGGCGAAGAGTTCTCGGGCGGCGAGCCGCTGGCGCGCAGCCTCGTCGGCGCCGGGATCGACGGCACGGCTGCGCGGACGGCGGCGCACGAGCTCGACGCCGGACGAGGGGCCTTCGTCCAGGCGCTCGAGAGCGGCGGGACCTGCGGCTTCGACCTGCTGCGAGGCGCGGGCGGCGAGGCGGTCGCCATCGCGACGGCGGCGATCGGTGCGCGACCGGTCCGCGTCGACCTCGGATTCGCCAGCGTCGAGCTCTCGTGGTTCCTGCTCGCGCTCGGGGCGGTGATCCTGGCGGCGTCGCACTTCCTCGGGTCGGTCGTGACCGACGGGATCACGCGGCCGCTCGCGCGACTCCTGCGCGGCGCGGTCGAGCACGCGGCCGTCGCCGGGTTGAGCCGCGAGGCGGGTGGCGCGGTCCGCGACGACTCCGAGGACGAGGTCGCCTCGCTCGAGTCGTCGTTTCGCCGCCTTTCCGACGAGCTCGCCCGCCGAGGTCGGCAGCATTCGATGCTGATCGAGCTGGCCGCGGCGATGGCGCATCCCGGCGAGCTGCGGGAACGGGCGTGGCGCGCGCTCGAGAGCCTGCACCAGCTCATCGGGGGGACGGCGCTTGGCTGCTACGTGGTCGATCCGTCGGTCGACGCGCTCGTGCTCGCGGCGCAACGAAGCGAAGGGACGGCGGTCGAGTTCCCGGCGCGGATCGCGGCGGCGACACCGTCCGTGCGCGAGCTGTTGGCCGATCGGCGGTCCCGCACCATCTTCGACGGTTCGGGCGGCGACCGTGGGACGGCGCTGCGCGCCGACGCGAGCGCGATCGTCGTGCTGCCGCTGATGCGCTCGACGAGGCTGGTCGGCGTCGTCTTCGTCCGGCTGGCGACCGTCGACGATCCGCTCGCCGCGCTCGACCCGGCCTACGTCGATGGCATCCTCGGGCAGATCGCGGGCGGCCTCGAGAGCTCGCGGCTCGAGACGAGCACGATCGAGGATCCGGAGACCGGCCTCTTCGTGCACGCCCACTTCGCGTCGCGCGTCGCCGAGGAGATCGATCGAGCGGCCCACACGTCGCGGCCGCTCGCTCTCCTGGCGATCCGCGTCCCGCCGCACGGCGACGCGGCCGGCTCGAAGGACGAGCTGCGGAGGATCGCGGGACTCGTGGCGCGCGAGCTCCGTCGGACGTGCCGCGAGCGGGAGCTGCTCGGCCACGCCGGATCGCTCGAGTTCGAGGTGCTCGCGCCGTACGGCGGCCGATCGCGGGCCGACGAGATCGCGCGCGAGCTCCGCTCGCGGCTGGCCGATCCGCTGGCCCTCGGCGCAGACGCCGCCGGGCGGCTCGAGATTGCGATCGCCTGCTTCCCGGACGACGCTCGCAGCGCCGACTACCTTTTCTCCGTGCTGCGTCGGGGCCTCGAATCACCCGCGGCGGTGCCGGTCGAGACGACCACCGAGGACGTGATCGAGCGCTTCAAGGGCCGATTCCCGGAGTTCGGGTTCGGGTCGCCGCGAATGCAGCCGATGCTCCGCCAGCTCGAAAAGGTCGCGGCGAGCGATGCGACGGTCCTCGTGTTGGGGGAAACCGGCGCGGGCAAGGAGGTCGTCGCGCAGCTCCTGCATCGGTTGAGCCCCCGCACGAGCGCGCCGTTCGTCGCGGTTCACTGCGCGGCGCTACCGGAGAAGCTCCTCGAGTCGGAGCTCTTCGGCTACGAACGAGGGGCGTTCACGGGAGCCGACCAGCGCCGCGTCGGACGCTTCGAGCAGGCCCACGGCGGGACGCTGTTCCTCGACGAGGTTGCCGAGATCCCCATGGCGGTGCAGGTCAAGCTCCTGCGAGTTCTCCAGGATAAGAAGGTGCAGCCGCTCGGAGCAGGTGAAGAGCTGCCGGTCGACGTTCGACTCGTCGCGGCGACGCACCAATCGCTCGAGCGTCGCGTGCAGGAGGGGACGTTTCGAGAGGACCTCTACTATCGACTCAAGGTCGTGACCCTCGACCTGCCACCCTTGCGCGACCGAATCGACGAGATCCCCATGCTCGTCGATCGATTCCTCGCCGCACGACGCGCGAGCGACCCGACCTGTCGCGTTCGGGGGATCGAGCCTGGTGCACTCGACCTGCTTGCGAGGCACAAATGGCCGGGCAACGTCCGCGAACTCCGAAACGTCATCGAACGAGCGGTCGTGCTGGGTGACGGCGAGGTCGTGCGAAAGGAGGACGTCGCCTTCACGGCGCCGTCGCCGCCGGAACGAAGTAGCTCGAGTCTCGAACCGCCGGCAGCGACGCAAGATCCAAGGGCGCCGCTGCCGACTGCGAGCTCCGCCGGCGAGATGAGTGACGGACGACGCGACGGACTTAGCGAGCGGCAGCGCGAAATCCTCGGAGTGTTGCAGACTCGCGGTGCGTTGACCTCACGCGAGTACTGCTCGATCGCGGGGGTATCGCAGCGGACGGCCCTTCGTGAGCTCGCAGAGTTGGTCAGTCGAGGCGTCCTCAGCCGAACTGGGACGCGGCGCGCGGCGACGTACCGGATCTCCTCGCGCGATCAGGCTGAGGCACCGACCTGAGAGCGCTGGATCGGAAGAGACGAAGTTCCGCCATAGTCCGACGGATCGATCCGTTACGTCTGAAACTGTCCGAACCTACTGCGATCTAGCTTGGAGAATGGTGACGACTATCCACGATATTTTATATTTATTATACTCGTCGTAAATATATGTGTACAAATGACTTATACACTAATATTCAATCAGATTCGCCGATTCATCTGAACTCTTGACCTCCATTATTCAGCCATGGCACCGTGGTTGTCCGATCATTCCAGCGACAGTTCGATTTCAGATCCTTCCGATGCTGACCGTCCGCTGGGGAGCTGTCGTGGGGAGGATTCTCGTGGATCGCAATCCGATGTCGGTGTTCGTCGTCGGCACGGTCGTCTCGCTCGTGTTCGGTGGACTCCTGCCTGGGCTTCCTGCCGGCTTGGCGTCAGCGCATGCAACGAAGCCACTTCCGCGTGTGACGGTGTCCGGTCGCGTCCTTCTCGGAGATGACCGGTCGTTCCGAACCGTCGGTGTCGTCGATCGACGTGCGATTTTTGATGCGCTTCCTTCGATCCGGACGCTGAGGAGCGAGCGGGTGCCGAGAGACTCGGCGCGGTACCACTTCCTCGTCTACGAAGCAAATCGTCGGTTCCTGCGCGCGATCGAACGAGCTTCAGTCGCCAGCCAGGTGGACCTCATCGTCGAGGCCGGCGGCGTTTCGGCCGCTGGAATCGAGGTGCGAGACCTGACGGAGCTCACGCGTTCGTTTCTGGGGCGCGAGCGATGAACCGGCTGGCGGAGCTCGTGAACGCGGTCACGCGGTACGTCGGTGCGCTCGTCATGTGCAGTTGCGTCAAGGAACCGGTCCGGTCGCTTCCGCTCGGATTCCGCGTGAGGGAGTCCTCGAGTTCGAACGCCGTCGGTCCGACGCGTGGCGCTGAGCACGCGAAGGGACCGCGAGCGGTCGACGTCGCACCCGGCGGGCGGTCGATCCAGGATGACTCTCTTCGCGCGGAAGTTCCGGTCGCACCGATGGGTCCGAACCTGAGCCCGTTTCACCGTTTCGAGTGGAACCTGATCCGGAACGCCGACGGAATGCTTACGAAGCTCTACTACTTTCGATCGCAGCCTGCCGGCCCGGGCGCGGCGGTTTACGTCGACCTGCTCAAGCGCTTCATCCCCGGCTTCGCAGGACTCGCGGCCGATCAAGATTACTGGGTCAAGGACAAGTTCCTGATCGACCCGCGCATGGAGAGTCACGAGGCGTGGCGCCGCGGAGGCGACGTCGGACTTGCGCTCGGGTCAGGCCAGGTCGCCGACCTGCTGATGGTGACGGCTAGCGAGGACATGCTGCGGCAGATCGACGAGTTCCTAAACAGCGTCCTCGCCGACGTCCCGCAGATCGAGATCGAAACGACCATCGTCGAGATCGCGCTGAGCGACGAGCTCCTGACGGGCATCGAGATGTCGGTGACTCGGGGAACGGCCGCCGACCCGTCGAGCAACCTGATCCGCGACGTCTCGGTGAAGCTGGCGCAGGATCTCGTGCGGGGCACGTTCGGGACGTTCCACGCGATCCAGAACGACACCGAGGTCAACGGCCTCCTCGAGTTCCTGCAGACGACGACGAACTCCGAAGTCCTCTCGTCGCCGAAGCTCGCGGTACTGAATGGGCATCGGGCGGTGATCGACACCGGCCAGGAGACGCCTTTCTTCCAGCCGCAGTTCAATGCGGCGGGGATTCAGCAGATCGGGACGCAGTTCAAGCCGACCGGGATCTCCGTCGTGGTGACGCCGTTCATCCTGACGCCGGGAGTCGTCCAGCTCGAGATCTCCGTCGAGGTCTCGGCCGTGACCGGCTTCATCAAGGCCGGCGTGGGCAGCGACGCTGAGGTCGAGAACCCGATGATCTCACGCCGCAACGCCCACACGGTCGTGAACGTGCCGTCCGGCAAGACGGTGCTGATCGGCGGCCTCGTGACGACCGACAACATCGACTCGGTCGAGAAGGTGCCGTTCCTCGGCGACATCCCGCTTCTCGGTTACCTCTTCAAGCGCAAGACGACGACGTTCCGCAAGGCGCAGGTGCTCTTCTTCGTGAAGCCGCACGTCGTCGAGAACCGATTCCGTGAAGGCGAGATGTACGACCCGGTGCAGGACTTCCGCAGGTGATCGAGGCGGCGGTCGCGGCCGCCGCGCCAACGAAATTCATCTCGGCCATCGTTCGGCCGAACGGCGGCCTGTCGGGGCTCGCGTGGGGACGCGGCGGATGCTCCGACAGGCCGCCCCTTCGTTGCTCGAGCCCGAGAGCGGAATCTGATCCGGGAGCGCGACGGCCGTCCGGGACGGAGCTCAGCGCGCAGCAGCCGGTGCCGAGTTCCTGGCCCGCAGCGCGTCGCCCACCGTCAGGAACGCGGCGACGGTCACGCAGAGGATCACGCCGGGCGCCAGCATCCACGGCCGCTGCGCGAGCTGCGACACGCGCGTCGCCTCCGCGAGCAGCCCGCCCCACGACGGCTCCGGCTCCTGGACGCCGAGCCCGAGCATCGAGAGCCCCGACTCCATCACCACGTACCCCGGCAGCGCGAGCGCCGCCGCGACCAGCGCCGACGGCAGCGTTCCCGGCAGCAGGTGGCGCAGAACGATCCTCGCCGCTCCCGCGCCGAGCGCGCGCGCCGCCTGCACGTGGTCGCGTGCCTTGATCGCCAGCACCTGGCCGCGAACCGTGCGCGCGAGCCCGGCCCACCAGATCGCGCTCACGATGCAGACCACGGTCGCCTGCACTCGCGTGGCCGGCCAGTGCGTCGTGTCGGGCAGAGCGCCACGCAGCGCGAGCAGGACGTAGTAGCCTGGCACGAGCATCAGGAGCTCGCACAGGCGCATCAACGCGCCGTCGATCCGCCCGCCGAACCAGCCGGCGATTCCGCCGACGGCCATCCCGATCGAGAAGGAGACGAGCACGCCGACGACGGCGATCGCGAGCGAGACGCGTGCGCCGTGGACGACGCGCGCGAAGAGGTCGCGCCCGCGCAGGTCGGTGCCGAGCAGGTGGGGCGCCGGCCCGCCCGCGCCGATCCCGAAGAGATGGAGGTTGCAGCGCAGCCGCGGAAGTCCCGGCACCGCGACGTCGTACGGCTCGCCGCGCGCGAAGAGCCGCAGCGGCGCGTCGGCTCCTGCGACCGCCTCCCAGCCCCGCGCTCCATCTGCGCCGACTCGCCGCACCATCGACCGCACCACCGGCCACGCGTTCACCCGTCCGCTCGAGTCGACGAAGCTCACGTTCGGCGGCAGGTGCGACTCGGCGTCGTTCGCCCGTCGCGGATCGCACGGCGCCACGAACGGCGCGAAGGCGGCCGCGGCGCCGATCGCCGCGAGCAGCAGCGTCGCCGCGAGCGCGCCGGCGCGCCACGAAGCCTTCCGCAGCACCAACGGTGGTGCCCCGCTCACGCGCGAACTCCCATCGGCTCCACGCGCGGATCGAGCCACGTCAGCGCCATGTCGACGAGCAGGTTCGCCGCCACCAGCATCAGCGCCCCGACCAGCACCGCACCCGTGACGACGTGCAGGTCGCGTTGGATCGTCGCCTCGAGCACGAGCCGCCCCATCCCCGGGTACTGGAAGACGACCTCGACGAGCGCCGCGCCCGAGAGCAGCTCGGCGAGCCGGATCCCGAGCAGCGTGACCAGCGGGTTGAGCGCGCTCCGCAGCGCGTGGCGCCGGACGACGCGGCGCTCCGGCAGCCCGCGCGCCCGCGCGCTCGTCACGAACGGCGCCGCGAGCGTCTCGACGAGGGTCGCGCGCAGCGTTCGCTGCACCGAGGCGAGCGACCCAAACGTCAGCACGGCGACCGGCAGCACGAGGTGGCGCGCGCGGTCGAGCAGCTTTCCGAGGAAGCTCAGCGTCTCGTGATCCGGCGAGCGGTCGGCGCCGACCGGCAGCCAGGACGCGCCGCCCGCCGCGCTCGCCCACGTGACGCAGGCGTAGAGCACGATCAGAGCGAGCAGGAAGCCCGGCACGCTCGCGCCGGCGAACGACACGGCCGCGAGCGCCCGATCGACGAAGCCCCCGCGCCGCGTCGCGCTCCAGACCCCGAGCGGAATCGCCGCGAGCCAGGTGACGACCATCGTCGCGAGCGCGAGCCAGAAGGAGCTGGCGAGCGCCGGCAGCAGCAGCTCGAAGACCGGCGTGTCGTACCGGAACGAGCGCCCGAAGTCGGGCCGGCCGAATGACGCGGTGGCGCCTTGCGCCACTCGTTCGAGCGCGTCGAACCGGAGGACGCCTCGCCCCGCCAATTCGATCTCGACGACGCCGTCGTGCGCCGCGACCGCCTGCGGCCGCCACTTGCGGCCCTTGCCGCCGCCGTCGGTCTCGGTCGCGTCGTCCTGCCGCCAGACGCGGATCTCGCCCGCGCCGTCGATCGCATCCACCGGCAACTTGAACCTGAGCCTGCCGCCTCCTTCCGGCACGACGACCTGCGCGCAGCGCAGCCCCTCCCACGAATCTTCGTCGCTGCTGGAGAGCTCAACTCCCGTCGTCGCCTCGACGTCGCGGCCCGCGACGAGCGGCTGCTCGAACCCCAGGAGCGTGACGCTCGGCCGCCCGATGCGCACGTCGAAGCAGATGCCTCGCAGCCAGTGGAGCCACTGGACCAGCAGCGGCTCGTCGAGATGAGCCCGCCGCTCGAGCACGCGAACCTGCGCGGCGGTGAAGCGGCGGTCGGTATGGAACTGGTCGTAGTAGTTCCCGCCCGCGAGCCGCGCGAGCAGGAAGGTCAGGAACGAGACGGCGAGCGCGAGCGGGACCGCGAGCAGCAGTCGCCGCAGGAGCTGCCGGATCACGGAGCCGACGGCCGGCGCGACCCGACGTCAACCCTTCGCCTTCACCTCGATCTTGGCGCTGCGGATGAAGAGCGGCTCCGACGGCGTGCCGGGGTCGTCGGCCATGCCGCGCTTCTCGAGCTCGCGCAGCGTCGTCTCGACGCCGTCGGTCATCTCGCCGACGACCGTGTAGCCGCCGTCGAGCGACTTCGTCGCCCGGAAGGTCAGGAAGAACTGGCTCCCGTCGGTGTTCGGGCCCGAGTTGGCGGTGCTCAGGATCCCCGCCTTGCTGTGGGTGACGCCCGCCTTGAGCTCGAGGTCCATCCGGTAGCCCGGGCCGCCTCGCCCCGTGCCGGTCGGATCGCCGCCCTGCGCCATGAACCGCTGGATCACGCGGTGGAACTTGATGCCCTCCCAGTAGCCGAGCTTCGTGAGATAGAGGTAGGACGAGACGTGCATCGGCGCGACGTCGGGGAGGAGCTTCACGGTGAAACTGCCGACGTTGGTCTCGACCACCCAGAAGTAGTCCTTCGTCGGATCGAACGTGAGCTTCGGCGGCTTCGGCAGACGCTCCTTCCAGCCTTCCTTGGTCTTGTCGATCTTCTGCGCCGCGATGAACTGCTGGATCGCCTCGATCGGGTCGACCGTCTTGTCCACCTGCTGCTCCTGCGGCGCGGGCTTCGCCGGCGGTTCGGCCGATTCGCTGCAGCAGGTCGAGAAGCACGCGAGCGCGAACGTCAAGGCGTGCAGCTTCGTCGGCATCATCGTCGGGGCCTCGTTGCCATTCTTTTTGGAGGAGGAATCGAAGCGCGAGAGCTTGGCGCCGCGGCGATCGCCCTTCAAGTCGCTACTCGGCGAGGAACATCTCGTTCGCGTTCCAGTAGACCGCCGGCTCGAGCGGCGCCGGCCGGAAGTTGCTGAGCCGCGTCCGGCACGCCATCGAGCGCACCTTGCTCGCCAGCAGCAGCAGCGGCTGCTCGTCGGCCATGATCCGCTGGAACCGGTTCAGGAGCAGGACGACCTGGGCCGGCTCGCGCTCGAGCGACGCCGCCCGGAAGAGCAGGTCGATCTCCGCCTCCCACTCGGTCGACGGCGACTTCTGGTTCGGGAACCAGAGGTGGTACTCGGTCGGGCTCGAGAACATCGGATGGTCGCCGCAGGGCAGCCCGATGCCGCTCGAGTCCTCGCCGAGCAGTGCCTCGAAGTCGTAGCGCTCGAAGAGGGCGCTCGAGAAACGGGTCGAGTCGATCCGGTCGAGCCGCACGCGCACGCCGGCGGCGGCGAGCTGGTCGGCCACCATCGACGCGACCGGCGTGAGGTCGGGCGTCCGCTCGTACCAGCCGAGCGAGAACTCGACCGGCCGGCCGGCGTCGTCCTCGCGCACGCCGTCGCCGTCGCGGTCGAGGAGCTCCATCGCGTCGAGCAGCGCCCGCGCGCGGGCGTCGTCGTGCTCGCCGGCCTTCAGGCTCGGATCGTGGAAGACGCCGCACGAGGCGTTGTAGACCGCTCCGCCGGGGCGGGCGAGCCCCTGATAGACGGTCTCGACGATCGCCGCGCGATCGAGCGCGAAGCTCAGCGCATTGCGGAAGCGGCGGTCGCGGAACCAGGTGAGCTTGTGCGGCGCGACGCGGGGTCGTCCGGTCGCGGGGCTCGTGCCGCGGTTCTGGTTCAGGACCACGTAGAGCCAGCCGATGTCGGTGCCGATGTCGAAGGCGCGGACGTCGCCGCTCGAGCCGCCGCGCGCGAGCTCCCTCACGAGCGGCACAAGGTCGGCCTGCACGTCGCCGAGCAGATCGAGATCGCCCGCCTTGAAACGGAGGAACGGGACGTCGGCGCCGTCGAGCACCTCGAAGATGACGCGATCGAGGTAGGGCAGCGGTTGTCCGTTCCGATCGCGGCCCCAGTAGCTCGCGCTGCGCTCGACGACGACGCGCGTGCCAGGCTCGTGGCGCGTGATCCGGAACGGCCCGGTGCCGACGACGTCGGCGAAGTCGGCGGTGCCGACGCCCCAGTGCTGCTGGAACGTCCCGCTCTCCGCCGCCGCGCGCAGCTTGTGCGCCGGCACGATGAGACGGAAGGCGAGCTTGTTCGGCAGCGCCGGGTAGGGCAGCGGCTGGTGGAACCGGACCGTGAGGTCGTCGACCTTCGTCCAGGTGATCGGGACGCGCCGGCCGTCGACGTCGTAGTCGTACTCGCGCGACGAGTAGGAGACGACGTCGGGCCGCCGCATCAGGTCATAGGTGAAGACGACGTCATCGGCGGTGAGAGGCACGCCGTCGGCCCAGCTCACGCCCGGGCGCAGATGGACCGTCCAGTCGAGCAGATCGTCCGAGACCTCGTAGCCGACGGCGAGCCGCGGCAGGAGCTCGAGGTTCCAGGGGTCGACGAAGAAGAGCGGATCGAAGACCTGGAAGAGCACGCCGAAGCTCGAGAGCGACATCGACGTGATCGGATTGAAGCCGTCGACGTCGCCGCGCAGCGGCACGCGGATCGTCCCGCCGCGCCTCCCGATCTCGAGCGGAGGGATCGAGTCGCCGCCGCGCCCGTCGAACGCCGGATGGTCGGCCGGCACGAGCGCTCCTTCGTAGGCGCCGGCCAGAAGATCGACGCTGCGATCGCGCCGCAGGAGCGCGACGCGTCGCGGGTCGATGCTGCTCGCTGGGCCGCTCGCTGGACTGCTCGCGGTCGTCGGCGCGACACCGCGCCGCTCGAGTTCGTCGAGTCGCTTCGCCAGCCGTTCGTAGTTTCCGGCGAGCTCGTTGCCCTGGCAGATCTGGAGCGCGAGCAGGAGCGCGACGAGCGCGAACCCGATCGCACCAGCGAGCGTTGCGCGTCCACCTCCTTGCGGCTCGCTCATGCGTGCGCAGCCCTGGCGGCGCGAAGGGTCTCGAGCAGCGGCGTGGCGAGGTCGCGGCCGGTGGCGCGCTCGAGCGCCTCGAGTCCGGGCGAGGCGTTCACCTCGAGCAGAAGGGGCTCGCGCTCGCCGATCGTGTCGACGGCGGCGAGCGGCAGCCCGACCGCTTGAAGGGCGCGCAGCGCCAGTGCCGCGGCCGGCGTCGAGCCCGGCGCGATCGCGCAGAAGCGGCCGCCGCGATGGGCGTTGCTGCGGAACTCGCCCGGCGCCGGGCGCGCGATCGCCGAGGCGACCACGCGATCGTGCACGACGAGATGGCGCTCGACGTCGCCGAGCGCGCGCAGGTCGGGCTGCAGGAGGAAGGAGGCGCCGGTGCCCCAGAAGAGGTGGGCGGCGCGGACGGCGTCGTCGACGCTCGCGGCGAGCACCACCTGCGCTCCCTGCGAGCCGCGCCGCGCCTTCAGGATCCAGGGCGGCCCGGCGACGAGCGACAGCGCGGGCCGCAACTGCGAAGGATGGCGGACGACGACGGTCGGCGGCACGGCGAGCCCGGCCGATCGCGCGCGCGCGAGCGTCCGCAGCTTGTCGCCGGCGTCGAGCAGCGCGCGGCGAGGCTGGAGCGGATCAGCGCCCGCGACGACGAGCCGCCGGTGCTCTCGCAGGAGGGGGACGAACGAGAAGGTCCCCGGCCGCGCGAGCAGGAGCGCGCCGGCCGCCGAGTCGGGAGCGGCGCGCGGCGGCGGTTCGCGCAGCTCGACCGCGATCCCGAGCCTTCTTCCCGCGTCGACGAGCCGCCGCGGAGTGCGGAGCGTCGGGTGCGAAGTGAGGACGATCCATCGTCGCTCGCCTTCGCGGCGAGGCGGTGCCACCGGACCGCGCTCCGCGATACCCTGTTCCCGAGTCGCTCCGAAGAGGCGCTCCGGACCGGGATCGCAGATGGGTGTCGAGGACAAGCTTCCCGAGGTGGTCACGTCGCGGCTCACCGATCTCGTGGGCTGGGCGCGCAAGAACTCGCTCTGGCCGATGCCGCTCGGCTTGTCCTGCTGCGCGATCGAGATGATGGCGACCGTCGGGCCGCGCTTCGACCTCTCGCGCTTCGGCGCCGAGGTCTTCCGGTTCAGCCCACGGCAGAGCGACGTGATGATCGTCGCCGGCACGCTCACCTGGAAGATGGCCTCCTACGCGCGCCGCATCTACGACCAGATGGCCGACCCGAAGTGGGTCATCGCCATGGGGGTCTGCGCCTCGTCGGGCGGCCTCTACCGCAACTACGCCGTGGTGCCGGGCGTCGACCGGATCCTGCCGGTCGACGTCTACACGATGGGCTGCCCGCCGCGGCCCGACACGCTGATCCGCGCCGTGATCGAACTCCAGAGGAAGATCGACGAGCTCGCCATCGATGGCCGACGCCCCCGCGAACCCGCCTTCGTCCAGTAGCCCGGCGGCGGCGCCCGCAGCCCCGCCGACGGCACCTTCCGATCCGCTCGTCGCCGCGATGGCCGCGCTCGGCGCGGAACCGCTGCCGAGGTCGCAGGACGGACTGCCGGTCTTCCGCGTGGAACGGGAGGAGTGGCCGGAGGTCGCGCGCTCGATGAAGAGCGACCCGCAGCTCGCGTTCGAGCTGCTGCTCGATGTGGCGGCGATCGACTTCCCCAAGCGCCAGCCGCGCTTCGAGGTCGTCTACCACCTCTGGTCGCTCACGCACAACAAGCTCGTGCGCGTGAAGGTCGGAGTGCCGGAGGAAGAGTCGAGCTGCCCGAGCGTCGTCGCTCTCTGGCCGACGGCCGACTGGCACGAGCGCGAGGCGTTCGACCTCGTCGGAGTGAAGTTCGCCGGCCATCCCGACCTGCGCCGGATCCTGATGCCCGACGACTATCCGTGGCATCCGCTGCGGAAGGACTTCCCGGTCGAGGGCATCGACAACTCGATCTCCTACGTCCGCGCGGGCGGCGTCCTCATGACGCGCGAGCTCGACGTCGACCGACCGGCGGGACAGGACCGCACGCCGGTCGACCTCTCGCACGGCGATCCGGCCGGCTTCAAGGACGGCGCGGAGGAGATCGGCGGGAACGGCCCGCCATGACCACGCTCACCGAGAAGACGGTCACCGTGAACGACCTGCCCTCGCAGGACGACCTGCACGGCGAGCGCATGGAACTCTCGATGGGGCCGCAGCACCCGGCGACGCACGGCGTGCTGCAGTGCCGGCTCACGCTCGACGGCGAGCGGATCGTCGGCCTCGATCCGGTCCTCGGCTACCTCCACCGCGGCAAGGAGAAGCACGCGGAGCACATGACCTACCAGCAGTTCTTCACGATGACCGACCGGCTCGACTACCTGCAGCCGCTCGCCAACGAGGTGGGCTGGGCGCTGGCGATCGAGAAGCTCGCCGGCATCGAGGTCCCTCCGCGCGCGCAGGCGATCCGGACGCTGATCTGCGAGTTCATGCGCCTCTCAGCCCATCTCGTCTGGGTCGGGATCGGCGGCGTCGACACCGGCGCCGTCTCGATGTTCATGTACTCGTTCCGCGACCGCGAGGCGCTCTTCGACCTGATGGACGAGCTCACGGGGCTCAGGACCAACCAGGAGTACATCCGCATCGGCGGCGTCGGCGCCGACGCGGAGCCCGAGCTGCTGACCAAGATGAAGGAGTGGGTCGACGACCTGCCGACCCGGATCGACCAGTACGAGCTGCTGCTCACCGGCAACCGGATCTTCCACGGCCGGATGCGCGGCGTCGGGCGGATCACGGCGCAGCAGGCGATCGACCTCGGCGTGACCGGCCCCTGCCTGCGAGCGACGGGCGTCGGCGTCGACCTGAGGCGCGCGCGGCCCTACCTGCTCTATCCGCAGCTTGAGTTCGACGTGCCGGTCGGGACGACCGGCGACGCCTACGACCGCTACCTCGTCCGCATCGAGGAGATGCGGCAGAGCGTCCGGATCCTGCAGCAGCTCCTGAAGGGGCTGCCGGCCGGCGACTGGATCGCCAAGGACTTCAAGAACGTCCTGCCGCCGAAGGGACGGGTCTACACCTCGATGGAGGAGATGATCCACCAGTTCAAGACGGTGACCGAGTGGTGCCCGCCGAAGGGCGAGGTCTACGCGGCGACCGAGGCGGCGAACGGCGAGCTCGGCTTCTACCTCGTCTCCGCGGGTGGCTCTCACCCCTATCGCGTGAAGATCCGGTCGCCGTCGTTCGTGAACCTGCAGGCGCTGAAGCCGATGGCGCTCGGCGCAACCATGAGCGACGTCGTCGCCATCATCGCGTCGCTGCACTTCGTCATGGGGGAGTGCGACCGATGAGCGCGGCACGCTACGCAGCGGCGGTCGAACGGCCGAAGGTCGTCGAGCGGTCGCTCTCGACCGGCGAGCGGCTCTTCTTCGGGCCGCTCTTCAAGGCGCTGAAGTTCACCTTCACCCGCATGTTCCAGCGCGACGTGACGCGCCGCTACCCCGAGCAGCGGATGGAGGTGAAGCCTTCGCTGCACGGCGTTCCCGTCCTCGTCATGCGCGACGACGGCGCCCCGCGCTGCGTGGCGTGCGGACTCTGCGAGTTCGTCTGCCCGCCGCGCGCGATCGACATCACTCCCGGCGAGACCGACCGGCCGATCGAGCGGCAGCCGAAGGAGTTCGTGATCGACATGCTCCGGTGCATCGAGTGCTCCTACTGCGAGGAGGTCTGCCCCGAAGAGGCGATCGTCATGTCGACCGACTACGAAGTCGTCGGCCGCCGCCGCGAGGACTTCGTCTGGAATCTGAGAAGGCTCCTCAAGCCCGTGAAGGAGCTCGCCGCTCGCCTCGAGTGGGTCCGCCGCACCTACAAGCGCTGGGACCCGAACGCCGAGCTCGCTCCGCCGCCCGACGGCGTCTTCCGCGATCCGCGTTGGGTCGGGAAGCCGCGGCCGCACGAGGCGCACTGAGCGCGCGGACGTACGGCGCCAGCCGAGCCGCGACCGCCAGCTTGTCTGACTTCCTGGTCACGAGCAGAATGTGGCTCGTCGATATTCCATCGAGAGTCTCGTCGCCGTGAATGCGGGAGGATCACCATGCCGCGAGTCGCATCGGCCGTGACGCTTGGCGTCGTGCTCGTTTCGAATTCGACGCTGTTCGTTCGTCCGAGCTACGGTCAGCAGACACTCTGGGGAATTGACGGAAAAGACATCGGAACGAGCTCCAACCAGTTCGGCTTTGCTGTCGCCGGAGCAGGAGACATCGATCGCGATGGCTACCTGGATCTTCTCGTCGCCAAGTCGGGCAACCTGCCCACCAGTGAAGCAATCATCGTTTCAGGTGAATCGGGTCGGATGATTCGCAGCCACTCCGCGGCCGGCGGAGTAAGCGTCACCTTTGCCAACGCCCTGGACTCGCTGGGTGACGTCAACGGCGATTTGATTCCCGAATACGTCGTCAGCGAGTACCAAGCCTACGATCCGACGACGAAGACCACCTATGGCAAGGTCTACTGCTTCAACGGAGCGGATGGTTCTCTGCTTTACTCCACTTCCGACGGCGAGATCGCGTCAAACTACGGCTACAGCGTGGCAGCCATTGGCGACGTGGACGGCGACGGCGCAGCTGACTTCGTCGTCGGAGCGCCGCAAAGCAGCAAGAATGGATGCTTCGGCGGAGCCGGTTATGTGCACTCCGGGCGCGATGGTGCGCTCATCTACTCCCTGGTCGGTGAAGGGTGCTACGACTACTTTGGGACCGCCGTTGCCGATGCCGGCGACGTGAACGGCGATGGCGTGCCGGACTTCGTAATCGGTGCGCCGTTCTACTATGATCCAGCCACGGCGGTTGACGTCGGAGCCGTCTATCTCTCCTCGGGCAGTACCGGCGCGATGTTGAAGAAGGTCGTTGGCGAGCCCCGGAGTGAGTTCGGCTCCGCCATCGCAGCCGTCGGTGACCTGAATCACGATGGGTTCGGCGACATCGTCGTCGGTGCACCGGAATACCTATGGGGCGTCGGCAGGGCATACACCTACCTTGGGCCCGACCTATCCCTTCAGTCGACGTTCGAAGGTCCTCCGGCCCCTTATTACCTATCGCACTACGGTTTTTCGGTGGCTGGTGTCGGCGACACGGACGGCGACGGCTACGACGATTTCGGAATCGGCGCGCCGACTTACTCAGCCACGAGCGGAGTTCTAGAGGGGCTCGTCGAGGTCCACTCGGGAGCCGACGGGTCGATTCTTTACACTGCGTTTGGCGACAGTAGGAGGTCGGGGGAAGCTGGTTGGGCTGTAGCCGGCGTCGGGGACATGAGCGGAGACGGTCTGGCCGACGTGGCGTATGGGGCGCCTATTTGGTGGCCGGACGGATACCTCTTCGTTTCCTCCAAGGATCTCCCGCCGCGCGTCGCCGGCGTCGATCCACCGCGCGGCAGCTACCTGGGCGACGATGGCGTGTTCGTCGACGGACATCACTTCAAGCCGGGATCGCATCCCGCGGTCGAATTCGATGGAGTCTCCGCGACGAGAATCCTCGTGTACAACGACGACTTGATCCATTGCAGGACTCCTGCAGGAGTTCGTGGACCGGTTTCGGTCACCGTCCGTCATTCGGATGGTGAAGCAACGCTGAGGAACGGCTTCGTCTTCACGCCCGCAATCGCGTCGATCCACGGCGACCTCGAAGTCGGAGGCACGGTGTCCGTCGACTTCTTCTGCGATGCGAACGATGACCTCGTCGGGATCTGGGGCCTTCCGCCGGAGGTGTCCTTCTCGATCAAGCCCTACGTCGGAGAGCTCTGCATCTGCCCGTTCCAGATCGCGTTCATCGTCCCGGACTGGCCGTCCGACGTGTACACCGCCTCGGCTGCGCTTCCGGACGACCCGGCACTCTCCGGCACGACGTTCCTCGTGCAAGGGCTGATTGGCCCGTCCCTGTTCCAGCATCCGAAGAACGGAGCTTGGACGAACTGCGCCTCGTTCACGATCAAGTGATCGTTCCGCGCGTCGTTCGCGCCGGGTCGGCCAACGCGGCGAGTTAATGCTCGACGCCGTCAACTCGCGGGTGGCAGTCCGGGAATGGCCTTGTCGGCCGCGAACTCTCGGAAAGAACCTGCGCGCCCATCGAGGACATCCCCTGAGCCGTGATCCCCTCGAGCACGGCCGCGGCATCAGGCGGAGCTTGAAGAACCACGGGCGACCGAGGTGCAACGAACTTGCAGCGACCGTCGCAAGTGGTAGCGGGGACCGGGTTTGAACCGGTTGCCTGCGGGTTATGAATCCGCCGCTCTAGCCGATTGAGCTACCCCGCCGTGGCTCCTGCGAGCACCGTGTCGGCGCGCGCGAAGAAGATCGGGACTTATACCGCGACGAGCGCGGCGGCCGTGACTCGTGCGTCGGTCGCGCTCCTCGCCGCGCGCGACGGACGAGGCGCCTGCCAGTCGGGAATTTCCCGGCGCTACGGGGGGCGGACGATCTGCTCGCGGCGACGTCATGACGAACAGGTTGCAGGTTCTCGGAAGCCACCTATAAAGGTCGACGTCTTCGAGGTGCCGGAAGGAACGACGAGAAGGTTCAGTCGAGCCGCTCGGTGCCGCGAGGGCCTTGGACGAGAACAAGATCATCCGGCCAGGGTTGTGTGCAGACACGTAAAACCTCCAATCATTCCTTCTTCTTCCCCTTTTCCCGAGAACCCTTGACCGGATGGTTTTTTTGAAGCGAGCAGCCCGCCGAAAGGCGGGCTGATTTTTTTTCAGCGCCGCGCGCGCGCGACGGCGGCAATCCGGTCCGCGAGCCGCAGCTTCTGGATGTGGCACCACGCGACGGCGATCGCGTCGGTCCGGTCAAGTCGACCGTCGTGGTCGGCAGCGCGACCGAGCTCGGGGAGCAGCGCCGCGAGCACTCGCGCCACCTGCTCCTTGCTCGCTCCGCCGTTCCCGGTCACCGACTTCTTCACCGTCGCCGGCGGGTAGTCGTGGACGGCGAGCCCGCGCGCGCCCGCGAGCGCCAGCACCATCCCGCGCGCCTCGCCCAGGCGAATCAGCGCGTGCGGGTCCTTCCCGAAGAACGACGCCTCGAGCGCGAGGCAGCTCGGCGCGGCCTCTTCGATGAGCCGCCCGAGCTCGCCGGCGATCCGCGCGAGCCGCCGCGCCGTCTCCCACGTCGCCGGCGCCGCGACGACGCCGCTCGCCACGACCTTGACGGCCGACCCGAGCACCTCGATCAGCCCGTAGCCGAGCCGGATCGTCCCCGGGTCGACGCCCAGGACTCGGATCGCGGAAGCCTTCGCCATCGCGGCGGATTGTAAGAAGAGCGCCATGGCGAAGGTGCAGCGCGACGTCGGAGTCGTCGTGGTGGCGGCCGGCCGCTCGACGCGCATGAGCGGCCCCACCGGCACTACGGTGCGCAAGGTCTGGCTCGAGCTCGCGGGCGAGCCGCTTCTCGCGCAGTCGCTTCGCACGCTCGTCCGCTTCGAACCGCTCGCCGAGCTCGTCCTCGTCGTCGGCGACGACGAGCGTGGTCGTGCCGCCGCGCTCCTCGCCGCGTGCGCCCCCGATCTCGTCGCCCGCGCGCGGATCGTCGCCGGCGGCGAACAACGGCGCGACTCGGTGCGCCTTGGCCTCGCGGCGCTCAGGTCGCGCGAAGTCGCCGTCGTCCTCGTGCACGACGCCGCGCGGCCGCTCGCCTCGCTCGAGCTCTTCGAGCGCGTCGCCGCCGCCGCGCGCCGCGACCGCGCCGCCGTTCCGGCGCTCGCCGTCGTCGACACCCTGCGCCGCCGCGACGGGAACGGCCGGCTCTCGACCGTGCCGCGCGACGGGCTCTACGCCATCCAGACGCCGCAGGGGTTCGAGCGCGCTCTCCTCGAGCGTGCCCACGCCCTCGGGCCCGCTCCCGGGTCCGGGGCCACCACGGAGGAGGTGACCGACGACGCCATGCTCGTCGAGGCGCTCGGGCAGCCGGTCGCGCTCGTCCCGGGCGAGCCGGGCAACCTCAAGATCACCGTGCCGGCCGACCTCGAGCTCGCGGAACGATTGCTTCGCGGAGAGACGCCCGTGCGAGTGATGCGCGTCGGCCTCGGCCACGACCTCCATCGCCTCGAGGCGGGCGGGCCGCTGCGGCTCGGCGGCATCGACGTCGAGAGCGACGTCCACGCGGTCGGCCACAGCGACGGCGACGTACTGCTCCACGCGCTCGCCGACGCCGTGCTCGGCGCGCTGGCGCTCGGCGATCTCGGCGACCACTTCTCCGATCGCGCGCCCGAGAACCGCGGCCGCGACAGCACCGACTTCCTGCGCCGCGCGCTCACCCTCGCACGCGAGCGCGGCTTCGCGCCGGCCCAGGTCGACGTCGTCGTCAAGCTCGAGCGGCCGCGGCTCGCGCCGCACCGCGAGCGACTCGTCGCGCGCGTCGCCGAACTCCTCGCACTCGCGCCCGACCTCGTCTCGATCAAGGCGAAGACCGGCGAAGGGCTCGACGCGATCGGCGAGGGGCGCGCCGTCGCCTGCGACGCGCTCGTGCAGATGGCGGCGATCGGGCCCTGACGCGCGCCGCTGCGTGACGTTGCAGGTCGCGCCGCCGCGCGCTCACGCGCCCGGTCGTCGTCCCGCGAACCGGACGAGCTCGCGCCACAGCCCGACGTGGATCTCGACCACGTCCTCGACGCGCGGCGCGTAGCCGCCGGCGAGGACGGCGGCGACCTTCATCCCTCGCTCCGCCGCCGCGTCGAGCACGAGCCGATCGCGGCGCTCGAGCCCCTCGCGCGTCAGCTTGAGCTCGCCGAGCAGGTCCTCCTCGAAGGGGTCGGCGCCCGCGACGTAGAGCAGCAGCTCGGCGGAATGGGCGTCGAGGAAGTTCGGCAGCGTTGCGGCGAGCGCGTCGAGGTACTCGCCGTCGCCGCTCCCGCCCATGAGCCCGACGTCGACGGTGCTCCGCTCCTTCGGGACCGGGTAGAGGTCCTCCTGGTGGATCGAGTAGGTGGCGAAGCTCTCGTCGCCGGCGAGGATCGCGGCGGTGCCGTTGCCCTGGTGCAGGTCGACGTCGACCACGACCGCGCGCCGCAGCAAGCCGTCCCGCCGCGCCGCCCGCAGCGCGATCGCCACGTCGTTGTAGAAGCAGAACCCCTCGCCGCGGTCGGCGAAGGCGTGATGGAAGCCGCCGCCGAGGTTGAGCGCCGCGCCGCGTTCCAGCGCCAGCCCGACCGCGAGCCGCGTCCCTTCGCAGTGGTGCTCGACCGCCTCGACGACGCCGCGCGTGAGCGGGATCTCGTAGCGGTAGGCGACGCGCGCCGGGTCGGCGGTCAGCCGCTCGATCTCGTCCACGTAGCGGCGCGTGTGGGCGAGCAGCAGGTCGCCGCGTGCGATTCGCCCCGGCTCGACCCGGTCGCCGTCGGCCACGCGCCGCCTCCCGAGCGCGTCGTCACGCAGCGCCTGGAACACGAGCTCGTACTTCTTCGCCGGGAAGACGTGGCCGGGCCAGTCGAGCACGTAGCGCGGCGACCAGACGACCGCCGGCGCCGCCGCCATCTCACGCCTCGACGACGCCGACGAAGCGGGCGAGCGGATGGGCGCGCGCCGCGG
>Ga0247727_10004121_pt1 | contig 31210 bp, 23 predicted proteins | sample WisWelCaveWW1625_FD_202498 | JGI IMG/M metagenome (GOLD analysis project Ga0247727, IMG submission 202498) | Biofilm microbial communities from Wishing Well Cave, Virginia, United States - WW16-25 | ecosystem: Environmental > Aquatic > Deep subsurface > Groundwater > Cave microbial mat | place... | reverse complement strand
GAGGGCGGGTGTCGTGCCCTCCCACGGATGGACGGCGCCGAAGGTGTGTCCCGCGCCGGGCAAGATCCGCAGCTCGTTGCGATCACGACGCGCGGCGGCGAACAAGGCCCGCGCTTCGTCCACCGGCACCGACGCATCTTGGTCACCGTGGATCAACAACAGCGGCGCGTCGAGTGTCGTGACCGCTCGTTCCAAATTGTAGCGGTCGCGATTCGCGGCGAGATCCTCGATCGCGGCGTAGTTCATGCGCATGAGCTGGCCGGTGCGCGCATTCAGGAACTCCATCCAGCCGCGCGCGCGCCAGGCTTCGAGTTCGGATGTCGTCCAGCGATAGTAGGTGCCGATGCCGGCCCAACCGACGACCGCGCGCAATCGCGCGTCCGCGCGCGCGCGCACGATCGCGGTGCCGGAGCCGCGCGAGTGCCCCAGGATGCCGATGTGGTGCGGATCGACCCGCAGGTTCGGGGCGACATGGCGCGCCGCCGCGAATAGGGATTCATCCTCGATGCCGTCCAGGATGACCCCGAGATCCGCGACCTGCTGCGACACCGTGTCGGCGGCAAAGCGATCGAGCTCGGTGAAGTTCAGGAGATCGGGTCCGATGCCGGATCCCGAGAAGTTGAAGCAGATGCTCAAGAATCCGGCGGCGGCGAGTCGTGCGCCCGTGTGTGGGAAGAAGCCCCAGTCCTTGAAACCCTTGAACCCGTGCGCGACCACAATGATGGGCAACGGCCGATCGAGCGCCGGGAAGCGCAGTTCACATCGCAGCGGGGCGCCGCCGCGATTCCGGAGTTCGCACGCCACGCTGTACATCCCCACCCGCCGGACCCCAAGGCCCGGATCCCTTCGTCCACCCATCGCGCTCGCGTCACACGGCACTCGACGGACACAGGTCACGCAGGACGCACTCCGCGCAGTGCGGCGTGCGCGCCTGACACACCTGTCGCCCGTGCTCGATCAAGAGGTGCGCGAGCAGCGTCCACTTCGCTCGCGGGATCACCTGCATCAAGTCCTGTTCGATCTTGTTCGGGTCCTGATTCGAAGTCAAGCGCAGGCGCTGTGTGAGTCGCCCGACGTGCGTGTCCACGACCACGCCTGGAATCCCGAAGGCGTTCCCGAGCACGACATTCGCGGTCTTGCGACCGACGCCGGGTAACGCCACCAGCGCATTCAGATCCGCCGGAACTTCACCGCCATGGTGCGCGATCAGAGCCTGGGAGCACCCAATGATGTTCTTGGCTTTGTTGTGATAGAAGCCGGTGCTCCGAATGAGCGTTTCGACCGCTTCGAGGTCCGCCGCCGCGAACGCCGCCGCATCCGGGAAGCGGGCGAACAATGCCGGCACCACCTGGTTGACTCGTGCATCGGTGCATTGCGCCGAGAGAATCGTCGCGATGACGAGCTGGAACGGGTTCTCGTGCGTCAGGGAGCAGTGCGCTTCGGGATACTCGCGTTCCAGGCGCTCGACCAGCAACGCCGCGCGAGCGATGAGCGCCGCGTTGTTCTCAGGCCGCCGGCGCGGCGCGGCCGTCGCGCGCGCGGCGGTCGCGCGGTGTACGGGCTTCGCGCCCGCGGTTACCGTGCGTGTTCCGCTGCGCGCCGAGCGGCCGCCAGCGCTGCGCGCGCCGGGGCCGGGCTTCGTGACTGACTTCCCGCCCCCGATCTTGCGGCGCACGCTCACGCTGATGGCGCACTTCGGCGACTTTGCACGTGTGCGCGCACCTCCTCCAGCGTCCAGGTGTTCAGAACTTGGCGCGGCTCGAGCCAGGCGCGCCGCGCGCTGCCGATGCCGAGCCGCATGTCGTCGAGCCCCGCGACATCGTGCGCATCCGGGCCCACGTGCACCAGTGCGCCGTGGTCACGCGCCTGTTTCGCCAGCAAGCCATCCATATCCATGCGCTGCGGATGACAGGTGATTTCGACCGCGACGCCGGCTGCGACCGCGGCTGCAAACACCGCCGGCCAATCGGCTTCGCACGGCTCTCGATGCAAGAGGATGCGCCCGGTCGGATGTGCGAGCACGGTCACCCTCGGGTACGCGATCGCCTTCAACAAACGTCGCGTCTGCGCATCGTGGTCGAGATCGAAGCCGCTGTGCACGGCCGCGATCACGAAGTCGAAGGCGGCGAGTTGATCGTCTGCGATATCCAGCCGCCCGTCGGGGAGCACGTCGACCTCGACACCGTGGAAGACGTGCAAGCCTTGGGAAGGCAACGCCGCGATCGCGCGGCGCTGCGCCGCGAATCCCGCCGCATCCAGGCCGCGCGGCTTGGCGGCGTTGCGCGCGTGATCGCAGATGCCGAGATACTGCCAGCCGCGCGCCTGCGCCGCCGCGCACAGATCCGTCAGGCTGGCGCGCCCATCGGCTGCATCCGTGTGCACGTGCAAGGTGCCGCGCACATCCGCCGTTTCGATCAGTTGCTGCGGCAGTGTGCCGGCTTCGGCGGCGGCGATCTCTCCTTGGTCCTCGCGCAACTCCGGCGGCACGCAGGCCAAGCCCAGCGCGGCGAAGATCTGTGCTTCATCGCGGCACGGGACCATCTCGTCGCCGCGGAACAGGCCGTACTCGTTCATCTTGTAGCCCATGCGCACGGCGCGACCGCGCATGGCGATGTTGTGTTCCTTCGAGCCGGTGAAGTGGTGCAGCGCGTACGGGAACTGCAGCGCCGAAACGACGCGTAGGTCCATCTGCAAACCGGAAGGATGCACGACACTGGTCTTGGTTTCGCCGCTCCCGAGCACGCGCGCGGCCCATGGACCGGTGGCGAAGTCGTGACTGACGGCGGCGGGGTCGCGCGCTGCAACCAGGAGATCCACGTCGTGCACGGTCTCCTTGCAACGCCGCAAACTGCCTGCTGCCTCGACCCGCACGACGCCCGGATGCACACGCAACGCCGCCAGCACCGGCTCGACGACGGCATGCGCGAAACTCCACGGAAAGACGCCGTGCACGCGCCGCATCTGCTCGATGCCGAGCAGGATGTTGTGCGCGGTGCGCTCGCCGAAGCCCTTCAACTCGGCCAACTCGCCGCTGCGACACACGAGTTCGAGCGCCTGCACGCTGTCGATGCCGAGCCCATCGTGCAGCGCCTGCGCGCGCTTCGGACCGAGGCCGGGGATGCGCAACATGTCGAGCAATCCCGGCGGCACCTGCGCCCGCAACTCGTCGAGGTAGGGCATGTGCCCGGTGCGCCACAGCGTCGCCACTTTTTCGGCGATGCTGTCGCCGATCCCGGGGACTTCTTGCAGGCGATCCTCGGGGATGAGCGTCGCCAAATCCTCGCCGACACCGGCCAGGGCGCGCGCCGCGTTCTCGTACGCGCGCACTTTGAACGAGTTGGCATTGGTGAGCTGCAGGAGCGCGGCGATTTCCTGCAGGACGCCAACGACCGCCGCGACGCCGAGATGCGATCCCGGCGCGCCGGCCGGAGCACTGCGTTGCAATTCGTCGTCGAGTTCGGGCGCGAGCGGCGGCAATTGCGATTCGATCGCGACCTGGAGGGTGGGCGGGGTCGAGGGCGATGCGGTCGCTGCGGGCGTTTCGGCCGTTTTCCGCCGGCGTGATCCCGCCGGCGAAGCCTTCGACTTCGCCTCCGGAGCGTCCGATGACGCATCGTGAACTTTCGAAGTCGGACGTGGTTTCGCCGTCATCTACGCCTCCGAGCTCGTCGCACTCTATCATCCGGTCCGGCCCTGATCCCGACCACCTTCTCGGCGCGTGGCTTGCTGCTTCGAGGACAAGTTCGGTACTCTAAGAATGTCGGCGGAACCCAGAGGGTCCTGGTGCCGGCCTGTGTGGAGTCCGGTGACCAGCGCGGGGTGCAATGCCCCAGCGACGGGAGGCGTTCGACCGACATGGCGTTCTTCATCACCGACACCTGCATCGGCTGTACGGTCTGTGCGACCAACTGCCCGACCGACACCATCAGCGGCGAGCGCAACCAGCTCTACATTATTGATCCGTCGGACTGCATCGACTGCGGCGTCTGCGCCATCTACTGCCCGGTGGACGCGATCATGGATCCCACCGGCACGATCGTGCACCGCCTGAAGCCCAAGGACATCCCCAAGGCGAAGGTGGATGCCGACTTCTGCACCGGCTGCGACTACTGCGTCGAGATCTGTCCCGAGGACTGCATCAGCCTGGTGACGCGCGAGGATTCGGACGCGGCGCACATGGGCCAGTTGCTGGCGGTCGTCAACGAAAAGAAATGCATCAGCTGCAAGCTGTGCGAGATGGTCTGCGCCAAGAACGCCATCTGGGTGGACCGCGACACACCGTTCATCAAGAAGCCGATCACGATGTACTGAGCGCGGCGCGCGCTCGCGGATGCGCTGCGCGCCGTCGACGGGAGCTGACGATGGCCGACACCAAGGCAGCGGTTGCGGGCGAAATGCTCGAGTTCTTCGTGGACAAGGAAGCCTGCATCGGCTGCGTCGCGTGCGCCGAGATGTTCCCGAGCGTGTTCAAGATGATCGGCGACAAGGCGCTCGCCTACGCCAAGGCCGAGCCCGGCGCCGTTAAGCCCAGCAAGGTCGTGAAGTGCTGCCCCACCGATGCGATCAAGTTCGTGGCCGGCGAGATGGACGCTGGGGACGCCGCGATCACCGGGCTCGAACCGGTCCCCGGCTGGGAAGCGGTGTGGGCCGAGCACAAGAACGATCGTGAGGATTTGGTCGAGCGCGAGCGGCGCTACGGGCGCGTGTACCAAGTTCTGAAGGAACCGAAGGGCTTCATCCTACGCATCGAGCTGCCGACCCGCGTTCCCAACCATCCGACCATTTATATGTACGGCATCCCGCAGGAAGCGCCCGAGTACGAGTACACGGTGGATCAGGTGGCGCCGGACATCCTCAGCGTGCGGGCGCGCATGACCGATCCGAAGTTGAAGTTCATGACCGGCAAGGTGAACTCGTTCCCCATCGGCTTCAAGGTCGACTACCGCTTCCCCGAGCCCATCGGCGCCATGTACCGCCGCATGTACGTCAAAGGCATCGAGATCTACGCCTTCAAAGAAGGCGTCGTCGACACCGACCTGCACCTGCGCACCGCGATGACGAAGAAAGTCGCGTAGGTTCCGCGAATGATTCGCATTCTGTGGGCGCTCGTTTTCGTTTGCATGGTGTCACCTGCGATCGGTCAAGGCGCCGCGCCGGATTCGGTGCCGCCACCGGTCGTCGTGCCCAATACCGATGTTTTCGTTGCGGACCTCGATCTCGCCGCCGGGCGTGTGGGGGCACCGCGCAACGTCACCCAACGACCCGGATACGACAACCAACCTGCTTTCACGCGCGACAATCGGGCACTGCTCTATGTGGCGCGCGACGACTCGGGTTCCACCGACGTCTGGCGCGTCGATCTCGAGACGGGTGCGCGCACACAGGTCACCGAAGGACCTGAAGCCGAATATTCTCCGACGCCGTTGGCCGATGGCAGCGGGTTTTCGGCGGTGCGCGTCGAAGCGCCGCATGCCAATGGCGAGGCGTTCACCGAATCGCAGCGCTTGTTTCGGTATGGGTTCGACGGCAAAGCGCGCGAGCCGGTCCTCGCCAATGTGCGACGCGTCGGTTATCACGCCTGGATCGACGCGACGCACGTCGCGCTGTTCATCGTCGGCAACGCCGACGCCAAGGTCGCGAATTCGTTGGTCCTCGCGAGCATCCCGGATGGCGCGATCACCGAATTGGCGAAGGACATTGGCCGCTCGCTCGGCCGTGCGCCGGATGGTCGAGTGGTCTTCGTCGATCAGAGCGTCGCCGACGGGTGGAACGTCGTCGCGATCGCACCCGGCGATGCGAAGCCTGCGTTCTTGGTTGCGGTTCCGAAAGGTGCCGCGGACGAGAAAACCGCGGATCGCAGCCAGGATTTCTGTTGGTTGCCCGATGGCACGTTGATGATGGCGAACGGCAAGCGCTTGATGCGTTGGAACGGAAAGCCCGGAAGCGAATGGACCACGCTCGCACAATTCACCGACTTGCCAGGGAGCATCCGCCGCCTCGCCTCGGGCCGCGACGGGAAGCGCGTCGCCTTCGTGGTCGACATGCCTCCACCGCCTGAGCCCGACTGACCGCTGGATCACCGTTTGGAGCGCGTCACCCGAGCTTGGCGTGCGAGCCAGAAGGCGAGGCGCAAGGCTCGCCAACGAAGCGGGGTGTCGAGCGCCGCGAGATCGGAGCGCTTGGAAAGCAGGGTGGCGAGTCCCCAGGCGGGGACGTCCCGCGGGCGCCGGAACGCGAGCGCCAGCCCGCGCACCGTCCATGCGTAGTGCACGCCTTCGCGGTACCCGCAACCGGGCGGATTGTCGTCGCCCCGTCCCATGCACACGGCGGCCCAGGTCCCGGGGATGTCGATGCCGGCAGCCTCCTGGATGCCCATGCTGGCGGCCACGCGCGGGTTGATCTCGATGAAGTACCAACGGCCGTTCTCGGTATCTTGGCGGAACTCGATGTTGGCGATGCCGTGCCATTGCAGCGCCCCGAACATACGCCGCGCGTACTCGTGGACGATCTCGACCCGGCGCGTGATGCCGAAGGCAGTGGGACCGAAGTCGGCCGGATAGGTAGCGACCTTCTCGTGCATGCACGCCGCGCGCTCGACGCCGTGCTCGTAGACCACGCTCATGAAGACGCGTGGCCCGCGAATGCGGCGCTGGACGAACGCGACGGGCGCGAAGCGGGTCACGCGCGTCCAGGTCTCGAGGCTGGGAGGTTTGCCGGAATGAACCGACGCCACCGCGCACCCAGCGGCGCCGCCCTCGCCCTTGAGGACGACCTCGCCGTGCGGCGCGAGGCGCCGAGCTGCTGCAGTTGCCTCGTCGATGGAAGTGCAACGCTCGGTCGGCAGCACCGGCACACCGAGTTCGAGCGCGAGCCGCATCGAGTGCTCCTTGGAGAGCGCGGTGCGTAGCGACGCAGGCTTCGAAAGGTGTTGTCGGACTCCGGGAGGCAGGCTCGCCCAGTGATCCAGGATCCAGCGCACGTGGTCGTCCCCGCACAGGAAGAGCGCGTCGAGCGGGTGTTCGTGGAATGTCCGTAGCAAGTGCTCGTCGTCGGCGCCGGCGATCGTGCGCTCGCCATCGAAAGCGGTCGAAGTTCGCCATGGCGAGGCCGCGCCGCCGATCCAATCGACCGTCCATCCCTGGCGGCAAAGCTCGCGCGCCAGTACCAAAGCCGACGTGTTGGCGCTGTCCCACACGAGCGCCCGACCGACCCGGCGCACTTTCGCCGGCGCAACGAGCGTCGCATCCAGAACCGCGGGCGCTTCATTCATGGCGCGCCGTCCACAGACCCAGTCGCAGGACCTGCGTGCGCCGCGCCGGATCCAGCCCCGCGAAATCGCTGTCTGCCGAGAGCAAGCAACGCATCCCCCAAAGCGGCATGCGCCATGGGCGTCGCATGAGGACGGCCAGCGCACGCACCGACCACGCGTAGCGCACGCCCTCGCGGTAATTGCGTTCGGGCGGATCGAGGTCACCGCGCCCGGCGCAGACGCGCGCCCAGGCGCCGGCCAGGTCCATCCCTGCGCGCTCCTGGATGCCGAGCGTGGCACACACGCGCGGGTTGATCTCGATGAAGTACCAACGGCCGTCGGCGAGGTCTTGCCGGAACTCGATGTCTGCGATCCCGTGCCACTGGAGTGCGCGGAAGATGCTTTGCGCGTACTCGTGCAAGATCTCGATCCGCCGCGTGACGCCGAAGGCGGACGGCCCGAAGGCGAGTGGGTAGGCAACGAGCTTCTCGTGAACGCACGCTGCGCGCTCGGTGCCGTGCTCGTAGACCACGGTGACGAGGCACCGCGGACCGCGGATGCGTCGCTGCACCATGACCGTGGGGGATTGGCTCGTCACCGCGTGCCACTGACTCGCGCTCGGGATCTCGCCGGCGCGCAAGGCCAGCACGGTCTTCCCGCTCGCCCCCCCTTCGCCCTTGAGCACGATCTCGTCGCGCGTGCCGAGCTGGGTCCCGGCGGCCGCCACGTCGGCGCGCGACGCGCAAACGATGGTGTCGAGCACCGGGATACCGCGCTCGCGTGCCTGCTGCATCGAACGCAGCTTCGAGAGCCCGATCTCGAGCGACTCCGCTGGCGGGAGATGCCGGTGCACGCTCGCCGGAAGGCTGCGCCAGCGCCGCAACATCCAACGCACCTGGTCGTCGCCATGGAGAAGGAGCGCGTCGACCGGGTGCTCGTTGAAGATGCGCTCGAGAACCGGGTCGCCGTGCTCCCCGACGAAGGTGCGGGTGCTCCAAAGCGGCAGACGACCCCAGAGCGAACGGCTGCTGCCGAGCCAATCGACGGCCCATCCTTGCTGCACGAAGGAGCGCGCAGCGAGTACTGAAGAGCTGTTGTGCGCGTCCCAAACGAGAGCCCGGGGTGTTCGAGTGCCGGCTTGCACTGCGCGGACGACGTCGACTCCCGCACGCATGTCCAAGACTTGCGTCAATGCGAAGCTCCTTTCGGCATAGTGCGAAGCGCGAATGTGCAGCTGTTCGGTCGCGAGCAGCATCCGTGCCTGCGCCGGCCCGTTGCCACGCTTCGCGCGAAGGTCGGTTCTCGGCCAGCCGTTGGTGAGGGCGTGAAGCCCGCATCCTGCCGTGGGAACTCCTCGCCGTCCTTCGACTGCTTCATCGTCGCTCGGAGGTGCCTCATGCACCTCCATGCTTTTTTCGCGCAGATCCGACCGCAGCTTCTGATCAGCGCATTTCTCGTCGCCCTCTGCTTTCAGCGTGGGATAGCCGGGACCGCTCCGGGTGCTCGTTCCTGCGGGCGGGGCGAAGATCGGCGGTCGGTTCGTAGGGAGAGCGCGTGACCGGGCCGCGGGCCGCGGCCGGCGGGTTCACCCGAGTAGCAGCGCGAGGTCCTGCGCAGTCAAGCGCTTCAGGAAGCTCGCGTCGTCGGTCAGGATGGTGGCGGCGAGGTTGCGCTTGCGCGCTTGCAGCGCTTCGATCTTCTCTTCGACCGTGTCCTTGCAGAGCAGCCGATAGGCGAACACGCGGCGCGTCTGACCGATGCGATGCGTCCGGTCGATCGCCTGTGCTTCGACCGCCGGATTCCACCACGGATCCAACAAGAACACGTAGTCGGCGGCCGTGAGATTGAGACCCTGGCCGCCGGCCTTGAGGCTGATGAGGAAGAGGCCGCACGCCGGGTCTTCCTGGAAGCGGTTCACCCGGGCCTGGCGGTCGCGCGTTCTGCCGTCGAGGTACTCGTAGACGACGCCGCGTTCGTCGAGACGCTGGCGCACGATGGCGAGCAGCTTGGTGAACTGCGAGAAGACAAGCGCTTTGTGACCTCCCTCCAGCACTTCCTCGACCTGCGCGAGTAACGTCTCGAGCTTGGCGCTCGGCTCGCTAGCGCGCGTGGGGTCGATGAGACCGGGATGGCACGCCGCCTGACGCAGGCGCAGCAACGCTTCGAGCACGTGGATCTTGGAGCGCGCCAGACCTTGGCTCTCGATCCGGCGACCGAGCGATTGGCGATAGTGCTCGCGCAACTCGTCGTAGAGACGGCGCTGTTTGCGATCCATCTCGCAGTGCAGCGTCTGTTCGGTCTTGGGCGGCAACTCCTTGAGCACGCGTTCCTTCGTGCGTCGCAAGATGTACGGGCGCAGCGCCCGCACCAACCACCCGGATTCGACGCCGCCCGAGTCTTCGACGCTCACGCCGCGGAAGGTCGCGGCGCGTCCCAACATTCCCGGGTTCAGGAACTCGAAGATGGACCACAGTTCACCCAAGTGATTCTCGACCGGCGTGCCGGTGACGGCCAGACGATGGCGGGCGCGCAGCAATCTGCACGCCTTCGCCGATTGCGACCCGGCGTTCTTGATGGCCTGCGCTTCATCGAGGATGGCGTACTCGAACTCGATGTCGTGCAAGTGCAGTGCATCGCGCCGCAGGGTTCCGTAGGTGGTGACGACGAGATCGACGGCGGCAAAGTCCTCACGCCGAAGGTGGCGTTCGAGGCCGGTGTAGTCGAGCACGCGTAGCTCGGGCGTGAAACGCGCCGCCTCGGCGATCCAGTTGTACACCAGCGAGCGCGGCACGACGACGAGCGACGGGCGTCGCGGCGTCGCACCGGCCTGCATCTCCTCGCGCACGTGCTCGAGGAGCGCCAACACCTGCACCGTCTTGCCGAGGCCCATGTCGTCGGCCAAGCAACCACCGAGACCGAACTCGCGCAGGAAACCGAGCCAGCCGAGACCGATTTGCTGATACTCGCGCAGCACGCCGACGAAGCGCGCTGGTGCCTTGCGCGGACGGACGCCGGCGAAGCCGCGCAAACGCTCGCGCCATTCCTCAAAGCGGGCATCCACCTGGACCGAGGCTTCTTGCTCCGCGAGCAACGCATCGAGCAAGGCCGCTTGCGAGTTCACGAATCGCATCGTGTCACCGTGCGCTTCGCCCAACTCGGCGAGTGACGCGAAACGTGCCAGCCATTCTTCCGGCAGCATCGCCAGCGTGCCGTCGCCGAGCGTGACGAAGGAGTCGCGCCGTCGTGCCGCGGCGAGCAAGGCCGGCAACGGCACCGACGCGCCGTCGAATTCGCAGCGCGCGTCGACGTCGAACCAGTCGATGCCCGAAGTGACGGCGAAACTCCACGACGACGCGTGTCGCAGGTGCTGGCCTTGGGCCTCGACATGCCAACCGGCGGTGCGCAGGCGGCGCACGACAGCGGGCAAATCACGGCGTGGAATGCGCAGATCCCACGGATCGACGATCCCGAACGCGACGCCCGGCAAATCGAGGGCGCTCAGCTCGGCGCGCAGCGCCCGCTCGCGCTCCAAATCGCGCGGCAACCAGGTGTGCGTTTCGGGCGCGACCACGGCGGTCTCGCCTCCGCGCGGATCGACGCGGCGGCCGTCGTACTCGAACAACACGCTGCCGCGCACCAGCAGCACACTCGGAGCGCCGGGTGCGGTGATCTCGACGAGCGGGCGCGGCTCGACCGCGCGAACCTGCCATCCCAAACGTTCAGGCCACACGACAGCCGGCAATCCTGGAATGCGTGCCAGCGTCGCGACCAAACGATCGCGTTCCGCGGTTGGCGCGAGGATTGGATCGCCTTCCTTCAGCAGCGTGATCCAATCGAAAGCGGCGCGCGCACTGTCGTCCAAGCGTCCGAGGCTTTCGCGCCCGAGCACGTAGCCGTCGGCGAGCAACACGATGGGCGCCGAGAGATCCACCTGCTCGTCGCCGCGCACCAAGAGCCCGGCCAATCGCCACATCTTGCCGCCCAGCACTTCGACGATCTCCAACTGGAAACTCCAGGGATGATCACCGTCCCAGCGCAACGGCCGTTCGAAATCGGGTGCACTGCTCCGCGTCTCGCGCTTCATGGCGACGCGCTGGGTGGCGAAAATGCGCTGCAGGAATCCGTCACCGAGTGTCGAGTCGATGCGGTATCCCACTTGATCGCGCGGCGACATGAGATACGACAGACGTTCCTCGCTGGGTTGCGAACCCTGCAGCAGCGCCACGATCTCGCGGTCTTCCGACCGATCGAGCGCGCGCAGCAACGCGAGGTTGGCGCGCACGTAACGTGGCTCTTGCGAACCGTCGCGCCGCGTGTGGAGAACGCAAAGCTGCAAGGAGAGCACGCCGCTCGACGTCGTCATCGGCAGATCGACGACGTACCACAACTCGTCGGACGTGCTGCGGGCCGGTGGTTTTTCCCGTGCCGCTTCGTCGCGACGATCGCGGAGTTCCTGCAAGGACCTCAGCCACGGCGGAATCTCGCCGCCGACTTCGCCGGGTGCGGGCTCCCGTCGCGACGCGCGCGGTCGCTTGCCGTTCGGCCGCGGCGCGATCGGGCGCCGCGCCGCCGGCATGGTCGCGGCGTTGACGCCGAGTCTTCCGGCCCCCAACAGTTTGGGATCGCGCATGAGGCGCAAGTCGTAGCGCCCGGGAAGCGGATCGCCGCCTTCCTCGTCCACCGCGTAGAGCACCGCCCAGATGTGCTTGCAGGTGTAGCCGTCGAGGAAATTCGGGCACGAGCAGGCGGCGCGAATGACGGGATTGCTGCGTTCCACCGGCCATCGCAGACGTACATCATAGGGATCGTCGAGCGAACCCCGGACGTGCGCGTCGATGCCTTCGGCCGCCACGGCGTAGAGTTCCGCGGCCCCATCGCTGAAGTAGCGCTTTCCTTGCGGGGCGCGAGAACTCGGAACCCGGCGAAGCAAGCGCTGAACCAGGGACACGCGAGTCTCCAGGTGTCGGAGCGATCGATGCATCACCTTGAAGCATCGGCCAGCCCGTCATTCTAACAGGCCGGTGCAGGAAAAGACTCATCGAGATTGGATCGAGCGGCGAATAACGGCGATCATGTGAATATGGGCGCGAAGCGCGACGGCGAGCCGCTCAGGGAATCACCACGACCCGGCCTACGCGCGCGTGCGCGCCGGTGCTGAGTCGGAGCCAGTAGTTGCCAACCGGGAGTCGTCCTACCGGCGCGGCGCACGAGTGCGTGCCGCGTGGAATGTCGAACCGCATGACGCGGCGACCTGCCGCGTCGAAGACCGTGCACCGGCCTGAGACACCCGCCTGCAAGACGACGCGGGCTTCATTACCGCGTCGCACCAAGCCTGGCAACACCACCAGCGGACCGGCGTGTGCCGCGTCCCCGCGTGGATCGAAAGCGTCGGTTGCCGACGCCCATTCGTCCGCTCCGATGTCGAAGCCGGCGCCGGATGGTCGGGCGGCGCCGTCCACGTCGATCGGCACGTCGCTCCCCACGGCAACGCCTGACGGCCGCAACGTTGGCCTCGTTGGCGAGCGCCGTCGCGCCATTGCGCAACTCCACCAAGGGCTGACTCGGGTTCGAGGCCGGCCGCTTGACGAGATTGTTGCGCACCCAGCCGGTGGATTGCGAGAAACGCAGCTGGATCGCCGCCACGCATTCGAACACCGTATTGTTGTAGACCTTGCAATCATGACCCTTGTTCACGTAGATGACCGCGTCGCTCGAACGGATGACGATGTTGTTGCGAATGATCCCGCCGCGGTTCTCGTAGGTCGGGTCGAGATCGCGGAAGTATCCTGCGCCGGTCCCGCCGCCGCCGAATGAGGCGCCGATGAAGCAGTTCTCGAACACATTCCCGTCCACGATCGTGTTGGAGGCGTTGCCTTTGGTGAACGCTGCGTAGGCTGGGCCGCCGCCCTTCTGGACGTTGACGAAGCGATTCTGCCGGATGATCCAGTCGTTCACGCCGACACCGTCGACGCCCTCGACGACCGAGCGCGTACCGCCCGACGGCGACGTGAAACCGATGTCGCAGTGTTCGACCAGAAGCCGATCCGGATAGCGGCCCGAGGCTGGATCGCTGGTGCCCTTGACGCCCGATTCGCCGTGGTCGCGCATGACCACGTTGCGGAACACGCAGTCGGTCGATCCATGATCGAGCTTGAAACCGTGGTAGTACGTCGTGGAGGTCGTGATCGCCTCGAACGTCCAGAATGGACAATCGTCGAGGTTGAAGATCATTTGGATGCGAAGCGAATCCTGACCCGCGCCGCGCACGACGACATCCGCGGGGATGCCCGAAGTCCCGCGCACCAGCACCGGGCCGGGCCGGTTCTGAATGAAAATGCGCGACAGCCCGTTGCTCCACGTGTAAGTACCTGGCGCAACGAGAATCGAGTCGCCCGGCAGCGCCGATTGGCAGGCGGACCTGAGGTCGGCGGCGGATGCGACCGGCACTTCCCGCGCCAGCGCAGGACGGACAAGACACGACACCGCCACGACGAAACCGATCGTGCGCCGACTGAAGGATGGCGGCACTGCGACTTGGCGCGTCATCCTTGTTTTCCGCCGGTCACGAGCCGCTGGTAGATCCACCAGTGGTGGCCGCCGGGATCGCGGCATTCGTAGCCGCGGTCGCTCCAGTACTCGGGTCCGTAGTCATGGACTTCGGGCTCGCGCACGATCACCGCGCCGGCGGCGCGGGCGCGCTCGCAATGCGCTGCCGCGTCGTCCACGTAGATCATCAGGTTCTGGGTGTTGCCGCCGCCCACTTCGGTCGGCGTGCGAGTGTTCGGCAGCTTGTCGGGCTTCGGACCGCTGACCATGATGAGCCCTTCGCCGTAGACGAGTTCCGAGTGCTCGATCGCACCGCCCTCGCCCTCCACGAGAATCCGGACTTCGAAGCCGAAGGCCTTGCAGAGCCAGTCGATCGCGGCGCGCGGGTCGTCGTAGTACAGGGCTGACGAAATCCGCGGCCAGCCAAGTGGCGTCGGTTTCATGCGGCTCTCCCTTCAGGAATCGTCGTGCCCGAGCGCGGCCGCAAACCTCGGAATCCTCGCAAGCGGCCCATTCTATGGAATGCGATCGGTCACTGGGTGTCCCGCTCAAATCGATGTTGGGCAACGTGGCATTGGTGCTAGGCTGTCGGCGGTCGATGCGTCCTTCGAAGGGCGGAGATCGTGCGGTGCTTGATCCGAGTCGTGTTCGCCGTGCTCTTCGCCGTGCTCCTCGTGGGGCGCGCGGTCGAAACCCACCACCACGACGACAGCATTGCGCACACCGAGAGTTGCGTCGTCTGCCGCGCCCTGCAGGCGCCGGTTGCGACGCCTGAGCGCGGGCTCGAATTCGATCCGCTCGTTGCTCCGGACCGGGAACACACTCACTTCGAACCCACTGCAGTTGCTCCCGAAGCTCCCGCCCTCGGCGCACATCACCTGCGCGCCCCACCCTTGGCCTGAAGCATCCCGTTTCGCGACCTGTCCCGCATGGAACGACTCCAGGTGGGTGTGTCGTCACGAGGCTTCCGGACCAAGGGAGGTTCTTCGATGTTCCATCGCGCACCCTCTTCGACGAGGGTGATCGCCGTCATCGCGCTGGCGGTGGCCGTATTCGCGGCGCCGGGCCTTGCCGGCGTCATCAATCCCGACATCTCGGTCATCGGGCAACCGTTCATGTCGCTCACCAACGACAGGTTCGTTGCCGAGCGCAATCGACCGCGACTCGACGTCGGCGAGACCGAATTCGTGTTCGACGCGGCGTTGAATCCGTACGCGCGCGGCCTGTTCATCCTGGCGCTGTCGAGCGAAGGATTCGAACTGGAGGAAGGCTTCTTCTCGTTGGTGCGCGGCTTGCCGCTCGACCTGGCGCTCAAGGGTGGGCAGTACCGTGTCGGTTTCGGCCGCCTGAATCTGGTGCACCCGCACGCACTGCCGTTCGCGGAGCGCTTCGACGTGCTGACCGCGTACCTGCCGGGTGAGGAAACACTGAACGAGACCGGGGTGTCGCTCTCGCGCCTCGTACCGGTGCACGGAGACTTTTCGCTGCAAGTCGCAGCCGACTGGTTGCAGGGCGATTCGTTCCGGCTCGAGCGCCAACCGAGCATCGAACCAAACGATCCCATCACCTTGGGCGGCGATGACGCGGCGGGCGAAACGCGTCCGGCATTCGCGGCGCGCCTTTCCGGGTTCGGCATGTTGGGTGAGCAATCGGGCATCGAATTTGGCGTCTCGGCGCTCAGCGGTACCAACAACGTCGCGGCGGCAACGCGATCGCGTGTCTACGGCGCCGATGCCAAGGCGAAGTTGTGGACGTCGAGCAATGCCTATGTGGTTTTACAGTCGGAAGCCCTCTTCCTCGATCGTGAGGAAGCCGGGTGGGATCCCGTTCTGGGCTACACGAACACCACCGTCACACCGGCGGGCGGCTACGCGTTCGCGGACTACAACTGGGCCAAGCGCTACAACGTTGGCGCCTCCTACGAGAGCTTCCAACGCCCGACCGCCGGCGAGGAGTGGGACCAGTCGATCGGCGCGTTCGCCGGCTATTCGCTCCTCGAGGAGACGACCGCCTTCCGCTTCGATTGGCGCCGCATTCTCCCCGACGCCGGCGACGATTTCGATCAATTCACGCTGCGGGTCATCTACTCGATGGGTCCGCACAAGGCACATCAATTCTGAAGGGAAGCCCGATGCGAGCAATGACTCTCGGCACCTTCGTCGCCGTATTCGCCGGCCTGATCGGCTCGCCGGCTGTGGCCAGGGTTCGTGTCGTGGCCTCGATCAACGATCTCGGGTCGATCGCAGCCGCTGTCGGTGGCGAACATGTCGAGGTGGTTTCGATTGCGCGTCCGAACGCCGATCCGCACCGCGTCGAAGTGTTGCCCTCTTACATGGTGCGCGTGTCGCGTGCCGGCGTGTATTTGAAGGTCGGCTTGGGACTCGACCAGTGGGCGGTTCCGATCATCGATGGATCGCACAATGGCAAGCTGCTGGTGGTGGATTGCTCCAAGGGTGTGAGCGTCCTCGAGAAACCGACCGGCAAGGTCGATGCGTCGATGGGCGATGTGCACCCGTACGGCAATCCGCACTACTGGCTGGATCCACGCAACGGGGCGATCGTCGCGCGCACGGTCGCGGAGGCGCTGGCGAGCGTCGATCCGGCGCATGCGGGTGTGTACGCGGCGAACGCCGAGGAGGTCGCGAAGCACTGTGAGGCGACCTTCGCGCGCGGCAACAAGTCGCTCGCCGGGCTCGCGAACCACGATCTGCTGACCTATCACCGCTCGTGGACCTACTTCGCGACCGCATTCGATCTGACAGTCGTGGCCACGATCGAGCCGATTCCGGGGATCCCGCCGACGGCGCGGCATCTCAACGATCTCATTGCGGTGATCCGCGAGCGCAAGGTGCGCGCAGTGCTCGAGGAGCCTTACTTCTCGGAGGATGCCGGCAAGCTGTTGGCGCGGCAGACCGGCATCCGCATCCTGCGCATCCCAGCCATGTGCACCGACACTTCGCCCGACAGCTACTTCGTACATTTCGAGCGTTTGTTCGAGGAACTCGCGTCTTCCCCAGGCGGCACATGATGGAAGCCTTCGCATGCCGTTCTTTCGCACCGCGCTCTTCGCGCTGCTGGTGCTGGCGGGGATCCACGCGTATCTCGGCTACCACGTGGTGCGTCGCGGGGTCATCTTCGTCGACCTGGCGCTGGCGCAGATGGCGGCGCTCGGTCTCGCCGTCGCCATCCTGTTCGGCGTGCACGAGAACGCGGTGCGATCCTACGCGCTGCGGCTCGGCATGACGATCATCGGCGCGGCGTGCTTCGCGTGGTTGCGCGGTCAGGAGCGGCGCGTACCGCTCGAAGCTTTCATCGGCATCGTGTTCGCAACCTCGCAAGCACTGGTGTTCCTGGTGCTCGAGAAGAGCCCGTCGGGCCCCGAGCATCTCAAGGAAACGCTGATCGGCGGGTTGTACACGGTCGATCCGCGGCACGTGCTGGGAACGGCGCTCGTGTACGCCGTGATCGGCGGCGTGCATGTGCTGTTGCGCAAGCCGTTCTTCGAGATCACCAACGACGTGGAGGCGGCGCGCGCCCGCGGCCGGCGCGTGTTCCTGTGGGACTTTCTCTTCTACGCGTTGTTCGGTGTCGTGGTGACGTCGTCGGTGCAGATCGCTGGCGTGCTGTTGGTCTTCGGACTCCTGGTGATTCCCGCGGTCGCGGGACTGCTGGCGTCGGCGCGCGCCGCGACGGCACTCGCGGTCGGCTGGTGCTTCGCGGTCGTGGCGAGCCTCGTGGGATTGTTGGGTGCGGTGCACTACGATTTGCCCGCGGCGCCCAGCGTCCTGGTCGCGCTCACCGTGTTGCTCGCCATCTTGGGCATGGCTTCGAGCCGCCGGGGAGGCCGCTAACCGAAACATCGCGGCGACGTTGCCGATTTGTTCTCCGGAATGCAGGTCGTCGATGTCTCTGATCCGACGGCGCCGGTGCTCGTCACCGGGATGCCGGTTCCGGGCCGCGTCGTCGACGTGGATCTGTCGGGCCGCCGGGAAACGACGCTTCCTCCTCCGCCCCCGCCGGGAGTTTGCCTGGCTTGCCAGCGAGCCAGGTCGAGCGTTATGCTCGCCGCGCTCACACCAGCTATCCCGGGAAGTCGAGCGCGCCCACAGGCGTTGCTCGGTGTCGTTCGGCCACCGCGCCGTGTTGTGTCTGCGCGCAACGCGCGGGGCTCACCGAGGAGTCCACCATGCGCATTCCATTCGTCCGTGTTGCCGCGTTCAGTCTCGTGTCGTGGGTGGCCGTTGCCGCCGGCGCCCAGACGCTGGGCAGCGTCTGTGGCGGTTGCAGCATCACCTACACGTGGGACAAGACCCTCTGCTCGCTCGTGCGCCGTGTCGATTGCAGCCCGCTCGATCGCTGTTTCGAAATCCCGGGCTGGAATGACAAACGTTGCCAGGGAATCGGCTCCACTGGGCAGAACGGCATCGCGGACGTGACCGCCGAGATCGACGGCACGGCAAAAATCTACGCTTGCACCGGGCAGAACATGTGCGAGACCGAGCCGATCGCGACTTGTGACATCTCGTACTACAAACCCAAGAAAGCGAAGCAGCCACAGCAACCCGGAGACTCCACAGAGGGCGGCGTCGACGATCCGGCCGACGTCCCGCGCTTCAAGTACGAGTGCATCTGGGAGCCGCCGCGCCTGCGTTACCGCTTCCAGAACTTCACGCCGGACCCGCAGGTCGTAACCTGGGGCGGAACGCCGTTCCTCGGCGAAAATATTCCGGGGAACGCGATGGCAGAGCACCTGGTGCAGGCTCTCGAGCCGCCGCGCGCCGTGTTCACGCGTCACAGTGTGTCGGACCTCAGCGGCGACACCGACGTCGAAGCGGTGACCTTCCGCCCGAACGGCGCCTGCGATCTCGCCGCGGGCGACGACTACTTCACGACACCGGCCAACGGCGCGACATTCCAAGACTTCGGCTCCATGCCGATCCCTGCAGATTTCTTCGCTCCAGGCTCGGAGCCCTTCACCCACGTCATCTGGTTCCAGGGACGGCCGCTCCAGAGTTCGCCGCCCAACCTCTTGCTGCCTTCCGACACGATCGTCCGGAGGCTCCAGTCCGTGAACCTCGCGATTCCGGGATACGAGATTGATATTCCGATCGAGATCGTCGCGCTGTCGCTGGTGAGCATCGACCCGATCACCGTGACGTACAACGGCGGTGTTTTCACCGAGCAATGGAACGTGAGCGTGCATCTTTCGGCGGTGCAGCCGCAGGTGCAGGGATCCATGACCGTGCGGGCCGGCGGCTGCCCGTGCGCCGAGGGTGGAACGTTCACCGCGACGCTGCCGGTGTTGCCGCGACTCGTGTTCTCTCGCATCGGCCCTCCCGCCGAGCGGGTTCTGGACTTCGGCCAGTTCGGCCTGCAGCCGGTGCTGTTCTCGACGCTCGATGGCCACTGGCTGCCGTTCGACCCGGGCTTCGGAGTCTTGGATCCGCCAGCCGGCATTCTCGTCGATCACGATGGCTTGCTGCTTTCGCCGCCCGTTCCCGTGCAACCGAACGGCGGGTCCTTCTTCGCCGGGCTCCGGGCGGCGTCGTGCTCCGCCTCGGGATGCGACGGAACGGCGCGCTTCCAGAAACGGTTGACGCACGAGCAGGCGATGCTGGCGGCGCACGCCATTTTGCCGGCGCAGATCTGCGCCGACGACGCGGACGGCGACGGCTTCTGCGACGATGCCGACAACTGCGCGAACGCCCACAACCCGCTGCAGGAAGACGCGGACCAAGACGGGGTGGGAGATGCGTGCGACAACTGCGTGTTCGCCTACAACCCGTGCCAGGAAGACTGGAACGGCAACGGCGTCGGCGTCGCGTGTGATCCAACCGACGTGAGTCCCGAGTCGCGGGTTCCCGACCGCGTCGCGTTGACGGTCGTGTCGCGCAATCCCGTCAGCGACATGCTGGCCTATCGCGTCAGTCTGCCTCGGGCTGGACATGCCCGCGTTCGACTCTTCGACGCGGCCGGGCGTCTCGCAGGCACGCTGCTCGACGCGGAATTGCAAGCTGGGCATCACGATTTCGCGCGCTCGATCGAAGGCGAGTTCCGCTTGGCGAGCGGCGTGTATGTCCTGCGGCTCGAGGCCGCAGGTGCACGGGAGACGCGCAAGGTCGTCGTCATGCGTTGAGGGCGACGATCGTCCGATCCCTCGGCGCCACGATGCAGGCAACGCCCGGCACCGTAACGCAAACGGCCCGGGTGCTCGAAGCAGCACCCGGGCCGTTGTTCGCAAGGTCGAAGCGCTCAGTCCTTGTAGATGGACTTGACGCGGCGCCAGCTGACGGTCTCGGAGGCGACGGTTCCCGGGAGTTGCATACGCCCAGCCGCCGGATTCCCCTGCATGTCGGTGGACGGCATCCAGGTCTGTCCGCCATCGACGCTCAACTCGGTGAACACGTCGAAGAAGCTGTCGATCCGCCACGTCCCGCCGCCCAGATCGGTGATCGACGTCCGCCCCAACGACGGGCGCGTCGGGCTCTCGCGAATGAGCGCCGGGCCCGCGACCAGGTCGAGCTGCAACATCTCGGTGTCGAAGAAGCGCGTCGGGCCATTGGAACCGTCGGGCTGCACACCAACGGTCGTGTTGGCGTTCCCCTGAATCGGCATCGAAGCGCCGCCGTTCACAGCGATCTGTGCCACGACCTCTGAACCGAACACGTGGTTCTGTGGGCCGCCCATGGGCGGCGGCGTGCACATCGTGAAACGATGGTGCTCCGGCTGCGTCAGGTCGTACACGTTGGTGCCATCCGAGTAGCGCGCATGGAACTGGCCCGCGTAGGTCGAGTTGAGGGGTGGGATGCAGTCGCTCGGGAAGGTATTCTGGGCCGCAACGGGCACGGCCACGGCGATGACCACGAGCGCGAGCAACACGCCGAAGGGCTGCCACGTCGCGCGCTGTGAATTCGAAGAACGAAGAAGCATCGTGATCCTCCGAAACCTGGTGTCGGCTTGTCGAGGGAGTTCACGTCGGCCGCAACGAGGCGGTGCAGCGCGCCCTCTCCCCGATTTCGATGTGAAGAACCGCGTTCAGCCTACCACCGGCATCAGTTGAGCGCAACCCGGGTGAGGTTCGAGGCAGTGACTGTCTAGGGATCTGGCGGCCGGCGGACCCGCGGCCCATCACCCCAGGGTCGCCTGGGCGAAGTCCCGGTCGATCAGGTGCTCGACCACCGCCACGACGTAGTCCCCGCGTCGGTCTGCCAACCTCCGAAGGCGCCTGCTTCGGCGTCACTTGAGCAGGGTCAGCTTGCGCGTGTCGAGGAAGGTCGGAGTCGTGATGCGGTAGAAATACACACCCGAGCGCAGGTGGCGTCCCGCGTGATCGGTGCCGTCCCACACGATGCTGCTCGAGCCGCGCACCATGGGCTTGTTCAGGAGTGTTCGCACCAACCGCCCGGCGAGGTCGTAGACGGCCAAGTGGACGTGCTCGTCCTGGCTCAGCTCGAACCGGATCCGCGTCGACGGGTTGAACGGGTTCGGTTCGTTCTGATGCAGCTTCGATTGCGCTGCCGGCGGCTCAGGCGCCGGCGACGGATTCGGATCGCGCAAGAAGATGCGACCATCCGACGGCGGCACGACCTCCGAAGTCACGGTGGCACCGTTGAACACCGTCGACCCCGGGATCGAGAGCCGCTGGAACGACCAGCCCAAGTTCACCGTCTGCGGCGTGTTCGTGTAGTTCAGCAGCACCATGCCTTGGTCGAAGTCGCGGCGATACACCGCCGTGTCGCCTTCGCGCAGCGACACGTCGTCGAGCCACACCGCCCCCGGCACCGTGACGAAGATGTTCAGCCCCGCGGCCGCCGCGGTCCCCGAAGCGGTGAAAGAAATTTCGTACGACTGCCACGTCGTTCCGATCGCGATGCGCGTGTCGTTCAAACAGCGCACGCCCGGACACGAGGTCGAGTAGAGGTGCAGGCTGATTTCCTGCGGCACGGTGGCCTTGGCCCAAAATCGCAACGAGTAGCCCCGCCCGCCGACGACGGACACCGGCCGATACACCTTGAAAGACCCTGACCCGGTGACGCTCGTCACTTGAGTGCGTCCCGAAGCCGGTGACGAATGCCACGTCGAGGTGTCGCGCGTGAAGCTCCCGGTCACGCGGTCGAGAAGCGTCAACCAAGGGGCGGTCGTCGTAGCGTCGAAACCGCCGTTGACGACCTGCTCGACTCCGGTCGGCACGCCAACCCGTTGCATCGGACCGATCGGATATCCCAGATAACCCTTGCCACGCCCCGCGTTGTCGTACTCGGCCTCCCACCAGATGTTGCCGTGGCCAGTTTCTGCCGCGTCCAAGCTGTAGTACCCGTCACCCAACAGCGCCGACACCATGGTGAAGCGCTTGTGGCGCTCGAAGTCGGGCGAGCGATTCGGCGCTGAGAGCGTCCCGTCCCAGTCGGCATTCAACACCGAGACGCGATAAGGCGTGGTGCGGAATGGTGCGACGAGATAGCCGCCCGGCAACGCCGACATCTCTTGGTTCCAGTTGTAGCCATAAGGGTTACCCGGATCCGGGTTGGCGCTTCCCGAGGGAAAATACTCGTGCAGCGTGCCGTTCAACCACGTGAAGTAATCCGTCGAGCTGTTCGAGATGATTGCGAGCGGCCGCCCGCCGCGCGATGCGACCACATTGTCGAAACGCGTACGCGTGTCCTGTGCCAGGGTGCGCAAGGCGCGATTCCACAGCGTGTCCACCAGCGCATCCGAATCCATGACGCCGTTGCAACCGGCGGGGTTGTGCGTCGGATTGCAGTCGCTGTCCACCTGAATGGCACCACCCTGCTCCCAGCCGATCGTCTTCCAAAAATTGTCATAGAAGACGCCATCGGCTTCGGGAAGATCGCGCATGAGCTGCTCGACCCGCGCCGCGGTGTACTGCCGCCACGTGCCCTGCGGGCCGGCCGCGCCCAGCTCGGTGATGTTCGCGAGCTGCGCGCCCGGCCAATCGCTGGCGATCGTCTGATTCCAGTTGCGCCACCAAAGATTGTTGGTATTGGCGTAGTTGTAGTTCGTCTGCAGCCAGAGGTGCGACGGCGGCGGCGGCGACTGCACGCAATAGGGACACACGTAGAGAAAAATCTTGATGTCGGGGTTCAAAATCCGCAGCTGCTGCAAGTGGGTGCGCTGCGCGCTGCTGTCGAGAATCAGCACATCCCAGCGTGAAAGCGCTGGCAAATCCGCCGCGTCGATGGCGCCTTGCAAGTACATGTTGGCGAGCCGCGGGTACGGCGGACCAACCTCTTGAGCGTACGCGGCGACGCTCGCAAGGCTCAGAGCGAGGGCCGCCCCAGCCACAGTCGCGAACCACGGTGTGGCAACACGGACACGTGGCCGTGCGCCAGCCGTCCTCGGAATCCGCACGAGGACCTCCAGAAGCGCTTTCGCGGTTCGGGAACGAGACGACGAACCCGGTGTGCATCTGCCGCACCAGAAGCAGGTGGCGAGGCAAACGAATGTAGGCCTGCCCCTGCGATCATCGCCTCACTTGCATTGCGCCCAGCATGATTCTCACGGTCGCTAGTTGCATTCTGCAGCCCACCGGAGCACGTGCGAAATCTGCTCGGTGATCTCGAAGTGTTGGACGTGTTGGAGAAACCGTTCCAGGTCGGTGCGTTGGTGGAGCGACCCCAGCGGGGGGCAGGATCAGGTGGGTCCCCCCTGCTTGACCCCGGCGTGTTGCGCCGGCTCGTCAGCGGTGGATGCCGGCGTTTGCAGGATGTATCCCGTCCCACGAATCGTTTGCAAGAGCTTGATGTCGTGGTCGTGATCGATCTTGCGACGCAAGCGCGCGATGTGGACGTCGATGACGTTGGAAAGCGGATCGAAGTCGTGCTCCCAAACATGTTCGGCGAGCATCGTGCGGGTCACGACGCGGTCCACGTTGCGCAGCAGATACTCGAGCAAGGCGTACTCGCGACCAGTCAAGTCGATCTTTTGGCCGGCGCGACTGACGCCATGCCGCAGGCTGTCGAACTCGAGATCGGCGACGCGCAAGGCGGTGGGGATCATGTCGCCGCGGCGGCGCAGCAACGCCCGCACCCGCGCCAGTAGCTCCTCGAATCCAAACGGTTTGGTGAGATAGTCGTCGGCGCCCGCATCGAGTCCCAGAACTTTGTCCTGCACCGTGTCCCTGCCGGTCAACAACAGGATCGGCACGGTGATGCCGTCCTCGCGCAAGTTGCGCAGGACCTCGATACCACTCATTTTCGGGAGCTTCCAGTCGAGCAGGATCAAGTCGTATTCGTTGGTCTGCGCCAGGAAGGCGCCTTGCTCACCGTCTTCGGCCAGGTCCACGGTGTACTGCTCTTCGCGCAACCCGCGGCGAATGAAGCTCGCCACTTGGGGCTCGTCTTCGACCAAGAGGATTCTCATGGGTCCTCTGTTTCCCGGGGCGCGGAAGGCACCCTGTCGTCGCTCGAGAAGACGGCGGCACTATACCAGGCCGGGTCGTGGCGATCATGCGGCCATCACCCTCCGGACCTCTGCCATGGCCTCGGCACCCGTGACCGGTTTGATCAAGTACGGGCAGCCTTCGAGCAGAGGCCGCCGCGGGTTGGGTTCGGGCGGCGCCAAGTGATCGTGGGGTGGGACCGCGGTCAAGAACACCACCCGGGTTCCATCAAACCGCGGATCCGCGCGCATCGCCGCCAGAACGTCCGTACCACGCATGTCGGGCATGAGGATGTCCAGCAAGACAATGTCGGGATGAAACTCCAGGATTGACGCAAGGCCTTGCGTGCCGGAGTTGGCGGTGCGCACCTCGCACACTTCGACCTGCTCGAGCGCCCGCTTCATCGACCGGGTCAAGGAGACTTCATCGTCGATCAAGAGGATTCGCAGCATGGCTCAGCTTGTTGCCTCCAAACCAAAGACGATCGTGGCCCGAACTCCGCCTTCCGGCCGATTGACCAGATGAATCTTGGCGCCGTGTAACTCCAAGATGTTCTGGATGACGCGCAAGCCGAGGCCCGTGCCCTTCCCGTCGGGCTTGGTGGTGAAAAAGGGGTCGAACACTTTGGAAAGTTTGTCCGCTGGAATCCCCGCGCCGGAGTCCTCCACGACCACGACCACGGCTTCTCGCTGCGATCCGGCGCCGGCGCGGTGCGCCGCCACCGTCCCGAGCTCGGCGAGCGGCCTGCGGGCCGTGTGCACCATGATCGTGCCGCCGGACTTCATCGATTGGACCGCGTTCAACAGTACATTGACCATGGCCTGCTCGATCTTGTTGCGATCGAGCTGCAGCAAGGGCAGCGACGGATCCAAGGCCTTGACCACGCTCACACCGGCGTCGGTGAACTCGTGCTTCAAGAAGTTCAGAGCGCGCTCGACCGGCTGATTGACGTCGGTAGGCTGCCGGTCGAGGGCGCCAGGAACGGAGAAATCCAGCAGCCCACGCAGAACGGTATTGGCGCGGCGGATGGCATCTTCCATGTCGACGAGGATTTCGCGGGTGTCCGAGTCGTCAGAATTCAGATGCTTTCGGAGGTGTTCGACGCCCAGCAGCAGCACCGTCAGGGGATTCTTGACTTCGTGAGCGACCCCGGCTGCAAGCTGGCCAACGGCTTCCATCTTGTTGGCCTGAATCAGGTTCAGTTGCGCGGCCTCGAGCTCCTCGTGCGATTGCTTCAACGCGGTCAAGGCCAACAACAGTTCTTTCTCTCGGCGCTCCAGTTCGGCAATCGCCTGCCGACGTTCCTCTTCCGCCCGCATGCGCTTGGTGATGTCGCGAAAGATGAGGACGGCGCGGAACGGCTGCTTCTCATCGAAGACCCAGTTCGACATGCCTTCGAAGACGCGCCATTCCCCGTTGCGATGCTTGCACCGAAGCGCGAGTGGATTGGCCTCGTGTTCCAAAGCCGAGCGGCGAAAGGCTTCGATGGCCATGGTGCGATCGTCGGGATGCACGATCCCAATCGTGTTGTTGCGGATCAACTCCCCGGGCGTGAAACCGAGCAGCGCCGTCGAGGAAGGGCTGATGTAGAGGGGTTTCCCCTCGCGATCCGTCAAGACAATCAAATCGCGAGTCGTCTCCATGATGAGCCGGTACAGGGCCTCGCTGGCTCTCAAGGCGTCCTCGGCTCGCGTCTTCTCGCGCAGCGTGGCGTGTTTCTCGAGCGCGTTCTGAGCGGCGCCCGGCAGGCGTGCCAGGCTCTGCTTCAAGATGTAGTCGTCCGCTCCGGACTGCATGCAGTCCACCGCCACTTGCTCCACCGGGCTTCCGGTCACCAGGATGAAGGGAATGCGGCGCTTCTCGCTCTGCAGCACTGCGAGAGCATCGAGGGCGGTCATTTGCGGCAGCTTATAATCGGCCAGGATCAGTTCCGGATCGAACTCGCGCACCGCACTCACGAACTCCTTCTTGCTCGTGATGCGCCTCAGGTCGAACTTGAAATGCTCGCGCAGCGCTCTCTCGATCAAGGTAGCATCCGCCACGTCATCCTCGAGCAAGAGGATTCGCAAGCGGTCCTGCGCGATGCGGGTATCCAGGCTCATCGGCGTGCCAGCGCAATCGTGAAGGACAACATGCGGCGCGAGTTCCCACTCCCACAAGATTTGGAGGGCTACTCGGTGACGATCGACTCGCCACCAGGTGCAGCGATTCAATGCACGGAAGGATAGTCCTCGTGATGCTTCGGAGCAACCCGCAAACAAGTTCGACGTCGCGACTCGCCTCGACATGAAGAAATCGTCATCTTGAGTCGCGCACGGGCAGACCGCCGCGGTGGGGGTCAGGGATCGCTTCCGGTGCGCTGGCGTCCTGCTGCAATGCGACATTCTACGACGATCGCCGTCGATTCTGGCAACTGCGTGTCGAAGTGGCGCTCCTCGCCGTCATGATGTCGTCACAAAACGCACAGCGATCGTTGTTTCGCGCTTGGTGAAAGTCCCCACTTGCAGTTACGATGAGCGCGTCATCCGCGGGGCGCGTGGGAGGCTCGTATGTCCACCCGTCGCTCCGCCCGCCGTCCCCGCCATGATCGTGGCGCCGCACTCCTGCTTGTCATTCTGACGCTTCCTGCTCTGTCGCTCCTCGGCGTCGGACTTCTCGGCAACGCGACGCTTGAAGGAGATCGCGCCGTTGCACAAGAGAAGTTGGTGCAGTGTCTGTATTCCGCCGAAGGCGGTTTGGCGCGCTCGCGCTGGGCGCTTTCCACCACCGGGCAACTGGGCGATGTCGGACAATTGCTTCCGGCCGGGATCTCGGCTGCGAACGCGACGCAAGGCGGCGTCTCCACCGGTGCAATGAGCTGGAATGGCACCATCACGCTCGCGGCGACCGGATCCGCAGGTCCCTACTCCCGCACCGTCAGCGCGCAGATCGACCCGGTGCCGCCGGAGAGCGTCGACCTCAAGAACGTGATCACCAGTCCCGGTAAAATCGAGGTCAAGAGCTGCACGTACCCCGCAAACTCGTTCTTGGATGGCAAAGTGCTGACCGGCGATGACGAGACCGATCTGACCGGTGTCTTCGGCACGCATCCGGTGACGGTCGCCGACGTGGGTATGTTGAACGTCACCGCCGCCATCGCCGCTATCCGCGCTGCGTACGACGAGATCACGGTCACGAGCGAGGATATCAACGGCTCGTCTGCCGCCAATCCGTTCGTCATGGACGGTTCCGCCGGGACCGCCGTCTACTTCACCAACGATCCGGGCCTCACGATCTCCAACGGCAGTTCCGTCAAGCAGATCACCATCCTCGGCGAAGTGATCTGGTTGGTGGATGGTGGTTGGTGGGTCGGCAAGCAGATCGACATCACCGGCTCGGGCCCCGATCCACGTTTGTACATCCTGGCCAGCAAGAATCCGTCGAGCGGCAAGGGCTTCGACGCGCAGAAGGAGATGCAGACGAGCGGCGGTGTGGCGCTCATGATCATCACCAACGGCGACATGGATTTCCGCAAGCAATGCACCCTGAACAACGTGTCCATGTACGGCTCCAAAGTCGGTGCCGAGTGCGGCGAGTACTTCGTCTACGACGCCGCGGTGCAGGATCCCTGGATCGATTCGCTGACGTCGCGCGGTTTGCTGCCGGTCCCGGGCGGCGGCAGCGGCAGCTTCACGACCGTCGCCGGCTCGTGGACCTGCGACTGATTCCGACAGCGTGGCCGAGCCTTGCGTCGCTTCGTCGCAACGTGCGCAAGGCTTCGCCATGATGTCGTAGCGAAACGTGTTGCGATCGATGTTTCGCGCTTGGTGTGAGCGCACAATTCCAGTTACGATGATTGCCGACATCCGCGGGGCGCGTGGAGGATCGCATGTCCACCCATCGCTCCGGGCGCCGCCCGCGGCGCAACCGCGGCGTCGCACTGCTCCTCGTCATTTTGACGCTTCCCGCCCTCTCGCTCCTCGGCATAGGCCTGCTCGGCAACGCGACGCTCGAGGGCGATCGCACCATCGCGCAGAAACAAATGACGCAATGTCTCTACGCCGCCGAGGGCGGCCTCGCGCGCGCGCGCTGGGCGCTGCTCACCACCGGTCAGCTCGGCAACGTCGGACAGATGCTGCCGGCCGGAATTTCATCCGCGAGCGCTTCGCAAGCTGGAGCCACGACCGGCGCCATGGCGTGGAGCGGCCTCATCACCCTGTCGGCGACCGGCAGCGCAGGCCCTTACACGCGCACGGTCAGCGCGCAAGTCAATCCGATTCCTCCTGCCAGCGTCGATCTCAAGAACGTCATCACCAGCCCCGGCGAGATCGAGGTCAAGAGTCCCAGCCACGCACAATCGATCGTCGAGGGCAAGGTGCTGACGGGTGATGAGGATACGGACCTGTCGGCTTGCGCCGGAAACCATCCGGTGACGGTGGCGAACGTCGGTTTGCTGGACGCTCCCGGCACGATCAACGCGATCCGCGCCGCATACAGCGAGATCACCGTCACCAGCGCGCAGATCAACAGTTCGTCGACAGTGAGTCCCTTCATCATGGACGGCTCGGCGGGAACCGCCGTCTATTGGACCAATGATCCCGGGTTCACCATCTCGAATGGCAGCACGATCAAGCAAATCACGGTGATGGGTGAAGTCATCTGGCTGGTGCAGGAAGGCTGGTGGGTCGGCAAGCAGTTCCACATCGTCGGCTCGGGCCCCAATCCGCGCTTGTACATCTTGGCCAGCAAGAACCCGTCGAACGGCCAGGGCTTCGACGCGCGCAAGGAGATGCAGACGAGCGGCAGCGTCGCGCTGCTCGTCATCACCGACGGCGACATGGACTTCCGCAAGGAATGTGTCCTCGACAAAGTGTCCTTGTACGGCTCCGTCGTCGGTGCCGAAGGCGGTCAGTACTTCGCCTATGACATCGCGGTACACGATCCGTGGATCGATACGTTGGTCGCGCGCGGTCTCCTCCCGTTGGTCGTCGGCGGTGCTGCCAGCTTAGCCAGTGTCTCCGGCTCGTGGAGCTCGAATTGAATACGAGGGATTGTCGCTCGACATGCACACTGCTACACTTCTTGCGCATCGGGGCGCAGAGAGATTGGTCGAGAGCGCTCCGATGACTACCCGCACCGCATCGCCAGCCGCTTCCGATCCTGGCGCCATCTGCCCGCCGCGCGCCACTGAACTGCATACCGAAGTCACCACCGCCGATGAGTTGGCGAACCTCGATCCCGAGGTCGTCCTATTGATTCCCGAGGCGCAAGCGCGCCAACACTGCGTGCTCGCCATGCGGCGCACCGAGACCAGCCTGCGCGTCGCCATCGCCGACCCGCTGGACGTCGTGGCGCTCGACCGCGTCCGCAACTCGACCCGCTTGCGCGTCGTCGCGACCCTCGCGACGCGCAGCGACATCGAACACGCGATCGAGCGGTACTACCGCGGGCAGGAAGCGGCGCGCGAAGTCCAAGAGATCGTCGAGACCATCGACGTCGGCATTGAAGTGCCGGTCGAGGACACCGACGTTTCCGAACTGCGCAAGCGGGTCGAGGAAGCGCCGGTGGTGCGCCTGGTGAACTTGATCCTGGGTGAAGCCATCCGCGAGCGCGCCTCCGACGTCCATATCGAACCGCACCGCAATCGCATCATGGTGCGTTATCGCATCGATGGTGTCTTGCACGAAGCCTTGCGACCGCCGCGCGAACTCCTGACCGGCATCGTCTCCCGCATCAAAGTGCTCTCCAACATGGACATCGCCATCCGCCTGCGACCGCAGGATGGCGGCTTCACCGTGTCGCTGGGTGACCGCAAGGTGGACTTGCGCGTTTCGACGTTGCCGACAGTGTTCGGCGAGAAAATCGTCATGCGCTTGTTCGACAAGGGCGCCTTCGACCGCAAGCTGTCCAATCTCGGGATGGATGCCGAGGTGTTGCGCCAGTTCCACGCCGCCATCGTCAAACCACACGGCATGATCCTGATGAGCGGGCCCACCGGCAGCGGCAAGAGCACGACGTTGTACGCGGCGCTCAACGAGATCAAGAGCGAAGAAACCAACATCATCACCGTCGAGGACCCGGTCGAATTTCAAGTCGACGGGCTGAATCAGGTGGCAGCGAATCCCAAGGCCGGGCTCACTTTCCCCGCCGCGCTCAAGTCCATCCTGCGCCAGGATCCCGACGTCATCATGATCGGCGAAATCCGCGACCAGGAGGCCGCCGACTTGGCGGTGAAGGCGGCGCTCACCGGACATTTGATGTTCAGCAGCGTGCACGCCAACGACGCAGTCAGTACCGTCACACGTTTGGTGGACATCGGCGTCGACCGCTTCTTGGTGGCGTCGGCGGTGCAACTCGTGGTCGCGCAGCGACTCGTACGCCGCGTCTGCTCGCACTGCAGTGAACCCTGCACCATCGACCCGATGCTGCGACTGCGACTCGGCGTCGATGCGGCGATCCTGGACGACGGGTCCATGGTGCGCGGGCGCGGCTGCGTGCACTGCCGCAAAACCGGATTCCACGGTCGCGTCGGCATCTACGAGGTGCTGACGATGTCACGCGACATCCGCAACCTGATCGTGCGCGGCGCGCACGACGACGAAGTGCGCTGCTGTGCCCTCGCCGGCGGCATGGAGACGTTGCGCCAGAACGGCCTGCGCAAGGTGCGGGCCGGGGTCACCACGGTGGAAGAAGTGCTCGAGGCGACCTTCCACGACGAGGAGGGCTAGACGTGGCAATGCAGTTTGCCTATCGAGCCCGGCGGCCAGACGGCGGCATCGAGCGCGGGGTGCTTGCCGCCGCCTCCGAAGCCGACGCCGCGCGCGCATTGCAACAGCGCTCGCTCTTGCCATTGCGGTTGTCATTGCAGATACGTGGACGCGCTGCAGCAAACGGGCGCGGCTACTTCCGCGCCATGCAGACCCACACCAAGCCGTTGACGGTGGCGCTCTTCACGCGCCAGATGGCGTCCATGACCGGTGCCGGGTTGTCGCTGGTGCGTTCGTTGCGCAGCGCCGCGCGCGATCAGTCGTCGGCGC
>Ga0247727_10004120_pt1 | contig 31210 bp, 21 predicted proteins | sample WisWelCaveWW1625_FD_202498 | JGI IMG/M metagenome (GOLD analysis project Ga0247727, IMG submission 202498) | Biofilm microbial communities from Wishing Well Cave, Virginia, United States - WW16-25 | ecosystem: Environmental > Aquatic > Deep subsurface > Groundwater > Cave microbial mat | place... | reverse complement strand
GATGTGGGTGTGGGCATGCAGGAGCCTCCTGTCCTAGCGTATCATATACGCACGGATTATTGAGACAAAAAAGAGAACCCAGCCAATCCTCACTCCTGAGACGCGCACCCTTTCCGGCGCCTCGGCTTGACAGTCTCATGCGCGCATGTTAGACAGGACAGGAGCGGGACCAGGAGGGTCGAAGTGTTCCAGCCTCGAAGTGCATTGTATCTCATGGTTGCGCTGGCGGCAGTCTCGCCGGCCCAGACCGATTTGTCCACCATCCGCGGGACGGCGACCGACCCTGCCGGTGCCGTGGCGCCGGGCGCCAGAATTGTCGTCACGGATATCGGCACCAACCTATCCCGCGAGACACAAACCAACAGCAACGGGGACTTCGAGATTCCGTACCTGACACCCGGAACCTACCGGCTGACGGGCACGGCGGCGGGATTCCGGAACTTCGTCGCCGAGAACCTGATCCTGGTGGGACGCGAGATCCGGCGCATCGACGTTCCCTTCGAGCTGGGCACGGTGGGCCAGGAGGTGACCGTGACCGCCGGCGCCGCCATCATCTCCACCGAAGGCAGCCAGATCGCCGCCGGGTTCAACAAGAACGCCTTCGCCGACAGCCCGCTGAGCCAGAGTTTCTTTCCCCAGGCCTACATGACCACGCTCCCCAGCATCCAGACCGACAATGGCGGGTGGGGTCTGCGGTTCGCGGGCCAGCCGCCGGCGCAGGTCGGGGAGGCGCTGGACGGCGTCTCGAACGACGGCGCCGTGAACCTGGTGCAGAACATGAACGACTTCGAGGAGCTCCAGGTGGTGGCGGTGAACAACTCGGCGGAATTCAGCCGGGTGGCCAACTTCAGCATGACCGGCCGCAGCGGCGCCAACCAGTTCCACGGCAAGGTGTATTACGACTTCATCAACTCGGCGCTGAACGCCCGGAACTTCTTCACGCCGGCCAAGACGCCCTACAAGGAGCATCGCGGCGGAACCAACGTCTCGGGACCGATCTTCAAGGACCGGACCTTCTTCTACGCCGCCTACAGCCTGGTGCGGATCCCGAGCAGCACGTTTTTCAACCGCAACGTGGCGCCGGCGGAGTTCCGGCGCGGAGACTTCTCACCGCTGCTGAACCAGGCGCGACCGGTGCAGGTGAGGGATCCGCTGACCGGGCAGCCCTTCCAGGGCAACCTGGTTCCGCAGAGCCGGTTCCACCCCATCTCGGTGCGGATTCAGGACGCTTACATTCCGCCGCCGAATCAGGGCGGGCCGGGGGCCCGGTCGAACAACTTTGGCTTCCTGCATCGCTGGCCGGTCGACCTCTACCGCTGGGACTCGCTGACCGACCGCCTGGATCACAAACTCTCCGAGAAGAATACCATCTTCGCCCGGTACATCAACCGCCTTACGCCTTATGTATTGGCCGGCTCGTTTCCGCAGGTCGGCACCTGGACGCGAAAGCGGAACCACCACTCCATCGTCGTCTCGGACACCCACGTCTTCTCGCCGACGCTGGTAAACATGGCGCGATGGGGGTGGATCAAGGACTACTTCATCGACGGGGAAGAAACCGATGGATTCCTGCCCGTCACGGGCGACAAAGTGGTGCAAGCCATCGGGCTTCAGGGCGTGAATCCGCGGGGGTTGAGCGCCATGGGTTTCCCGCGCCTGGATATCACCGGCGTGACCACGCTCCGCATCAATCCCGGCGGGGTGAACCTGGACCGGAATGACTTCTCCTACGCCGATTCCGTCACCTGGTCGGCGGGAAGCCACGTGGTGAAGTTCGGGGGCGAGCTGAAGAGGTTCCGCGACTTTAACGGCCAGGTGCCGGAGGGAACCTACGGCAGCTTCAAACTTCAACGGAACCCTGAGCGGGGAGGCCTACGCCGACTTCCTGCTGGGGCTGCCCTTCAGCAGCTCGCGGATCGACCCCTTCATCAACCGGGTGCAGAACGGCTATGAGCTGGGATTCTTCATCACAGATACATTCAAGGTCAGCCGCAAGCTCACGTTGGATTACGGGCTGCGCTGGGACTACTTTGGGGCCTGCACCTATGAGGACGGCCTGCAATTCAACTGGGACCTGCAGAGCGGGAACGTGGTGGCGCCGCAGCCGGCGCTGGCCAAGGTCCACCCGGCCTACACTCAGACTGGCATCCGGGTAGGCGCCGGAGCTGTAGTACCAAGCCCGAAGAAGAGCAATTTCCGGCCTCGGTTGGGAGTCGCCTATCGCCTGCAAGACCATATGGTGGTGCGCGGCGGCTATGGGTTATTCACGGAAACGCTCGGAAACCTGCACCGCATTCAGGGAGGCGGGCCGTTCCAGATCAGCGACACCTACTTCAACTCGGTCCAGAACGGGAGGCCGCTTTTCCAGTTCCCGAATCCGTTTCCGGCGGGCGCCGGAACGCTCGCCTCCCAGAGCATTAGCGGCTATCCGCTGGAGACCGACAACGGGGTGATTCACCAATTCAACGTGAGCCTGGAGCGCGAGATCCGGGACCTGGGTTTCCGGGTATCGTACATCGGGTCACGGAGCCGGGGAATGAACTACAACCTCAGCATCAACAAGCCTCCGCCGAGCTTGATTCCGTTCGCGCAGTCGCGCCGTCCCTACCCGCAATTCGTCAACGCCACCTTCGCGCAGTCGGACGGGCGAGCGAACTACAACTCGGCCCAATTCGAGGTCCAGCGCAAGAGGGGCAGCCTGATCCTGGACTTCCACTACACGCTGGCCTCCAACCTGGCCGACTATCTGAACCTGGAGGACCCTTACAACCACGTCTACTGGAACCGGGACCAGTACACGGCACGGCATCGGGCGGTGGCCAACGTGACCTACGACGTGCCATTCGGGCGGGGGCGCCGGTTCATGAACGCCGCCCCGGCGGCGGTCGACCACCTTCTGGGCGGGTGGCAGTGGAACTGGATCAGTTACTTCCAGAGCGGCCAGTACTTCTCCCCTAGCTTCTCAGGGGCCGACCGATCGAACACCAACACCACCGGCGGGCTGCCGGACCGCATCGCCGGCGGCAACCTGGCGTCGGGCCAGCGGGTGGTGGATCGCTGGTTTGATGCTTCCGGGTTCACGCTTCCGCCGGTGGGGCGGTTCGGCAACAGCGGCGTCAACATTCTGGAGGGGCCGGGTCTGAACCTGCACCACCTGAGCGTGGTCAAGGAGTTCCGGCTCACCGAGAAGCTGCGGTTGAACTACCAGGCGATGATCACCGATATCTTCAACACGCCGCACTTCGGTTTTCCGGCGACCAACATCACGGTGCCGCTGCAAGTAGCCCGGATCACCGGTTCGGCCGGCGGCGGCGCGCCGCGCGAGAAGAGTTCCCAGCGGGAGGTTCAGATGCGCTTGCGGCTGGAGTTCTAGACTGGGAGGAGGCCTGGGCGATGGCGAGGTTCTGTTGCGCCCCAGCCAAATCGGGTTTCAACTCCAGGGCCCGAGTGAAGTGGAGGATGGCCTGGGCCGTTTTTCCCTCCAGCGCCAGGGCCTTGCCGAGGTTGTTGTGGGCTTCGGCATAGTCGGGACGGATGCGGAGGGCCTCGCGGTAGTGCTGGGTCGCCTGCGGCGGCCTTCCCAGTTTGGTAATAACAATACCTAGATTGTAATGGGCCTCGGCGAGGTTGGGCCGCAGTCGAAGGGCGCCGGCCAGGTGGGAGGCGGCCAGCGGCCAGTCTCCCAGGGCGGCGAGCGCGGCGCCGAGGCTGTAGTGGGCCTCCGGAAAATCGGGCTTGAAGTGGATCGCCTGGGTAAACCGCGCCACCGCCTCCCGGGCGCGCCCTTGGCCGGCGAGCACGCCGCCCAGGTTGTACTGAGCTTCGGCAAAGTCGGGCTCCAGGCGGGCGGCCTCTTCAAAGTGCGGCAGGCTTTCCGTGACGCGACCCAGGGCGAGCAAGTTCCGGCCCAGGTTGTTGTGCGCCTTTGCCAAAGACGGGTCCAGGCGCAGGGCCTGTTCATAGGCAGCGACAGCTTCCGCAACCTTGCCCTGCTTGTCAAGGATCACACCCCTGCCGAAGTGGGCGGGGGCGAATTGCGGGGCCACCCGGAGGGAGCGGCCAAACTGCTCCGCGGCTTCTGCGAGCCTCCCCTGATCCGCGAGCGCCCCGCCCAACTCGGTGAGCCACAGCTCGTTGTCCGGGAGCCGCCGGAGCGCAGCCCGCCACTGCTCGGCGGAGCCCGCGAAATCGCCGGTCTCGCGCAACAGTTTCCCAAACTGCACCCGCAAGTGAAGGTCGTCAGGGGCACGGCGGATGGCGGTGTCATACCTCCGCCGGGCTTGATCGGGGTTGACGGCTTGCCGCAACTGGAGCAGCCGCCGGGTGTGCGCCAGCCGCTTCTGGTTGTAGTCCAACTGGCTGGTAAAGGGCGGCTGGCCCATCAGGCGGAACATATAGGCCGCCATGCGGTACTCGTCCCAGGCAGTGAAAGCCAGCAGCTCCGCGACCCGCTGTTGGGAGGGCGGTTCGGCGTTCATCGCTTGGCGGAAGATCGCCGCCGCCAGGCGGTAGTTGCCGGCGAAGTTCAGATGGACGTGTTCGTAAAAGAGGTCCTCGCCGGGCAGTCCTTGGTCGAGGTCGACCAGGCTCACCCGCTGGGAGGCCGCAACGTCACGGATGATCTGATTGATCCGGCTATCGGCCCGGAACCGCAGCTCGTCGCGGTCGCGCGCCACAACCAAGCGCGCGCGGGCTTCCTCGGGCCGGTTGGAAGCCAGGGCGCGCTGGCCGGCCTGGTAGTGTTCCACAGCGCCGGCAAACGGCGGGGAGTCTTTCAGGTTCGTAAGCACCGTGGCCAGGACGATCTTGGCGCCGGCGCGCCGGGCTACACGGCACACCCCGGTGAGGTTTTGCCGGTAGTGGGAATACACTGTCGGAAGCCGGTGGTCGCCGGAGGCGACGCGGTTTTCGAGGAACATGGCCATCCCGCCCCACTCCCCGGGATCGGAGTCGCGCGAGAGGAGTTGTCCGGCGCGCGTGGACTTGAGCCAGATCAAGGACCGGATCCAGGCGAGACTGCCGGAAGCGCGGCTGAAGACGGCGCCGGCGCCGTAAGGGCCGACCACTTCGTTGTTTCCGGAATAGACAATGAAGAGGTCGGGCTGGAGCCCGGCGCAGTCCCGCGCGATGGGCAGCACCACGTGGGAGTTGATGGCGGTCATGGCGGTGTTGATCACTTCAAACCTGCGCTGGGGGTCGTGGTCGCGGAGCATCACCTCCAGGAGGCGGCCGAAGCTGAAGGCGGGTTCCGGAACGCCCATGGCTGCGGAGCTGCCCAGAATGAAGATCCGGTAGGCGCCCGGCGCCTTCCGGGCCGGCAGGTAGCATGGGACAGGAGTTCGCGCCATGGCGCGGGGGAAGAATCGCCAGCCGAACTTCGGGTTGGTGGTGTAGCCGTCGCCGCTGCGAACGAAAAAGCTGGGGGCATAGCCGTAGCCGGCAGCGCGCAGTCCGGCCTCCAGCAAGCCAAAGAACGCCGCCGGGGCCAGGACCACCGTGGCGAATTGGAAGACGCGCCTGCGCATCCTGGGATATCAGTCTACTGAACCCGGCGGGAGATCGCAGGGGGCGGCGCCCAGCAGCCGGAGTCATCCCGAGCGCAGCCGGTGTCAGCCCGAGCGCAGCCGGTGTCATCCCGAGCGCAGCCGGTGTCATCCCGAGCGCAGCCGGTGTCATCCCGAGCGCAGCCGGTGTCATCTCGAGCGCAGCCGGTGTCATCCCGAGCGCAGCGAGGGATCTGCTGTTGCCCCGGCGCAACACCAGATCCCTCGCTGCGCTCGGGATGACAATTGCGGTCGCACATCTGCCTAGCCAGCCTAGCAGCCCGTGGTAACCGGGTTCCCCCAAAACCGTTAAGCACCTGCCACGGCCGCCGATTTGACATCCCGCCGGCCGGCTGATAGCTTTCCTCCGAGGGGTCCTAACATGCTTCAGGTAAGAGTTCTTTTGTGCGGCGTTGTCCTCATCGCCCCGCTTTTGGCTCAGGAGTCGCGCGCCACCATCACCGGAACGGTGGTCGATCCGCAGGGGGCGGCCATTCCCGGCGCCTCGGTGGCGGCCCGACAGCTGGCAACCAACGTGGAGACCCGGACCACCGCCAGCGACGCCGGCCTGTACGTGCTGCCCTTCCTCAATACCGGCGCCTACGCGGTGACGGCCTCGGCGCCCGGATTCAAGGCGGCAGTCCGGGACCGGCTGGAGCTGGCCATCGGCGAGCGGCAGCAGCTGGATTTCAAGCTGGAGGTCGGCGCCATCTCCGAGCAGGTCACCGTCGTCGCCCAGGTCGAGCTGCTCAACACCACCAACGCCATTCGCGGGACGACCATCGACGCCCGCAAGGTCGCCGACCTGCCGCTGCTCGGCAAGAACCCCTACACCTTCGCCTATCATGCCGCGGGCGTTCTGCACATCAACCCGCAGGGCAGCATCACCGATCGGCCCTACGACAACGGCGGGATGGATGCCATCAACATCGCCGGCGGCCGCGCTTTCACCAACGAGTTCCTGCTCGACGGCGCGCCCAACACCAACACCGAGCGCGGCCGCCCCGGGAGCCTCAGTTTCGTGCCGCCTCCGGAGGCTTCCGAAGAGTTTGCGGTGCTGACCAACAACTACGATGCGCAGTACGGGCGCACCGGCGGCGGGGTGGTGAGCCTCACGCTCAAGAGCGGCTCCAACCGGCTGCACGGCGCCGTCTATGAGTATCACCGCAACCGGGTGCTGAACGCCAATACCTTCCAGGCCAACCGGCAAGGCCAGCCGCGCGGGCCTTTCATCTGGAACCAGCCGGGCGCCACCGTCAGCGGGCCGGTCTACCTGCCCAAGCTCTACGACGGCCGCAACAGGACATTCTTTCTGTTTTCCTGGGAAGCCATCAAGCAGAACCTCCCCAACAACCCGCTGGAAACGGTGGCGACGGCCGCCAATCGCGCCGGCGATTTTTCCTTACTGCACCAGACCAATGGCAATCCTGTCACCATCTATGACCCGTTGACAACCGGGCAGGGCGGGGGCACGAATCTGCGGCTGCCCTTCGCCGGCAACCGGATCCCGGCTTCCCGCTTCGACCCCATCGGCCTCAAGCTGATGGACTACATCCCTCTTCCGAACTTCCCGGAGAACGCTCAGGGATTCCAGAACTACAGCCCTCAGACCGGTCTGGTGACCAAGGAGCGCTACAACGCTTACACCATCAAGGGGGACCAGGTTCTCAGCGACAAGCACAGGTTTTCCATGGCCTACGTGAGGAACCGGCGGTGGCAGACCGGGCCGTTCTATGGCTGGCCAGTGCCTGTGAGGGGGCCCAACAATTTTCAACGCTTCAACCAGGGATCCAACGCCCAGTTGACTTCCGCGCTGTCGCCCACCACGGTGGTTACCACCCGTTTTGGTTTCACCCAGCATGATTTCGCCAACTTCGCCAATGGGGGCGGATTCGATCCCACCCCGCTGGGCTTTCCTGCGAGCCTGGTCAGCCAGGCCCAGGGCAAGTTCTTCCCAGGTATCACCTTTACCAACTACACCGGATTTGGGGGCGCCGGCAACTCCCACGACACCAGCACCAACTGGTATCTCATGGTTTCGGCAAACAAAGTCGTCGGCGCGCATTCGGTCAAGTTCGGCGGCGAGTTCCGCGTGCCGCTCGACAACCTGCCGAACTACTCCTTCGCTTCCTTCGCCTTTTCCAACGGCTTCACGCAACGGGAGGCGTTGACTGCCGACGCCGCTTCCGGCAACGCCTTCGCCTCGCTCCTGCTGGGCTACCCGTCGGGCGGCAGCTCGAATTACAACGCCACCCCGGCCTGGGGCAACCGCTATTACGGCTTCTTCCTCCAGGACGACTGGCGCGTGACCCGCAACCTGACGCTCAATCTCGGCGGGCGTTGGGACTACGAATCACCCCAGACCGAGCGGTTCAACCGCCAGAACGCCGGCTTTGATCCCGCCGGCGCCAGCCCGCTGCGGCCGCCGGGCCTGGCCCTCCAGGGAGGCCTGTTGTTTGTCTCCGCAGACCAGCGGCTCCCCCACCGGCGCGACCTCAACAACTTCCAGCCCCGAATCGGCCTGGCCTGGCAGTTCCGGCGAACCACCGTGTTGCGGGCCGGCTACGGACTCTCCTATGTCCCGACCTTCGTTCCGGCCGGAACCCAGGGTTTCAGCCAGTCCACACCGGTGGTGGCCTCCACCGACGGCAACCTGACGCCGGCCACCCGCCTCTCCAATCCCTTCCCCTCCGGACTTCTGCGGCCCACCGGAAGCTCCCAGGGCCTGGCGACTTTCGGCGGTCAGGGTATCACTTATGTCTACGCGGACCGGGTCATCCCCTTCATTCAGCAGTACTCGGCCGGTTTCCAGCAGGAGCTGCCCGGGCAGGTCCTGGTGGACATCTCTTTCGTGGGGAGCCAGACGCGCCGGCTAGGAACCAGTAAGAACATCAACGATCTCACCGCCGGGCAGCTCTCGCTCGGCACCCCGTTCCTCAACCAGACGGTGACCAATCCTCTGGCCGGCCTTCTGCCGGGCACGGCCCTCAACAGCGCCACCACTCCCCGGCGGAACCTGCTCCGGCCCTATCCGCAGTTCGGCGGCATCACGCGGGCGGAGTTTTCCAACGGCAGAGGCTGGTACAACTCGCTCCAGGTTCAGGTCGAGAAGAGGCTCACGCGCGGCTTCCATTTGCAGATGAATTACACCTGGTCCACCACCATGGAAGCCGCCGGCTACCTGAACGACCAGTTCAGCGACGATCAGCTCCAGAGAGTGCGCGTCTCCGAGGATCTGCCGCACAGGATGTCCATCCTGGCCGGGTACGAGATTCTTTTTTTCAAGGGATCCAAGGGCGTTCGGAAAGCCGTCCTGGGGGGCTGGCAGGTGAACCTGATCGCGCTGTTCCAGTCCGGGCGGCAGCTCAACGGCGTGGACGCCTATTGGACCGGGGTAGACCCCTTCCTCGCAGGCCCCAAGGTCCCGGACGGCTACTATTTCAACGCCTGCACCGTCAACCGCCTGGGGGCGCGCCAGAACTGCGCCGCCACCGGCCAGCCGGCCGTCTGGATCCAGCGTCCCACCGATACGCTGCGAGTCGCGGGCACGCGATGGCCGCAGATCCGCGAGATGCGTCCGGGCCTGCTGGACTCCTCGCTGTTTAAGACCTTCTATCCAAAGGAAGGGCTCCAAGTGCAGTTCCGGTTCGAAGCGTTCAATACTTTCAACACCCCCTGGTTCGGGCAGGCGCAGACCGGGCTGGACAACGCGCGGTTCGGCCTGCTGGGCAATACCCAGAACAACGACCCCCGGAACACCCAGGTGGCGTTGAAGATTACGTTCTGAGCCCCCGCTGGCGTCTGCGTTTTCAAGGGTTCTTGCTCATTTCCGGGGGGTGTGGCTACTTTAGGACGACGCACCCCGGAGATCCGGCGCCCTTGCCGACGGTTTCCCAGCCTGCCTAATGGGAGCAACGGACAAAAGGTTTCTCTGCGTCTCGGCGTCTCGGCGGTTCCTTGTAGCGCTGCAATGAACCGCAGAGACGCCGAGACGCAGAGGATGCGCATCGAGGTATCAGTGGGGGAGTCAGTTCGAATCATTCGAGAGTTACAGGGTTACAGCCAAAACGAGCTGTCCAGGCGGACGGGCATTCCTCAGGCAACACTCTCTGCCATTGAGAACCAGCGCGTTCGGCTCGGCATCGAGCGAGCCAAGATTCCGGGACGAGCATTGAGGTGCCATCCGGCAGTCTTGGTCTTCCCGGGCTGGGAGGTTGCCCGCGACTCTGCGCAGCCTAACCCGGCTGGCAGGCGACGGCCAAAACCGGGCTGCGCCTGAGCGCCCAAATCGTTCTGGCGGAACTGCGGGGACCGGACTAGTAGCTGCGGCGGCGACGGAATATCGCTGGTCCAGTGCGTGGCGCGCCAGGGCCCAGAGGGCGCCCCGGCTGCGGTCCAGGGGGACCGCCCCACTTCCAAAATGTAGAAACTCCAGGTGGCGCAGCCTGGAATCCCGAGCGAAGCCGGTGTCATCCCGAGCGCAGCCGGTGTCATCCCGAGCGCAGCGAGGGATCTGCTTTCGCCCCGGCGCAACAGCAGATCCCTCGCTGCGCTCGGGATGACAATTGCGGTCGCACATCTGCTACCCTGGTGCCTAGCAGCCCGTGGTAACAGGCGCGGTCGTTGGTAACTTCTGCCACGGGCCGCCAGTCTAGCCCGGGGGTGAAGTATGAAGAGGCTTGGCATCGCGTTCTTGCTCGCCGCGGCCGCGCCGCTGGCCGCCCAGGTTTCCACCGCCACCCTGACCGGCATCGTCACCGATCCGTCGCAGGCGCGGCTGCCGGCGGTGGCCTTGCAGTTGGTCAACGAAGGGACCGGCGTGACCCAGTCGGCCTCCAGCAGCGCCGAGGGGGAGTACACCTTCTCACTGCTGCCGCCCGGCCGCTACCGTCTCGGCGCCGAGGCCAAGGGGTTTCGCCGGTACTCTCACTCCGGCATGGTGCTCGAGACGGGCCGCACCACGCGCGTCGATCTCGCCCTGGAACTGGGCCAGGTCGCCGAGGTGGTGGAGGTCTCCGGCTCGCCCCCGCTGCTGGAGTCCGAGAGCGCCACCGTGGGGGCCTTCATCGAGAACAAGACCATCATCGACATGCCCCTGAATGGCCGCCGGGTGGGGGAGCTGCTGGCCGGCATGGGCCATACCGTCTTCATTACCGGCGACGTGATCCGTCCCCGGGTGGCGGTGGCCGGCGGCCGCGGCGACCAGCAGCAGTGGATGATCGACGGCGCCAACTCCTCCAATATCGCCCTGGAAGTCACGCAGGCCCTGTTCAACCCGCCGGTGGAGGCCGTTCAGGAGGTTCGGGTTCAGCAGAACAACTATTCGGCCGAGTTTGGCAACTCCTCGAGCGGCATCGTCACCATTACGACCAAGTCGGGAACCAACGATCTGCACGGCGACGCCTACGAGTTCTTCCGCAACGACAGGCTCGACGCCCGCAACTTCTTCGCCGCCCGCAAGCAGCCCCTGCGGTGGAACATCTTCGGCGCCGCCGCCGGGGGGCCGATCCTGCGCAACCGCACCTTCTTCTTCAGCCACAGCGAATGGCAGCGCCAGCGCGTGGGCCTGATTCGCCTGGCGACGGTCCCCACCGCCCGCCAGCGCGCCGGGGACTTTTCCCAGACCCTGACGGCCGCGGCCGGCTGGTTCCCATCTACGATCCCAACACTACCCGGCCCGATCCCGCCAATGCGGCCGCGCGGATTCGGGATCCCTTTGCTGGCAACGTCATTCCGCCCGGCCGGATCGATCCGGTGGCCGCCCGGATGGTCCCTCTCTACCCGGTTCCCAGCCAGCCGGCCACCAACCTGGCCGGCGCCAACAACTTCAACCGCAACGCCGTCCAGGCCCTCAACCTCACCACCTGGACCAGCAAGGTCGATCACCTCCTCGGCGACCGGGACCGCATCTCGGGCCGCTTCATCCTGCACGACTTTCCTACCAATGTCACCTCGGCCTTCGACGAGGCCGCCGCCGACCCCAACGCCAACAATACCCCGCGCCGGGCCTACAGCCTGGTGATCAACCAGATTCACCAGTTCACCCCGACGCTCCTGAACGACTTCCGGTTCAACTGGCAGCCGCGGCGGTTCAACAATCTGTCGCTGGGTCTCGACCAGGGCTGGCCCACCAAGCTGGGGCTGAAAGGGGTCTCCGACCGGGCCTTCCCCCGCATCGAGGCCTCCGGCTACTCCGCCCTGGGACCCGGAACGCAGGAGCGCATCCAGATACCGATTCATGACACTCATGTGCTGGAGAGCGTCTCCTGGTTTCGCAGCGCCCACTCCATGAAGTTCGGCGGCGAGGCCCGGCTGGCTCGCAATGTCGACGACCTGAACGCCCGCATCTCGGGTCGCCTCAACTTTGCCCCGCAGCCGACCTCCCTCCCCGGCGTCGCCAACACCGGCGATGCCATCGCCAGCCTGCTGGTGGGCTTCCCCAACTCCGGCGACGTGCTCGATACCGACCTGCTGGACCGCCGGGCCAAGTACTTCGCCCTGTTTGCACACGACGACTGGAAAGTCACGTCGACCTTGACGATGAACATCGGCCTGCGCTGGGAGACCCACACCCCGCGCTTCGACCAGAACGACCGGCAGAACGGCTTCGACGTTTCGAAGATCAACCCGGTGTCGAACACACCTGGCGTGGTGACCTTCGCCGGCCGCGACGGGGTGGGCCACAACGTCTACGACGGCGACTACAACAACTTTTCCCCGCGCGTGGGGCTGGCCTGGAAGCCGCTGGGACCGCGAACGATTCTCCGCGCCGGCTACGGCATCTTCTTCGGCCCGCCGCTGCCGGGGTCCAACAACACCAGCGCCGGTTTCGAGACCAGCGGCTCGTTCACCACCCCGGACAACGGCATCACGGCGCCGTTCTTTCTGCGCAATGGGTTCCCGGACACCAGCCGCGCGCAGCTGGACGCCGGCTTCGGCGCCGTGCGGGTCGGCCAGGCCATTCGCTTCGCGCCGGAGTTCATCGAGAAGAACCGCCGCCTCGGTTACTCCGAGCAGTGGAACTTCGTGATCCAGCGCGATCTTGGCTGGGGGATGCTGCTGGAGCTGAGCTACCTGGGCAACGCCAGCCACAAGCTCAACGGCCCCAGCACCAGCATCAACCAGGTGCGTCCGGAACTCATGGGTCCTGGCAATGCCCAGTCACGGCGGCCCTTACCCCAGTTCGGCAACGTCACCCTCTCCACCCCCATGTGGGGCAACTCCATTTACCACGGCCTCAACATCAAGGCCGAGAAGCGCTTCTCGCACGGCCTGAACTTTCAGGCCAACTACACCTGGGCGAAGTTTATCGACGACGTACCGGCCAGCTTCGAGGCCGGCGAGGTGAGCGTCGGGGTGCAGAACTTCTACGACCGTCGCGCCGAAAGGTCGCTGTCAGGCAACGACGTCCGCCATCGCCTGGCGTGGGGTTCGGTGTATGAGCTACCGTTCGGCCAGGACCGGGCGCGGCTCAGCCAGGGGCCGGCCGCGGTGGCGCTGGGCGGCTGGAACCTGGGCCTGATCGTGACCCTGCAGCAGGGCAGCCCCTATGCCCTGACGACGCAGGTGAACAGCACCAATGCCTTCACTCCGGGACCGCAGCGCGTCAACCTGCTGCGCAACCCGGCGCTTCCGGAATCCGAGCGCCGGGTGGATCGCTGGTTCGACACCACCGCGGTGTCGCCGCCGCCCCAGTTCACCTTCGGCAGCTCCGGCCGGGCGGTGCTCACCGGTCCCGGCCTGGCCAACATCGACCTCTCGCTGCTCAAAAACCACCGTTGGGGGGAGCGCTACAACCTCCAGTTCCGCTTCGAGGCTTTCAATCTCACCAATGGCGTGAACTTCGAGGAGCCCGGGCGGGCGCTGGGGACGCCGGCCTTCGGAGTCATCAGCACCGCCCGGCCGGCGCGAATTCTGCAACTGGGGCTGAAGTTGCAGTTCTAGCGCCGATTTCACCGCAGAGGCGCGGAGACGCTGAGATCTACCAGAGCGCAAGCCAGGCCGATCGGCTGGTAGTGGTCAGGGGGTTCGCTTTTTGGACTTTCCTACTCTCCTACCAGCGTGATATTGACCAACCACTGATGCGCATCGGTGGTTTCCCCACGAGAGGTGGTGCGAGCTAGACCGACAGCAGTAGCGGGCCCTTGCTGAAAGGTCTCGTTGCCTTGTGTCGATGCAAGGACTTGCCACTGCTGGGTGTTGCCGGTGCAAGTGATGAGGGTGCGGCCCTCGGCTACGGCGCCCGTGGAACGCTGCGTCACCGTCACGCGCTGATACGCCCTCTCGCCCGCAGTGCACCCAATTGGCCCAGTCACAATGAGGTGACGGCCGTTGTCGGTCACGATGGCGAGGGGGTCAATCCGCGGAGCCGCAGAGGATCGCAGAGAAAGGCACTTGACTGTCAACCTCTGCGTGCTCCGCGCCTCTGCGGTTTCTTGGGTCCTCCAGCCTTTTTCATCGCCCCACCGGTCGGGCCAACTTGCAGCGCTTCGTTAGCCACCTACACGAATTACTTGCCCCGGCTTCACCTTCCGGAGCGCGTGCCGGAGTCGAGGTATGAGTGGACGGAGCAGTTCAATCTCGTTGCTGTGCGCGACCAGCGTGACAACGCCCAGCGTCACGCCAGCGAGGTTCTGCTGCTTAAGACTCCGATCCACCGTAACGAACACATCAAACCAGGTCGCAGCCAGTTTGAGGAGATCGCCGTTCTTCTTGCCCGCCCAGCCCCTCCTGCCAACCGTCCGAACTTCGTGGCCGACCAGATCGGACTTGATCTGGATGGGAATGCACTTCATCGAGCAAGACGCGCCTCCGCGAGGAGGGCCTCCTTGGCTCGGTCCAAGGCGGCCAGCGCCTGCTTTCGAGTAACCGTTGGAAAATCTTTCAGGAAGTCGGAAAGGGGGTGGCCCGCTTCCAAGTAATCCATCAACGTTTGGAAAGGCACACGAGTGCCGACGAACACGGGAGTACCGCCAAGAATATCGGGATCGCTATGTATGCTATTTTGGTCCGCATCGGCTTTTCTCGCTGGGGTCGTGCTCATTATAGCAACGCGCGAAGTTCTCCTCTTCGGGCGTCCAACGCAGAGGATTTTTAGCCCGCCGGTTACGGCGCGCGGAGCCGGAGGAACGGCACAGAGCTATCGCGCGGTGGAGTAAGCGGCAAGGCAGAAAAGGGGCAGGTCGGGTGGGAGGGCGGCGCGCCAGCCACAATCAGGAGGCCTGCCGCCAGGGGTTGTGGTGTCGGCCAAGCGGACCTGGAGGTAGCTGAGGCCATGGATCGGACGGTAGGGCGACACGGCGCCATTGCCCTGGTCCAGCCAAGCTCGCCGGTGCGCCAATGGGCAGTCGAATGTAGTGGTCATGAGCTGTCGGCAATGGCCGGGCGTCGGGTCAGCTCAATCCGTCACTTCCACTCCGAGCGGATCTTGGCGAAGCCGGGGATACAAGCCAGGGATGAAAGCCAAATGGAACGAATTTGATCCTGGCGCGTACTATTCCGTTCAGGAGGAATTGCGCTTGTACGATCTGATCCACGACTTGAAGCACACCCTACGCCGCCTGGCCCGTACGCCTGTATTCACCCTCGCCACGCTGGTCACCCTGGCACTGGGGATCGGCGCCAACACGGCCATCTTCAGCGTGATCAACAGTGTGCTGCTCAAGCCTCTGCCATTCCCCGAGCCAGACCGCCTGGTCGGCGTTTGGCAAACCGCGCCGGGTGTGAACATAAAGGACCTCGGTGCGTCCATTGCCGACTACCTCACCTACCGTGAAGACTCCAAGACATTCGCCGATGTAGCCATCTGGAATGGCCGGTCCGTCACTGTCACCGAGTTCGTCGATCCCGAGCGTGTGGATGGGATCAACACGACCTTTCGCCTGCTTCCGATGATGGGCGTCCATCCGATTCTTGGCCGCGGCTTCCATGAGAAGGACAGCGACGGCAGCAGTCCTCACGTCGTCATGCTCAGTTATGGCTACTGGCAGCGGCGGTTCGGGGGCGATCCCAAAGTCATCGGCCGCCGGATCATGGCCGATGGCGCGGCCCGCGAGATCGTTGGCGTATTGCCGGAAGGATTCTGGTTCATGGATATGGCGCACGATCTCGTCCTGCCGCTCCGGTTCGACCGCGCCACCGTGCGCCTGGCGGGCTATAACTTCCAAGCCATCGCCCGGCTTCGTCCCGGAGTAACCATCCAGCAAGCCAACGCCGATGTCGCGCGGATGATCGGCATTGAGCTCGGCAAGTTTCCTCCACCCAATGGAATGAGCACGAAGATGCTGGAGGAGGCGCGCCTGGGTCCCAACGTCCGGACCCTCATCGATGACCTCCTCGGCGATATCGGCAAAAGCCTTTGGGTGGTGATGGCGACCATCGGGATTGTCCTGCTGATCGCCTGCGCGAATGTTGCCAATCTCCTGCTTGTCCGCACCGAGGGCCGCGCGCAGGAACTCGCCGTGCGCGCCGCGCTGGGGGCCGGCCGCGGGCGCCTGGCCCGCGAACTGTTTGTGGAAAGTCTGGCCTTGACCTTGATGGGCGGAGTTGCCGGTATCGGATTCGCCGTAGCCGTTGTGAAGTTGGTTTTGAAGATTAGTCCGGCGCGGTTGCCGAGGTTGGAGCAGATTTCGGTCGATTCCGCCGCGCTGCTATTCACGCTGGCGGTCTCTGTCGCTGCCGGATTCGCGTTCGGCGCCATCCCCGTGCTGAAGCATGGCGGAGCCCGCCTCGCCGAAGCGCTACGCGCCGGGGGCCGCCATGCGAGCGCCGGCCGCGACCGCAACATCGCGCGCAACACGCTAACCGTTGTTCAAGTGGCCCTGGCGCTTGTACTGCTCATCGGTTCCGGATTGATGATCCGCACGTTCCAATCCATGCGCCGCGTGCCTCCGGGCTTTAGCGACCCGGAAGCGCTCCAGACTTTGCGCATTTCGATTCCAAGGAGCGCCGCCCCAAAGGAACCCCACCTTTTGCTCATGCAACAGAACCTTGTGGACCGCCTGGCAGGCGTCCCGGGCGTCTCGGCGGTGAGTCTCATGGGCGGGTTGCCCATGACGGGCGCCAGTTCACAGGATCCTATTTTCGCCAGCGAGCATAGTTACGCGGCCAACCAGATCCCGCCTCTGCGCCGCTTCATCACCGCCGCCCCCGGCACATTCCAGGCGCTTGGCGTGCCTCTCCTGGCCGGCCGCGAATTCACCTGGATCGATATTCATGAAAGGCGCAGAGTTGTACTGATAGGGGAGAACTTCGCCCGCGAGTATTGGGGGTCCGCGCGGGCGGCGGTCGGCAAGCAGATCCGCTCGAATCCGACCGATCTCTGGAGTGAAGTTATTGGTGTGGCCGGCGACATCCGCCATGACGGCGCGGACAAGAAAGCCGCCTCGTCGGTCTACTGGCCGTTGAGGTCGTCGAATTCGATGACCTTTCTGATTCGCGGTCCCCGCGCCGGAACGGAGAGCTTTTCCACCGAAATCCGTCAGACGGTGTGGGCAGTGAACAGCAACCTGCCGGTCACCGAGATGCGAACGATGAAGCAGGTTTACGACAAGTCAATGTCGCGGACCGCTTTCACTCTGACGCTGCTGGCGATCAGCGGTAGCATGGCCTTACTACTGGCAGCGGTTGGGATCTATGGGGTGATTTCGTACACGGTGGCCCAGCGGACGCGGGAGATCGGAATCCGCATGGTGCTCGGCGCGCAACAGGGCAACTTGAAGATGATGTTCGTCCGCCATGGTCTCCTCTGGGGCGGCATCGGCGCCGCGGCGGGACTCACTGCGGCGGCCGCGCTCTCACCGCTAATGTCCACTCTGCTCTTCGAGATCAGCCCGGTCGATCCGCTGACATATTCGGTCGTTGCTATTGGCTTGCTCGCAGCGGCGGCGGTGGCCAGCTATTTGCCGGCGCGCCGGGTGACGCGCGTAGACCCCGTGGAAGCGCTTCGGGCAGAGTGAAGGGGGACCCTTGGAGTATGGCCCCACCTTTGCGCCCCGCTCTGCTGTAAGATAGGCCACTTGGCGCCCGGGAGGGGCTTTAGGGACCCATGCACAAAACCAGACTGTTCGTCGCCAGCTGCCTGGCGCTGGTCACTACCTCGATGGTTTTCTCGGTCCGGGGCGACGCCCTGGACGCCCTGGGCGTCGACTTCCACCTCAACAAAGAACAGCTCGGCGTAATCCTGAGCCCGGCGTTCTGGGGCTTCACGGTTTCGATCGTGTTGGGCGGCTCGCTGGTGGATTTCTTCGGCATGCGCCGGCTGCTGCTGCTGTCGGGCGCCGGCTACGTGGTGGCGCCGCTGATGATCATCCTGGCGCCGCGCCCGGCGGGCCCGGCGACTCCCTACTATTCCGACCCTGGCTTCCTGATCCTCTACGCCGGCATGCTGCTGCTGGGGCTGAGCCAGGGGCTGGTGGAGGGGGTCATCAACCCCCTGGTGGCCACTATGTACTCCGACGAAAAGACCCACAAGCTGAACGTGCTGCACGCCTGGTGGCCGGGCGGGCTGATTATCGGCGGGCTGCTGGCCTACGGGTTCACCAAGGTCATGGGCACGGACGCGCCGGGCGTGGCTGCCGCTACCGCCACCCTGGGCTGGCAGATCAAGATGGGACTCCTGATCCTGCCGGCCCTGGTCTTCAGCGCCATGATCTGGGGTCAGCAGTTCCCCCCGACCGAACGGGTGGCGGCCGGCGTCTCGACCTCCGACATGTTCCGCGAGGCGCTGCGGCCCATGTTCGTGCTGCTGTTCGTTTGCATGTGGATGACGGCGGCCACCGAGTTGGGCCCCGACCAGTGGGTCGGCTCCGTCATCACGAAGCTGGCCGGCATGAGCGGCATCCTGATCCTGGTCTACACCGCCGGCATCATGTTCGTGCTGCGGTTCTTCGCCGGCAAGCTGGTGGAACGGCTGTCGCCGCTGGGGCTGCTGGCGATCTGCTCGGTGCTGGCGGCGGCGGGGCTGTTCGCGTTGAGCGCCGTGAGCACGCCGGCGGAGGCCTTCGCCGCCGCCACCCTCTTCGGCATCGGCAAGACCTTCTTCTGGCCCACGATGCTGGGCATCACCTCCGAGCGCTTCCCCCATGGCGGGGCCCTGCTGCTGGCCATCATGGGCGGGGCCGGCAACCTTTCGGTGGCCTTCGTGCTCCCCTTGATGGGAGGCTGGTACGATGCTCATGGGGCCGCCACCGCCTTCCGCTATGTGGGGGTGCTGCCGGTGGTCCTGACGGCGGTCTTCGGCGCCCTGTTCTTCTACTACAGGTCGATCGGCGGCTATCGTGCCATCGAGCTGGAATCCAGGTGAGCGGTCAGATGGGGATCGTACTCAGTGTACTGGTGGTCCTGGCGGTGGTGGGGTCGGTGGTCGCCACGGTCTGGCTGATGGTTACCGGCCAGGCCGCGGGCGTGGAAGGTCTCTTCCTGCTGGCCTCCAGCCTGGTCATGGCCCTGGTGCTGGGCCTGTGCCTCCGTTTTACGCGGTAGGACAGGCATTCTTGCCTGTCTTGGAGCGGCCGCGGGCCGCTCCGGAGCCCGTCATCCCGAGCGAAGCGAGGGATCTGCTGTTGTTCACGGATTGGCTGGCCAGCAGGTTTTCGCAAAAAACAGATCCCTCGCTTCGCTCGGGATGACAGGTCCTGGCCGTGTCCTGCCTGTTGTCAACCCTAAAAACAGATCCCTCGCTTCGCTCGGGATGACAGGTCCTGGCCGTGTCCTGCCTGTTGTCAACCCTAAAAACAGTCCCTCGCTTCGCTCGGGATGAAAGGTCCTGGTCGTGTCCCAGCCTGTTGTCAACCCTAAAAACAGATCCCTCGCTCGGGATGACGGTCCTGGCCGTGTCCCAGCCTGTTGTCAACCCTAAAAACAGATCCCTCGCTTCGCTCGGGATGACAGGTCCTGGTCCGGAGGGGCCGCCTCCGGCGGCCCTAGAGACAGGCATTCTTGCCTGTCTCTTACCCCAGCACCAGGTCCAGGGCCCCAATCTCGCGCAGGGAGGCCTCCCGGGACCGCACCACCCTCGACAACGGCACGCTCACCGGGCGAACCGCGTCCTGGTCCGGATCCGGGAAGAGCCGGATCTCCAGCGCTTCCCCGCCGGCCTCCACCCGGGCGGCAGTGTCTTCCGGCAGGAATCCGACGATCACCGCCTCGCCACCGGCCAATTTGTGGATCTCGAAGCTCTGGCGGGTCTTCTTGCTGAATAGCGGCCGGTTGGCCTGCATCGGAGCGTAGGTGAACCCGTAGACGCCGCCGGGCAGGCGCTCGAAGCCGTTCCCGTCTTCCTCGCCGCTGACGGGCCGCACCTGGTGCTGAGTCCGCAGAGCCTCGAGCCGCTCGGCCCCCATCACTGCTGAGCCTCAGCCGGGGCGACCAAGGCCGGCTGGGCGGGCACCAGGTAGGTGAACCAGCCGATCATCATTTCTTCCCAGGTCTGGTCGCCCCAGCGCACTTCCTTGGTCGGATCGGGATTGAACTTGTTGTTGGGGGAGTTGTCGAAGTGCGCGACGCAGTCGAGGCGCGAGCCCTTCGGCAGCTCCAGCGGCTCCACCAGCTCATAGGTGAGCTGCCAGTTGAAGTCGTACTTTGGCACGCTCAACACCACCTGCTCGCGGCCGTCCGGGTACACCGCGGTGTACTTGAAGTCCTTCCCGCGCAGGTGCATGTGAGGCATGAAGCCCGCGATGCGCACATCCTCCTTGGCGGTCCAGCTGGAGCGCACCTCGTAGCTGGGCTCGTTGGGCGGGATCCGGAAGCCGAAGTTCAGCGCCCGGCCGGTGACGGCCCGGTACTTGGGCGGCTCCTTGGCGAACCGGAGCCCCACGTAGCTACGGTCGAGGGCCGGCTTGCCATTGGGGGTGTAATGCATCTGGAAGACGAAAGTCGAGCCGGCCATTACAAGCTTGGCGGCTCCGGAGCCGGCCTGCATGGGCTGCTCGCCTGGCGCGAAGCCCACCAGCAAGGTGCTGCCGTCGCCGCCCTGGAAATTCTTGCCTGGCTCCTGGATGAAGACGATAACGTGGTGAACCACGCCGCGCTTGTCAGGCCGGATCTCGGCGGCCTCCACCCATTTGTCTTCGGTGAAACCGCTAGGCGCCCGGAAATACTTATAGGGCACCACCCCGGTGGCCGGGACGTCGAAATCGGTCCCCATGTCGACGACCAGGTCGGGCTTGCCGATGTTCCAGCCGTCGAGCAGCGCCGGCGCCGGGGGCAGCTGCCTGGCGTCTCCCTCGGGAGCTCCGGCGTCGACCCAGCCGACGATGGTGTCGATTTCCCTCTGATCCAGGCGCCGCTGGTTGTGGAACTTTCCGAACTGCGGATCGGCCAGCCACACCGGCATGCGCCGCACCAGCACGGCCTCCCGGATCGCCTTGGCCCAGGGCCGGACGTCCCTGTAGGAGGTGAGCGGCATGGGCGCGGCTTCCCCGGTCCGGTGGCAGCCGACGCAGCGCTGATTCAGGATCGGCGCCACGTCCTTCGAATAGGTGGGCTTCGCACTGGTGACAGCCGCCGCCAAGGCGCTGCCGGCCAGGATGGTGACCGACAGCATCGTGACGGATAGGACCAAGCCGCCGAGCTTCATACACTTTCCCCCTGGGTGCTAGTGTAGCAACCGGGCAACGATCTCGTCCAGAGCGGTCTCGGCCCTGGCCTCGATCTCGTCGCGGGTCTGGTCCTGAATCGGGTGAAGCACGTAAACGGCGTCGTAGTCGGGCCTGCCCAGAGCGGCGGCCTGGGCCCGCGCCGCGGTCTGAAATTCGTGGGTGGCGATGGCGACGGCCGGCAGGCCGCGGGCTTCGATCCGGATGGAGTCGTGCAGACTGCACGTGGTGCAGGACCCTCAATCGGCCAGGGCTTCGATGACACCCTCGGCGCCGGCGGCGAGCAGCCGGTCCATCACCTCGGCCGGCGCGGGCCTGGTAAAGGTCGGCTTGGTCTGGCGCACCACCCGGGCGACGCCATGCCGCTCGATCAGGAGCCTCTCGAGCCGGTCCAGGAAAACGCTGCCGCCCGGCTTGCTGATGTCGAGCAGGGCGATGGTGCGGCCGGCCAGGGTCGCCAGGCGCGGGGCCGGCGGCGCCGGGTTGGGACGGGATTCATCGAGCGGGTTCACGAGAATGGTCGTCATGGGTATCTCCTTCGGTGCGGCGCGGGCTGAAGCCCGCGCCCCGGTTGTGGGTTGTGGATCGTGGGCTCGGGCGCGGCCCCGGTAGCACGGCATTCCTGCCTGTCACACAGCGCGGGCTGAAGCCCGCGCCGGCACGCTGAAGCGTGCGCCACGGTTTCATTCCACAGGATAGGTCACCATCTGGCTGCCGCGCGGGCCGGTGGCCCAGCTGCCGATCACCGCTGAAAACTTTCCGGCGGTTCCCCCGGCGACGACGATCGAGATGGCCTCCGGGGAGCGAAATTTCCGGTAGCACTCCTGGCCGTCGAGCTGGACTCGCTCGTAGAGGTGAGTCAGGTTGGTTCCCTCGCCGGGAGCCTCCTGGTAGGCGCTCAACGGGATGGCGGTGTGGTCGAACAGGAACTGCCGGACCTGCCGGCGGGAGAAATCGTCGCGGGCCAGGGTCTTGACGTGTTCCGGGCAGAGTACTACAACAGCCTCTGGCATCAGACACATGCGGTAGCTCCAGACGGTGGCCAACACGCGGCAGACAGCCCGCAGCACCTGGGCTCCGTCGCGGGCGTTGTGCTCGCTGACGCCGCGGGGCGGCTCGGCCGCGAAAAGCGTCAAAGCGCTCTGGCCGGCCGGGAAGCCGCGCTCCACGTGGAACGGCTCCCAGGGGCTCTCTTCTTCGTTCTCCGCGATGCAGTAGGAGAACTTGCCGGGGTTGCCGAGGGTCGACATGTCGATCCCGCCCGGCCGGGCGCCTCCCAGGTTCACCAGCAGCAGTGAGAGGGCGCGGCCCAGGCTGGAGTTGGCCCGCGCCACGTTGCTGAAGACATTGCTGCCGGAGGCGAACCCCAGCTCCCGACGCACCGGCCCGTGGAGGATGATCAGGGGGGCCGCGAAGTGGGTGGTGGCCTGGATGCCGTGAAGATTGAAACGCTCGTCGCAGGCCGCCCGCACCAGCGGCACCAGCACCCGCATGAGCTCCGGCGGGCAGCCAGCCATCACGGCATTGGCGGCGATCTTCTCGACCGTCGCCGGACCGTAGTTAGGCGGGATGCGGCCGACCACCAGGTCCGGCTCGAGCGGCGTTGCCCGGAGCATCCGCTCCACCCGTTCCACGGTCGGTGGCGCCACCGGCAGCGCATCGGCAAAGCCGGCCTCCAGGCAGTACTCATAGGGGTCGGTGTTGTCGTGGAGCGCGATCCGCGAGGCCCTGGCCCCGGGGCGCTCGGTAACACAGGCAATCCTGCCTGTCGGGGCCTCCTGCGCTTCCCGGTGCCGCGAGGCGCAGCCCGGCTTGCTCGCCGGCAACCCGTCGTAGGGATCGGCCATCGGCACCGGCGCGACCCCCAGCCGAGAGCACAACGACGCCGCCAGGGCGTTCCAGCCGGATTTGTCGAAGCCGATCTGGCTTCCCACCACGTCGCCGGCGGCGTCCAGCAGGAACAGCGCCGGGACCGCCTCGGGATCGAGCCGCCGGGAAACCGTCAGGTCGCGATCGAGGAGGATCTCCAGCCCCAGGCCGGTCTGGGCCACGAACTCTCGGGTGGTACGATCGTCGTCCTGGGAGATGCCGACGACGCGCGCCCCCTCCGCCGGAAGGGCCGCAGCCAGGCGGTTCAGGCACGGCGCCGCCAGCCGGCACGTCGGGCAGTCGGTTTCAAACAGGAACAGCAGCGCCGGTTTTCCGGCAAGCTTCTCCAGCATCGGGATCACCGACATTATAATGGTTCGACTCGAATGAAAGTCGTGAGCCGGCGGGCGTCGATCCTCGCCTTCAGCGCAGCGCTGTTGCTCTACCTGCCGGGGATCTGGTGGGGGCTGCCGCACGCCACCGCCGCGGATCGCTTTCACCCCTGGGGATCCGATGAATTGGCCCCCTGGGGCCCGGTCTTCGAGCTCTATAACACCCTGGCCGGCCGGGAGGCCTTCTTCAACCCGCAGTATCCGTTGTTTCACAATGCCGTGCAGGGAGCTTTCGCAGGTCCTTATGCGATCTACCTGCGGGCCAGCGGCCGATCGATGGCGCCGCCGGCGACGGAGCCGGCGCGCGTGCTCACGCTGCTGGCGCGGCTGGCGAGCCTGCTGATGGCGGCCGGGGTGGTGGTGGTCGCCGGGCGGACGGCGGCCGTATTGTGGGGCCGGCGCGAAGCTGCCCTGGCCTCCGCGCTGGTGCTGGTGCTTTACCCGATGTTCTACTATTCCCGCACCAGCAACGTCGACATGGGGGCGATGTTCTGGACCAGCCTGGGTCTGGAGGTCTTCGCCCGCTGCCTTCGCCAGGGGGTAACGGCGCGCCGCGCTGCTTGGTTTGGCGTCTGGGCCGCCCTGGCGACGGCCAGCAAGGACGCGGCCTACGCCTCCTTTCTCCTGTTGCCGCTGGCGCTGGTCCGACGGGCCGGCTGGCGCGCCCTGGCCTCCGGCGCGGCTACTGCCGTGGCTGTCTACCTGATCGCCAGCGGTCTGGTGTTTCATCCCGCCCGCTACCGGGCGCATGTCGAATACATTGTCCAGGGCTCCGAGAGGCACCGTGGCATTTTCTACTACAGCACGCCGGCCACCGCCTCCGGATACATCAGTCTGGCCGGTCAAGCCGGCGGCCACCTGGTCGACGCCGTCGGGCTGCCCATGGCCCTGTGCGCCGCCGCCGGGCTGGCGCTGTGCTGCAAGCGCGATCGCGCTGCCCTGGCGCTGGCCTTGCCCATCCTGGGGGTCGGGATCGGGGTACTGGCGCCGGTGCGGTTCGTGCTGTTTCGCTTCGTGTTCGTGATGGCCTATGTGCTGGCGCTTTACGCCGCCCGCGCGCTGGCCTCCGGACCCCGTGCCATCCCGCTGGCGATCCTGGGGTGCGGCTGGGCCTTGCTGAGAGGCGGGGACCTGACCTACCAGATGATCGGCGACTCGCGCTACGCGGCCTCGGCCTGGCTTCGCCTTCACGCCCGGCCTGGCGACCGGGTGGGGTACTACGGCAGCCCCTTCAAGCTGCCCCACCTGGAACCTGGGGTGGCGACGGTCCGCATGCCGGCCCCGGAACAACCCCAGTTCATCGTCTCAATGCCTATACAGCACTACGAGGGAGAGCACGAGCGGGAGCTGGCGGACGAGACCTGGCGCCGGCTGCACGACGGCACGCTCGGATACCGGCTGGCCCTCCAGGTCCACACCCGCTCGCTGTTCCGCCGTCGCCCGGTCTCGTTCGTGAATCCCCCGGTTACGGTCTTTGTCCGCTGAAGCGTGGGCTGAAGCCCACGCCGGCACGCTGAAGCGCGCGCCACCTGTTCAAATCCCTGCCAGATTGGGATAGATCTTGATGTACCCCTGCTGGCGCGCCCAGAGGTCCAGCGGCAGACCGGCAAGCTCATCCACCTCCGGCAGCGCCTCCGGATCCCGCGCCAGGTCGACGACCAGCAAATACCTGCGACAGCTCTCGCAAGCCTGCACTTGCAGGTGATCGATCCCGCCAGCCGAATAGTGCGCCAGCCGTCCGGTCTCGCGGCAGGCGGGGCAGAGGCCCCGAGGAAACGAGCGGCGGCCAAAACACAGGGCGCAAACCAGCTCCAGCGCCTGTCCCTCGGCCTGAGTCACCAGGCACCCGGCCTGCGGCTTTCCCTCGCAAAGGCCCGGGCCGTCGCAACTGCCTGGTGACGTTAAAGGCTGCCGGCACGCTCGCGCAAAGAAACTCAACGGTGGCGGAGCCTCCAGATCCGGCAGCTGGGTCAAATGGCGGGCGGCGCGACGCAGCAGGGGCGGGCCGGCGCGCTCCACCAGGTCCCGCAGTCCCGGGAGCAGGTCCTCGGGGGAGCTCCCCGCGGCGGCCGCCTGCCCCTGCCACTCGGCCAGCGCGGCGTAGAACCGCAGCGCCTCGCTGGAGGCCGGGAAGCGCTCAGCGAGGCTTCTGGCCCGCGCCGCGCGCTCCAGCCACATGGCGATACCACTTGGGGTGGTGAGAGAGGCCCCAGCCGGGGCGCACCCACCCCTGCACCATACCGCGGAAGGCCTCCGGCACCGCCGCCGTGCCCATGTAGATATGAACAATCAGCAGAGCGATGGAGGCCACCGCCGCCGCCGGGTGGATCAGGATGGCGGCCAGGCGCGCGCCGCGCGGCATCAACTCCGGCCACCACAGGACGATCCCGGTGGCGGCCAGCAGCAGGGCGCTGGCGCCCTGAGTCCAGAACAGCGCCTTCTGGCCGGCGTTGAAGCGGCCCGCCTCGGGCAGTCCCCCTTCCTGATGCATCGCGTAGCGGTGGGCCAGGCGCAGCCAGCGCCGGTCGTCGGCGTCCAGACGCATGTCCCGCCGCCAGTGGCGAAACATGGCGGCAAAGACCGCCAGAAAAACGACCCCGCCCCAAGGATGCCAGCCGCGCACCGTGACGCCGCCGCCAAACACCGCCGCCAGCCAGTAGAGCCGGGGCGACCACAGCGCCAGCCCCGTCAGCGCCGCGTAGAGAAAGGCCAGCGCCACCGCCCAGTGCACCGCCCGCTCGGCCACGCTGAAGCGATCGATCCTATCGAATCTCGGTTGCATAACAACCCCGTGTGGGTTTCGGCCCCGAACCGCGCGCGGACTGAAGTCCGCGCCAGCACGCTGAAGCGTGCGCCACATCATCCGGCCCCATCGGTCTCCTCGTCCTTGTAGCGGCGCGGGCCGAAGCGCAGATAATGAAACACCGTCCCCAGGACGCCGCCGAGCAGCAGGGCGTTGCCCACCCACTTCAGCGGGCCTTTCCAGAGCGCCACCGTCCAGGGGATCCGGGGATCGCGCGGCAGTCCGTAATGCTCGGGGTGATCGGCATGGTCCAATACATAGACGACGTGCGTGCCCCCCACCCCGGCCGGGTTGTAGATGCCGGCCTGCTGGCGGCCGTCGGCCTTCAGGGCCTCCACCCTCGACTCCGCCCGGGCCAGCAGATCCTCGCGGGTGCCGAAGCTAAGGCAGTTGGTGGGGCAGGCCTTGATGCAGGCCGGCTCCAGGCCCACGCTCACCCGGTCGTTGCACAGGGTGCACTTCTGCACCTTCTTGGTCCGGGCATCGAGCTTCGGCACGTCAAACGGGCAGCCCGTCATGCAGTAGCCGCAGCCGATGCACTGCTCCGAATTGAAATCGACGATGCCGTTGGCTTGTTGCACGATGGCGCCGGGCGCCGGGCAGGCCCGCAGGCACCCGGGATCCACGCAGTGCATGCATTGGTACTTGGTCATCAGCCAGGCAAACTGGCCATCCCGCTCGGTCTCGCGAAACTTGATCAGGTTCCAGAAATTCGGGGCCAGGTCGGGCAGCGTCTGGTAGGTGCCGTTATAGTCGCCCATGAGGAAGGGCTGGTCGTTCCACTCCTGGCAGGCGACCTCGCAGGCCTTGCAGCCGATGCAGAGGGTGGTGTCGATGAGCTTGGCGACGGTGTGGGTGGCGCGGGTGGCCCCCGGCCCGGGGCCGCTGGTCGCCGAAATCGCCTTGATGGCGCTGCTCATTTCTTTTCCGCTCCGCTTAGGGTCCGCGCAAGAACTCGTCTCAGCGCTTGGAATGCCCGGCCCGTGAGACTCGACACGAGTGTCGAGTCGGCAGACACGAGTGTCTGCGCCACGCCGGGGCGGTCCTTAAACTGCGTAGTCATTCTTGCGCGGATACTTAGGCCTTTTCTATGTTCACCAGGAACCCCTTGTATTCCGGCGTCCCGGAGTTGGGATCGAGCACGCTGGGGCTGAGGTTGTTCACCAGCGGCCCGGTGACCCGGCCGATGAAGCCCCAATGGATGGGCAGGCCGATCTGGTAGACAGTCTGGCCGGCGACCTGCAAAGCGCGCATACGGCGCGTCACCATGGCGCGGCCCTCCACCGAGCCGCGGGCCGAGCGCACCCGCACCCAGTCGCCGGAGCGGATCTGCTTCTGGCGCGCCAGCCCCTCCGGCAGCTCCACGAAGAAGTGCGGCTGAAGCTGGGAGTTGGGCGCCAGGTGCTTGGTCCAGTAATGGAAGTGCTCGGTGAGCCGATAGGTAGTGGCGATGTACGGGTATTCGGCGGCAGAACCGAGTTTGTCGTACTCGCTGGCGAAGACCTTGGCGAAGGGATTGGTTCCCACCTTGGGATGGAGCTGGTTCTCGACCGGGGACTCGACCGGTTCATAGTGCTCCGGCAGGGGGCCCTCGGCGAAGTCGGTGGCAAAGAGGCGCGCCACCCCCTCCGGCACCATGATGAAGGATCCCAGCGAGCCGGGGGCGGCGCCGGCCTTGTAGTCCGGCACGTCGCCGGTCCAGCCCTTGCCGGTCCAGCTCAGCAGGGGCCGCGTGGGATCCCAGGGACGCCCGGCGGCGTCGGCCGCGGCGCGGTTATACAGGATACGCCGGTTGGCGGGCCAGTTCCAGGCCCAGCCCGCGTACAAGCCCAGGCCGGTGGGATCCTCCTGGCCCCGGCGGGCCATTTGATTGCCGGCCTCGGTGTAGCTGCCGGCGTAAAGCCAGTTGCCGCAAACCGTCGAGCCGTCGGCGGCCAGCTCGCCGAAGCCAGCCAGCTGCCGGCCGGCGGCGTCGCGTCCGTTGATCTCGCGGGCCACCTCGTCGAGCGAGGGCGACGCCGGATTGTGGTAGTTCCAGCTCATGGCCAGCAGCGGCTCCGGGGCCGTTCCTCCCTCTTTCTGATACAGTTCCCGGAGCCTGAGGTAGAGCCGGGCAATGATCTCCTGGTCGCGGCGCGCCTCGCCCGGCGGATCCAGCGCCGCCTGCTTCCACTGCACCCACCGTGAGGAGTTGACGAAGGAGCCGTCCTTTTCGGCGAAACAGCCGGCCGGCAGCAGGAACACCTCCGTCGGGATGGCCGCCGGCGATGGCGCCCCCGGATAATACTGCCCGGCCAGATCGCGGGCCTTCCAGAAGCCGGCCGTCTCGGTCTCGAAACACTCCGCCACGATCAGCCATTTCAGCTTCCCCAGCGCCGCCAGCATCTTCGGAGTGTTGGGACCGTTGGCCACCGGGTTCATCCCGAACGAGATCATGCCCTCCACCTGCCCGGCGGCCATGCGGTCGAAGGTATAGCCCCAGCTGAGGTTGTCGGCCGGGCCGAGCTTGGGAAGGTAGTGGTAGCCGAAGTCCTTGGCCTGGCCGTAGTAGGTCTTCAGCAGACTGGCCAGGAACTTCGGCGTGTTGGACCAGTAGTTCATGGCGTCGGGGCGCAGCGGCTTGGGGGTGTTGTCCTTGAGGTAGTCGCCGAGGGTCTGCTGCGACGCGCGCGGGATCCGCAGGTAGCCGGGCAGCATGTTCCAGGCCCCCATGTCGGTGGCACCCTGGATGTTGGAGTGCCCCCGCTGGGCGTTGACGCCGCCGCCGGCGATCCCGATGTTGCCGAGCAGCAGCTGCAGGATGGCGGCGGCGCGGATCAGTTGCACGGAGTGGCTGTGCTGGGTCCAGCCCAGGGCGTAGAGGATGGTGCCGGCGCGGTCCGGCTGGCCGGTGGAGCAGACGATGGCGGCGGCGCGCTCGAACTCCTCGACCGTGCAACCGCAGATGGCCGCCACCTTTTCGGGCGTGTACCGCGCGTAGTGGCGCTCGAGCTGCCGGAACACCGAGCGGGGGTGCTCCATGGCGGCATCGATCTTGGCATAGCCCTGGCCGTCCAGCTCGTAGCCCCAGCTGGACTTGTCGTAGGTCTTCTTCTCGGCGTCGAAGCCGGAGAAAAGCCCGTCCTCAAAACCGAAGTCCTCCCGCACCAGGAACCCGGCGTTGGTGTGCAGGCGCACGTAATCGGCGTGGTACAGCTTGCGGCTCAAAGTGTAGTGAATCAATCCGCCCAGGAAGGCGATGTCGGAGCCGGCGCGCAGCGGCACATAGTAGTCCGACACAGCGGCGGTGCGGTTGAAGCGCGGGTCCACCACCACCAGCTTGGCCTTGCGGTTCCGCTTGGCCTCCATCACGAAGCGGAAACCCACCGGGTGGTTCTCGGCCGGGTTGCCGCCCATCACCAGGACCACGTCGGCGTTGGCCACGTCGGTCCAGCCGTTGGTCATGGCCCCGCGTCCGAAGGTGGCGGCCAGACTGGCCACCGTGGGGCCGTGTCAAAGGCGGGCCTGGTTTTCGTAGGCCAGCACTCCCAGGCCAAAGCGGAACTTCCCGAGCAGGAAATTGATCTCGTTGGTGTCGGTGCAGCCCCCGATGATGGCCAGGTTGGTCAGGCGATTCACGAGGCGGCCCTCGCCATCGGTCCGCTCGAAGCCGCGGTCGCGGGTGGCCTTGATCAGCCGCGCCATCCGCTCGTTGGCTTCCTCCCAGGAGATGGCCTTCCACCCGTTGGCCCCCGGGGCGCGATACAACGGCCGCGTCAGGCGGTTCTCGTTCACCACGAACTGCTTCAGCGTGATCCCCTTGGAGCACAGCGTGCCGCGGTTGATGGGGCTGTCAGGATCTCCCTCGATGTGCACCACGGTGGACTTGACGTTGCGCGCCCCATCGCCCAGGGTGTGAATGATCACGCTGCAGGCCACGGCGCAGTAGGGGCAGATGCTGTGGGTCTGGGTGGTGCGCGAGATCTTCAGCTCCCGCGCCTGGGCCATGGCGGGCTGGAGGTCAAAGCCGAAGGCGGTTGTCAGGGCCGCCCCGACAAAGCCTCTCCGAGTGAGCCGCATCTGCATAGGGTGTAACATGCCGGTGGCGGCAGGTCAAGCGCCGGCGCCCTTGGTCTTTTCTGGTCTTGGCGCCCCTTGTGCCTATAATGGTCATCAAGTGGATCGGGTCCCATCGAGATTACGACAAGATCAACGCGCGGACGGTGCGCTATGACCATTAGACCGATTCGAAACGAGGAGAACTATCAGCAGGCCCTTCGGGAAATCGAGCGGCTGTGGGGCGCCCCGAAAGGAACGCCGGCCGGCGACCGGCTGGAGGTCCTGGTGACTCTGGTGGAAGCTTACGAGCGCGTTCACCATGCCATCGACGCGCCAGACCCGATCGAAGCCATCCGGTTTCGACTGGAGCAGCAGGGAGCCGATGCCCGAGCGCTCATCGGGGTCATCGGCAGCCGCAGCCGGGTTTACGAGGTGATGCGAGGCGACCGGGCGCTGTCGCTGCGCATGATCCGCCGTCTCCACGAGCGCTTCCACATCCCCGCTGAAGTACTGATCCGCCCGGCGGCGAAACCGAAAAGACGTCGAGCTGCGTAATCGACGGGGACCGCTCCCCTGGCGGTCAGCCGCTACTGCCCTGGTCCTGGCGTACTCCGCACCCCGCCCGGCCCTGGTAGGGTCCCGCGACACAAAAATGAGAGCCGGCGCCGGTGTCAGCCCGAGCGTAGCGAGGGTGCGCCACGGTTCAGCCGGTAACGCCGAGTTGTTGCAGCAGCGTCGCCATGTCGAAGTACTGGCGCACGGATTGGGCTTGGCCGCCGGCGACCTCGACCACCTGGCACGCCCGGACGTCGATCGGCTTACCGGTCGCCGCCATCTGGCCCGCCGGCGTCTGGAGCGGGCCGGTGTGTGTGCCCCGCCAGCTGATCTCCAGCACCACGGTGTCGCCGCTCACCAGGGCGCTATGGAAGGTGGCCTTGGAATCCGGAAAAGCCGTGGCCCAGCCCT
>Ga0247727_10004119_pt1 | contig 31212 bp, 25 predicted proteins | sample WisWelCaveWW1625_FD_202498 | JGI IMG/M metagenome (GOLD analysis project Ga0247727, IMG submission 202498) | Biofilm microbial communities from Wishing Well Cave, Virginia, United States - WW16-25 | ecosystem: Environmental > Aquatic > Deep subsurface > Groundwater > Cave microbial mat | place... | reverse complement strand
ACCCTGCGGTCCCCCAGCGGCAGGCGGCCGCCGTCGGCGACCAGCGCGGTGGGCGCCCCGCCCCCCCCGCCCCCCCCGCCCCCGCCGCCCCCCCCCCCCTCCCGGCCGCTTCGCGAGCGGCGGCGCGGAAGATCTCGACGCCCAGCAGCTCGAGCTTGACGCCGGTGCGCGCCGCCACCGCCGCGGCCGCGCGCGGGATGTCGCCGGCCCCGGTGCCGATGTCGAGCAGCGTGAGGCGCGTTCCGGCCGGTACGTCGCGCCAGAACTCCGCGAGGCGTCCCGCCGCGGCCCGGCCGCCGCCGAACGCGCGGTTGATCCGCGCGATGTCGCGCAGCGAGGCGACCAGCGCGCGCTCGTCGGCGCGCGGGTCGTCGAAGATCTCGTCGGTGCGCGCGGCCCAGGCGCGCAGCGCGCCCATCATCCGGCGAGCCCCGCGTAGGCCGAGCGGAAGTAACAGAGCGGCGCGCCGTCGCGGGCGTGCGCCCATTCCACCACGCCCGTCACGATGGAATGGTCGCCGCCGGGGTAGACGGCCGCGCGGCGGCAGTCGAGGTGCACCAGCGCGTCGGCCACCAGGGGCAGGCCCGCGGGGCTCGCCGGCGTTTCCTTTTCCCATGCCTGCCGACCGCGGAGCGCGAACCGCTCGGCGATCTCGCGTTGGTCGGCGGCGAGTACGTTCACGCCGAACACCTCCGCCGCGACGATCGTGTCGTGCAACGAGGCCTCGTGCCCCACGCACACCAGCACCATCGGAGGCTCGAGCGAGAGCGACGTCACGGCGCTGGCGGTCATGCCGTGCGCGCGGCCGGCCCCGTCGCGCGCGGTCAGCACCGTGATGCCGGCGGCGAGCCGGCCCAGCGCGGCCCGGAACAGCTCGGCATCCACCGCCATCACACGACCAGCGCGGCGAGCCGCCGCGGCGTGAACAGGGCGCCCACCGGGACGCTGTCGCCCGCCGCGCCGACCCACAGATCGGCGACGTCGCGCCGGCGCGCCAGGCGGTGCGTGAACCGGCGCATCAGCGCGGGCCGCGTCGCGCCCAGGGCGACGAGACGTTCCAGCACCCATTTCCCGAAGAACTCCCGCCGGCGCTCGCGCAGGTACGGCATCAGGGCCTGCGTGGTGGCCTCGCCCTTCGCCAGCGCCTGGGCGAGCGCCAGCGCCGCGAGCCGGCCGCCGCGCAGCGCGGCGAAAATGCCCTCGCCGGTGAACGGGTCGTAGAAGTCGGCGGCGTCGCCCACCAGGAGCGCGCCGGGGGCGATCGCGCGGCGCGCGTGGCGCGCGAACGGGCCGGCGACCATAACGCGCCGGGCGAGCCGCGCGCCCGCGGTGCGCCGGGCGAGCTCGGACCACTGCGCGAGCTGGGTCCGGAAGAACCCTTCGGCGTCTTCGGCCACGGCCGGCGCGTCGGCCAGCGGAACCACGGCGGCCGCGTTCACGAGTCCGCCGCCGATCGGCGCGAGCCCGACGTACCGATCGCGGGCGGCGAACATTTCGCCCACGTCGCGCATGCCCCGAACGCCCTCGAGGTGCGCGACCAGCGCGAGCCGCGCCAGGCGCCCCCGCCGCGCCAGACCGAGCCGCCGCGCGACGCGCGAGTGCAGGCCGTCGGCGCCGACCACTGCCCGGGCCCGCACCGTCTCGCGGTGGCGCCCGAAGCGCACCAGACCACCGCGCACCTGCCCGTCCTCGATCACGAGGTCCTCCAGCGCGGCTTCGCGGACCTCCGCGCCGGACTCGCGCGCCGCCTCGAGGACGATCTGATCGAGCGTGCGGCGCGGCAGGGCGTAGCCGAACGGGCGATACGGCGTGAACCCGGCGGTGCGGGCGTAGCGGCCCTCGACCGCCGCGCCGTCGTCGCTGACCAGGCGGAAGCCGGCGAGCTTCTCGGCGCCGGCGGCCTCGATCCGGCCGATCACGCCGAGGGCGTCGAGGTCGCGCGCGGCCTCGGGACTCAGGTATTCCGCGCAGGCCTTGTCGCGAGGGAAGCGGGCGCGCTCCACCAGCAGCACGGAGAGGCCGGCTCGCGCGGCGAACGCGGCCGTCGCGGCGCCGGCGGGCCCGCCACCCACCACGAGGACGTCAGTCATGACCGTCAAAGTACGACGGCCACCGCCGCGCCGACCAGCGTTGCGAGAAAGTTCACAGTGTCGTTGGTGATCGCGGTGATACCGCTGGCGCGCAGCCCCGTTCCCCCGCACCCATGCTGTGACGACTCGCCGAGGGCGCCGCACGCCGCGCAGCGGTACCGGATCTGGACGGTGGCCCCGAGCAGCGAGTCGGCGAGGCAGCCGGCGAAGCCGGCCAGGATCGTCCACCCCGCGCCCGCCGTCGTCACCAGCCCGACGAGCCGGGCCAGGGCCCCGATGACGATCGCTCCGCCGAGCCCGCCGAGGGTGCCGACCAGCGTCACGCCGCCCGAGGTGCCGGGCTCCACGCGGCGCCAGGTGGTGATGAGCCGCGGGACCGCCCCGCTTCGCCCGCCGAGCTCGGTGGACCAGGTGTCGGCGGCCGCCGCGGCCACGGCGCCGCCGAAGGCCAACGTCCAGCGCGGGTCGGCCAGCGCGAGCAACGCGCAGAGCGCCGCCACGCCGCCGTTAGCCACGACCTGGACCGCGCGCCGCCGGCCGCCGCCGGGCGTGAGCAGCGAGCCCGTCACGAGGAACGCGGCGAGCACGGCGAAGCCCCGCCACCCGGTGCCCGCGAGCACGGCCCCGCCGACCGCGACGGCGGCGGCGGTGCCCGCCGGGGAAAGCCACGTACGCACGCCGCGGAGATTGGTCACGCCGCGCGTAGCGGCGCAACGGGCCCGCCGCTATCTTGCGCGGCCGCTACCGTGACCGACGCCCACAGTATTCTGCCGTTGGCCATTCTCGAGGCGATGCGCAGCCTCGACTCCCCGAGCGACGAAGAGGTCGCGGAATACGTGGACGAGCTGCTGCGGAAGCGTCTCGGGCTTTCGGAGACGGTGGCTGCGCAGATCGTGCGGTACGAAGCCGTGGTGCGCCGCGACGGTCGTGTGCCCGCCGCCGAGCTGGAGCAGATCCTGCGCCTCGCGGGCCGGCGGACCGACGCGGCGCTGGTGTTCGCCGATGGGGGCCGCCGGGCGGCGCGGCGCGCCGTGGGCCGGACCTCGTGGCCGACCCGCTGGATGGCCCGCTATCTGCCGCGGCCGATCCGGCGGATGATCGGGTTCCGGGCCGCGCGCGGTGCGGCGCGCGAGGTGTTCGGTGCGGCACTGGCGCGCCAGGGCGGCGCCGCGCGGGCCGCGCTCGAGCCCGGAGGGGGGGGGGCCCACGTCCGCGCCACGCCCGACGGCGCGGCGTGCGCGTTCTACGCCGCGGCGTTCGCGGAGCTGCTCCGGCACCTCATGGATTTCGAGGGGGCGATGGTCCACGAGCGCTGCCGCAACCGCGGCGATGCGCACTGCGAATGGAGACCCACGTGAGCGGCGTCGCCGAAGCGCTGTCGCGCGGGACGCTCGAACGCGTCCAGCGGACGCTCGCCGAGCTGGGGCTCGACGGCTGGCTCCTGTTCGACTTTCACGGCCTCAACCCGGTCGCCACCCGGGTCCTCGGTCTTGGCGGCGGCCTGGCGACCCGGCGGTTGTTCGTGCTGCTGCCGGCCTCGGGCGCGCCCATAGCGGTGGCGCACCGCATTGAGTCGCACCGCATCGAAGGGTTCCCCGGCGAGGTGCGGCTGTACGCGGCGTGGCGCGAGCTCGACCAGGAGCTGGGCCGCCTGCTCAAAGGCCGCAAAGTGGCGATGGAGTACGCGCCCAACGACGCCGTACCGTACCTCGACCGGGTGCCGGCCGGCGTGGTGGAGCTGGTGCGCGCCAGCGGCGCGGAAGTCGTGAGCAGCTCGGAGCTGGTCACGGCGGTCGCGGCGCGCTGGAGCCCGGCCGAGCTCCTGGGCCACCGCCGCGCCGCCGAGCTGCTACGCGAAATCGCGCTCGCCGCCTTCGCGCAGACGCGCGACTGGCTGGCCGCCGGCGATGCCCGCTGCTCCGAGCAGGGCGTGCAGGCCTGGGTGCTCGAGGCGTTCGCGCGCGCGGGGCTGGTGACGAACGCGCCGCCGATCGTCGGCGTGGGGCCGAGCTCCGCCAACCCCCATCACGAGCCCTCCACGACGCGCGCCACGCCGATCGGCGCCGACCAGGTGCTGCTGCTGGACCTGTGGGCGGGGACCAGCGCCGACGCGGTCTACGCCGACCAGACCTGGATGGCGTTCACCGGCCCCGTCGTGCCGGACGAGGTGCAGCGGGTGTTCGACGTGGTGCGCGCGGCGCGCGACCGCGCGGTGGAGACGCTGCGCGAGGCGTGGCGCGGCCGGCGGCCGGTGAGCGGCGCCGACCTCGACGACGCGGCGCGCGGCGTGATCCGCGCGGCCGGGTTCGCTGAGTACTTCGTGCACCGCACCGGCCACTCGATCGACCGGGACCTGCACGGCTCGGGCCCCCACCTCGACAACTTCGAGACGCACGACGTCCGGAAGCTGGCGGCCGGGATCGGGTTCTCCGTGGAGCCGGGCATCTACCTGCCGAGGCGGTTCGGCATCCGGAGCGAGGTCAACGTGGCGCTCCAGGAGGACGGCCCGGAGGTCACGCCGGCCGAGCCCCAACGCGAGCTGGTCCGCCTCGACGGCGGACCGCCAACGAAGTAACATAAGGGGCACGATGAGCCAGCCCGCCGCTTCGTCCGACCTCGATACCCTGCGGCAGATTCTTTTCGGCGCCGACGTCGCCCGGCTTCAGCAGGCGCTTGGCGACGCTCGCCAGTCATCGCAGGTCCGCGCGGCGGAGCTCGAACAGCGGCTCGAGCGCGCCGTGACCGAGCTCGAGCGGCGCGTGGGGGCGCAGCTGGAGGAGGTGTCGCAGCGCGTGACGGCCCAGCTCGACGAGCTGTCGCGCCGCCAGCAGGCCCACGCCGAGCGCGTCACCCAGCTGCTGGATCAGGTGATGGCCGAGCTCACGCGGCGTACCGACACCCTCACGGCCGAGACCAAGACGGGGATCGAGGAGCTGCGCTCGCGCGTCGCCGACCTCGACCGCCGCAAGCTCGGCGTGACCGATTTCGGCAGCTCGCTCGCGGCGCTCGGCCAGAAGTTCGCGTCGGGCGGTGGGCAGGCGTCGCCTTAGTGTCCACTCGGGGGGACAGGGGCCCTTTCGGCGTGTAACGTGTTGCTTGACACTGATTGACCGTGCGGGATATGTTGCGCGCCGACCGCGCCACGCCTGCCGGCGTCCACTTCGGGCGGCACTGTTGCAATCGGCGTCGGGTCGCGGTTCCAAAGTGCTTGGGTCTGGCTGATTTCATACGTGACGTTCATTGGGCTCGCGGGGGTCTCTACGCGGAGACGATGGTGACTCCGACCCCCCGTCTGCGCCGACGGTCTCACGAAAGGAGGTGGCGGTGTCGCTGCCTGGTTCGTGTCCGCTGTCTTCCGTGCGTTCACGCTTTGGAGGCTGTCCATGAATCATCGTAGTCGTCGCTGGGGCTTCGCTCGCGTCGCCCGCCTGGCCGCCGCGCTCGGCGTCGGGCTGGTGCTCGGGGCGGGGCGACTCGCCGCGCAGGGCACCACGGGCAAGGTCGAGGGGTTCGTGCGTGACCAGGCCGGCGCGCCCATCAGCGGAGCACAGGTGCTCGTCGTGGGTTCGGCGTTCAGCGCCACCACGAACGAGCAGGGCTACTACTTCATCAACAACGTGCCGGCCGGGGTGATGTCGGTGCGGGCCCAGTACATCGGGTACGCGCCGGCCGAAACGCGCAACGTGCGCGTGTTCGCCGGCCAGACGATGACCGTGAACCACTCGCTCCAGCAGCGGGCGATCGAGGTGGCGGGCATCACGGTGACGGTCGAGCAGAATCCGCTCGTGCCGCGCGACCAGGTGACGTCGAAGCCCATCGTTTCGGGCGAAACGATCGAGCAGCTGCCCGCCGACGACTTGGACCAGGTGCTGCGGCTGCAGCCGGGCGTGGTCGAAGGCACGCGCGGCCTCGTGATTCGCGGCGGCCGGCCGGGTGAGGCGGCGCTGTACATCGACGGCGTGTTGGTGCGCAACATGAACGCCCAGTTCGTCAGCGCCGGGTCGAACCCCGGCGTCGTAGACGTGGGGACCAACGCGCTGGAAGAGGCGTCGGTGACCACCGGTGCGGTCGGTGCGGAGTTCGGCGACGCGCAGTCGGGCGTCATCAGCCTGGTGACGCGGTCCGGCGGTGAACGGTTCGGCGGCTTGCTCAGCTATGAGACGGACGAGCTCTCCGGCCAGACCTACGGCCACGGCCTGAACCGCGTGGAGGCGAGCGTCGGCGGCCCGCTCGGCCGGAACCTCCGGTTCTTCGTGGCCACGACGCTGCACGGCCAGCAGAGCGCCCCCAGGGGCAAGGGCGCCCAGGACGTGCCCACCTTCGTGCTGGACGGTCTCGAGACCGGCGACACGCTGGCCCCCAATGGCTTCGTGATGGCGCCGGTGAGCCCGGGCGACCCGTTCTCCGACTCGGTGCGGGTGGACATTCCGCGGTTCTCGCGGTACTCCGACGGCTCCCGCCGGCCGGATGCCTGGGGAAACGCCTGGAAATTCAGCTCCAGGCTCGACTACAGCTACGGCACGGGCTCGCGCGTGTCGCTGACGTATCACCAGAGCCGGGGCCAGCAACTGTTCTTCCGGGGCGGCAACCTGTACAACCCGCAGGCGCAGCGCGGGGAGCGGCAATCGAGCCGGGCGCTCACGTTTAACTGGGCCCAGAACCTGACGCGCTCCTCGGCCAACGCGCTGACGTTCGAGGGCAACCTCAGCTTCCAGCGCGACCAGTACATCTCCGGGATCATCCAGCCGCAGTTCTTCGAAGAGAACCGGGATCCGTTCGGCTGGTTCACGCGGAGCAGCTTCCAGTTCCTGACGGACTTCGACAACTTCCCGCTCACCGACCAGCTGGTGCGGAACGTCCGCACCAACAACTGCGACGCGGCGACGGGTGGCCGGTGCTCGCCGTACCTGGGCGACAACTCGTTCCAGCCGGTCGGGCCGTATCGCTCGAGCCCCTACGGGGTCTCGGCGGGCTCGACGTTCTTCCCGAGCGCCGGCTATGGCACGGGCGGGCCGACGCTCACGCAGGAGAGCCGCATCGCCGGCCGGTTCCAGTTCGACTGGCAGGCCAACCGGTACAACCGGGTCAAGTTCGGCGGCGATTTCACGCGCGCGGACATGCGGGCGTACGCCTCGAACCTGATCTCGCAGATCTTCTCGGACGCGTACCACGAAACGCCGGTGCGCATGGGTATGTTCGCGCTGAACCGCGTGGACCTGGGCGACGTGGTGATCGAGTTGGGGCTGCGCTACGACCGGCTGAACTCGGGCGTGTTCTACCCGGAAGTTCCCGGGCGGATCTTCAGCGACCCGCGGCGCGACGGCGACCTGTCGGACTTCAAGGGCCCGGGTGGGGCGCCCCCGACCGCGCATGATACGGCCGTCGCGGCGCGCTGCGGCGCGTTGCTCGCCGCCAACGACAGCACCGGCTGGTCGACGTGCAACATGGTCGAGGCGCCGGCGCACAGCACCCTGGCACCGAGCGTGCGCGTGAGCTTCCCGGTCACCGACCGGACCGGCTTCCGGCTGTCGTACGCGCATCAGACCCAGACGCCCGACTTCAGCCTGCTGGTCGGCGGGGCGAACGCGGACCTGAACTACACGAACACCAACGATTTCTTCGCCCGCGACCTCGATTTCGGGCGGTCCATCCTGTTCGAATTCGGCGTCCGGCACGCGTTCAGCGACGACATGGTGCTCGACATCTCGGCCTACAACAAGGACAAGGTGTCGGACATCACGGCGCGCCTGACCTCGATCTTCGATCCGTCGCAGGGGTCCATCGCCAACGTCAATTTGATGACCAACGCGGACTTCGGGAACTCGCGGGGGCTCGAGATCCTGCTCGACCGGCGCGTCGGCCAGCTGTTCCAGGGGCGCCTGTCGTACACCTACCAGTCCGCCCGGAGCACGGGGTCGGATCCGTTCGAGTACTTCCAGACGTTGGCGCGGCAGGTCAGCTCGATCACGGGCGACCGGACGCCGCCGCCCACCGCGCTCCTCACCACGCGCGACAACCGGACCCACACCGTGGCCGGGACGGCCTCGCTGGTGTTCCCGCACGGCTGGCGCCAGGGCACGACGGCGGGCTCGCTGCTCCAGGACGTGGGCATGTTCGCCACGTTCCGGTTCGCCAGCGGTCTCCCCTACACGCGGCTCGAGAGCATCGGCCGCGGCCAGCAGGGCCCCGGCACGAACTTCGGCCTGGGCGGCACGGCCCGCGAGCCGCTGAACGCCTCCACGATGCCGGGGATCCGGAACGTGGACCTGCGGGTGACCCGGGGATTCCGGATCGCCGGGCGGGAGCTCACGGCGTACGCCGATTTCCGCAACCTGTTCAACTTTACGAACCTCGTGGCTGTGTGGGCGGAGACGGGGGACGTGCGCAACGCGCTGCACCGGGAAAAGGCCATTGACCCCGTGATCCAGACGCTGCGCAACGAGGCGGGCAACCTGTTGGAGACGCGGTCCGTGACGCGCGGCGGGTCCAGCCGGAGCCTCGAGGGCTTCAACCTGACCGACTGCTCGGCGTACAACTACAACAACGACGGTACGGCCGGGACGCCCAACTGCCTGTTCCTCCGCGGCGCGGAGCGGCGGTTCGGCGACGGCGACGGGTTCTTCGACAGCGAGGAGCAGACCACCGCGTTCAACGCGTGGTACGACTTCTTCAATGGTCCGCACACGCTCCGCGGCCCGGGCTTCAACCTGCGGGTCGGGTTCGAACTGAACTTCTAGCGGTTTCATCGCGGCGCTCCGCCTTCGGGCGGAGCGCCGCACGGCGCTCGCACTAGTGAGGGAGTTGGCATGAATCGGATCTTCGTAAAGCGCGTGGGGCTGGTCGCTCTCCTGGTCGGCGCCGCCGGCCTCGCGGCCGCAACCCCATCAGAAGCGCGGCCCTCGCGCCCCCGTGCGCGGGGATTCCAGCTGTTCTCCGCCTCGACGCTCGGCATGGAAGTCAACCGTGCGTACTGCGGCTTGCGGGCCATCGGCGAGACGTGCGTGGACATCACCGGCAGCCCGGTCCTGGGCGGCGGCTCGTGGCCTCGCGGCTCCGGCGACGCCTACATCTTCAATTCCGGCCTGCAGATCGCCGGCATCATTCCCGCCAGCGCGGGCTTCGCCTGGGCCGGGGACACCGTCGGGACCTGGTTCATGGACCCGCGGGGCGACCAGCAGAGCGGCGAGCAGCTGACGGATATCTTCAGCTCGCTCGACGCCGGCGACCTCGCGGCTTGGCCGAGCGCGGCGACCATCCGCGATACGGCGCTGTACAACATCGCGCTGATCGGCCGCCAGACCATCGCGCAGCAGGACATCTGGTGGCGCTACTGGGACGGCAACCCGAATCAGACGGCCGGTCGCGGCCACCCCGCCGGCATCATGGTGGAGCAGCGAGGCCTGGGCTGGAACTTCCCGTCCGGCAATGAAGACATGATCTATTTCATCTACCGCTTCATCAACATCACGTCGAGCGATCCGTCGAAGTACGCGGGCCTCTCGGCCGCCGGCTACACGGCCGCCGAGATCGCGGACATCGCCGCGGTGGGCGCCCGGTTCCAGCAGCTCAACGAATCGAAGTTCGGCGTCGCGATCCCGGACACCGGCTACTCCATTACGAACACGTTCGCGGCGTTCTTCATGGATCCGGACGTCGGCGACTTCCTGACCAACTACTCCACGGCGTTCCTGCCGTTCGCGATGAGCGCGGCGTACGTGGGTGACTGGGACGAGCCGAACTGGCAGTTCCCGTCGAGCATCTTCAGCCCGCCGTTCGCCGTGGCCCCGGGCTTCGTGGGCGTGAAGTACCTGAAGAGCCCGAGGAACCCGAGCACAGGGCAAGAGTTCGGGATTTCGATGTTCTCGAACACCAGCAATGGCGCTCCCTTCCCGGACGCCGTGGGCATCGAGCAGATGTACCGGTACCTGTCCGGAACCGTGTCGCCGGCGCTCGGGGACAACTCGTGCACAGTGACCAACGCCCAGCAGCGCCGGCTGTGCGCGCTGGTCCAGCAGCAGACCGATACCCGCTTCCTCATGTCGTCGGGCCCGTTCCAGCTCGATCCGGGCAAGTCGTCCGTGATCGTCGTGGCCTACCTGTTCGCGGCGCCGCTGGCCGCGCCGGTCGGGCCGTTCATCGGCGGCAACCTGCCCCCCGGCATCCCGCCGTCGGGCACGCGGCTGCTGCTCCCGGCCGCCGATCCGAACCGGGACACGCTCCGGGTGGTGGACCGGATCGCGGGGTGGGTGAGTCACGCCGATGCCAACGCCGACGCGAACATCACGCAGAACGAAGTGACGGTTGTGGACCGGTCGCTCCTGGCCAAGTCGCTGGTGGCGCAGGCGGTGTTCAACAACCGGTTCCTGCTGCCGTTCGCGCCCGAGGCACCGGACTTCTACGCGGTGCCGGGTGACAACCAGGTCACGGTCGTGTGGCGCCCGTCGGTCAGCGAAACGGCCGGAGACCCCTACTTCGCCGTGGCGTCGGTGCAGACCCTGCCGCCGTCGCAGGGCGGCGGTCCGAACCCGCTGTACGATCCCAACTACCGGTTGATCGACGTCGAAGGCTACCGGGTGTGGCGCGGGCGGACATCGAGCCAGATGGAAGTCATCGCGCAGTTCGACTACGAGAGCACCAGCTTCGTGGATGTCAGCGGCACCGTGGTGAACACCAGCTACGGCTCGCAATGCGCGCCGGAGCTGGGCCTGATCACGTCGTGCCCGACGTTCCCGAACCCGGTGCCGATCGCGACCCAGACCGGTGTCCAGCCGGGTCTGGTCCAGATCCCGCCGGGCGGGCGGGTGGTGGCCGGCGGCAACGCGGTCATCACGCAGGCCGACACCGCCGTTTCCGGCGGGGTGAAGTGCGGCGGAGATCCGTGCCCCAACCTCACCGATACCGGCGTGCCCTTCGCGTTCGTGGACAACACGGCGCGCAACGGGTTCCGCTACTTCTACGCGGTCACGGCATTCGACGTGAACGGCGTCAAGTCCACCGGCGTCGGCAACACCAGCCTCGAATCGCCGCTGGTGCTGCGTGCGGTCACGCCGCGCGCTCCGTCCGGCCAGGAGGTCGTCGGCACGCTCGCGCCGCCGGTGTTCATCGGCGCCAACGGCAACCCCGTCCCGGCGATCCCGATGCCGACGCTGGACCCGGCCACCGGGATCTTCTCGGGGCCGATGCCGCAGGCCGACGTGAACCTCGGGTTCGCGGCGTTCGTGCCACAGATCGTCACGGACGGCGCGCTCAACCTGACGGTCGATTCCGTCCTGCCCTTCGCCCATCAGGCCGAAGGGTTCGTCACGGCCAGGTACTTCGTCACCGTGCAGGGCTCCGGCGCGCCGACCCAGATGGTGCTGGACGTCTCGCCGGACTATTACGACCATGCCGGATCCATCGCGCGGCCGTTCTCGGCCACGCCGGCCAGCACGTCGCAATCGCAGCGGTTCGGCGGCGACTCGACGTATTCGCTGTTCGGGAGCCTGGCGTTCGACCACCCCGGTCCGTGGCGCCTGACCTCGTGGGGACGCGCCAGCATCAACGGGGCCCCGGGCAACTCCGACTTCAACGGGCCGCGCTGGTGGTCCGGAGCGGCCAACGAGAACACCACCAACCCGAACGGCGGGCATTGCGTCGGATCGCCCGGCGCCTGCGGCAACACCGTGCCGGTTCCCAACGTGAACCGGAGCGCGGGCGCGCTGCCGAACGTGACCACGTTGTTCCACGTGCAGAGCTACAACACCGTGCCGAACGCCCCCGGACGCAACATCGAAGCCGTGGCAGCGACCGTGACGCGCGCGGCGGACTTCCGGGTGGTGTGGGGCGCGAGCGGCGCGATCGACTCGGTGGTGGACGTGACGCACGGGATTCCGGTGCCGTTCCGCACCAAGCTTCGCGCCAGCTGGGGGATCCTGAACGACTCGTCGTTCCTGCTGCCCGTCACGACCGGCAGTGCGGACGGCAACAACAACCTGCTGACCTGGTCCGACATCGCCTGCGTGGATCCCGTTCCGGCGCTCATAAATCAGTGTGCCGGCTCGGTGGCTACGCGCGCCGTGTTCCAGAATCGCGCCCGCCTCTCCCCGATCGCCGCGGCTCCGGCCTCCTACGCGAACACGGCGACGCAGACGGCCACGGGGAACGGGTTCATCTTCTACCTGAACGGGCATTTCTTCCTGATGCAGATGGCGGCGCTGCCGGCCGCGGGCACCGTGTGGAATGCCCGGTTCTATGCGGGCACGATCACGGGAACCGCGGCGGCCGGCGACTACGCGTTCACGGCGGAGCCGCGGCCACCGGCGGCGCCCGGGATGCGCGTGCAGATCGCGTACACCGGCTCCAGCTTCGATCCGAGCACGACGACCGCGGCCGCGCTGGCGCGGGTCCACACCGTGCCGGATCCGTACTACGTGACCAACGCGCTGGAGCTCTCGGCCACGACGAAGATCCTCCGGTTCGTGAACCTGCCGTCGCAGGCGATCATCCGGATCTACAGCGCCAGCGGCGTGCTGGTGAACATCGTGTCGCACAACGACGCCACCGGCGGCGGTGAGGCGACCTGGAACCTCCGGAACCGCAACAACCAGTTCGTCGCCAGCGGCGTGTACTTCTACCATGTCGAGACACCGGACGGCCGCGAGAAGATCGGCCGGTTCACGGTGGTCAACTTCGCTCAGTAATCGCACCGGTCAGGGCCGGGGCTCGCGCCCCGGCCCCCACGGAGGGATGCATGCGCATTCGCAATCTTGTTTGGGCGGTCGTCGGGCTGGTCGGCTGCGCCATGGCCGGCAGCACGAGGGCGCTGGCGCAGACGCCGGTGCAGATCCCGAGCGACAACACGGCCTACGGCACCACGGCCGCGGAGTTCCTGCTGTTCCCGGTCAGTGCCCGCGGCGCCGCGCTGGGCAACGCCTTCAGCGCCATCGCGACCGACCTGTCGGCCACGCACTTCAACCCGTCGGGCCTCGTCCTGATGGAGCGGCCGGGGATGCTCGCCTCGTCCATGTCGTACATCGCCGACACCCGGTACAACTGGATCGCCGTCGGCTTCCCGATGAGCGGCGGTTCCCGGGCGTTCGGCATCTCGATCACGAGCTTCGGGTTCAGCGACCAGCCCGTGTACACGATCGACGACCCGCAGGGCGCCTCCGGTGAGACCTACTCGGTGTCGCAGACGGCGATCGGCGGCACCTACGCCCAGCGCTTCTCCGACCGGTTCGCCGCCGGCCTGACGGCCAAGTTCATCAGCGATCAGCTTGGCCGGACGACGGGCCGGGCCTTCGCAGTGGACTTCGGCACGACGTTCATGGCCAACGTGAACGGCCGCCCGCTGCGCGCGGCGTTCACCGTCCAGAACCTCGGCTCCAACCTCACGCACGCGGGCAACGCGCTCGACGTGGTGGTGCGGCGTCAGCCCCCACAGGGCCAGCAGGACATCCCGCAGGAGCCGGCCCAGGCCGAGCTGAAGGCCAAGAGCTGGTCCCTGCCGGTGACGTTCCGGGTGGCGCTCGCCTACGACGCGTTCGCGACCAGCGCGGCGCGGCTGTCGCTGCTCGGCGAGTTCAACCAGCCGAACAACACCGACGCCGGGTTCAACTTCGCGGGCGAGTACACCGTCAACGTCGGCCGGTCGTTCGGGCTGGCGGGGCGGATCGGCTACACCTACGCCTCGGATAACAACCTCGACCCGGCCGGCGCGTCCGACCCCACCTACGCCGGCTTCGACACCGGCATCGGCGGCGAGGGCATGGACGGCTTCTCGGCCGGCGGCGGCCTCAGGTGGCGTTCGAGCAGCCGCTTCGGGGTCAGCTTCGACTACGCCTATCGGGACCTCGGCTTCCTGGGCGGCGTGAACATGATTTCGGTGGGATTGACCTGGTAGAACCCGGACGGCGGCGCCGTGGCATCCGCGCCGCACGGGCGGTGAGGCGCATGGGCATTCTGGTAGCGGCGTTCGCGCTGCTCGCCGGCGCCGGCCGGCAGGCGGACGATGCGTTGACGGTGGCCGCGGTCCGGTTCTTCAGTCCGGCCAGCGGGACCACGACGATCGAAGGGACGTGCCAGATCCGGCTGAGCGCGCCGCCCGGAGGTTCGCCGGGGGCGATCCGGTACCGGGTCGAGGTGGCCGTGCGCGACAGCGCCGGCCTCGAGCTCAGGCGCGACGCCTGGAATCGGGAGTTGCCGGCCGGCGCGGCCCGGCGCGGGGCCAGCGCCGTGGAGTCGTTCAGCTTCGGTGCGGCGGCCGGGCGATACCGGGTTACCGTGCGGGTCGTTCCCGAAGGCGGCAGTTCGGTGGAGCGTGAGCTCGTGGTTCACGCGTTCGCGCAGAAGCCGGCGGTGTCGGACCTGTTGATCGCGTCGGAGGTCCGGCGCCCCGCGTCGGACTCCGAGGCCCTGGAGCCGGGCGAGGTGCGGCGAGCCGGCCTGGCGATGCGCACCGCTCCGTCGCCGCGGATCTCCCCGACGGAACCGACGCTCGCGTACTACGCCGAGCTGTATCCGTGGCAGGCGGCCGGCGCGCGGGGAGAGTTGCGGGCCGAGGTCGTGGGCGAGAACGGCCGCGTCATCGTGACCACACCGGCTCGGCCGGTGGAGGTCGCCGCCGCGGGCGGGGTGACGCGGGGCTCGCTGGACCTGACCGGATTGCCCGCCGGCGAGTACCGCCTGCGGCTGCGGGTGCGGCTGGACGACAGCAGCGTCGTCGTGGAAGCGCCGTTCGCCATGGGATCGCTCGCGGCGGCGCTGGCGCAGGCGGTGCCGGCGCCCGTCCCGCGGGGCGAGGATGTGCTGTTCGACGGCAGGAGCGAGACGCAGCTGGACTCGCTGTTCGCGCCGATGACGCACATCGTGCCACCGGAGGAGTTGTCGGTCTACGGAACGCTGGCCACGGAGGGCCGGCGCCGGTTCCTGAAGGCCTTCTGGCAGCGCCGCGACCCGACGCCCCAGACGCCCGACAATCCGGCGATGCACGAGTACTACCGCGCAGTGACGTACACGAACGAGGCGTTCCGCGAGCCCGGCGCGGGTGGCATCGCGGGATGGCGCACCGATCGGGGCCGGATCTACCTGCGGAACGGGCGGCCCGACGACGTGCTGCGGCGGCCGAGCGCGTCGCCGCGCCCCTACGAGGTGTGGAAGTTCACCCGGGACCGGGTGCGGTACTTTGTGTTCTACGATCAGTCGGGGTTCGGCAACTACCGGCTCATCGGGACCAACGATACGCGCGAGACCGGCGTGATGGACTGGGAGCGCTACCTGGGCCCGGAAGGATCGCAGGACGTGATGCAGTTCATACGCTAGTCGCGAGAGAACTGAACCAAGGAACGTAGCTCCACCTGTCGAGCGAGGAAATCATGAAGCGTTCGGTTGTGGCGGTTCTTATGGTGGCGGGTCTGTCGGCGTGCTTCGACGACCCGACGAGCTCGCTCCGGGGCGGCCCGGCGGCCGTCGTGCTCGACCGCTCGGCGGTGCTGCTCATCAACGGCGACAGCGTGCGGATCGAAGCCCGCATCACGGACGCGCAGGGCAACCCGCTGCCCATCAGCTCGCCCTCGTGGACCAGCGATAACCCGGCGATCGCGTCGGTCACCCCGGCGGAAACGCAGGCCGGCGCGGTGGTGACGGCGGCGTACATCAAGGCCCTGAACGGGCTCGGCGCCGTGACGTTCGTGCGGTTCAGCTCCCGCGGCGTCGGTGATTCCATCCGCGTCACGTCGCTGCCGCTGTCGGTGTTCCCGGCGGGCACGTCGGCCGTCACCGGCACGGCCGCGGCAGACACCCTGGCGGGCGGCACCGCGATCAACGCCGGCGATACGCTCGTCGTCACCGCTCCGAACCTGCAACGGTTCGACGTGACGGCCGGCGCTGGCTCCGTGGTGCGCCTCGGCGCGCAGGTGCCCTACCAGGTTTCCCGCACCGCGACCACCATCAAGGTCGTGTCGCGCGGCCCGTACCGCGGCCGGGTGACGGTCACCAACGTCATCATCTCGGGTAATCCGGCGCAGGGCACCGCGGACCTGACGCTGGACTCGCTGATCAGTCCGGATAGCGTGACCGTCGCCCGCGGGCGGTTCCGTGGCACGGTCGCGGCGCGCAACGGCGCCTTCGGCGCGGGCACCGAGCTGAAAGTCACCCCAGCGCCGGGCACCACGTTCACCGCAGCCGGCGCAACGGCGAGCAACGTGTTCCTGGCCGGCACCGGGGCGGCCATCGTGCTGTCGCGGACCTCCGACTCGATCGTCGTGATCTCGTCCGCGAATTACACCGGCACGGTGCGGGTCTCGAACGTGCTCCTGGGCACACTCCGGCTCGATTCCCTGCGGACCGCCACCGCCGTCACCGTGAACGCCTCGAACTTCCCGGGGTCCGTGACCAACGGTACCGGCAACCTGCTCGACGTCATCGTGGTGCGCGGCAACGGCCTGGCCACGTTCGCCACCGGCGCCGCTCCGTCGGTCGTCACGGTCAACGGCCTGCCCGGACTCCTGGTCCAGCGGACGGCGGACAGCATCAAGGTTGTCGCGCAGGCGCCGGGTACCGCGGCGGTGGCCATCTCGAACGTCATCGTCGGGACCAGTACGATCCCGACGCTCGCGACCGGCGCGGCACTGGTGGTGAACGCGACGACCGGCGAGGCGAACGAGCCCGGCAACAACCTTCCGAGCACCTCGCCGACGCTGGCGGCCACGGGCACGTTCCAGACGCTGTACGGCGCGGTGGCATCCGGCACGGATGTGGACGACTTCTTCAGGATCGTGATCGTGACGCCGCTGAGAATCGACGTGGTCGGCGTATTCCGCGGCACCGGTAACGGTGCCGGAAACCCGGACGTCGACTTCTTCGTGGTCCGGGACCTGGACGCCGACGACAACCCGTTCGATGCGGCGGACTTCTGCGATGAGTTCGGCGGCACGTTCGTGGAGGCCGACTGCAAGGGAGCCACAGGGGCGCAGCCGGAGCTCGAAGTCACCCAGGTTCTGCCGGCGGGCACCTACTTCATCTACGTGAACCTGTTCGCGGCCAATGGCGTGACAGTCCCCATGTCGTATCAGATGCAGTACCGCGTAATACCGTAGTCGCTACGCAACGTCTTCGCGATGATGCCCCCGGGTTGCGGCCCGGGGGCATCGTGCGTTTCACGGTACGGCGGCGCGACGTCGCTCAGGGCCGCTCATCGGGGTCGGCGGCCGCGGGCGCGCCTGAATCGCCCCGTGCGGCGCGATCCCGCCGGCGGTGCCACCACACCACCCCGAGCACCGAAAGCGCCAGCACGACGGGCGTGAGCGCGAATAGCGCCCCGGTCCAGAACATGGTCCGGTCCAGGCGGTCGTGTGCGTGGGTCGTCATGTCCTGCGCCAGCAGGGCCGGGGCGGCGAGCAGCAGCAGCGTGACCGCGCTCAGAACGAGACGCGATACAGCAGCACGTAGACGATGACGCCGGTGACCGAGACGTAGAGCCATATGGGGAAGGTCCACCGCGCGATGGCCCGGTGCCGGTCGTAGCGCGCCCGCAGCCCCCGCACCAGGGTCACCAGCGCCAGCGGCACCACCGCCGCGGCCAGCACGGTGTGCGTGAGCAGGATGCCGAAATACACGGGCCGGATCCACCCCTGCCCCTCGAACGGCTTCGACCCGACGTGCGCGTGGTAGTAGAGATACGAGGCCAGGAACAGCGCCGACACGCCGAGCGCCGTGATCATCACCGCGCGGTGCGCCGCGATCTTTTTCCGCCGGATCAGGAGCCAGCCCGTCACCAGCAGGACCGCGGTGGTCGCGTTCAACGACGCGTTCACCGTGGGCAGGATCGCGAGGTCCATCCCGGCGGCTCAGCCGACGACGAGGAGCAGCCACAGGCCCGGAAGGTACAGCAGCGAGAGCCGGAACACCGCGCGGGCGCGGCCGGGCTCCGCCGGCCGCGACGCGAACCGGATGGTGGCGGCGAGGAACGCGAGCCCCAGCGCCAGCGCCCCCGCGAAATAGACGGGGCCCGCCATGCCGAGCAACGCCGGCAGCAGGCTCACGGGCATCAGCGCCAGCGCGTACAGGAACGCTTGGCGGCCGGTGCTCGCCCCGTCGGGCTCGACCACCGGCAGGACGCGCATGCCGGCGCGCGCGTAGTCGGCCCGCCACAGTGCCGCGATCGCAAGGAAATGGGGCATCTGCCACAGGAACATGATGCCGAACAGCACCCACGCCTCGACGTCGAGGCGGCCCCGCGCCGCGGCCCAGCCGATCATCGGCGGCAGCGCCCCGGGCACCGCGCCGATCACGGTGGCGAGCGTCGTGACGCGCTTGAGCGGCGTGTACAGGAGAATGTAGCTCGCGGTGGTGAACGCGCCGACAAAGGCCGCCAGCGGGTTCACCAGGCCGGCGAGCCAGGCCGACCCCGCGGTGAACAGCCCGAACGCGAACAGCGCGGCGGCGTCGGGCTCGATGCGGCCGGCCGGGAGCGGCCGGTCGGCGGTGCGCCGCATCTCCGCGTCGGTCTGCCGCTCGATCAGCTGGTTGAAGGCGGCCGCGGCCGCGGCCACCAGGCTCGTGCCGAACAGCGTGTTGGCCAGCAGCAGCGGCTCCACCGCCCCGGGGGGAGCGCCGGCGAGATAGCCGACCAGCGCCGAGATCACGACCAGCAGCGTGATGCGCGGCTTGGTCAGCTGGAGGTAGTCGGAGATCCTGGATGGCGCGTGCGACGGGAGGCTGCTGTCCGCTGTCCGCTGGCCGCTGTCGGCTGTCCGCTGTCCGCTGTCCGTGGTCACGGGCGAGTCCGCGACCGGAGTTCCCCGGCCGGCGACCGCGCTCACCCGGCCGCCTGGGGCGCCATGTTCCTGACCGCGACCGGCGCGAGGGCGCGGTGGCTTTCGAGCACCAGCGCCACGGACGTCGCCAGCAGCAGCGCGCCCACCGCCACGTGCGCGGTGGTCGGCACGACGGCGCGGCGCGCCCAGATTGTCAGCGCGCCGAGGAAGATCTGCCAGCCGACGAGCACGACCAGCAGGATCGCGGGGCGCACCAGCGCCGGCTGGTCGCCGTGGCGCCGCAGCACCCGCAGCGAGGTCGTGACGATCAGCGCGGTCACGACGAGCGCGAAGGCGCGGTGCGCGAACTGGTACAGCACCAGCGGAGTCGAGAGCGGGGGCACGAGCCGGCCGAAGGCCAGCGGAAAGTCGGGGATCGCGAGGCCGGCGCCGGTGTGGCGGACGATCGCGCCGAGCAGGACCTGCGCGTAGACGGCGAGTGCGGTCACCAGCGCCAGGAGCCGCGTGGCGGCGGCGCCGGGCGCCGGTACGGGGTCGGAGGCCCCCATCCACCCCGGCGCCGTGACCACCGCGAGGGTCACCGTGAGCGAGAAGAAGATCTGCGCCAGCCCCGCGTGGGACACGGACACGGCGTCGGGCAGCTGCAGCTTCACAGTGAGGCCGCCCAGCAGTCCCTGCACGACCACCGCGCCCAGCGCCGTCCAGCCGAGGCGGCGAACCCAGGCGCGACGCTCGGTGCGCTGCAGCAGCACGGCGAGCCCGATCGTCAGCAGGCCGACGGTGGTGGCGATGAGGCGGTGGCCGTGCTCGAACAGCACGCCGCCCTCCATGCGCGGGAACACCTGGCCGAACGACAGGGGCCAATCGGGCACGGCAAGGCCGGAGCCGGTGGAGGTGACGAGGCCGCCGGCCACCACCAAGCCGAACGTGCTGACGGCTACCCCAACTGCGGCGCGGTGCCGCCAGGCCGCGGTCACTGCCCGAGGAACTTCTTGAGGTTGGCCAGGTACACCGCCAGCCCCACGGCGAACACCCCGAACGCGATGCTCGAGGCCAGGGCCCAGGTGGTGTGCGACGCCTGGTACTCCCGCCAGCCCCAGACCGCGAACAGCGCGCAGAACGCGATCGCCGTCCCTATCAGGAACCGGTGGAACAGAATCACTTGCCCCACTCCTGCAGGACCGCCACAACGAGAATGACCGCGAGCGGGAGCGGCGCCAGTACCACGAACAGGAAGCGGCGCGGCTCGAACTTGAGGTGCATGAAGTAGATCGCCACCAGCGAGGCCTTCCAGATCGCCAGAAGGATCAGGATCGGGATGAGGATGCGGCGCGTCAGGCCGGCCTGCGCCGCCCACACCTCGATGATCGTGAGCACCGCCAGCCACAGCCAGACCAGCATGTAGGGCGGGTGCTTCTTCTCGACGGTCGTCATGCCCGGATTCCTCGCACGCTCAGAACAGATAGACGATGGTGAACAGGATGATCCACACCAGGTCCACGAAGTGCCAGTACAGGCCGATCACCTCGATGCCCTCGTGGTGCGCCTGGGTGTAGTGCCCGCGGAACGCCTTGATGGTCACCCAGATCATGCAGAGCACGCCGCACGAGACGTGGAAGCCGTGGAAGCCCGTCATCGTGAAGAACGCGGCGCCGAACAGCTCGTGGCCGCCGGTCGGCAGGCCGGCCCGCGTGAGCGCCTCCATGATCTCGCCGCCCTCGCGGAAGCCCGACGGGAGCACGCCGTCGTGGATGAGGTGGAGGTACTCGTACACCTGCACGCCCACGAAGGCCGCTCCGCCCGCGACGGTAGCGAGGAGCCAGAGCCGCAGGCCCCGCTGGTCGCCGTGCGAGATGGCCGCGTAGGCCTTGACCATCGACACGGACGAGCAGATGAGCAGGAAGGTGTTGAACGCCGTCAGCGTGATGTTCAGCACCTTGGTCGGGTCCGGCCAGGACTGCGAGCTGCCCCAGCGAAGGATGATGTAGGCCCCGATCAGGGCCGTGAAGAACATCACCTCCGAGCAGAGAAACACCCACATGCCGAGCTTGCCGCTGTACACGCCGAGGCCGTACTCGACCTGCCGGCCGTGCGTCATGCGGAGCTGGGGTCTGGCGTCGGCGCCCATTGGTCAGGCTCCGGGCCGCGTCGGCAGCGGCTGGTCCTGCGGGAGGAAGTCCTCGCCTGTGTCCGGGTGGCTGAACTCGTAGGGGCCGTGCAGCACCTTCGGCGTCGCCGCGAAGTTGCCGTGCGGTGGGGGCGAGGGGACGGTCCACTCGAGGCCGTTGTCGCGCCACGGGTTCATGCCCGCCGGGCGGCCCCGGAACATGCTCCAGAAGAAGTTGACGATGAACGGGAGCTGCGCGGCGAACAGCACGAACGCGCTCACCGAGATGAACGTGTTGAGCGGCTGCAGCGGCTGCAGGAACCGGTACGCGTTCGGGTCGTAGATGCGGCGCATGTGGCCCGCGATCCCGAGCAGGTGCATCGGGAAGAACGTGGCGTTGTACGCCACGAACGTGGTCCAGAAGTGCAGCTTCCCGAGCCGCTCGTTCATCATCCGGCCGAACATCTTCGGGAACCAGAAGTAGATGCCCGCGAAGATGGCGAACAGGCTGCCGCCGAACAGCACGTAGTGGATGTGCGCCACGATGAAGTAGGTGTCGTGGATGTACATGTCCACCGGAGTCGAGGCCATGAAGATGCCCGACAGGCCGCCGATGACGAACATGGCCACGAACGCGATCGCGTTGAGCATCGGCGTGTGCAGCCACAGCCGGCCGCGCCACATGGTGCCCATCCAGTTGAACACCTTGATGGCCGTCGGCACCGCGATCAGCACGGTCGAGACCATGAAGCTCGTGCCGAGGATGGGGTTCATGCCCGACTGGAACATGTGGTGGCCCCACACCATCCAGCCGAGGAAGGCGATGCCGATGATGGCGTACACCATCGTGTGGTAGCCGAAGATCGGCTTGCGCGACCCGTTCGCGATGATCTCGGACACGATCCCCATCGCGGGCAGGATGAGGATGTAGACCTCGGGATGCCCGAAGAACCAGAACAGGTGCTGCCACAGCAGGGGCTGGCCGCCGACGGCGGGCAGGTAGAAGTGGGTGTGCAGGATCTGGTCGAACAGCAGCATGATCACGGCGCCGGCGAGGATCGGCACGGCGAGGATCGCGAGAATGGCCGTGATGAACAGCGCCCACACCGAGAGCGGGAGCCGGAACCACACCATGCCCGGGGCGCGCAGGTTGATGATGGTCGTGATGTAGTTGACGGACCCCAGCAGCGAGCTGGCGGCGAACACCGCGATGCTGAGACACCACAGGATCTGGCCGGTGGTGACGCCGGTGTAGTCGGGGGTATTCGCGAGCGGTGCGTAGGCGGTCCACCCCGCCGCCGCTGAGCCGCCTTCGACCACGAGCCCCGCCAGCGCGAGCACGCCGGCCGGGATCATCAGCCAGAACGACCACATGTTGAGGCGCGGGAAGGCCATGTCCGGCGCGCCGATCTTCAGCGGGATCAGGTAGTTCGCGAACGTGCCCACCAGCAGCGGCATCACCGCGAAGAAGATCATGTAGGTCGCGTGCATCGTGACCAGGCTGAGGTAGAACTTCGGCGCGATCACGCCGCCCGGCGCCGCCTCGTCGCCGAGCACTCCGGCGCCGGGCAGCGGCTGGCCGGGGAACCCCAGCTGCCAGCGGATGAGCATCGCCAGCGCGCCGCCCACCAGCAGGAAGAACAGGCTGTAGAACAGGAACTGGATGGCGATGACCTTGTGGTCCGTCGAGAAGACGTATTTCCGCAGGAACGACGGCTCGTGGTGGTGCTCGGCGTGAGCCGCGTCGGGTCCGTGCGCGGCACCGGCGGGCGCGGTCATTGGCCGCCTCCGCCACCCGCCGGCGGCGGCGCCTCCGCGGCCTGCCAGCGGGTGAAGTCCTCGGCCGAGAGCACGACCAGCCGCGCCGGCATCCGGTAGTGCCCGAGCCCGCACAGCTCGGCGCACGCGACCTCGTACTCGCCGATGCGGGTGGCGCGGAACCACGCGCGGGTCGTCATGCCCGGGACGGCGTCCTGCTTGAGCCGGAACGCGGGCACGAAGAACGAGTGAATGACGTCAATGGACTGCAGCTCCAGCTGGTAGGCCTGGTCCACCTGGACCGTGAGATGGTCCTTGCGCGTGATGTCGTCGTCCGTGCCGAGCCGGCCGTCCGCACCCGCCATCGTGAACTGCCACTCGAACTGCTTGACCATCACGCCGATGGGCTGCGCGTCCGGCGGCACGTTCGCGGGGTCCTTGAGCTCCGACCAGAGCCGCTGGCTGAACACCGCGATGATGACCACCAGGACCGCCGGAATCGCGGTCCAGATGAGCTCGGCGCGCGTCGAGCCTTCGATGTAATACGCCTTCGCCCGGCCCGGACCACCCGCGGCGGCCCCCCCCCGGGTGCGGTAGCGGAGGACGAACCAGAGCAGCCCCACCTCGACGATGATGAAGACGGCGCCGGTGATGTAGAGAATGAGGTAGAAGAGACTGTCGAGGTCCCCGCCGTAGCTCGAGGCGTTCTCAGGGAACCACCAATGCCGCATGCGCAAACTTAACCCTTGGCCCCGACCCTTGCGCGAGGCGGGGGTTCCCGGTTCGGGCCACCCGAGTGTGCCGGCCCGGGGCGGTTGCGGCGCGGAGCGCTCTGGCGCATTGTCGAGCGGTGAAGCGCCCGCGCCGCGACCGTGAAGAGCGACGATCGTCGGGCCTCCCGGCCGCGTTGCCGGACTCCTACGACGTCCCCGGCTCGCGGCGAAGCTCCGCCGCGGGCGCAGCGCCGATGGTCGACCAGGCAACGGGTTTCTTCACGCTGCCAGTGCTGGTGGAGTTTCTCCGGTACGAGATTGACGGCTACGCCCAGACCCTCGCCAACGAACGGTTCATCACGCCGTTGTGCGTGGTCGCGATCGGCGTGGATACGCTGCCCGCGGTCCAGGACCAGGACGAGCGGGACCGGCTGCTGCGCATGGTGGCCGGCACGGTGCAGCGGGCCACCCGCGCCGCCGACCGCCTGGCGCGCCACGGTGACGAGCTGCTGGCGCTGCTCCGGCGCACCCTGTCCGCCAACGTCCGAGACTTCTACGCCCCCCGCCTGCGTGCCATGCTGGCCGAAGTGTCTCCCGACATCCCCTCCGCACCGACGGTCTCGCTTGGGGTCGCGAGCCTGAGCGAGCACGTGGTGCGCAGTCCCCACGACATGATCGCGAAGGCCATGCGCGCCCTCGAGGCCGCGCGCCAGAACGGGCCGGGGTCGCTGGCGGTGTACGACCTGCGCGAGATGCCGATCGACACGGCGCAAGCTTGAGTCGGCCCGCGGCGGCGCGTCGCGAAACGGCTCGGGCCTGTCGCCGCGAACGCCCGCCGGGTTAACTTCGCGCGTGCACACCCCTCCTGCGACAGCCCGCCCCGAGGATGCGAGCCGGCTGCCCCGCCAGATCGCCTTGGTCTCGGCCATCTCGCTGGTCATCGGCTCCACGATCGGCAGCGGCATCTTCCGGGTGCCCGCGCGGGTCGCCGCGAACGTGCCGTCGGGCCTGCCCATGCTGGGCGTGTGGGTGGTGGGCGGCCTGCTCGCGCTGTGCGGCGCGCTGACCTACGCCGAGCTGGCGGGGATGTTCCCGCGCTCCGGCGGGATCTACGCCTACATCAAGGAGAGCCACGGCAACGCGCCGGCGTTCCTGTACGGCTGGTCGGAGCTGGTGGTGATCCGCGCCTCGTCGCTCGGCGCCATTTCGACCGTGTTCGCCGAGTACCTGCTGCGGCTGCTCGGCGTCGCGCGGCCCGAGGGCGGCTACGGGCTCATCGTCCACCTGGTGGCGGCCGGTGGCATCGTGCTGATGGCGGCGATCAACTACACCGGTGTCAAATGGGCGTCGGTCGCCGTCAATCTCACCACCACCGCCAAGTACGGCGGCCTCGTGGTGCTCGTGCTCGGCGCCTTCCTCATCGGCGACGGCGACCCGGCCCGCTTCACCGAGAGCGTCGGGCCCGTGCACGCCGGTGCGTTCGGGATTTCGCTGATCGCCGTGCTGTGGGCGTACGACGGGTTCGCCGACCTGTCCCGCGTGGGCGGCGAAATCACCGACCCCCGCCGGAACCTGCCCCGGGCCCTGGTGATCGGCACGGTCGCCATCGTGGCGATCTACCTGCTGGCCAACGTGGCGTACCTCTACCTGATCCCGATCGGGCAGATGCGCGGCTCCACGCTGGTGGCGGCGGACGCGGCGCAGCTGATGATCGGGCGGACGGGCGTGACGCTGGTGAGCCTGGTGGTGATGCTCTCGACGCTCGGCGCGGTGGCGAGCGTGATGCTCACGAGCCCGCGCATCTTCTTCGCGATGGCCGACGACGGCTTGTTCTTCCGCGGGCTGGCCGCGGTGCACCCGCGCTACCAGACCCCGGGGCGGGCGATCGTCCTGACGGCCGCCATGGCCGTCCTGTTCGTGATGTTCCTCGACTTCGAGTACCTCTCGGACACCTTCGTGCTCGCTACCTGGCCGTTCTACGCCCTCGCGGCGGCCGGCGTGTTCATTCTGCGACGCCGGCGGCCGGACCTCGAGCGGCCGGTGCGGGTGGCCGGCTACCCCCTGGTCCCGGCGCTGTTCATCGGGGTGGCCATCCTGATCCTCGGCAACGCCGTCCGGACCGACCCCAGCCGCGCGGCACTGGCCTTCGGGCTGATCGCGGCGGGGGTCCCGGCCTACCTCCTGTGGCGCCGGTTCGGGGCCCGGAACGGCGGCCCGGCGTGACCGGTTCGTGACCACCGGTTTCGCTTGACGGCGCTTCGGCCGGGGGTCTATGTTAGACCCCGCTTGGCGTTCCGTTTGTCCCAGTCCCTCGGCAGGAGCGTGTTATGGACCTTGCTACGGCGCTCACCCGCGCAGGGCGCGGGCTTTCGGTGTTCCTGGCGATCTCGACGCTCGGGCTCGCCACCGCCTCCGGGGCTTCGGCCCAGGGGGTGACGACGGGGGCGATCCGGGGTCGCGTGCAGGACCAGGCCGGCCAGCCCATCGCCGGGGTCGCCATCCAGGCCGCGAACCGCCAGACCGGCACGCGCTTCCAGGCCGCGACGAACGCGCGGGGAATCTTCTATATCGCCAACGTCATCGTGGGGCCGTACGAGGTTGACGTGCTCGCGATCGGCTATCGGCGGTTGCGGGACACGGTGAACGTGACCCTCGGCTCGACGGCCGACATGGTCTTCCGCATGGAGGCCGTCGCGGTCCAGCTGGCGGAGATCACGGTGACCGGCGAGGAGGATCGGTTCCTGCTGTCGCGGGGCCGCACCGGCGCGGCCACGCTGGTGACGGAGCAGCTGATCCGGAACCTGCCATCCTTCCAGCGCAACTTTACCGACTTCGCCGCCACCAACCCGCTCGTGCACGGGCGCGCCGGCAGCGCCGGCATCTCCATCGCCGGCCAGAACGACCGGTTCAACAACCTCCAGATCGACGGCGGCTCGAACAACGACTTGTTCGGCCTGAACTCGACGCGAGGGTCGCCGGGTGGCCGGAACGACTCACGGCCGATCTCGGTGGAGGCGGTGAAAGAGTACCAGGTGTTGATCGCGCCGTTCGACGTCCGCCAGGGCGGCTTCACGGGCGGTCTCGTCAACGCCGTAACCCGCTCAGGCACGAACGAGTTCCACGGCTCCGTCTTCGGGTACTCGCAGGACGACCAACTGCAGGGCAGGGACTCGGTCGGCAACCGCGCCGGCGAGTTCGACCGCAGCTTCTACGGTTTCACGTTCGGCGGGCCCATCGTGCGCGATCGGTTCCATTTCTTCATCGCGACGGAATGGCGGCGTGAGAACTCGCCGTTCGGCGGCCTGGTGATCGGCCCCGACACGACGGGCGGGCTCGACTCGGTGGGCGTCGGCATTCGGCAGGCCACGGCCGCCCGGGTGCGCCAGTACGCCATCGATTCGCTGGGCTTCGATCCAGGCGGGTTCGGCCGGCCCACGATCCCGAACCCCGACCGCTCGTTGTTCTTCAAGCTGTCAGGCCAGCTGGGCGCGCGCTCGCAGGTGGAGCTGGCCTACAACAACGTCGCGTCGAGCCTCGACGTGTTGGTGCACGATGCGACCGGCGCGAATTCGACGCGGCTGCGCGAAGGGTACCAGTACGACCAGTCGGGCTACGACAACAGCTCGAAAAACCAGAGCCTTCGCGGCCGACTCAACACCCAGCTGTCCACCAGCCTCACCAACGAGGTGATCGTCTCGTTCCAGCGGGTCGAAGACATCCGGCAGATCGCCAACCGCGCGCCCGTGATCATCGTGGGCGCGGACCGGCGGGCGGCGACGCCCGGCGCGCTGCCGACCACGTTCCTGGCGCTGGGCGGCGAGCGGTTCTCGCACGCCAACACGCTGGATCAGGACATCCTCGAGATCTCCAACAACGTCACCTGGTCCACCGGCCCGCACGTGCTGACGTTCGGCGGCCGCGTGGAGTCGTTCAACTTCCGCAACGTGTTCTTCCCGGCCTCGCTGGGTGCTTGGTTCTTCCCGGACACCGCGGCGTTCTTCGGGTCCGACACCCTCACGGTCGGCCCCCAGCCGACGCGGTACGAGCTGGCGCTGCCGGGCAGCTTCGCGGACAGCGTGAACGGGCGGACCGACGGGCCGATCGCCGACTTCAAGTTCTCGCAGTTCGGGCTGTACGCGCAGGACCAGTGGCGGGCGGCCCGGGGCCTGACGCTGATGCTCGGTATGCGGCTCGACTTCACGGCGCTGCCGCAGCCGGCGTACAACGCGCTGGTCGACACCGTGACGCTTACCGCGGGTCCGCGGCTGGGACAGGCCTTCGGCGTGCGAACGGACACCCGGGCGACGGACAGGGTGCTGTTCTCGCCGCGCCTAGGCTTCAACTATGACGTGCACGCCGATCGCAACCTGATGATCCGGGGCGGCATCGGCCTGTTCGCGGGTCGCACGCCCTACGTGTGGGCGTCCAACGCTTACACCAATACCGGTCTCGAGCAGGTGCAGCTCACCTGCGACGGCCCTCTGACCGGTCCCGTGGTCAACGACCTCGTCCCGGTGTTCACCGCCAACCCGGACAGCCAGCCGACGGCGTGCGCCGGACCGGGCGGGGCGCTCGCGCTCCCTACTCCGGCGATCGTCTACTTCGACCAGGACTTCCGGCTGCCGCAGACCCTGCGGGTGTCGCTGGGTGTCGACCGGAGGCTGCCGTGGGGCATGGTTGGCTCGGTCGAGGGCCTGTTCACCCGGTCGCTCCAGCAGTTCTTCCTCGAGGACGTCAACCTCGTCGAGGGCGGCACGTCGCTCGGTGAAGGGGGTCGGCGCCTCTACGGAACCCTCTCGACCACCAGCAGCGCGTCCACGCCCCGGCGCGGGACGGCCCGCGCGCGCGACGTCCTCCTTCACAGCAATTCGAACGAGGACTACTCGTACTCGCTGACGTTCATGCTCAACAAGCGCTTCAGCGACCACGTTGAGTTCCTGGCGGGGTACACGTTCTCGCACTCGTACGACCTGATCTCGCTCACGTCCGACATCTCGAACTCGCTGTTGAACTTCGCCACCCTCGACGGGACGATGAGCAACCGCCGGCTCACCAAGTCGCTGTTCGACATCCCGCACAGCGTGCGCCTCAGCGGCACGGCCACGCTGCCCTACGGCTTCCGGTTCTCGATGTTCTACACGGGCCGCTCGGGCCGGCCGTTCGCCTACCGGTACGGCAGCGACGTCAATGGCGACGGGTTCAACGGCAACGACCTGATCTACGTGCCGATGAACGCGACGGACATCAGCCTCGCGACGCCGTCGCAATACCCCCTCCTCGACGCGTTCATCAACGCCGAGCCGTGCCTGCGTGAGGCGCGCGGCCGCATCCTGGAACGCGGCGCCTGCCGCAACCCGTGGCAGGGGTTCCTCGACGCGAGGTTGGCCAAGACCTTCCAAACGATCCGTGGCCAGTCCATCGAACTGACCGCCAACATCTTCAATGTGCCGGCCCTGCTGGGCGTGGGCGGCCAGATTCGTGAGACCACAGGCTTCGAGAACATCGCCATCATGAACCGCACCGGCTACAGCAACGGGCTCAGCCGGGGCATCTACTCGCTCGCGCTGATCGAGCGGAACCGCGCGTCCATCTCGCTGTCGCGGTGGAAACTGGAGTTCGGCGGCCGCTACACGTTCTGACGTCGCGGCGCCGGGAAGGCAGCGAGGGGAGGCCGCCGGGCCTCCCCTCGTCGTGTCCGGGCTCGCCCGGCGACTCAGGTGCGGGCACGCGCGAACAGGGCGAGGCCCGTCATCCCGAACACGGCGTTGGGGATCCAGGCGGCCACGAGCGGCGGCAGCACGCCGCCGGCGCCCACGGCCCGCGAGATCTGCACCATCATCAGGAACACGATCGTCGTGGCGAGGCTCACGGCCACGCCGAAGGCGGCGCCGGCCCGGGGGCCGGACACGGCCAGCGGCGCCCCGAACAGCGCGATGATGAGGCAGGTGGCGGGGATCGCCAGCTTGAGCGCCCGCTCCACCTTGAGCTTGTTCGCGTTGTTGCCGCTGCGCTCGAGCGTCGAGATGTACCGGGAGAGCTCGGCGTAGCGCATCTCGTTGGGCGCCTTGGGCTCGGTCAGGAGGTCGGCGGGCCCCTCCGTCATGGCGCGCTGGCGCAGCGAATCGAAGCCGATCGCGATCTCCTGCTCGGGGCCGAGAAACAGGCGCATGGTCCCGCGGCCCATGGTCCAGCCGTGCGCCGAGTCCCAGCGCGCCGACTCGGCGGTCAGGAAGTAGCCGGGGAAATCCGGCCCGGTGCCTTCCCGCTCGATCTGGATGTCGCGCATTTCGCGCATCGGCACGTTGAGGTGCCGGATCGCGTAGGTCCGGCCGCCGTCGGCGCGGTACACGAAGTTGAATCGGCTGCTCTGCGAGCGGACCGCGCGGTCGCCGACCAGGACCGCGAACCGCGTGTTGGCCGTCGGCGCGAGCTCGCCAAGCACGTAGGACAGCGCCGCCGCGACCATCGCCAGCAGGAACACCGGGATCACGAGCCGGTGGAACGAAACGCCGGAGGCCTTGGCCGCTGTCAGCTCGGCGTGGCGCGCCAGCGCGCCGATCGCGAACACGGTCGCGAACAGCACCGCGGCGGGCGTGATCAGGAAGACCTGCTCGGGCACCAGGTAGACGCACGCCAGCAGGATCTGGGGCACCGTCATGCCGCGGCTCAGGTACTTGTCGATGTTGTCGGTGAGGTTGATCAGGATCGTGAAGACCGGGAACCCGAGCGCGGTGATCCCGAAGATGCGCGCGAACTCCCGCGCGACGTGCCGGTCCAGCAGGCGCGGTCTCACGCGCCGGCCCCTCCCCGGGCGCGCCAGCGCCGCCGCGCGCCGAGCCGGCGGAGCCGCTCCACCCAGCCGCCGCCGCGCGCCGAGGCGCGCTCGTGGCCGAGCCGCGCGAACAGCAGCAATCCCGCGAGCATCATCAGGAGGTTGGGTCCCCACATCGCCCAGAACGGCGTGATGATCAGCCGGTCCGCCAGCGTCTCGCCGCCGATGAGGCTGATGTAGTAGAAGCCGAAAATGGCCACGCTCGCGCCGATGACGAGTCCCATGCCGCCGCGCGGGAACCGCAGCGCGACCGGCGCGCCCACCAGCACGAACACCAGGCACGACAACGCGATGGCGTACTTCTTGTGGATCTCGACCTCGTACGTCGACGCGTGTTGCCGCGCGGCGGTGCCGCGCGAGGCGAGCATCGAGACCTGGCCGCGCAGCTGGTCGCCCGACAGGTCGCCGATCACGCGCACCCGCGGGCGCGGCGCCGCCGCCTGCAGGGGGGGGGGAGGGAGGGGGGGGGAGGGGGGGGGGGGGGAAGGGGGGGAAAGGGGGGGGAGGAGGGGGGGGGGGACGGGGGGAAGGGGGGGGGAGAGGACGGGGAGGGAGGACGAGGAGAGGGGGGAGACGAGAGTAGTGGGGTGAGTGGGGGAAAGGCTTTAACTAACTAATAAGAATTATAATAAGAGACGCCTTCAGGGGCTACCAAGAGAGAGACGCGACACAGATTTTGTCGGAATCAGCACTTTTTGGGAAATAAATTATTTTAAACCTCTAAAAATTAAAAAAAAATAACAAATTTTAATAATATTATGGATTTTAATGATATTTTAATCTTTTAAATAAAATTTTATAGGCTTTAAATTATTGACTAAAAAGTAAAAGTATAGAGTTTTATAAAAAAGTGAAAATAGGCCAAAAAAAGAGGGTCAGAAAGGGGGCATAGGTAAAGGGAGGGGTAAACCCCTCCTTTAAAGTCTCCATACAGTAGGTGGCTCACAGAATTGACCAA
>Ga0247727_10004118_pt1 | contig 31215 bp, 34 predicted proteins | sample WisWelCaveWW1625_FD_202498 | JGI IMG/M metagenome (GOLD analysis project Ga0247727, IMG submission 202498) | Biofilm microbial communities from Wishing Well Cave, Virginia, United States - WW16-25 | ecosystem: Environmental > Aquatic > Deep subsurface > Groundwater > Cave microbial mat | place... | reverse complement strand
GCGCCGAATTGGAACGCGCGCTCCGCCTCCTTTCCTACCCTCTGCTCCTTCACACTGCCGCGGCCGTTCGCGGACAGGGCACGGCAGCCTTGCTCGACCCGACTTTCGCCACATTCCTGCCGTTCATCGGATTCCTGGCCCTCAATGGCCTGGGGCGATTGTTCACACGGCTTCTCACGCGACTAAGGATCAACCCAGGTCCGACGAGCGCATCGCATTGAGAATGGAATCCCGAATGACGTTTCGCGTCGTGATTCAATACAGCGCATCGCGTGGCGCAATTCTGTCGAGGCGCCGTTGAACTTCCCGTTCCATGCGGGAACGAACTTGGACCCGAATCGACTCTGCCGCTGACTGCAACTCGGCAGCAAACTCGCGCTCAACTTCGGCACGCACGATCGGTTCGCTCGCCTCACGCGCGCGGTCGTACCCATCGGCGACGAATCTCATTTGTGTTTGCTCGAAACTAGCAATGAAGGTTGGGTTTCTCCCTACGCCTTTAGCACCGTCTCCACCCGCCCCATGATCTGATCGATCTGCTCCGGACTTTCGAACCCGATCACCAACGCATCGACGCAGCCGAGGCCGAGCACGAAGCGGAGCGAAGCGAGTTGCTGTTCGACGGACTTGAATCGCCCCTCGCCGAGAATCTTCATGCCGAGGATGCCCTTGCCCTTTTCGTGCATCGCCTTCAGGTGCGGGACGACGTCGTCGGGCGAGCCGTCCATCACGGCCGGGACACCGACGGGGTTGATGCGGGCGAGATCGATATCGACCCAATCGCAGTCGGCGACCGAGGCGAGCGGGTCCATGCCGTGGCACGAGACGCCGACCGCGCGGACCCAGCCCTTGGCCTTCGCGTCCGACAGCACGTCCATCACCGGCCGGAAATCGGTCGGCCACGAGCCCTTGGTCATGCAGTGCATGAGCAGCGAATCGACGTAGTCCATGCCGAGTTCCTCGCGGAAGCGATCGAGGTCCGCCTTCGCCACCTCGGCGTTCGTTGCCCGCGTCTTGGTCTGAATGAACAGCTTCTCGCGCGGAATTCCGCGCAGCGCCTCGCGCAGGAAAATGTGCGAACCGTACTGGTCGGCCGTGTCGAAGTACGTGATGCCGCTATCGAACGCATGCCGCACGAGCCGCGTGAACTTCTCCTGTCCCAGCTTCACCTGGTTCGACGACCGCTTCACCCCCACCGAGCCGGTGCCCATCCCGATGAGCGACGACTTCACGCCGCTGCGGCCAAGCGTCACCTGGTCGGCTCCACTGGTCAGTCTCCGCGTCGCCGCGACCGCCGCCTCTGGGGTTACGCCGGCCGTCGCGGCCATTGCTCCCACGGCGGCCGTTGATCGGACCAGAAAATCGCGGCGAGAGATGGTGGACATTGTGGTCTCCTTCGAATGGCGGACGTCAAGGTTCGGCCTAGTGGCTGTGCATCAGCGAACGGAGCGCATTGTTTACGGCGTCATCAGTGGGAAACGCTGACCGCACATCGGGAGCCAGAAGGGCGAGGTTCGTGCCGGCTTGGTAGCGCTTCAGGTACTTGCCGCGGACGCCTCCCTTGAGTGACGACAGATCGTACTCAGGACGCAGGTCATCGTCATCCGGCATTGCTTTGTCCTTCTTCATACTGTTTCCTCTCTTTGCGAGTCGCCTGTCGGGCACTGATGATGCGGGTGTGGTCGTTGCGATCGGTGTGCGAGACCACAAGCAGCCGTCCCTGATTTGAGTGCCCGAACGTCAGGAGCCGGTCCTCATCTTCGGAATGCTCCGGGTCATAATACGTGATGGCCAGGGGGTCACCGAAGACGGTCGCCGCTTCAGGGAACGAGACGGCATGCTTGGTTAGATTCCTGGCGGCCTTCTCGGGATCCCATTCGAATTCCATGTGCCAATCATAAGCCGCCACGATCGACCGCGCCTACCCGGCCTTCACGGGGTTCTTGCGAAAGCTTTCGATCCGGCGCATCGCCGCTGGGCTGAACAACACTTCGCCGCAATCCGGACATTCATCCCGCTCCAGACCCGGAACGACGACCTCGGCGTTCTGCACCCGCGTACGATAATCGCCGACGACACTGCGGATGCAAGCACTTCCGCGCGTCGGACAGCGACGCAGCGAGTTCCCAACCATACTACTCTTTCGAATCATCGCCTACGGGCCACCTCAAGCGAAACGCGCCACAAGCAACGCCACAAGTCCTAGCTAAATATTTCTGCTCAAGTCATGTGTGTGCTTGACGAATTCGAGCACCTCCTTGCATTGCCCGCTACGAATGAAAACCCACTCCGCCCAGAACCAAACGGGCGGTGCAACGACGCAAAAAGCGATTATGATCTTTCCCATTTCTCCCGATTCGGTCGAGTCCACAGATGACTCCACAAGCCGAGGCCAACGGATATCACAGCCAGCACGGCAGAAATCCGCACGACAACGATGACAATTGGATTGACCATTGGGATGTCCCAACCAAAGCGCGAAGTATGACAGCCGAACGACGGACGAGATTCTAGCCTCCCGACCCGTCCGCCGGCAATCCTGCACTCATTCGCCTGAAATCGGCATTTGGCAAACCGGCCCTTGGATGAAATGAGACGCAGCTCTTTTTGGAAATTTATCGGGAACGATTCGCGAGCCTATCAACGCGGTCGGGCCGCGTTCGTGAACGTGCATTGGAACGGGCAATGAATTCGAGCTACACTAGAAGCGATTTGTGGTCGCGAACTTGCGGAGATGGACGCATGGCCAAGAAAACAATCGATCTTCCTTTTGAGTCGTGGGCCGTTGCGGTTGGGGCCACGGCCGCGGAAACCAAGGCCGTTTGGGAAGACCTGCGGCGGCGCGGGCTGGCCGCGGTGAGCGGCGGTGAGGTCACCGTTTCGCCGTTGGCCATGCGCCGCGCCAACAGCACCGTGCAGCGCCGGCTCGCGGGGCATCTTTGCGGTTTCCTGCTCACAGAAAACGACTTCATTGTGCGCCGTGCGGGTGATCCGGCCGGAAGTCCCGCAATTCTTAATACCCGGATAACCGTGGGTAACATCGCCCACTACTTCAACGAAGGCTGGGGTGTGACGGACATCCAACGCGACTTGCCACAACTTACGCGAGAAGAAATTGAAGCCGCGATTCAGTACTACTTGAACCACCGCGAGGAGATCGACCGGGACCTGCGGCGCAGCCGGGAAATGTATGAAGCAAGCGCCCAGGCGCAGGAATCGGTTCCGGCATGAGCACGGACGCGCACCGCGATGAACTGCTTTTCGCCCGGTTGCTCTGTGACGTGATGATCCCCGCCGAACTATCGGAAGCACTCCGGACGCATGGCCACGACGTGGCGGAAGCACGTCTACTTCAGTTGAAAGTGCAGCAGGATGACGACGCTCTCCTGCAAGAAGCCGCTCGCCAGCAGCGCGTTGTGGTGACTTGCAACTACAGCGACCCCCGCAGCAACTTCTGCGTGATTCATGAGCGTTGGCGATCGCTGGGCAAAGAACACGCTGGCATCATCCTGGTTCCCCAACATCAGGTCAGCAGCCGTTCGCTTCGCTGGGAGGTCCGTGACCGAATGCTCAAGTTCTTGAATCGCTACGCGGCCGATGAATTACACAATCAATTGTGGTGGCTGCCTCACGAGTAGGTCCGCAACACGGCGATTGAGTCCGAGGAATCTCCGATGCCGACGCTGACCGCCCAGGAGCTGGAGCAACTAGCCGTCGCCATCTTCCGCGCGATGGGATCGGACCAGACCGAGGCTCAAATCGTCGGGCGGCACCTCGTCGAGGCGAACCTGGCCGGACATGATTCGCACGGTGTGCTGCGAATTCCGCAGTACGTGAAGGCGATCCGCGATGGGCGAATCCGGATCAACTCGCATGTCCAGGTCGTTCGAGAATCGGCGGCCGGTGTCGTGCTCGACGGCCAGTTGGCATTCGGCCAGGTGATCGCAGTCGAAGCGATGCGGCTGGCGATCGAAAAAGCTTGCACCAGCGCGGTCTGCGCCGTGAGCGTCTTCAACTCGAATCACGTCGGACGACTAGCCGCCCACACGCTGCTAGCGGCGGAGTCGGGTATGATCGGCCTCCTCACGGTCAACGCCGGCGGGGGTGGGCAGCTCGTCGCTCCGTTCGGCGGCGTCGCCGGCCGCCTCGCGACGAATCCGATCTCGATCGCCGTGCCCTCGCCCGACGGCTCGCCGCCACTCGTGCTCGACATTGCGACCAGTGTGGCACCGGAAGGAAAACTCCGGGCGTATCGCCAGCGCGGCGAGCGTGTGCCCGACGGCTGGATCATCGACCACGCGGGCCGACTGAGCAACGATCCGAAAGATTTTTATGGCCCGCCCGCCGGCGCCCTGCTACCGTTGGGCGGCTCGGCTGGGCACAAGGGGTACGGCCTCGCTCTGATGTTTGACATTCTCGCCGGCGGACTGTCCGGCGCGGGATGCAGCCGGCCGAACCCACAGCCGACCGGCGACGGATTGTTCCTGATGGCGATCGATGTGCGGCAGTTTTCGCCGATCGAAGAATTCCGTACACGCGTGGCCGAATTGGTCGAGCACACGAAATCGTCTCCACCAGCGCCGGGGTTCCAGGAAGTCATGGTGCCGGGCGAGTATGAATTCCGACAGGAACAAAAGAGGCGCCGCGAGGGAATCGTCGTAGAAGAAACGACTTGGGCGGAGATCCAAGCGATCGCCAAGGAGTTGGGAGTCGCCTGAGCGAGAACCGGCCTCATGCAACAGCCTCCATCGATGCGGCTCGGCATGTTCATCATGCCCGTGCATGACCCGCGGAAGCCGGCGGCGCAGTGTTACGACGAGGATCTGGAACTGATCGTGCGCTGCGAGGAGTTGGACTTCGCGGAGGCGTGGGTCGGCGAGCACCATTCGTCTACGCTCGAAAACATCGTCATGCCGGAGATCTTCATCGCCAAGGCGCTCGGCATGACGCGAACGATCCGCCTGGGCGCCGCGCCGGTCTGCCTGCAGTTTCATCATCCGCAACACGTTGCCAATCGGCTGGCTTTTCTCGATCACCTGTCGCACGGGCGGCTCAACGTCTGCTTCGGGCCGGGTGCCGTGCCGACCGACATGGAGATGTGGGGCGTCGAACCGGAGCGAAGCGGCGCAATGGTCGCCGAGGCGATCGACATCATCCTCAAACTCTGGACGAGCGACCCGCCGTATGAGTTCGAGGGAAAGTTCTGGAACGTGCGACTCCGCAAAACCGTGACGCCCGAACTAGGCATCGGCGCGTTCCACAAGCCGTTGCAGCGTCCGCACCCGCCGATCCACGTGCCGACAATCAGCCGAAACTCGGCCGGACTCAAGGCGGCCGGTGCCCACGGCTTTCGGCCGATCAGCCACCACATGGCCTCGGTCGAGACGCTGGCGAATCACTGGCAGACCTACGCAACCGCAGCCCGCAGCGCCGGCAGCGAGCCGATGCCGGCCGACTGGAGCGTTTCGCGAAATATCTTCGTTGCCGACACTACTGCAGAGGCTCGCCGATTTGCACGCGCCAGCTCTCTCGGCCGGTGCATTCAATACATCCTCGACCTCACGCGCCGTTGGGGGAACATCGCCATGTGGAAACGCGACCCCGACATGTCGGAAGCGGACTGCAATCTCGACTACTTTATGAACGAAGTCGTCATCGCCGGCGACCCGGGTGAGGTTACACGCCAGTTGGTCGAACTGCGTGAGCGTGTTGGGCCGTTCGGTACGCTCGTGCCGGTGGCGCACGATTGGGATGACAAAGACCGATGGGTTCACAGCCTGGAACTTTTTGCGCAGGAAGTCATGCCGGCGTTGAACCGTTGAACGGTTCAACCGTTCAACTGCTCAACCAAGAAAGGCAGCACACATGAAAAGCAGATACATCCGCCTCGTCCCGCTACTTTTCTTCGTCGCAGTATTCGGAATTGCCTTCGGCCGTTCGGACGACACCCCGGTCGGTCCGAAGTGGTGGCCGTCGCCTTGGGGGCCGGACGACCAGCGCGGGGCGGCGAACCGGTTGACGCCGGAGAAGGTGCTGGAGGCAAACAAGCTGATTCGAACGGGCAAAGTCTATTCGCTCGGCCGCGTGTACGAACACGGCATGCCGCTGCCCGGCAAGCGGCACTTCAGCCTGACGATCCCCGGCTCGCCGACCCAGGTCGCAGAGGGTAAGAACATGCTCGTGTCGCACGACGAGATGTTTTCGGGCGAGATCGGCCAAGTGGGCACGCAGTTCGACGGGCTTGGGCACGTCGGCGTGCGACTGCCGGACGACGATTACTTTTACAACGGTTTCAAGCTCTCCGAGTTCGGCGACGCGTACGGCCTCAAAAAGCTCGGCGTCGAAAACGTCGGCGTGTTCTTCACCCGCGGCGTGTTGATCGATGTCGCTCGGCAGAAGGGCGTTGAGCGACTGGAACCGGGTACGGTCATCACGGCGAAGGATCTGCAAGACACATTGAAGGCGCAAGGAGTGCGAGTCACGGAAGGCGACGCGGTATTCATCCATACCGGCCACGGGAAACTGTGGATGAAGGACAACAAAACCTACGGCGACGGCGAGCCGGGCATCGGCATGGACGCGGCGAAGTGGCTCTCAGCCCAGAAAACCGTCCTCACCGGCGCCGACACGTGGGCCATCGAGGTCGTGCCGTCCGAAAATCCCGAGCGGCCGTTCGAGGTACACCAGTGGATGCTCACGCGCCATGGTATTTACAATCTCGAAAACCTCGACCTCGAAGATTTGGCGGCCGACAAGGTGTATGAGTTCGCGTTCATCTACGCCCCGCTCAGGCTCAAGGGCGCGACCGGCTCGCCGGGGAACCCAATCGCAGTTCGATGATGAACCAATCCGTGCCGACCACCATGAAACAGCCTCCCGAAATTGAACTGCTATTACGCCTACTCGATGAGGCGTATGAGAAGAAGGCATGGCACGGCCCGAACTTGAAGAGCACGGTCCGCCGATTGGACGCGCGGCTGGCGGCATGGCGGCCGAATCCGAACCGGCACAACGTCGCCGAGATCGTGGTTCACGCCGCGTATTGGAAATATTCCGTGCGGCGACGCCTGCGCGGTGACAGCCGCGGCTCGTTTCCACTCCGCGGCAGCAACTGGTTCCGCCTGCCGTCGCCGCTGACCGATGAGACGTGGCGCGAGTATCTCACGCTTCTCGACGCGGAGCATCGATCGCTTCGCGACGCGGTCGCACAATTTCCGCGTGATCGGTTGCGCCGGATCCCGGCCGGCAGCAAAGTCCCTTTTTCAACGCTCATCTACGGCATTGCCCACCATGACGTTTACCACGCGGGGCAGATTCAAATCCTCAAGCGACTTCAGGCGTAGGAACGAATGGACAAAACCACGCAGGACAAAGGTAGCGAACGAACTGGCTCCGTTGCAGCCGGCATGATGTCACCGTGGAATGTTGGCGAGTTGCCCGAGCCGCCGACGCCGGGCTGGCGGCTGTGGATGGGATTGCTCGGGCCGGGAGTGTTGCTCGCCGGAGCGTCGATCGGGACGGGCGAGTGGCTGTTCGGGCCGGCGGTGAGCGCGCAGTACGGCGGGACGTTGCTGTGGCTGGCGACGTTGAGCATTCTGGGGCAGGTGTTCGTGAACCTGGAGGTGATGCGGTACACGCTGTACTGCGGCGAGCCGATAATGACGGGATTCTTCCGCGTGCGGCCGGGGCCGAAGTTTTGGACGGTCTTGTACGTGCTGCTCGATTTCTCTGCGATCTGGCCGTACAACGCATCGAACGCGGCGGTACCGCTGGCCGCGGCGTGGCTCGGGCATCTGCCGGGCAACGCAACGATTTCGCTGCTCGGCTGGACGATGTCCGAAGGGACGTTCGTCACCGCAGTCGGGTACACGATTTTTCTTGTCGCGTTCCTGCCGCTCATTTTCGGCGGCACGGTTTACCGGATGCTGGAGAAAGTTTTCACTGTCAAGCTCGTGATTACGCTTGTCTATCTCCTCTTCTTTGGCCTGTTCTGGGTGTCGGCGTCCAACGCCTGGGAAGTGTTCACAGGGTTCTTCCGTTTCGGTCAGGTGCCGCTGCGGGCCGACACGGTGATCGTCGGCCGGCACTTCACGTTGCTCGAACGGGAGGGGAGCGTCACCTACTCGATTAAGGGAACGATCGAAAATGGCGAACCGCTCATGACCGAATTCTCGGTGACCGGTGAGGGCAAAGATCCGACGCGGCCGAAGGTCTACAAGATTGGTGGTAAGTTAGCCGCGGGACATGAGGCGCCGCAGCGACGGTTGTTGGCGCGGGCACTGAGTCTGATCAAGCCCGGTAGGTTCTTTGTCGAGGACACGAAGAATCAGGTGACGCTCCGACTCGAAGGGTCGGTGACGGCGCAACAGACGTGGCAGGTCGAGCGGGCGGAGATCCAGGATGACCGCGGCGTTCGAGAATACGATCAACTGGACAAGGTGCCGGACGCCGAGTTGGCTGCGCGGGCGCGGGCGTTCGTGGAGAACCAGGGAATCGTGCGGATGAACCTCGTCAGTTACTTCCGCAACCGTCGGAGCGACGGGTTGCCGCAATTAAACTGGGGGATCATCGCGGCGTTTGTGGCTATTGCCGGGGCCGGGGGACTGACGAACTTGTCGTTTTCGAATTACGCCCGGGACAAGGGCTGGGGGATGGGCGCCCGCGTCGGGGCGATCCCGAGCGCGGTCGGCGGGCGGAGAATTACGCTGTCGCACGTGGGCACCGTGTTTCAGCCGAGCGACGCGACGCGCGTGTCCTGGCGCGGCTGGTTCCGGCACATCGTGCGCGATCAGCTTGCCGTCTGGATGCTCTGCTCGTTTATCGGCATGGCCTTGCCGTGCATGCTGTCGCTGCAATTCATCCGCAACGCGCCGGTCGAAGGCACGCGAGTGGCCGCGATGACCGCCGACGGCATGGCCGAACAGCTTCCCGAATACCGCACACTGCTCTGGGCCGCGACGCTCCTGGTCGGGTTCCTCGTGCTCGCCCCGGGCCAGATCATGGCCGGCGACCAAATCTCACGCCGGTGGACCGACATCATCTGGACCACGAACCCGAGCGTCCAGCGTCTCGGCGGCAACAAGGTCAAATACATCTACTACGGAATCCTGTCGGTGTACGCCGTGTGGGGATCGATCGTGATCCTGGCCAGATTCAGCCCGCTTTTCATCGCCACGATAGGCGCCGCGTTGCAAGGCTTCTCGCTCGGTATCGCCGCGCTGCACACGCTCTACGTCAATCGCACGCTGCTGCCGCGCGAGCTGCGGCCAAACTGGTTCATGCAGCTCGGCCTGGTATTCTGCGGCATGGTGTTTCTGGGGATAAGCGTTATTGTGGTGGCGACCTGGTGATGAAAGGGAAAGAAGAATGACCCATCAACGTGCCGCGACAGTTGGGAATGAACGGTTCCGCTACGAGGCCACCGAAGACTGGGCGCAACTTCCGCCCGGCTGGAGCTTCGGCGAAGTCGTCGGCGTGGCAGCGGATTCGCGCGACCGCGTGTTCGTGTACAGTCGCAGCGAGCATCCGCTGACTGTGTTCGACCGCGACGGCAAATTCCTCACGTCGTGGGGCGAGGGACAAATGGTGCGGCCACACGGAATCCACATTGGGCCGGACGACGCGGTGTACGTCACGGATGACCGCGATCAATCGGTTCGAAAGTTTTCGTCCGACGGCAAGCTGCTGCTGACGCTCGGCACGCGCGGCGTCGCGTCGGACACGGGCTGCGAGGGCAGCGACTACAGGACGATCAAACGAGGCGCCGGGCCGTTCAATCAGCCGACGAATCTGGCACTGGCGCCCGACGGCTCGATGTTCATCACCGACGGCTACGGCAACGCCCGCGTTCACAAGTATTCGCCCGACGGCCGGCTTCTCTTGTCGTGGGGAGAGCCGGGTGGCGGGCCGGGGCAATTCCACTTGCCGCATGGCATCGCAGTCGATCGCGACTCGCGGGTTTACGTCGCCGACCGCGAGAACAGCCGCGTGCAGATCTTCGATGGCAACGGCAAATACCTGACCGAATGGCGCAACGTCGCTCGGCCGACTGAAGTCTTCATTGACGAGCAAGCCGATGGCAACGATCTCGTGTTCATCTCAGAGATCGGATTCCGTTGCGGCCTATTCCCCGGCATGACCGCGCCTGCCAATGCTGCTGGCAGTAGCGTGAGCATCTGGACGCGCAGCGGAGAACTTCTGTGTCGCTGGGGCGGCGGGCCCGATCCATGCGTGACCGGCAACTTTTTCGCCGCACACGACATCTGGGTCGATTCACGCGGTGACATTTACGTCAGCGAAGTCACCCTGTCCGCGGGCGGCAATCGCGGACTCGTCTCGCCCACATGTCACACGCTTCAGAAGTTTGTGCGTGTCCGGTGACCTTTGGAGTGCGGCGACTTGTCGCCGCTTTCATTTTTCAACGATTCACAGTTCACAATACTCGCCTGTCTGTCGCTCGGAGCGATGTCCAACGGTTGGTGGAAGGGCAACCGACTCGTGGCGACAAGCAGCGTTTCGATAGAAAGAAAGCGGCGACAAGTCGCCGCACTCCAAAGGTCGTCATGCCCGAACTACCCGACGTTGTCGTCTACATCGAGTGCCTGCGGAAACGAATTGACGGCCAGGTTTTGGAACGGGTGCGACTCGCCAGTCCGTTTCTGGTTCGAACGGTGGACCCGTCGATCATGGAGACCGAGGGGAACGCGCTCGTGGGACTGCGCCGGATCGGCAAGCGGATCGTGCTTTGTTTTCCTGACGAACTGTTCCTGGTTCTTCATTTGATGATCGCCGGTCGTCTGCATTGGAAAGGGCCGGGTGCCAAGCTGCCCGGCCGGGTAGGACTGGCCGCGTTTGACTTTCCGACTGGCACGCTGACGCTGACCGAAGCCGGCACGAAGAAGCGAGCGTCGCTGCACGTCGTGCGCGGCGAGTCGGCCCTGTCAGCCCTCGACCCGGGCGGGATCGACGTGCTGGGCGCAAGCGAGGCCGAGTTTCGGACGGCGCTCACGCGCGAGAATCACACGCTGAAGCGTGCGCTGACCGACCCCCGACTCTTCAGCGGCATCGGCAACGCGTACTCCGATGAAATCCTCCACCGCGCCCGGCTGTCGCCACTTGCTCGGACCGACAAGCTGAGCGAATCGAAAATCAAGCAACTTCGCCGTGCGACCCGCGTCACACTCACCGATTGGATCGATCGGCTGCGCCGCGATACCGGTGACAGGTTTCCCGAAAAGGTCACCGCGTTCCGCGAGGGCATGGCTGTACACGGGCGATTCGGCAAACCGTGCCCCGCGTGCGGCACCGCGGTGCAGCGCATCATTTATGCGGAAAATGAGACCAACTACTGCCCGCGATGCCAGACGGGCGGAAAGCTGCTTGCCGATCGGTCGCTGTCGCGATTGCTCAACGAGGACTGGCCACGCAGCATTGAAGAATTCGAGGCCGGCGAGACTTGAGTGATTCGGAGTTCACTTGAATGGATTGCCTCGGAAAAAGAACTTTAATTGCCCAGATGCCGGCGGTGTGAAGATTTGAGATAATCCATTTCGGCGTCGAACCGGGGATTCCGACCGGAAAGCAAGTACGAACCGGCAAGAGCAATGGATCGACACGAACTCGGCAAACTACTGGAAACATTTCGGTCCGGCGAAACTTCGCTGGACGAAGTGATCCACCGATTAAGTCTTGGCTCCGTTGCGGAACTGGGGTTTGCACACGTCGATCTGGCTCGTTCGGTTCGGTGCGGGTTTCCCGAAGTTATTTTCTGCCAGGGCAAGAAAGCGGAATGGGTCGAAGGGGTCATGCGGCGGATCATCGAGGCAGGCCAGGATTGCCTGGCGACGAGGTTGTCCATCGAGCAGGCCGAATTCCTTCGGGCCAGATTCCCGGCTGCGGAATACAACTCCGTCGCGAGGACACTCTGGCAGGCGAGAGTGGACCGGCCGGCCCCGGTGGGAAAACTGCTCATCATCACCGCAGGCACGAGCGATTTGCCGGTCGCCGAGGAGGCCCGCGTAACGGCAACGGCCATTGGCTGCGAAGTGGAATTGATCGCGGATGTTGGGGTCGCTGGGCTGCACCGGTTGTTGCGGCACTCGAAAAAATTCTCGCAGGCAGACGCCATCGTCGTCGTGGCGGGAATGGAAGGGGCATTGCCGAGCGTGGTTGGCGGACTGGTCGCTTGCCCGGTGATAGCCGTGCCGACTTCGATCGGTTACGGTGCCAACTTGCAAGGTGTGACCACGCTCATGGCCATGCTGACAAGCTGTGCTTCCAACGTCGCGGTGGTGAACATCGATAGCGGGTTCAACGGCGGCTACGTTGGAGCATTGATCGCACGCCGAGCCGGCCAAGCCCGACAAGCCTCAGACGAGAGTTGTGAATGAACGAAAATCGTGAGGTAGCAACCATTGTTGAACTTCCCACGTTGCCGCGACGATCGGCCGACAGCCACAAAGGCGACTTCGGCCGCGTGTTGATCGTGGCGGGAAGTCGAGGGATGTCCGGGGCGGCATGCCTGGCGGGTGCGGCCGCTCTGCGCGGCGGGGCCGGATTGGTTCGCGTGGCAACTCCGGAGACGATTTATCCTGTGGTGGCCGCCTATGAGCCCTCTTATTTGACTTTCCCGCTGAGCGAGGATCACGAGGGCCGCTTGACAGCCGCGGCGCTGCCGGAGTTGCAAAACTTGGTCAAGGCCAACGACGTGTTGGCGATCGGTCCAGGTCTGGGACAAAGTCCGGAAATCTCACACACGGTGAAAAACCTGCTCGCCACATTGCAAAAGCCCGCCATCATCGACGCGGATGGAATCAACGCGCTCGGCGGCCGATCCGAGCACATCGACGCATTGGGCCCGCGAGCGATCTTGACGCCGCATCCGGGCGAGTTCGCTCGATTGCTCGGTACTGACATCAACACCGTTCAGTCGCATCGACTCGAAGTGGCCGTGGAATTTTCGCACCGTCATCATAATGTGACGGTGTTGAAGGGAAGCGGAACAGTGGTGACTGATGGCGAGCGGGTTTTCGTAAACCGCACGGGCAACGCGGGAATGGCGACCGGTGGATCGGGCGACGTACTTACCGGCCTGATTGCTTCGTTTGTGGCCCAGGGGCATCGCCCGTTCGATGCCGCCGTGCTGGGCGTGCATTTGCACGGACTGGCCGGCGACCTGGCCGCCCGCGAGCTTGGCCAAACCGCGCTCATCGCAAGCGACTTATTGAAGTACCTGCCCGGGGCAATTCGGACAGTGGAGAATCGAAGCTGTGCTGCACCGGATTGACCAGTTCTCGGATGTGCCGCCCCCGTGCCAGCGGGGATTCGTTTCCATCGGCAACTTCGACGGAGTCCATCGCGGGCATTGCATGCTCATCGAATGCATGCGCAGCATCGCCCGCAGATCGGCCGGTCCGGCGGTGGCGTTCACTTTCGACCCGCACCCGGTCAGCCTTCTGAGACCGCAGCATGCGCCTGTACCGCTCACCTGGACGGAACGCAAGGCAGAACTGCTGCACGAGCAAGGGGTCGATGAGGTCGTTGTTATTCACACGCGCATGGAACTGCTTCGACTTTCTGCCGAGCAGTTTTTTGACCAGGTGATTCGTTCCAAATTGCAAGCGCGGGGGCTGGTCGAGGGGCCGAACTTTGGGTTCGGGCGCGATCGATCGGGAACGATCACAACGCTGAACCGGCTTTGTGCTCCGGCAGGGATTCAGCTTGAGGTAGTTGATCCGCTGGAAGATGAGGGCCAGGTGGTTTCAAGCACACGAATTCGGCAGTGTTTGGCAGCCGGCCAAGTGGAGGCAACCGGTCGATTGCTCGGGCGTCCACATCGGATCCGCGGCAACGTGGTCGCCGGGGCGGGACGCGGAAACACGCTCGGATTCCCGACGGCCAACATGAGGAATCCCGAGACCTTTGTTCCGGCCGATGGCGTCTACGCGTGTCGCGTGCAATTCGCTGAAAACACCTGGCCGGCGGCGGTACACATCGGTGCGAACACTACTTTCGGCGAGGCGAATCGCCAACTGGAGGCTCATTTGATCGGCTTCGCGGGCGATCTTCGTGGTCAGCAGCTTGAAGTTGATTTTCTCGCTCGCCTGCGCGGCACGCAACGATTCGAAAGTCCCGCTGCGCTGATCTCGCAAATTCGAAATGACGTTGAGCGTGCCGCCGCGATTGCCAGAGACGGAATGGCCTAGCCGGAGAATAGGGGAGAGTCTAACATCGCGGTCGAAGGAGGTCCGATGGCAATCGACTGGCCCAGACTGCGACACATCATCGATTCGCATCAGCGTTTTCTCATTACGAGCCACGTGCGGCCCGATGGCGATGCAATAGGTTCGGAACTAGGCATGGCCGAATTACTCGCTCAGAAAGGCAAAGACTTCCGGATCGTGAATGCCAGCAACTTGCCGCCCCGGTACCGATTTCTCGATCCCGCCGGCCGAATTAGAAATCTGGAAGAGGCCGGCCATGCTTCTGAATTCGATGGAATTGAAGTCGTCATCATTCTTGATACGAGCGCCTGGAACCAACTGGGGGGCATGGCCGAACTCGTGCGAGCCACGTCGGCAAAAAAACTGGTGATCGATCACCACATCGGCCACGACGAAATGGGGGCCGAGCTTTTCAAGGACGTGACCGCGGCGGCATGTGGCGCCCTGGTGGCAGAGGCGGCCGACCACCTGGGTTGTGAGTTGACGCGGCAAGTCGCCGAACCTCTGTTTGTAGCTATGGCCACCGACACGGGCTGGTTTCGATTCGGCTCCACCGATGGCCGCACGCTGCGGCTCGCAGCCCGGTTGATTGACACGGGATTGGCCGTGGACCGGCTATACCGAACTCTCTTCGAAGAGAGCAGTCTGGCTCGGCTCAAGTTGATTGGACGCACGCTGGACTCGCTTCGCGTCGTGAGTAATGGCCGTGTGGCGTACACATCGATTCGGCTCAAGGATCTTGAGGCGACCGGTGCAATTTCGCAAGAAAGTGAAGACCTGGTGAACTACACATTGTCGATAACGGGCGTCGAGGTGGGATTGCTTTTTGTCGAACAAGTAACCGGTGAAGTGAAAGTGAGTTTCCGATCGCGCGGCAGAGTGGATTGTACTCAGCTTGCCGGGCAATTTGGCGGCGGGGGACACCGGCAGGCAGCAGGTGCCACCATTAATAAACCATTCTCAAACGCCGAAACGACCGTGCTAGGCGCGGTTGAAGCGAGCCTTGAGCTGCAATTACGGATTTGAGGGCGGTGTGCTCCCAGGTTGGACATTGTCGGGTGTTGCGTCCTTGCCTTCCGCATCTAGCGTAAGCTTTGGATTCGGGCCCAACTCATCCTTGGCCTTTTGCAAATCCCCAGGCTTGGCTCCCCCCGACCGTCCTCCACAGCCCAAAGAGACAACGCATGCAAGAGCAATTACCAACCAAAACGCCTTTGCTTTCATTTCTTAGTAGTCCCCCCATTTTTGATGAAACCAAAGTCCGGTAACAAGCAACTCATGCACCAGCAAAGCATCATGAGTCGCTCCCCAAACTCAGAGCTGGGAGTTGCTGATTGTCTCGCCTCCATTTCGAGTACCAATAGCCCGCCACACTTCCATGTCAACGGAGTCAGAAACACTACGAACGACACCATCTCCCATTAGCACATTGACACTTCCGGGGTGGTAGCTTCGCGGGGTAAGAATGACACGCTCAGTGTTATCTCGTCCAGCCCGAAAGTTGAGACTGATTCGACAAGCTGCACAGCAATCCGGGAACGTAGAGTTAGGAGTATATACGTGATTGTAGTGAGTCCCCATGTACGTAGACTCGTACCAAGTGTCGCGTCCCAAGTTGCTGAAGCCGCCAACCGCGGGCGGTCGCAGAACACTGCAAATGGCGAAGTGAGCTTGGGTTGTCATGGTTGTCGAACCACCAAGAAGGAGCATATCAGTCTGGATGTTAAACTTCCCCGCGTTGGGAAAGATCGCGTCCTCATCACCTACGTTTCGCTCACTTGACATTGCCGTGAAAGCGGTGCCGTCAGCAAAATCCCTTGTGGATAGTGACCCATTGTCGGAAAAAGCCCCATTCATCTCACTCCCACATGCCCCGTTGAGGTTGGTAGAGGGAGGTATTCCCACATTACCGTTACCGAGCAGTCTGGACTGGCAACTGCTGGTGCCACCATAGTTGATTCGGTAATTGCAGTCGCCCCAATCATAAAAGGGATTGATGCCCGCTGATTGCTGGACTACCAGCGCCCAACCGTTTGTGGGAGCATTTTGGGTATCGGAGGGACAAATCAAGACTTCTAATCGCGATCGGAAACCAGTGGTATTTACGAGCAGGTTGTTTGGTATTTGGAAGTTGGCCGTATTAAACAAGGAAGCTTCTTCGAGGAATGGAATAATATGTGTGAATACAGACGCGCGTCCGTCCCAATCGCCGGGAGCACTGCTCGGGTGCATGCGACCTGGAGGAAAAACATTGTGTGTATCATGGTAGTTGTGCAGGGCAAGCCCGATTTGTTTTAGGTTGTTGCGGCACTGCGTACGGCGGGCCGCTTCGCGGGCCATCTGGACCGCTGGAAGTAGCAGCGCGATCAATACGGCGATAATAGCAATTACCACCAACAATTCGATCAGGGTGAATGCGGATCGTTTACGAACCATGAGCGTCCTCCTTCTCAAGTAGAACAGAATGAGCACAATGAGAAATCTTACCGTCGGCCAATCGGCCGATGGCTTGATGAATCGTTAGGATACTGTTGAATGCCGGGCAGAAGCACCGCAAGAATCCACGATTGACCCTGGTCCATATAGTGAACTACCGATTAGTGCATGTCAAACAAAATCTTGATTATTTCTACAATTGGCGAATGTGAAAACCACCATCGACGTTGATCACCTCACCCGTGCTAAACGGCAAGTAATCCTGCACGATTGCCGCAACGGACTTGGCTACATCGGAAGGCATTCCCCATCGGCGGATTGGCGAGAGACCCTTGGCGATCAGGCGATCATATTTCGCACGCACCGGCGCTGTCATGTCGCTCTCGATCACCCCAGGACGGATTTCGAAAACCTGAATCCCTTCTTCGGCCAATCGCACTGCGAATAGTTTGGTCATCATGCTCATGCCGGCCTTGGCAACGCAGTACTCGCCGCGGTTCAGCGATGTGGCGTAGGCCGACACGGACGAGACATTGATGATTTTTCCCTTTTCGATTATTCCAGACCCCTTGAGCCGAATCATTTCGCGAGCAACAAGTTGTGACAAGAAATAGGGTCCTTTGAGATTCGTGTTCAGAATTCTGTCCCAGCTTGCTTCGGTAGCGTCCATTAGATCGACACGATCAGCTACCGGCACCCCGGCGTTATTGACCAGGACGTCTAGACGGCCAAAGAAATCCAATGATTGGCCGACCAGCCTGCTCCGTGAGTCGCAATCAGACACATCAGCCTGGCAAACAAGAACTTTGGTTCCCAGTTTTTCAGCCGCAAGAGCGGTCTCGCGGGCCGCAGCTTCATTCTGAACATAATTGACGATCACGCCGTATCCGAGCGAGGCAAGTTCCAGCGCAATTCCACGACCGATTCCACGACTCGAACCAGTTATCAACGCAACCGGGGTTGAACTCATGAAAACCTTCCGCAAATTACCAACGTATTGACTCTCAATTACCAGGCAGGGCCTGAAAACTCCAGAAGGACTCTGGGGCAGCGTGCCCGCCAGTCGGTTTCTGCTGCATCCAAAGCAGGCGGCCTGCCCCACATGGTAACGACCGAATCCAAGTATGTCGCTGGACGGTGTGAATGACACGATAAAATCCTAGGAGACAATGACTCGTGATCTCGAAAAACCCGTGTCCAGCTTCCGATGTGTCTTGACCTGCCGTATTCGCGACTCTAGCATCGACCCGACTTATTGTTGCATTCATTCAACCTTCCCCGAACTGATTGGCGGACTTCGAACGTGTCAGAAGAAAAAGCATCCGAAATATCCTCGCCGTCCGTTTCGCACGACCCCGATCCCGGAAATCCACCCAGTTCCGATACCACACCGACTGCCGCTGACTCTGCGCTGGCGGTCGCCGAGTCACCCCCGCCTCCGCCCGAGCCAATGACGCCGGAAAAGGCTGAGGCTGAGAACCGACGCAACGATTTGTTCATCATGGCCGCTGTGCTGGTTGTCGCCTTTCTCCTGGGTGCCTTTAAGATCACGAACAGCGACTTGTGGTTGCACTTGAAGGCCGGCTGGGAGATCGATCAACAGGGGACCCCCACGCGTGATTCCTTTGCTTACACTACCGGCGACATGCCCTGGGTGAACCATCATTGGCTTTTTGACTGGGCGTTGTATAAAGCAGAACTAGCCGAGGCACGACATAACGTGCGGCGTCTGGTGGCCGACTACCAGAAACTTCTAGCGAGCCCCCAATCGCCCGACACGCTCGATGAGTCAGGTCGCAGCCCGAGTCCACCGCTCACGGACGAAATGCAGCGTGAACTCGATCAGCTCGTGGCAAATCTGGCCAATACGGCCAATGGTTCTGACGCTCACCAGATTCGACTGGCAGCCGAGCGGACCGCAGATCACGTCACGGCCGCAGGAATTACATTGCCACACGCCAGCCGTGAATCCGACAAATCCAATTACAAGTTTTTGACCCGCTACACTGCTCCAGGGGGCGAAACGCTGATCTCGTTGCTGGCGCCGAGTGTTGCGAAATGCCTGATAATCGCGGCCATGGCGGGTATCATGCTCGGCCTGCGTCACCCCGGTCCCACCCGGTGGTGGACGGCCGTCGTCACCGGAATATCTCTTGTGGCCATGTGCGACCGGCTGACGTTTTCGCCGGAAGTCTTGAGCCTGCTGTTCATGGCGGCAACTTTTTGGATTCTGCATCAATTCCAAAGCGGCAGCTCTTGGGCTGTTTGGTTGCTCGTGCCCTTGGAGATTCTCTGGGTCAATGTGGATACGTGTTTCGTCATGGGTATTGCCGTCGCCGCGATCGTGCTGCTTTCCCATGGACTCGCTCAGTTACACAAGCCTGGTCAGCCCTCAGAATCTGCCGGCAGGCCCGGCATGCTCGCGGGCGCGTTGGGCGTGAGTTTGTTTGCAACACTCGCCAACCCATTTGGTTTGAGCGTTTGGAATTGGCCGTTGCAGTGGACAAAGATCATGCTAGGTCGGTCCACCTATGTCGCGGCCAGCTTTGCACAATTTTTCGATAGCGAGGCCGAATGGGTGAAGGCCGCGCGAGACCAGGGAAATGATCTGTTCATTTTTCTTCCGGACCTGTTTTCGCCGCTGGGGAGAGCGTTCCTGGAGTCGATCCCCCAACTTGCGATTGTTCCACTCATCATAATGACCCTGATCGTCATGGCGTTCGTCTCGTTCATCTTGAATCGCCAGCGGTTCCAACTCTCGCGATTGCTGATCTTGACCTTGTGTGTCGGCATGTTCTTTTTTGCGTTTCGCTACGTGGCGTTCGCGTCACTTGCCGCCGGATTGATGCTGGCGCTCAACGGGCAGGAGTGGTTTTTAAGCCGCTTCGGGACGGAGACACGTATCACTTCCGGTTGGTTGTTCTGGTCGTTGGCCGGCCGTGCAGTCACCCTGCTCGCGATGGTGGGGATCGCCGTCTTGGGGATTACAGGCAGGCTAGGTGCTGCGAATGGCGGCGAATTCGGATTCGGTGTCCAGTGGCTGAGCTTCGACCTCGAAGCGGGGAAATTTTTGAGACACGCCGAACTCAAGGGGCAAGCACTCAACACGGTCGCCCTTCAGGGCAATCTGCTCATCTGGTCGAATCACCCTTCGGCCAGAGTTTTTCTGGATGGTCGTGTCGCATTGCACCATGACCGGATCGCTGAATTCGATGAAATCAAGACGGCGTTACGCGACAACGATGAGACCAAGTGGCGACCGATGCTCGACAAGTACAACATTAGCCACGTGATTCTGAACATCAGCCAGATTGCCGACCGAGTCACGTTCCCGCTCACCTTCAAGAAATTGCAGAACAGCAAAAACTGGAAGTTGGTGCATCAAGGCTACGCCAGTTGCATTTTCGGCCGCATTGATTTTCCGGACGAACACGCACTCGCCGGCGACGCCGCCTGGTTCCGAGGGAATGAACTAGATCTGGGAAAGCTGGTCTTTCGCGAAAAGGCTCCCGTGCTGCCTGACCCGCCGGCCCCCGTGATGCCGCCGACCCTCATCGACAGATTTTGGCGAACGCGCCTGATTCCGCCGAGTCGAGCTATTCTTGGCGGCCATTATCTCAACCCCAAACTGCACACCAGCACCAATGCCGAGCAAATGGCGTTTGTGGTCCCCATCGAAAACTGCTATTTGGCAATTCGACACGCGCGGGAAGGCCTGTCGAGTCAAAACACCGTTTCGCCACTCGGATACAACGTGCTCAGCGAGGCCTATTTCTATTTGTACAACATGGAAATGGCCATCGCCCCGCAACCGGATGTGCACGAGCTGCGCTTGCTGGAACTGCTCGCCGCGTTGAATCAGTTGGTTGCCGCGGACCCCAACAACGTCGAGGCCCAATTGCAATTGGCCTTTCGCTACCTGGTCCTTCAACACCTCGACCTGGCCGATGGGCATCTCGATGCCGCCATTAAGCTCATGCGCGAAGACGACGCCCCTCGCCAATTGCTCTTGGACGGCGGACAGGCTCGCCCGTTTGCCAAAGCCGATATCATCGACATCTCAGAGAAACTGAAGATCGACATTGACCGGGTGAAATACGACCTGAACCAGCTCACCACTCAGCAAGTTTCCCCCGTGCAAAAAGCCAATTACTTCCTCCAGCGCGGCTGTCCGGGTCTCGCAATCGAACAACTGGCCGAGGCAGCTATCTACTCTCCCGGCCTCGATCTGGCTCCGAGGCTGGCCCAACTCTACGTTCGGATCGGCGAGCCGGGCGACCTAACTCGCGGAGCCGAGCGCGAGCTGCAAAATATGCAAAGTGGCGGCGACATGCGGCCAGGGGCCGTCGAAGACTTGTGGGCCACCGTGAAACTTATGCAAGGTGACTACACCGAAGCCCGCAGATTCCTAGAAGCAGCGATCGCCAAAACTCGCAACACGATCGCCCAAGAAGCGTTACTTGGCCTGACCAATAATCTGCGTCAAGGCGGGATCCTCGGCATGGCATTCTTCACCCCGGCGACCTCCATCGAAGACGCCGAGCGTCAGGCCCAATTAGAATTCCGCCTTGGTATGCTGCAACTCGAAGCCGGCGAGCCACAAGAAGCCGCCCGGCACTTCAAACAAGCCCTGGCCGTCCGCGAGGACAACGCTTTCCGACCCCTGATCGGTTTCTACCTCGAAAGGATTACCGGCGAAAAGCTGGAACCACTGCCCGAACCGCCGAAGGATGAGGACACAAGTTCAACCTCACCCACCGGCCAAACCCCGTCATCCGCGCTGCCCATCAGACCCGCTGAAGTACCACCAAAACCAGCGTTGCCAGCTTCCAAGTCGAGCGATGCGCCCAAGTCGCAAGGCAAACGCTAACTTGGAAACGGTTCGCGCAGCACTGCATCAGCAACTTCCGCCACGCGGCCAATGATTGCTTCGAGTAGTTTTTTTCCTTTCTCGGCACTGGCCCTTTCCGGGTATCCGACTGCACCGTGATCGGTCCTTTGGCCCATGTCTTTGGCCATGAAGAGTCCACGCAAGACTTCCGGTACCGATTCAACGTCATCTTTGATTTCGCTCGTGCGAACCAATTCCGGGCGCAGGTGCATGACCATCGAGGTTTCAACTTCGCAGGCGTGGCCGACGGCCTTGCGGGGGCCTTCGCACAAGGCGGCGATTTCGCGATCGGCCAACTCCCAATAAGAAGCACCGGTCAGCAGCGCTTTCTTGCGAAGCGGTTGCAGGCGACGCAACGCAACGTGCAGCGGGTCAATGTTGCCGCCATGCCCGTTCAGGATCATGACCCTTGAGTAACCGTCGTCGAGCAGTGGGGTCAGGATTTCACAAAGCATTGTGATGTGCGTGTCGAGGCTGGCGGTCAGCGTAGCGCCGAACGGCAAGTGATGATCGCTCGCCCCGAGCCAAAGGATGGGCAACAGCAGCACGCGATCGCGCAGCCGCGCCTCGACTCCCTCGGCGACCGCCCCACATAGAATCGTGTCCGTAAAAGTCGGCAGGTGACGGCTGTGCTGTTCGCAGGCCGCAATCGGCGCCAGGACCAAGGTTCGGCTGCGGTCCACCTTTCGCAATTCGGGCCAAGTCATCTCATGAAATTTCATGGGTTCACTCACTCCAAAATTTGAGCCGAGGGTAAGGCTGGAATATGCCCTCGTCTCAGTCAGTGTGCAAGGGTATTATGTCTCGTGGATAGTCAACGCCAGGAATGTGGAGCCATGAGTGCCGAAACAACGACTGTTGTCACGAGTCGTCCGAAGCCGAAAGAAAAAACCAAGGACGCAACGCGGCGGCAACCGCCCTATCATGTCGTTTTGCTGAACGACGATGACCACACGTATGAATATGTGATCGAGATGCTGCAAAAGCTCTTTGGTCACCCGCCGTGGAAAGGCTTCCAACTGGCCAAGGAAGTGGACACAAGCGGCCGAGTTATCGTGGACACCACGACGAAAGAGCGGGCGGAACTGAAGCGCGACCAAATCCACGCCTTTGGAGCCGATCCACGACTGCCCCGCTGCAAAGGATCGATGTCCGCGACAATTGAACCCTCGGAATGAGCAAGAAAGCAAACCGATGAGCATGCCAAAGTACCAATTTTTGCGAGTTGAACATGAGGATGGAATCCCGGTGGTCACAGTGCTGTGCCCCGAATTGCGCGCCGATACCGTGATCGCGCACCTGGAACGCGAACTGGAAAGTTTCCTGGACTCGACCAAGACCCAGCAGATGGTGCTAGACCTGTCTTCCGTTCACTACATGACCAGTAGCGGCCTTCGTGTGTTGATCATTCTGCGTCGCAAATTTCGCGAGATGAACGGTCGGTTCACGATGTGCGGCGTGCATCCCTATGTGGCGGATGTTTTCAAAACGACTCGCCTTTTTACCGAGAAATTCGATTTCCTGGATAATGTTCCGGCCGCCGTCGCCGCGCTAAAATCGCCTCCCCCATGAACGAGCACAATCGGCTCTGGCCGCTGCGATTGGTCCTGGTCCTGGTCTCAGGAGTAACCGGCGGTATCACGGCGATGCTCTTTGGGCACCACAGTTCTCAGCCCGTGCTCGGTTCCTATTCAGTGCCCGCTGCCACTGCTTTATTGATCTCAGTTGCGTCGTTTGTCACTGCGGTGCTGCTCGCCGCCTCACCAAATCAGAAACTGCTTCAATTCAAAAACTGGTTTCGCGATGGCACCCGCTCGCTTCAAGTCGAACCGCCCCGTGGAACTCGCCAAAGTGGCCTATTTCTTGGTGTACTGGCACTAGTCAGTTTTGTATGGCTCGCGATCCGATTTCTGGCGGCCAATCCCGAGGCCGTTGATGACCAACTCGATTACTTAACCGTCGCTACGGACATTCAGCGAATGGGCGGTCCAGCAGAACTCTGGGGACGACTATGGACCGGCACGTATCTCGAGGCGAATCGTCACCCCCTGTATACGACGGCACTTTCATTTTGCCCCTCTTTCACGATCGCTAAATCGTTTTCAACGTTCCTGGGAGGATTAGCCCTCGTCATTTTGTGGTGGGGCGCGAGGCGGTGTGGCAACTGGCTCATCGGCGGAATTGCGGCGGTGCTGCTCGCGACGAATGGCACATTTCAGGATTCAAGCACGATGGTCGCTTGTGAAATGTTGCTCACCTGCTGGGTTCTGCTGGCATGGTTCGCAGTCGAGCGATGCGTCGGTGCGGACTGGAAACCGACGAATGTTCAGCCTTCTACCGGGCGGCCGGCAGACCCGCCGTCTGATTTCACGAAGCTGTCACTGGCTGCCCCTTGGGTTCAATCAGGTTTCGTCGGGCTCTGGCTCGGACTTGCCTACCTGACGAAGGCATCAGGACTTTTTCTGCTCGTTGGTTTTCAAATCTGGAGTCTGCTCGTGCCACGACTTCGCCCGTGGAGCTGGGTCGCGTTGGTAGTTTTTCTCCTGGTCGCCTCGCCGCTTCTGGTTCGCAACGCCCGGGCATTCGGCGATCCGCTCTACAGCTTCAACACGCGATTCCTGTTTGCCGACAGCTTCGAGCAAGGCCTGCAACGCGATTTCCGCGGCACCTGGATTGAGGCGAGGGAATACTTGAACAGCCATTCCTCCCGTGCCATCGCGCAGCGCGCCCTGAGTGGACTTGGCTGGGAGGGTTTTATCTTACTGCGGTCTCTTGGTCCTGCCGCGATGGGCGAGAGCCGGCCGTTGGTCGGACTAGTGGTTCTTCTGTTTTCCGTGATTGGTACGATCGCCACGGATCGCCGATTGGTTTGGGCAGCGACAATCTGGACTGCGATTTTCTATTTTTTCTTCGCCTGGTATGTCCCGATCGCCGCGGGCGACCGCTTCCTGGCACCGATCGTCGCGGTGATCTTGTTCTTTTCCGCACGCGGCGCCGTGATTTTGATCGCGTCGAACTCGCCGAACAATGCTCAGGCGGCCGCTCGGTGGGTCATTTTGGCCGCGAGTTTGTGGTGTATCACGATGTTGATGTTAAGCCTCAAAGTCACGCCGACGACGAAGGCGGGTCACGTATTATTGATCCGGCGTGTGTCGTCCGGCCAATTCGGACTCAATCCAATCGAGAATTCGCTCCGCCGCGATGTGCTTCGGCCCTTGAAACTCCAGGGCGATTGATCCCGAACGGTCGAGGATTTGAATTTGTGTGTCTTCTCGCTCCATCGTGGCCGGAAGATTCACCACGATGGCATCGCAATTCTTGGCAGACAACTTTTCGCGAGCACGCAAGAGCGCGTCGTTTGAGTCGAGAGCGAATCCAACGGTCCATTGCCTCGTCTTGTGCCGGCCAATTTCGGCCAAGATGTCCGGGTTGGGAACCAGATCCAAGCCCAAGGAGCCGTCGGAGCGATGGAGTTTTCCTTGGTGCCGGCGAGCAGGCCGATAATCGGAAACCGCTGCGACGGCAATCACGCCATCTGCGTACGGCAGCAATTCCATGCAGGCCGCGAGCATTTCGTCGGCACTGGTTACGCGTTTCAAATCAACGCCCGGCGGACAATCGAGCGTTACGGGACCGCTGACCAGCGAGACCCTCCAGCCGCGTTGCTGGGCTGTTTCCGCGAGTGCGTAACCCATGCGACCGCTCGATGCATTGGACAGGAACCGAACATCATCGATGTACTCGCGAGTCGGTCCGGCGGTAATCAGGACGTGCATGGCTATTGCAGCCGTTGTTTGATGACATCGAGAATTCGTTCGGGAGCCGCCATGCGGCCGGCCCCAACCTGGCCACAGCTCAGCCAGCCTTCTTCGGGTTCGATGATGATCATGCCATCCAGACGAAGTTGGGTCACGTTGCGTTGCACCGCTGGTTTCGCCCACATCTCGCAGTTCATCGCCGGGGCCAGAATGATCGGGCAGGTAGCCGCCAGAACTGTGGTCGTGAGCAAATCGTCGGCCAGGCCGTTTGCAAGCTTGGCCAAAACGTCCGCGGTGGCGGGAGCGATGCAAATCAGGTTCGCCCGCTGGGCCAACCCGATATGTTCACCGCGATAGTGCTCGCGCGGCGAAAACATACCCGTGTAGACTGGCCGGCCGGTCAGGGCTTCGAATGTTGTGGCACCGATGAAGCGGCGAGCGGCCCGCGTCAGAATCACCGTCACGGCGATTCCGACCTGAACGCACTTGGAGGCCAGGTCGGCCGACTTGTAGGCGGCTATGCCACCCGTCACACCCAGCAGCAGCTCTTTGTGCTGCATGAAATCACTTGCCTAATCATCGGAAAGGTCAACGTCGTCCACCCCTTTGCTCCCTTTCAACTCCTCGTTCAGCGACTCTACAGTCCGAATCTGCCCGCTGTTATCCAGGAAAATCTTGTCCTGCATGATTTCCAGGATCACGATCGCCATCTTGTCGCTCGTTCGAACATCGACCAGCTGTCGAGCACCCTTGTTGAGCGCCACGAGCCGCTTCTGAATCAAGGTGGAAAGCTTGAAACGGCCGCCCACCTTGGTCACGATTGTCTCTTCCTTAAACTCCTCATGCACAGTCGGTACCTCCACAATGGGTCAAGATTTCACGAATCTCCTGAACGGCGCGATCGAGGTTGTCATTTATTACCTGGTAACTGTACTGCGATGCCAGGGCCAACTCCTGTCGCGCGGCCTCTAGTCTGAGGCGGATATCCTCTTCACTGTTCGTGCCGCGTCGGCGGATGCGATTCTCGTATTCGTCGAGCGAGCAAGCTTTCAAAAAAATCATGATGCAGTCAGGGAACAGCCGCTTCACAGCCATTCCACCCTGCACGTCGATCTCCAGCAAGACAGATCGTCCGCCAGCCAGTGCTTTCTCGACCGGCTCGCGTGGTGTTCCGTACCAATGCCCGGACACTTCCGCGCACTCCAGGAGCGTCCTGCCCTGTCTCGCTTTCTGAAATTCGGCCTGATCCAGATGCACGTACTTCTTGGCGTGTGTGTCGTCACCACGCGGGGGCCGAGTGGTAACGGATGAACACACTTCCAACGGAATCGGCGGCTGCTCGAGTAACCGGTCGATTACAGTACTCTTGCCGCTGCCACTGGGTCCGGACAGAACGATCAATTTTCCGCGTGTCGTCATTCAACGTTTTGTATCATTTCACGGATTCGTTCGATCACGCCCTTGATTTCCACGGTGTGCCGGCTGATCTCGACGTCGCTCGCCTTCGAGCCGATCGTGTTCGCTTCGCGAAACATTTCCTGGCTGAGAAACTCGAGCTTTCGACCGCTCGATTCCGTTTCATCGATCATGCGAGCAAATTGGTCCAGGTGGCTGCGTAGTCTGACTATCTCCTCCGCAATGTCGCTTCGTTCGGCGAAGATGGAAACTTCACGGATCAGGTCGGCCTTGTCCACCGCGACGTCGAATTCTGCCACGAGCGCCCCCACCCGCTCGACCAATCGGTCCCGAAAAGCTTCGACAACATTGGGAGATCGGTTTGCCACCAGGTCCAGGTTCTTGCGAATTGACTCGCAATTCTCCAGCAATTCCAACCGCATCGCACGCCCTTCTTCAACCCGCATTTTTTGCAGCGATTCCAGGGCCTGCTCGATCACCGGAGCTACGTGCGGCCAGAACTCCATCGGGTCTGAACCGTGAAGCACGGCATCGTCTACGACTCCCGGCAAGGTCAGCACATGCCCGAGCAAATCGCTTGTCTCCATCGATGGCGCGAGGGGACGTAGTTGATCGAGATAGCTTCGTACGGCCGTTTGGTTCAGTCTGAAATCCTCCGGGGCCGGCTCGCGGAATACTCGCAACACTACTTGAACCGTGCCTCGATGAATTTTCGCACGCACCAGTCGCTCAATTTCCGACTCGAACACGTTGTACGGTTCCAGGCACTTGGTCGTGATCTTCAAGTACCGATTGTTCAACGCACGGAGTTCCGCCGAGACGTGCAACAGCTCGCCTTCAAATCGTGCGGAACCAAAGCCTGTCATGCTTACCAGCAATTGAACTCCTTGCCTATAGGTTCGCTCTAAACGTGAGCATTCGGTTGCAATGAGGTTGATGTTTCAATTGTGGAATGGATCAATTACCGGATCCCTCTTCGGGGTTCTTCGGTGTACTGCTTTCCGGCTTGCTCGAGCTTGTGTCTTTTCTGCCGCTGTTTTCGGTGCTGCCCGCGGAGCCTTCATCGCTTTCCAAATCCTTTGACCGATCTTTATCCGCAGCTCCCGTCGCAGGGGGTGCCACGGGGTTTACATATTTTTGACTTCCCGTCACATTTAGCTTGGCGAGGCCCATCGCGGCGAGGATCCAAAAAGCCGCGGCGACGATGGTGATTCGCGTAAAAATATCGCCGGCTCGGGTTCCAAACGCACTGTAGCCGCCCATTCCACCCAATGCGCCCGCCAGTCCGCCGCCGCGGCCACGCTGGATGAGCACCAGCAACACCAAGAAAATGCTGGCGAGCAAAAGGAACACGTATAAAACTGGCCTCATGATGCGTTCGTCCAGCGTCATGAATGCGAGTACTGCCAACGCGAGAACACCCAGCCCGATGTAGATCAGGTTCCTATTTGATTCCACAACCAACTCCAGTCGAAAAACATCCTACGTTGAAACTACACGTCTGCCCGCAGCGACAATGGCAAGGAATTCTTCGGCTTGCAGGCTTGCCCCACCAACCAGGGCGCCATCCACGTTCGGTTGCTCAAGCAGTAATTCCGCGTTCGACGCCTTGACACTGCCGCCATATTGAATGACCGTTCTGGCCGCCAAACTCGCATTATAGCGATCGCTCAGAATCTTGCGAATGTGTGAGTGAACTTCTTCGGCCTGCTCTGGTGTAGCATTTCGACCAGTGCCGATCGCCCACACCGGTTCGTAGGCAAAAACCAGTTGCTCAACCTGCGTGTGATCGAGTCCGGCCACGGCCGAGTACACTTGAGCGGCGACCACATCGTTTGTTTCACCGCCGTCTCGTTCGCGAAGCAGTTCGCCGACGCACACAATCGGAGTCAGGCCCACGGCCAACGCGGCACGTACTTTCCGGCGAATCAGGCCTTCCGAGTCGCCCAAAATATGCCGCCGCTCGCTGTGGCCCACAATGCAAATACGGCATCCCACATCGACCAACATTTGACCAGACACTTCGCCGGTAAATGCACCGCTTGGTTCGAGGTAAAGGTCCTGGGCTCCCAGAAGAATTGAAGATCCCTCAATTGCTTTTCCAACTGCCTCTAAATAAGGAAACGGCGGGCACATCGCTACGTTTACGTTCGGACCTGCCACATTGTTCCTGGCGACTGCTGCGGCGAGGGTGATCGCTTCGACGCGAGTCGTGTTCATCTTCCAATTGCCGACGATGAGCTTGGGTCTCACGACTTTACTCCCTGGCAGCGAGGAATCGTCCGGCCCATGACTGCGGCAATTTTTCTTAGTTGCGCAACAAGGTCTGCATATCGTGTAGGCAGCAGGGCCTGGGCACCATCAGATTTTGCCTCCTCAGGCCTGCTATGTACTTCGACGTGCACGCCGTCGGCCCCAGCCGCAACTGCCGCGCACGCCATCGCTGGAATTAGGTCTGGACGGCCGGTCGCATGGCTCGGATCGACAATGATCGGCAAATGGCTCATCCCATGAACGTTGGGGACAATGCTCAGATCAAGTGTGTTTCGAGTCGAATCCTCAAAGCCACGTACGCCACGTTCGCACAACACCACATATGGATTCCCAGCCGACAGAATGTACTCTGCCGACATCAACAAATCCTTCACCGTGGCGCTCATTCCACGCTTGAGCAAAACCGGCTTGCGCGTCTGGCCGACTTCATTCAAGAGATTGAAGTTTTGCATGTTGCGCGCGCCAATCTGCAACATATCCGCATATCGCTCGACCAGGGCAACTTGTCGCGGGTCCATCACTTCGGTTACGACGGGCAGCCCAAAGCGATTACCGACTGACCGCAGGATTTTGAGCCCATCTTCGCCTAACCCTTGAAAACTGTAAGGGCTCGTTCGTGGTTTAAACGCGCCACCGCGCAAGATATTCGCGCCAGCGGCCTGAACCTGCTGGGCAATCTCCGTCAGAATCTCTTCGCTCTCAACCGCACAAGGACCGGCGATCATAGCCAGTGATCCACCGCCGATTCGAACTCCGCAGAGATCAACTACGGAGTCTTCGGGGTGAAGCTCGCGGCTTGCCAGCTTGAACGGCTTGAGAATTGGCAAAACCTGCTCGACGCCTGGAATTGCCGATAGCGGTTCGACCTGGAGTTTTTCTTCGTCGCCAATTAGTCCGATGATTGTGCGATGCTCGCCGCGACTCAGATGAGCCTTGAGGCCAAGTTGAGCAACACGGTCCAATATGTGTTCAACCTGAGCATCGTCAGACCCAGGCTTTAATACAATGATCATCTTCGTGTCTCGGAAGTGGAATCAGCTTCAATCGAGTGATAGACTGAGCAAAAGGACAATGGCCAAGGGGTTCGGCAGCGGCAGGGTCGCCATAGGGATCGAACAATCTCACGCATCGTAGCAATCACTCTGAGGATACGACCCCAGAATGACCAGCCGATCGCAACGACGTTCCAGAGCTCCCAGTGTTCTCTTGATTCGCGAATCGGAGGGATGTCCTTCAAAATCGACAAAGAACAAGTACTCTTGCACCGCTTCGCGCGAAGGAAATGACTCGATCCATGTAAGGTTTACTCGGTTCCGCTTGAAAACGGTCAATGCATCGGAGAGCGAACCGGGCTTGTGCGGGATCTGAAACATGATCGCCGTCTTATCCTTGCCCGTCCGCAAGTTCTCCTGTTCGCCAATCACGGCAAACCGAGTAATGTTATTCTGCACGTCTTCAATGTTGCTCGCGATGATCTGAAGCCCATAGTGGGCGCCGGCTTGTCGGCTCGCGACGGCGGCGGCGTTGGGCTCGCGGGTCGCTAGTTCGGCAGCGGTAGCTGTGCTGGCGACAGGAATCAGTTGCGCTTGCGGCACGTTCTTGCTCAGCCACGTCCGGCATTGCGACAAAGCCTGGTCGCGGCTGTACACCCTCCGCACATCGGACTGCGGGCACTTCGCAAGCAAATTGTGGTGTACTCGCAGTCGAGCTTCAGCGCAAATGCGAAGCGGCAACCGAGTAAACATTTCCAACGTGTCGGAGATTCTTCCATCCGTGGAGTTTTCAACGGGAACGAGGCCGAACTCCACATGACCCCGGTTCACTTCCTCAAAAACTGCCTGAATACTGCCTACCGGCACGAACTCCACGGATCCACCAAACTTTTCGATGGCCGCCAAATGACTAAAGCTGTACTGCGGTCCCAGATAGGCGACCTTGAGAACTTTTTGCAGTGATCGCGAGCCGCTCATCAGCTCTCTAAAAATTGAACGGACGCAGTGTTCCGATAGCGGACCTGGGTTCTCTAGTACGACGTGAGATAATACTTCTTCTTCTCGGTTTGGCGAGTAAACCTCTATTCCTGTCTCGTTCTTCACGTTTCCAACTCGAGAAGCGAGGAGTGCTCGTTCATTGATGAGCCTTATCAAATGCCTGTCCAGACGATCAATCTGCGTTCTTAAGTGCTTGAGGTTCTCGCCCTTTGGGTGGCTAGACTTCG
>Ga0247727_10004117_pt1 | contig 31218 bp, 18 predicted proteins | sample WisWelCaveWW1625_FD_202498 | JGI IMG/M metagenome (GOLD analysis project Ga0247727, IMG submission 202498) | Biofilm microbial communities from Wishing Well Cave, Virginia, United States - WW16-25 | ecosystem: Environmental > Aquatic > Deep subsurface > Groundwater > Cave microbial mat | place... | reverse complement strand
CGCTTCTAAGGCAACTTTGGCCTTGAAGTCCGCACTAAATTTGCGTCGTGATTGTTTTGTCATAGGTTTAGTAAATTTATTTTATTTTTAACTAAACCTCTGGTCTAGGATTTAGGGAGTATTACAGTGTACTTAATACCATCATAAATTAAGTTTCCATTTTTAACGTTGTTAGTTCTGACAACCAAATATTCTGCTTCATCAACGTACGGAGCAGTTTTATGTTCGCAATCAAGCAGTGCTTGTAATATTTTTTCAAGTGGAGATATTTGCCACTCAACTTCAAACCCTTTAAACCTCAATTTAGGAGCAAGTGTTTTTTTCTTATGTAATACTTCTGCTTCCATAATTAAAACGGAGTATCAATTCCCAATTCCTTGCAATAGGCCGCAATGGTAGCATCGGTAGTTTGTATGTCTTTTTCTAAGTTCTTTAATTCTTTAGAAACTGTTTTTAGGTTCACGGCCTCTTCTTCCTCAAAAGTGTCTACATAACGGGGTATGTTTAGGTTGTAATCGTTTTCGCCAATTTCGCTCAATGCAGCAACATGGCTGTATTTGTCCTCGTCCTTACGTTCTTTATAAGCGGTAATAATTTTTGTAATGTCCTCAGGGCGCAATACATTTTGTGTTTTCACCTTTTCAAAATGTTGGCTGGCATCAATAAACAGTACATTGCCGCTATGGTCGCGTTTTTTCTTCAACACCAAAATACACGTAGGAATACTTGTTCCGTAAAAAATATTGGCAGGCAAACCAATGACAGCGTCCAAATGGTTTTTGTCTTTTATTAAATATTCGCGGATGTGTCCTTCGGCACCGCCACGAAACAAAACACCGTGCGGCAATACACAGGCCATGGTTCCGTTATCGGCCAACTGGTGTATCATGTGTTGTACAAAAGCAAAGTCGGCAGTTCCTTTGGGTGCTAATCTACCATAAGGCGCATAACGGTCGTCGCTCATGAACAATGGGCTGGCGCTCCAGTCGGCACTAAAAGGTGGATTGGCTACAATGGCTTCAAAGCGTTGGTCAATGTGTTGTGGGCGTTCAAGGGTATCTTCATTTTTTATGTCAAAATTTTTGTAATGCACGTCGTGCATAATCATGTTCATGCGGCACAAGTTGTACGTTGTAGGATTACTTTCTTGCCCGTAAAACTGAATTTTTTTATCTTTTACTTCCCTGGCAACCCGCAACAACAAAGAGCCGGAGCCGCAGGTTGGATCATAAACATTTTTCAATTTTGTTTTACCAACGGTAACCAAACGCGCTAAAACAGAACTCACTTGTTGTGGGGTATAAAACTCACCTGCCTTTTTACCTGCACCACTGGCAAACTTGCCAATGAGGTATTCGTAGGCATCGCCCAAAACGTCGCTTTCGGTATTTTTTAAATCGAAATCAATTTCGTTTAAATGTGACAGCACTTTTACAATGAGTTCATTTTTGTCGGTTTCAGTTTTGCCGAGTTTGCTGCTTGTCAAATCCAAATCTTCAAACAGGTTTCCAAAATCTTCTTCACTTTCGGCGCCCATGGTGCTTTGCTCAATAGCGGTGAGCACTTTGGTTAAGTCATCCAAAATAAACTTGCTCTTGCCTTCGGCATTGCCTCTGCGCGCAAGTTCGCTGAATAATTGAGATGGTTTTAGGAAGTACCCGAGTCTATTCAATGCTTCTTCTTTAACGCCCTGCAATTCTTTTTTATTCTTGGGCTTTTCTGCTTCTTCGAAGGTTATTTTATCAGGTTTTAAGATGGTATTGGCATAAGTATTCATCTTTTCGCTCAGGTATTTGTAAAAGATGAATCCTAGAATGTAATCCCTGAAATCATCGGCATCCATTTTACCGCGAAGGGTATCTGCAATTTTCCAGAGTTGTTGTTGTAGTAGTTGCCTTTTGTCGTCCGACATAAATGAACTTGAATTAAAGAAGGACTAAAATAACCAATTAATAAGCGAAATGCCTGATTAAAAGGGCTTCTTAACGTTGCGAAGTCTTGGTATTTCCTGAAAAGACTGAAAGAATTGCGTTGTCACCCAAAATGGGCACGCAATAGTGTACCCCACAAAAAAATAACCCCTTGAAAATCAAGGGGTTATAATCAAAAAAGCGGTCCGGACGGGACTCGAACCCGCGACCCCCTGCGTGACAGGCAGGTATTCTAACCAACTGAACTACCGAACCAAGTTTCCAGTTCTTTCGCACATCGAGCGGAGCCGAGACGAGCGAAAGAACACCGACAACAGTCAGTCAAAGTGGAAATTGCATTATGCCTTCTTTTGAAAGCGGATCAAAAGTAGGGATTTTTTCGATAAAAGCCTCCGTTCAGATAATCTACTGATGCTTAACCTGGTATTGTTGCAAAACAAACTCTGCACAGAGCTCTTAGTCGACCACGGCCTACAAATGGCAAGAGGTATGCGGACCGAGTCAATCGTTATTTTTTTGGATACGGATACCTATCACGCAGACATCATCTACCTGCTGAAGTTCACCCCGCCAGTTCTCAAAGGTCCTGTGAATAATTTCCTGTTGAAGGGCCATAGGTTCGTTCGAAATGGACAAAAGCAGCGATTTAAATGCGGAGGTCTTGAATTTCTTACCGCTGAATTTTCGCGCACGTTCATCGTTAGGCTTACCATTTTGGACGGCATTGCCTCCGAACTGGTCAGCATAGCCATCCGAAAAGAGATAAATCGCATCGCCGGCTCCAACTTGAATTCGTGGGTGTGAAATGGTTTTGAAGTGATAAATTTGCCAATTGGCGCTTTATCTGCTTCAATTTCCCTGAGTTCTTCGCCTCGGATTAGCCATAGCGGGTTGTTCGCTCCGGCAAATTTCAGAACGTGACCATCTATGGCACATAGCGCAATATCCATTCCATCGTGAACCTCGTCTTCACTTTTGTCAAACTGAGAGATTACAATATCGCGGGTCTTTGCCAAAATTTCTCCCGGATCCGTCAGACCATATTCTCGGACCGCTCTATTAAGCGCATTGTTACAAATAACAGAGATCATAGCTCCCGGAACTCCATGACCGGTACAATCGGCAACGGCGAGTAAAATTTTGTTCTCCGATTTTTCTATCCAATAAAAATCGCCTGCTACGATGTCTTTTGGTTGATAAAGCACAAAACATTCGGGCAGATAAGATTGCACCAGAGATATCGGAGGAAGGATTGCGCTTTGAATTCGTTTCGCGTAATGAATGGATCGCAAAATATCTTCCTTTTGTTCCTGAATGGTTTTCTTTTGCCGCTTGTTTTTTTGAAGACTTCTGAAAATGAAGAAGGCATATCCACCTGTCAAAATAAAAATCAAAATGGCCACAATCATAATGTTCCTGTACTGCCTGGATTCCCGTAATCGATTCTGCTTTTCGGTTTCTCGCAGTTGGTCGTGTTTTTCCACCTCCTGCAGCAAGTTATTTTCTTTTTGCTTGAACAAAATTTCGGAAATTCGTTTTACCTGGGCGACGTTGCCAATTGAATCTGTTAATTCGCGAAGTTTCTTTTGGTAACGCAGTGCTGTTTCAGGATCACCGGCTTCCTCATACAAATCGGATAGTCTCCCGGAAATATGCGCTTGAAGATCGATGTCCGGCAGTGTTATAGCCAGCGCAAACGCTCGCTCACCGTCAGCAATTGCGCTGTCATATAGCCCTAGTTGTTGATCGCACAATGCCAAATTGAGGTATGCCTGAGCTCCAAGATGGTATAGTTTTTCCTTGGACATATTTTCAAGCACCACGTTGAAGTATTCTTCTGCCTTGTTGCACTCATTCTTTTGAGTGTAAATTTTTCCCAATGATGTACACGCCCAATATTCATTTCGATTGCCGTTTTTTTTGAAAAATACATCAATGGCCTCTTCGTGATAGGCAATGGCCTGGTCATAATCTCCCTTGAGACGGGATAAATCGCCCAGCGAGTTCAAAGAGCGGGCCAAAATGTCTCCATTGTCGAAATGATACCCGTATTCCCGCGTAGTTTGATAACACTCAAGGGCCTTATCGCGTTCTCCGGCTCTCATATATGCACTTCCAGTTTCAGCCATATTGCGCATATAGATTTCGTCATCGCCTTGCAGCTTTGCTGTTTTCAGGGATTTTTCGTAATAATAAATGCCCTCGTCGTAATTGGCGTGATCAACGTGAAGCCCGCCAAGAAGCCTGTAAAATTCTGATAAGTCGGTAAGGTATTTTTTATCCGAAGAAGCCAGTCGTATTCCGGTATGGAGGTAAACGATGGCAGAATCGGAAAGTCCGCTCTGCCGAAAAATTGCAGCCGACACCTTCAGCGCGTCGAGCCGGCGCTTAATAGGAGGAACCGTTATCGTGTCGTTTTGGACCGAACTCAGTTCGAAATTCACGGAATTGCAATAACTGGTACGTTCAAGTACCGCAAAAAACCCCAGAAAAATCAGATATGAAATAATCCTACTCATTACTCTAAATTTCATTCACCGGCACCCATCTTTACAACCACAGCCCTCTTTGGCGAACGGAAATATAGTGCTTTTTAGAATATAATAACAGTATAGATGGAGTGTCAGGATTGCGCACGGCTGGTTGACCCGAAGGCGGTTTCAACCCAACTTTTATCAGGATTATTCGTGAATTCGTGGCAATTTCGAATTTCCGTCCCCTCACCCAAAAATCACCTTCACCACTTCGTCGATTTTACCGGCTTTCACAACCTCAATGTCAAAGCCTTTTTGCGTTATTCCTTTGTTGTATTTCGAAACCACGATTTTTTCGAATCCCAGTTTCTGCGCTTCCGCGATTCGTTGATCCAATCGGTTCACTGGACGCAATTCGCCCGACAAACTCAACTCCGCCGCAAAACAAATGTGCTTTGGCACCGCTAAATTTGCGTTGCTGGACATAATTGCAACCACCACCGCGAGGTCAATCGCCGTATCGTTCACCTTGATTCCACCGGCGAGATTCAGGAAAACATCTTTACTGGCCAGCTTGAATCCACAGCGCTTTTCCAAAACAGCAAGCAACATATTGAGCCTTTTGGTGTCGAAACCCGTGCAGGACCGCTGCGGAATGCCATACGCCGCCGTACTGACAAGGGCCTGAACTTCTACCAGAATCGGACGGACTCCCTCTACCGTACACGCGATCGATATTCCGCTGAGGTTTTCGTCATTGCTGCTGATGAGCATTTCCGACGGGTTGTCCACGGCGCGGAGTCCCGTTCCGTTCATTTCATAAATGCCCAGCTCGTTCGTGGAACCAAATCGGTTTTTCACCGATCGGATCAAACGATAGGCGTGGTTCCGGTCGCCTTCGAAAACCATCACACAATCCACCATATGCTCCAGAACTTTCGGTCCGGCCAGCGATCCGTCTTTGGTAATATGTCCAATTAAAAAGACCGGCGTGCCCGATTCCTTCGCATACTTCAGAAATTCAGCCGTGCATTCGCGGATCTGTGAAACCGAACCCGGTGTCGAATCGATGACGGGGGAGTGCATCGTCTGAATGGAGTCGATGATGAGAATATCGGGTTTTACCGCGTCGATCTGGATGAAAATATTCGGCATCGAAGTTTCGGTTAGGATATAACAATCCTTGTTGTGCTGGCCAATTCGGTCAGCACGCATCGCAACTTGTTGTTCACTCTCTTCGCCCGAGATGTACAGAATTTTTTTTGATTTTTCCTGAGTTGCCAATTGCAGCAGTAAGGTCGATTTTCCGATGCCGGGTTCGCCGCCGAACAAAATCAACGAACCGGGAACCAGGCCACCGCCTAACACCCGCACCAGTTCTTTGTCCACCAACGGAATTCTGCGCTCCACGTTTTGTTCCACCTCATCGAGTTTTCTCGCTTTAGCGGCCCTTTGCGTGGTCGATGAGGAAAACGGTGTCGCACTCCGCGGCTCGCGCTCAATGACCTCTTCAACATACGTGTTCCACTCATTGCACGACCCACATTTGCCGACCCATTTTGGAGACTGTGCCCCGCAGTTCTGGCAGAAAAAGGAGGTCTTGACTTTTGATTTTGACATAATGTCAAAGCTACGGGTTCAGATCGTAAAACAAGTACGTCCTATCCCGCTGTCCTCGTTCGCTGTCCTCGATACAATTTCATTTAAGTCATTCGCTGGTAACAACACCTCGTGACCAAATCACTCGGACAGCGGGCGCCGGTAATCGAGCGGAGCCGAGATAACCGACGCCCGCTGATCGAGTAATCCAGACCTTTTCGTCTGGATCGTATCGAGATAAGCCCTAGCCCGCTGTCCTCGATACAATTTCATTTGCGCTATTCGTTGGTAACAACACCTCTTGTCCAAATCACTCGGACAGCGGGGCGTACATTCGGGAAGGATGGCCCGCTGTCCTCGATACAATTTCATTTAAGTCATTCGTTGGTAACAACACCTCTTGTCCAAATCACTCGGACAGCGGAAGCGCTCATTCTTGGTGGAACGCCCGCGGATCGAGTGATCCAGATCTTTTTGTCTGGATCGTATCGAGATAAGCCCTGGCCTGCTGTCCTCGATACAATTTCTTTTGCGCTATTCGATGAGAACAACACCTCGTGACCAAATCACTCGGACAGCGGGTGCCGGTAATCGTGCGGAGCCGAGATAACCGGGCGTGATCCGGACTTTTTCGTCTGGATTGTCTGCCACGGCGGACGAGATAAGCTAATTTCGCTAATTTTAATCTCCCATTCAATCTATGGCCACATTTCTTACATACAACGTAAACGGCATTCGGGCCGCGATGACCAAAGACTGGTGCGGTTGGGTAAAATCGGTCAATCCGGATGTAATATGCCTTCAGGAAACCAAGGCACAACCCGATCAGTTGGATCTCGCCGTTTTTTCGGAAATGGGCTACAATACGTATTGGCACTCGGCCGAAAAAAAGGGATACAGCGGTGTCGCGATATTTTCGAAACGTAATCCAGACCACATTGAAGTCGGTTGCGGAATGAACCAATACGATTCCGAGGGACGTATCCTTCGTGCAGATTTCGGCGATTTTTCGGTGTTGAGTTGTTATTTTCCCAGTGGAACAACCGGCGACGAACGCCAGGGTTTTAAGATGAAATTTCTCGCTGATTTTCAGAAATACATCAATGATCTGAAGAAAATACGTCCGAATCTTTTGATTTGCGGTGATGTCAATATTTGTCACACCGAAATTGACATTCACAACCCTGTGTCGAACAAGGATACCTCCGGATTCAAACCAGAAGAACGTGCCTGGGTTACAGCATTTCTCGCCTCTGGATTTGTGGATTCCTTCCGACATCTGAACAAGGAACCAAAAAACTATACCTGGTGGAGTTACCGCGCTGGCTCGAGAAAAAAAAACCTGGGTTGGCGCATCGATTACCACTTGATTTCGGCACCGCTGCTCTCCAAACTCAAACGGTCCGTCATTTTGCCGGAGGCCGTTCACTCGGACCATTGTCCTTCACTCGTCGAACTGGATTTGAAATGGTAATTCATCTGAAACGCCATCTGGTAACATATCAATTCTCCGAACAATGTCCGAACTGATTTTTGGAGCGATAGGCTATGGATTTCTACTCAGCGTGATGGTGGGTCCGGTGTTTTTTGTGCTCATCGAAACATCTATCCTGAAAGGCGTCAAGGCCGCACTTTTCCTGGACTTTGGTGTATTGGTGAGCGATCTGGTTTACATCACCATCGCATTTCTGAGTTACCACGAAGTGTCCGATATGATGGAGGGCGAAAATCGCTTTTTGCTCAAGATCATCGGCGGCGCATTTTTCCTTGCTTTTGGAATCGCCACACTGATGAAGAAAAAAGTAAAATTCACCGAATCACAACTCGTCAAAGCCGATGACCTGCCAGCGAGCAATTATGTGATGGCCGCACTGAAAGGCTTTACCATCAACCTCCTGAACCCCGGCGTGCTTTTCTACTGGTTCACCCTCATTTCGGTGATTCCCGATACCGCACCGCACCTCAGTCTGAGCCATCGGCAAAGTGTAATGATCTACATCTTTATCATTTTGTCGGTATATTTCAGTATCGATGTATTAAAAGTCATCGGTGCAAAAAAACTCAAGGACCTGCTCACTCCAACTTGGATGCGTGTCATAAATTTGATCCTCGGCGTTATTCTGGTTTCTTTCGGATCGCTTTTTCTTATTCAGGGCATCCTGGGAATCTGGAAATGATAAGAAGCCAGAATGAATTCGTAACTTTTTTTTCCTTGACGGTTATTATTGAAACCATCTGAGATCAATGCTCTTCATAGCTGTTTCCCTTGCCGCCGTATTCGGTACTTCGGATGCTTTGGCACAAAAACCAAAACACACGTTTACCCGGAGTTATTGGGATTTTGAATCGAAATACCCGCGCAGCGAAGGCTGGTACTATGCCGACGAGTACCTCGGAAACACAACCCTCGAGCAAGGAACCTGGAAATACTGGGATCGAATCGGAAATCTGGAGGAGGAACGGGTGTATGAAAAGGGAGTCCTTCAGGGACGGGTTACGCTGTTTCATCCGAACGGCAAAAAAAAACAGGAAGGATTTTTTGCGAACAATGAAATGGACAGCGTGTATACTGAGTGGTATGACAATGGCAAAGTTTCCGTCAAAGGCGAGTACGATATGGGCCATCCGACCGGCAAGTGGAATTATTTTTACGACAATGGATACCACAAAATGGAAGAGGAAATCATCGATACGGTCAGTTACGTGTGGAATTTCTGGCGGTCGGATTCTCTTCAAACGCTGAAAGAAGGCAATGGCAAAACGGTGATGTATTACTCACACGGCTACCTTGAGACCTTCTACGAATACAAGAACGGCCTGAAGGATGGTGATTTTGAAGAGTATTCCGTGAGAGGTCGGCAAATGGTGGCTGGTCACTACACACAAGGCCGGAAAACAGGAAACTGGTTGTACTCCTACTACACCGGAGGGCCCGATCGTCAATTGACCTATGTCGACGACAAAATCGACGGACCCTACAGAAAGTATTACGACAATGGCAAATTGAACATTCGTGGAAACTACACAATGGGGAAAAAGACAGGAACCTGGACCTGGTTTACCAACGAAGGTGGTAAAGATATGGAAGGACTTTTCCTCGATGATGCGCAGGAAGGTTTATGGACTTACTGGTTTCCGGAAGATTCAACCACCGTTTCGCAGCGCGGGTATTTTGACCAAGGCAAACGTCACGGAAAATGGGATTTTTTCTACGCCAATGGCAAGGCCTGGAAAATCGGTGAGTACAAAAACGATCTCGAGGACGGTGCGTGGAAAACCTGGTACGAAAACGGGAAACTCCTGAAAGAAGGTCAGTTTCTCGCAGGCAAAGAGACGGGCGAATGGAAAAACTATTACGACAACGGCGACCTGAAAAATCTCGGGAATTTTGATGCGGGCCAGTTGCACGGCGAATGGCAGTCCTTCTTCAAAAAGGGAAAAATTCACCTGTTGGGCAAATACGATCACGATTTGAAAACGGGTGAATGGATACGCTACTCGGACAAGAGTCGTCCGCTTGAAGCCGGATCGTATAAAATTATAACCATTGAAAAAAATGTCGACTACGGTCCATTCGCTGACCGAAAAATTTTAGAGAGCGTAAAGGATGGAAAATGGGTTTGGTTTTCGGAAAAAGACGGAAACAAAACACACGAAGGAGAATACAACAGCGGCAAGGAAAGTGGCACCTGGACCTATTTTCACCAAGGCGGACTTGTGCCTTTCCGCACAGTCGAATACAAAGACGGCAAGATAAACGGAATGATGCGGGAATATGGTTTCCGGCCACATTATGTCATCTACGAAGTCACCTACAAAGACGGATTGCGCGATGGAAAAATGACCGTCTACGACCAGAATGGAAAAGTACTTAGCGAGAAAACCTACTCCGAAGGGATGGAAACCTGGTCCGACGGGAAACCGAAAACGTATTGAGTTATTTCGCTATCGGGCGAGATAGAAATGACCGTACTGCTGTTTTTCGAGGTCGTCAAAATCGGTATATCGGAGTACATAGAAATAGGTGCCTGCCTTAGCTTCAAGTCCAGTATCGGTATTACCGCCCCACGACGCATCCCCAGAGTGATATATCTTGTCTCCCCATCGATTGATAACAATAAATTCAATGATATCCCCTTTCGGCACTTCGAAAAATATGACATCATTTATTCCATCTCCGTCCGGTGTAAATATGTTAGGAGCAAAAAGACTACAGTCGATAAAATATGTCACTAACGTATCAATAGAATAGCAGCCCGTAATCGTGTCGACGAAAGCAAATACAGCGATAGTATCCGAAGTTAATGAATCAATATCCCAATAGAACGAGTACCAATAGTCCGAGGTCACATCCAGCGATTCACCCTCACATAAGATGGTGTCTGGTGGTAAACCCGAAAAGGGCGGATCAATAATGCTTATCGTGAAATCCGAAGAATCATAACCACAAAAATTGTCAATAATTAAAGTATACGTATAAATGCCTGCGGTTGTAAAGTAGTAGTCGAAGTACAAGCCGGTAGCAACTGTATCCGAACCATCCATCCAAACTACATCGCTTGAATCAAATGACAGCGCAAAAACTTCGATCCAACTTTCAGGACAGCCAACCAAATCTCCCACGTATTCCGCACTATCCGAAGGAAGTACAGTAACCAATGCGTAAGTGAGATCTGACGGACACAATCCTGAGTCAGAAACAATAAGGTAATACGTGTTGGTTGCAAACAGGGGTCCTGTGTTGAAAATTGAATCTGTTGAAATTGTATCAAGGGTTGAGTTCAGCCACCAGACGGACTCGAAACCAATTACCGAAAAGATAGCCGTATCACCTGGGCAAATGATTGTGTCCATTGGGCTTGGTGTGGCAGTTACGGGTAGCCAAAATGTTGTCACGGTATCAGAATAACTAATACACCCCGATTCATTCGCCGTGAAATAATATATGCCCGGTGTATAGATTGCAATACTTGACGTGGTGTCACCAGTACTCCACGAAAGGAGACCAGCATCTGTGGTTGCCGTGGCAATTAAGGAATCACCTGGACAGAACGCGCTATCGGGAATGGAGAGATCGACTATCGGATAATCTGATACTGTTATTAAAACTTCAGCTGTGTCAGAGAAACACGCCGTATCGGAGAGAAAAACTGAATAGCTGCCAACGGCCGAACTGTCCGCCGCAAGCAGGATTGATGTGCTGCCAGTGAATATTCCCCCAGGAGTAATCCACGTAACAAGCGACGGTGCTGTTGTTGAATCAGTCCACAGCGTCACCAACTCACCCACACAGTAGGTGCTATCGCCAAACAAACCGGGCGTAACGGAACTCTCATAAACGAATACTTCAACCAGAATTGAATCACTCGAACACAATGAATCCATATTGATCACAATAAATGACGTGTCTGCCGTAACTGCTCCAAGTGTTAAGGAAGGTCCGGACGAAATCAATACTTCAGATAACGTATACCAGAAAATTGAATCCGTTCCGATGGCGGTCAGGACAACTCCCTCGCCTGAACAAATGGTTGTGTCACTAGTAACTGGTGGTGCAGGCAAGGTCAGTAGACTTATCCAGACCGTATCTGAGACCCCATAACAACCCGAAACGTCCATTACTGTGAGCACGTAGGGACCGGGATCTCCGGTAACAAGGACAGGGCCGATCGTTGCATCCCCATTCCAACTGTATTCAAGCATACCGCTTGGTCCGCTCAACATCGTCGAATCGCCGGGACAAAGTTCCACATCCCCAAAAATGGATATTTCCGAATCAACGATGACTTCGAAAATCGTAATGCTGTCGATATTGGTAATGCCACAAAATTCCGTCTGGCAGTAGTAAACCCCTGCAGTATCGAGGTACATAACGGGTGAGCTACCAGACAGAGGCGATAACCAAGTAATAATCATTTCATCGGGTCCGAAAACTTCGACGGTGGCGATTCCATCTATGCAAATAACAGTTTCATCTACTGCTAGATATGGTGAGCTATACTCCTTTACTTCAACAAAATTGGATGTGAGTATGCAACCACTGGTCATGGTTACTATACAATGGTAGAGCCCAGGCAAATCCACCCATTGAGTTGACGCAGTTCCTAAATCAGCTCCTGTTGGACTGACCCACTGCCAGGCAATTCCTGAATCAGCAATCAATTTGACTGAATCTCCTGGACAAATAATTCCGTTCGAAGGAACCATCGAAATGGACGGAGTGGGAATTACCGTGAAGGAGAAATTATCCCAATATGAACAAGTCGTCGTTCCTACGGTCGTGTCAACATAAGCGTCGTAAAAATCGCTACTCGACCCGGTACCGACCAATACATCGACTGAATCGCCATAATCATTAATGATATTCATTCCTGTCCAAATAACAGTGTCGGCATAAGTTACCGCAATCAGTGTGACTGTGTCGCCTGGACATTGCGGTCCGGAGGGTCCGAGAATATTGATGTACGGGTTGGGTACTTTTGTGACATAAAAATCTCGGCTTAAATAATAATCAACACTGTCTCCACATTCATTGACCAAATGACAAGAAAGAGTATGCCAACCCGTGTCAACCCAAAAGGTAATATATAAATTGGGCAGGGGATAGTAATAAATAGAATCAATAAAAAGACCGTCTAACCACCACAAACTCCACTTGTACGGGAAGCCTCCGCTTGGGTGGATAAAATTGCTATCGATTAGTATTGCCGCTATCCCGTCGTATTCACATATCTGAATTGTATCGGTTGCGTTTAGTGTGGAATCGTCAAAAACGATATGCGGATCCAGAGTGTCGTGAATTGCAAAATCATCCAATGTTACCAAAATAGCATTCCATTCAACACAACCGAATTCTGTTGTTGCTTTGAGAAAGTAGGTGCCTGAACTTGACACCATAATTGTTGTATCCCCGAGGTATGTTCCACCCAAATACCACTTCAGATAATCAGTAATAGTATCACCAGCTGTACCCGTTAAAATAAGGGAATCCTGATAGCAAGTGTCTATTGGCGTTGTCAAGGGTGGTTGCAACCAATTATATCCCCATGAATCAGTAATGAGTGGTGCCGTTGGATTGGGGTGAATGATGACATAAATAGAGTCGTAATAAACCCAACAAGCGTCTTCTCTTGTTGTAGTGACAGAATAGTATCCCGTTACCGAGACATCAATTAAGTTCGAAGTACTACCTGTATTCCAGAGTGTCGTGTAGGAAGGTCCCCACGGCGGTTCATCGTGTGCTAATGCAAGATACAATTGGTCGATCTCACAAAATTCTACCGTATCCGTTCCAGGGTTTATTTGTGGTTCTGGTGCATTGTGGGTACATGGACCCACCTGATTATAATAATCCAAGGGCAGTCGACCAACAACAGCGAAATCTGTGATAAAAATGTCTTTTTGACCATTTGAGCTCTCATATATTGCTGTTCCATAATTAATGTCACCGCAATTTTCTCCCGAATACCACAAAAACCCTATGTTATCAAAAAAATCATCGCCGGGAATAATGATCATATCCTCAAAACTTCCCGCTACAAGAGGTCGGTCATCAAATCTTGTCACAATGGCGGAACAAAAATCATCCCGTACGCTGCCCATTTGCTGAGACCATTCAAAATTACCTGAATTGGAAAACTTACTTACAAATACATCCCGGAATCCCAATGACAAGAAGCTTGATGCCCCATAAAACTCGTTCATCTCGGTAAAATCACACTTGAACATACCAGCGATATAAACGTCTTTGTCGTCGTCCAATGCCAACTGCTTCGAAGTGATTTCATTGTCGGATTGATTCGAACTGATCCAATCCGGTATTCCAGTTGGCTCGAATTTGGAAACAAAAACGCTATAATCGTAAGTGCTTGATTCGATCATTGTCCCGCCTGGATGAATTAGTTGCAGATTGGACTGAAAGTCGCCAGTTACATATACATTACCGTCGTTCCATTTGCAGTCATAAACTATGGTCTGAAAAGCCTTGAATTGATCAAACCACATCTCGTTTCCAGAAGAATTATACTTCATCAAAAACCCGCTATTTAAGGCAGCGTTGTTGTGCGTTGCATCAAAAGTGATGGTGTCGGAAAACTGGCCTCCGACGTAAACATTGCCTAGTTCATCGGCACAAACACTCATGCCGCGGTCATCGAATTTTGCCTTGCCATCTTGTGTCCATAAAAAATTTCCGCTGTTGTCTAATTTGGATAGAAAAAAATCATAGCTCGGAACTCCCGATGGGTTGAGCATACTACTGTAACTTGAAGCTCCGAATGAGCCTAATCCCTTATACTGACCAGTTATATATACATTTGACGACGCATCGAGTGCGATTCCATAACCAGTGTCTCCAAAAGGACCCCCACATTTTTTTGCCCAAATGAAGTTACCCGCTGCGTCCATCTTGCTGATAAACACATCCCGATCGGCACCCGTTAGGGTTATCGCGTCAAATTCCGCAGCGTCATAAAAATAGCCTGTGAGATAAATGTTTCCTGCTCCATCCACCTCTACCGAATACGCCCTGTCGGCACCAGGTCCTCCCGCTGAAGTTGCCCAAATCACATCTCCCGAAGACGTCATTTTCATCACAAGAATGTCCGAATTACCAGCAGAACTGATTGTACCCGTACCAGGGTTAAACGAACCAGTGAAATAACCCGCTACAATAATATTCCCGGCATCGTCGGTTGTAGCGTCAAGAATTTCTTCGTGGGTGACACCCCCATAACTACGTAACCAGTTCGGCTGACTGAAGCCAGAAAATGTCGAAATAAAAACGATGAAAGGTAAAAACCTGATCATAGCAGCTACCAACAATGTACACGAAATTTATCGAGGGGTTGATGAGAGATTTGTCATTTTATTCTGTGAAATTCTCTTCCCGCAGGTCAAAAATAAAACACTCCCATTTTCGTCGGTAAAATCACTGTGTTTGCCGATAAAATCTTCTCGTTCGCCGACACTTAAATGCCCTTGCATATTTCTATCTTTGCCCGCCGTGAAACCCCTCGTAAAAAAAATCAACCGCTTCGCACGCATTTTGCGGGTTCTTACCGTTCGAAAATTTATTCACGTTTCACGAAAAATTCACTTTCCCGGTTTCGAAGGATTGTCCCTCTGGGAAACGATGTTTTTCTTCTTCTACTCCGTCCGGAAAGGCTTCATCGGTACCCGTGCTTCGGCTCTGGCTTTTCACTTTTTTCTCGCAATGATTCCATTCGGACTGGTAATGGTGGTTCTCAGCGACAGCCTGCGTTTTTTCGACCTTGAACACGATGTGATCCCAATTCTTGCAAGTTTCATCCCCAAGGAATTATTCGATCACTTTATGGAAAATGTTACGCAGTTCCATAATTCAACCGTTAGTTCAATTGCATCCGTGGGATTTCTCGTTGCACTTTATTTTACGTCGAATGGATTCAGTGTGATGATTCGCTCCTTCAATCACTCGCAAATGAAATTTCAAAAGCGTCAGTGGCTTTCTATCCGGATTACGTCCTTTCTGCTCGTACTGGCATTTGTGGTTGGAATTCTCGTTTTGTTCCTCACGATGGTCTATTCGCGAAAAATGCTCAATTCGTGGGGAGCAGAAAGCGAATTCATCAACGATTATCAGCAGGGAATATTCCTTGCCATCGCGGTAGTCATTGCAACCGCAGCACTTTATTTCGGCATCGCGCTGCTGTATACCTTCGGTCCGTCAAAACGAAAGACCTTCCGCTTTTTTTCGGCAGGAGCCACCCTGGCCACGCTAATGATCATCCTTATCTCCAAAGGTTATACGCTGTATATTCAGCATCTGGCGCGCTTTGACGAGCTCTATGGATCTGTTGGTACCATTATGATCCTGATGTTGTGGATTTACCTGATGTCCTTTGCACTGCTCATAGGCTTCGAGCTGAATGCGAGCATCCACGGCGCCATACGAAGGAAACGTCTCAATAATTTCAACGAGATGGAAGAGCGTTATGACGAGACTACGGGTTGAAAATCCTGTTTCAATTCATTTGGCTACATTTAACCCATCAAAAACAACAATCCTATGAAGAATCTTTTCGTTTGTCTTCTGGCAACTCCGCTTTTCCTGCTCTCCTGCGGAGGAAGCACTGATGAAGGGGATGGTGAAGGAACGGATACAACGTCAAAAGCCTGTACGTATTCCTACGACCCGGCTTCCACTGTTCTAACCTGGACCGCCTTTAAACTGTCCGATCGGGTTGCCGTCAGCGGAACCTTCGACCAGATTAGTGTCACAGCCAACGATGGTGCCTCAAGTATGTTCGATGTTCTGACCGGTGCAACCTTCGAAATTCTCACTGGGTCGGTGAATTCACAGGATCCTGTTAGAGATCCCAAAATCCGAGACAAGTTTTTCGGAAATATGGCCAATACCGCCAATATCTCTGGTTCCATTACCGAAATCAACGGCACTACTGGAAGAATTATGATCAAGATGAACGACATCGAAAAGGAATATGAGGGAACGGTTACCGTGAAGGACGAAACCATCACCTGGGAAGGCGCTCTCGAAATTTTGGATTTCAACGCACAACCTTCTCTGGATACCATTGCCATTCATTGTGCCGAAAAGCATACCGGACCGGACGGTGTCAAAAAATTCTGGACCGATATTGGAATTGCCGCCAGCACAAAACTCAAAAAGGACTGTCCGAATTAGTCTGCTGTTCTCGGCTCCGCTCGAATAGCAGGCCCTTTTCCACTCACATCAACTCAGCTCAAACAGCAGGCGCTTTTCCAATACTTCAAATCCCCACAGGTAGCAGAACTGTATGCCGTTTCGCTGTCCGAGCGGAGTCGCGCTGTCCGAGCGGAGTCGAGGACAGCGCTACAACTTCACAATTTCCTCCACGCTAAAATAACCGCTCGTGTTGTCATAGTTCCGACTCCACGTTCCGTAAACCCTTATTTTGTCTGAAGGGCCGAGTGTCGTTTTGTCGCAATCGCGATAGGTGAGATCACTGCTCGAGTAATAGTCCGGCGGACTGTCCACAGTACTTGGAAGGGTACTTCCCAATTGGACGGATACCGTTTTTACCATCTTGTTGTTGGATTGACGAAAATCCAGCGTTACCCGACCATTGGTTGAGAGAAAGGCATCGGTCAGGGCCAATTTACCATCCATATAGGAGTAGATTTTGGTTTTCATCGTGTCGCGAACAATGGACTCGGTAAGTTCAATTGCATCGGAAAAATACCTGCCCTCCCAGGTTTTTTCCACCTTTTCAACTTTCATCATATTCACAGAAACTCCAGTGGAATCTGTGCTACTTATCCGGCAATAAACCTTGACGTACGCTCCGGGTTGAACAATCGTGCTGTCGTCACAGACAACTTTCAGACTGTACTGGGAAAAGTTCTCGGGGAGTTCCTGAATTTGATTTCGCCCGTTACCGGTTGGCCCACTTACATCAATGCAAAAGCCTTCCGACTGGTTTCTTCGTTGAAATAAATCAAACGACATCCCAGAGCCACTTGAATAGAACATTTGATCGTATAAACCCACGTAGCCTTCAATCGTTATGTAGTCTTCGACACCAACACTTGTGTCCGTCAGGCCACTCCATTCAACATCGGTGTAATCCGGTTCGACATAGACCGGTTCTTCAATGGTCGGCGGAACATATTCGGGTGCTTCCTGGCCGCAGCGAATTGCGACAATAACCAACGACAATGCCAAAAATTGAGTAACTCTGCTTCTCATAATCCGTGTTTCGTTTCAAAAGTTTTACCAATGTACAACAGTTGATCAAAATCGTTCATTGCCCCTCCGTTTCTCAACAGTTATATTAAAAATTGTTTGGAATAAAATACGGTTCGCTTTAACTACCTTTGTCGCGAATGAAAAAGCAAGTCATCGTCACGGGTGGTGCAGGCTACATCGGTTCCCATACCGTCGTATCACTGATCGACGCGGGATACGAACCTGTCATTGTCGACGACTTCCGGAATTCGGAACCTTTTATTCTTGAAAGGATCGCCGAAATCAGTGGCCAGGTCCCCATCGGATACGCGATTGACTGCTGCAACCAAAACGATCTTGCGGCTGTTTTCGAGAAACACAAAAATGCAGTTGGAGTGATCCACTTTGCTGCCTACAAAGCGGTTGGCGAATCGGTGCAAAAACCAATTGAATATTACGAAAACAACATCGGTTCAATGATCGCTGTGCTGAAAGCGATGTCACGTACAGGAATTGAAAATCTCGTATTTTCGTCGTCTTGTACGGTCTACGGTCAGCCGGATTCACCCGAGGTAAGCGAACAAACACCCATTGGAAAAACCAGTTCACCCTACGGGGAGACAAAATTTGCCTGCGAAGAATTAATTCGGTCCGTCGTTTCGTCCGGAGCAAAAATAAAAGCAACTTTGCTCAGGTATTTTAATCCGATTGGTGCCCATCCGGGTGGTAAACTTGGAGAATTACCGCGGGGAATTCCGAACAATCTGGTGCCGTTCATCACGCAAACGGCTATTGGCATTCGCAAGGAACTCGTCGTTCACGGAAATGATTATCCCACTCCAGACGGTACCAATATCCGCGATTACATTCACGTCGTCGATTTGGCCGAAGCCCACACAGCTGCACTGAAGGCATCCTTGTCAAAATCAGGTTCCATCTGTGACGTGTACAATCTGGGCACCGGGACCGGGACATCTGTTCTGGAGATAATCCATACCTTTGAAAGAGTCTCCGGAATAAAGTTGAAGTACACCATCGGACCACGTCGGAAAGGTGATGCCGATCAAATCTGGGCAAATCCGAAAAAAGCAAATGACTTGCTCGGTTGGAAGTGCAAGTTATCGGTAGGTGACGCCGTCCTGCACGCCTGGAATTGGCAAAAAACACTAAAGCAACGATGAGAGCATCCGCATTTTTAGTCCTCGTCTCGCTGAGTCTATATTCACTTTCGCAGGAAAAAAAGAAGCGCGAATATGGCGATGGCTTCGAGTACCGTCGCCCGGGAATTTTCCGGCTCTATACGGGACTTGTTGCGCCCGACGAAAACTCTGCACCGAAATTCGACCGCTTGAATACCGCCGTTTTCTGGAATTCGTGGATGGGTGAAACCAATAATACAAAAACCGCCTTTTATGCCATCGGCCACGACCTGAACTTGATGTTCGATCTTCCCTTTGGCAAACGATCTCCTGTTGGTATCGGAATCGGTCTAGGTTATAGCCATTTTTGCATTCGGAACAACGGAGAGTTCAGCTTTAACAGTTCTCCGTTCGGTGAATATTCCTCTCTCGCCGTGTACACCGGACCAAAAAGATGGATTAACCGAACGGTTTTCAATTTTGTCGATGTGCCTTTTGAAATCCGCTTCAGAGGGCTTCGGGAAAGGAAGAAATTCAAATTCTATCCCGGCTTTAAATTCTCCATAATGGTCGAAGATTTTTCCAAATGGCGCATTCAGGACAAGGAATTCAAGGAATTCAATTTTCCGGATCTCAACCGGATTCACTACGGACCTTCGCTGCGCATCGGTCTCGACAATGTGATGCTTTGGGCTTATTATGATCTTGCTCCCGTTTTCAAAAACGAAAACAGCAGTCAATTGAACTTGTTCGGTGCGGGAATTAGTATTGGATGGTTCTAAAGTAAATGCCAGGTTTCAAAAAAATCAAGCCCGCTTCGCGAGGCGGGTTCGATTTTTTTGACTCTCGATCGTAATCAGCCTACCTGTCCGACATTACCATAGTCAGTGCATAAGAAGAAGGTGATTTCCAAATCTTATATCCCGTAAATTGCGGACAAGGTATTAATGGAATTTGAAATTTCGACATCGGTTGTCATCCACGGCGCACTCAATTCTACATTGAGCAAATCCCAAATCTGCGTTGTGGAAATTACTCTGGTTGACTCAGGAAAAAAATTCAAACAATAGATATACGCATACCCTTGAGATAACGCGTGGTTTTGTATGGCTAAATCCGGATTTGCATAAGCAACCGACAAATGTTCCTTTGCCTTGGCGCCACAAATTTTTTCCCACATACGAAGAAGTATAAATCTCTCTTGATCTCTGGCGTAATCATCGCCCGTTTCAACAAATTTTCGCCCATTAATGAATGGATCCATCATCAAATCATTCGAATTTAATTGTCCGTTTACGTCATTGGAGGCAAGGGCCCAATATCTCATTCCGATCGTATCTGATTTGAAATCGTACGGTGCTCCAAAATATCCAAAGGCCTCATCCCAGAAATGCTCCATAGCCGTATAATATTTTCCTGCAGAAGGATCAACTTCTACATTGTTATCTGCAGCCTCCATTGTATATCCCAGGTCGTAGGTGGTCGCCTGGTTCACAAAAACTGCGCCCATTAATCCGATACGAATCAACTCTGAATACTCAAATCCATCAGCCCCAAACAAGTAAGTATTACCCCCGGAAGTTAATGTTCCTGCGTTTCCAGAAGAAGCAGTTACCGCAAAAGAATCCGACGCGACCTTTAGCTCATCCATCCAATCCGATATTATCGAAACTTCAGATGCCAGAGTTTTGTCTGCCAAAGAATGAAGAGATGTAAAAGTAAAATTTCCACCGCCGTTACCGGACGTATTATTGTACATATCATCCAGAATCAGCGCAGACAGTGCAGCCGAAGATCCTCCCTCCATATACGCTGCAAATTCATCCAGTTGATCAAATAATTCGATTGGATCTTCATATTCGACCGTCAAAAGTTGATCCTCATTGACAAAAATATATTTGTCCGGGTAGGTTTCAAAGTAACAAGATCCATCGTCTTCTAAAGCACTATATGAAAAATTGAGCGCCTTATAGTTCGTACAGCCCCGCTCCTTCTTGCAAGCCACAAGTGTGAGCGCTAAAAAAGTCGAAAATACTAATCCTCTTCTTGTCATAACGATTACATTTTTTGTTATCGATTGATATTTTGGGTTGATTTTGTGATATTAAAACCGATGTTCAGCCCAAGTAATCCACCCTTTTTCTGAGAAGAATAAAAAATATTGACTGGAACATTTAAGGCACCGGATCTAAACGTTCGTCCAATAGCGATCACCCATTTCGTTGTTAGTACGACCGGACCCCTTGCGTCGGTGTACCGTCTAAATTCGTACTGCGCGGCAGCTAAGTTTTTGTCGTTGTAGCCTGCTGTGTAATATTCGTCTTGTGTCCAGTAGTAATTATCTCCGAGGCCATAGGCATTCTCCGTGTCAAAAAATCCGCGTGACGTTTTGTTGAGTCCAATGCTGGGGCCAAAGGCGATTTCCCAACCACTATCACCCACTCTCAAGCCATTTAACACGAGGACCGACGGAATAAATTGGCCTTGCTCCAAACCAACCAGCGTAGGAATAAACTCAAACAAAGCAGAGAATTTATCCGTTCCGACATACTGCACCTCAAACTGAAAACCCAGGGTGGTTACAATGGGCTGAATATCCAAACCTCCTTGATCCTTTGGTCGACTAAAAAATTCGTAGACAGAACCTCCAGCACCGGCTACACCTACACGTGGACCCCAATTTTTTGCACGTCCAACATTATTGGTAATGATCGGGTCATTATTAAAAACCAAACGCTTTTTAACCTCCAGGTCCGGAACGATGTCGTGCATTTCCATAACCACTATGCCAAGCATTCTCTGCAATTCGTCATCTTTCGGCATAAATTCTACCGACTTATTTTTTACGATTACTTCGTCTTGAATAGATATCAACTTTAAATTAATTACGATTTTTGACCCGAGATTGTCGATGTTCCCAGCAATCATATAATCCACCTTTAACTTTTTACCATATTCAATAAGACAGTCTCTTCCGAAACACTCAAGATAATTGCTGCTCTCCTTTAGTTCGTTCATATCAAACTTGTCCAGAACATTGTACTTGCCAATTTTGATGATTTCGAAGCGGGTAAGCGTCGACGCCTGCTCGATTGTGTAATCGACGCCAGCCGTCTTGATCGGTCCCACGGCGACAGATGGCAATTGATTAAAAGCTTCAAAACAAATGAAGCAAATGAAAATACCGAAGATGAATTTTAATGTCATACAATTATTTTTTTAAGGTGTATTTGCTCTTTTTGGCGACATTAAATCCAAGACTTAATCCAACGAGTCCTCCCCATTTATTCGTGGAGTAATACACATTTAATGGAATATTTAGCGCGCCGGCTTTGAATGTCCTTCCTATACCCATAATCCAGCTGGCGTTAAACTTCAACTCTCCGCTCCGATGCAAATAATCATCAAACACCAAGGTCGGTTCTACATAAGTCTGCAGTGCATATCCGAGATCAGCATCCCAATTGAGCGGATCCGATTTCCATTCTTCATAGGCCAGCGCGCGCGCGCCGGATTCGGTGTATAAATTTCCTGAAGCTGGATCAATTAAACCAGAGATAGTCTTTACAAATCCGAGCGTTGGACCAAACGCAAATTCCCATCCCTGTTTACCAAAACGAAATCCATTCATTATGGAGAGTGTTGGGATAAAATAGGCTTTGTCCATCCCGGATATGCTGGGAATGAATTCTAGCAAAGCGCCAAAGTTTTCAGTTCCGATGTACTGTACCTCGAATTGATAGCCCAAATTTGAAAGAACGGGTATCACCTCAAGACCACCCTGACCTTCCGATCGATTTGAATAGAATTCAAGTAATTCACCGTAGGCAATCACCCCAAGCCCAAGCCGGGGACCATTATTATTGATGCGGTTCACTTGTTCCGGAAGAATTATCTCCTCCCGAAAAGACAAACTTTTTTTTGTTTCTTCGTCGACAGGGACTTTTAACATCTCCTGAACCGTAATTCCCATCATCCGCTGCAACTCTACTTCCTGGTTGTCAAATTCAAGCGAATGGGTAGCATAAAGGGATTTCGACTTCACATTGATTAGTTTCAACGTGATGACAATTTTATTTGCAAATTTTTCCACGCTGCCCGACAGGATATAATCTATGCCTAAGGCGGTTCCCAATTCGATCAGACAGGTCTTTCCGAAACAATCATCATACTGAGTGTCGCTGAGTACAGCTGCTTTTAAATCAAATTCGTCAAGGACCGTGAACTTCTCAATTTTCACCAATTCTAGACGCAGAAATTTGGCGACAATATCGGCGTTTGTTGTTACGCCGCTCGTGTATACACTTGGAACTGCAATCGTCTCAGAATAACTGGAAAACGCACACAAAAAGGCAAAACAAAGAATAAATTTTACAGACTTCATAGGATAAATGTTTTCTCGGAAGGCGGGGTTCTCACCGAATTCGTTAGTGAATATAGTAGAATTGAATTGTTTTCTTCCGGAATTGAGGTCGATTTGCCAACACCTCGGTAGTAGTGTTTGACAGATTTTTTTGATTAACGATTTGATTTACTGTGAATTAATGCTTGACGCGCCTGTAATAAAAAATGACAAGGAGCTTGACTTAACAGATGCCCTCATCAGGAAATATTCGCCAACAGAATCATCTATTGTCAAACCAAATGACCAATCTGCACCAAAATTTGTTGCGATCGCATCAATTCAATACCATCGATCCTTTGTCAGCTATCCTTTTGAAAGTTGACCCTTTTGACAGTTGATCCCTTTGCCTGGTGGCCCTTTTGGTTCCCGACAGCCCTGCCTTGCCGGCAGGGAGGTATCGGGATGATTTTTTTGATCGTTGACAGTTTCCTACCGTAACATCGTCACGTGTCCTGCTTGTTCGTGCATTTTATCTGACATCGTTTCTTTGAAAATCAGTTGCCAGACATACGTTCCGTCATCCGCCAACCCTTCGTTGCCGTAGGTTCCGTTCCAACCATACGCCGGGTCATACGATTCAAAAACGCGTTCGCCCCAACGGTTAAAAATGGTCAGGTGATAATCGTACACATCGATTCCGGCCGTAATGACGGGCTTGAATTCGTCATTGGAGCTATTGCCATCGGGGGTAAATGCATTCGGCACGTAGTAAATCACCACGTCCTTCACGGTGATCAGCACTACGGTGCTATCTTGACACATTTCGTTGAACGCGTAAAGCGTAACAGTGTAGGAAACATTTGGTGCATCGGGAAACGTATGATCCGGATCAGACAATGTCGTTTCGGGTGTTCCATCGCCAAAATTCCACACGTACGATGTCGCTCCGTCGGATGAATTGGTAAAAAATACTTCGGTATTTTCGACCGTAATTTCCTGCGGATTGTAGCTGAAATGCGCGTGAGGCGTTTCCAGAATTGTTACCAGATTTTCAAACGTTTCACTGACAAAACAGCCATCGGCGCTGGTAAATTCAACCGTAACGGTATAGTCTCCCCAGTTTTGGTACGTGTGTTCCGGGTTCGGTGAATCCGCGCTGCCGCCATCTCCGAAGGTCCAGTGAAACCCAGTGCCGCCTCCGGGAATAAATGGAAATTGCATCGTGAGTCCTTCGCATCCTTTGGCCGGGGTCAATGTAACTACCGGAATATCGAATACAACGATGGAAATGCACTCGCTGGCAGTTGGGGTTTCACAACCGTCATTCACAGAAAGACAGTAAAGTGTTGTCGCGGAAGGAGAATCGCTGAAATCCGGACCCGTGGCGCCAAATGGCGAACCAGACGCAGTCCACGAGTAGGTGTATACACCATCTCCACCGGTGACAACTGCACTGACGTCTGTTGTTTGTCCGGGACAAATTGCCGGTCCGACCAGATCGATGTTGAGCGGTGCGTTCAGCGTCACGCAAAAAACGTCAGGTATCGATGCGCAGCCATTCACATCAAACGCGGTTAGTTCATAGCAGGTATTCACCAATGGATTTACGCTTGTCGTTCCGGCAGGCAAACCTGTCCAGATATAAGTGTACGGTGCGCCATTGCCTCCAACCGCAGTGGGATTGAGACTCACACCACCGTTGATACAGATCAGCGTATCATTACCCGCGTTCGCAACAACAGCCGTTGGCTCGACAATATTGAACGGAAAAACAAGTTCACACAAACCAGCGTCATAAACCGTAACGGAATAGGCACCTGCGGAAAGTCCCGACTCGGTGCCCGACGTTCCTCCTGTAGTATACAAATAGGTGTAGACTCCAACTGCAGCTGCGCCAGGAACCACTGTCGCTGATCCATCGGCAGCGCCATTACAGGTGACGTCGATTGTACTTAGTGTCGCGTCCATCATTGCTGGATTATTTAATACAACTGAATCCGTAAGTGTACACGCATTTGAATCTGTAACAGTTACGGAGTAGGTTCCCCATCCCAATCCTGAAGCCAGTGCACCTGTTCCCCCAACCGGTGACCAGACATAACTGTAAGGTGCAGTTCCGCCCGTGAGCAGGGTAACTTCGCCGGATCCATCGGTTCCGTCAAAACACTGTGGATCGGTTCCGGTTACAGTGGCCTGAAGAGTGTCTGGAACAATGACGACAACCAGGGTGTCGTAATTCGGTTCATCAAGATGGCAGGTTCCGTATGTAAATTTCGAGGACTGATAAGCGACAGTGTAAGTACTGTTGGCTAAAAATGTATGTGAGGGTGTCAGCGATGTTGAATCCAATGAAGAACCGTCTCCAAAATTCCAGTAGAATTTGTTCTGCGTTCCGGAACTGTAATTGGCAAAATCAATCGTCACACTGTCCTGGCAGGTGTGAATTTCCAGCGTGTCTAATCCGGATGAGATATCTGCGTTGACATCGTCACAGACAAAAGAGCAGTTGTCCGCAATCGGCGCATTTGCCGCCCAGGCCGTTGGAGGAAGAGTTTTGGTTCCTTCGGGCGTACCGGTGTTAATATTGAAGTGGTGGTTTTTGTTGTCGTTGGTCACCACGAATTGACTGCCGTCCTGGGTAAGTGAAACCGATCCCGCGGAAAAAACACCGGTGTTAAAAAATCCCAGAACAGTGCCGTCCGGGCCTACTTTTGTCACCTTGGCATCGGCATTTGTATAATGATATGTCAGACCATTGTATGGATTGTACATTATGTCGGGTGAGGTTGCGAGACCAGGCACCAGAATTGTGTCCTGAAAGCCTGTCGTGACATCGTAGCGAATGATTCCGAGGTTGTTCTTAAAGCGCAGATAGCGGTTGCAAGCATCGAATGCTCCATTCGATGTATATCCCATTGTGCCAAGGTTTGCGATCATCAATGTGTCTCCGTTGGCATCGATGCGAATGAGGTAACCAATCCCCCCGCTTTTGTTCTGGTAATAAACGTACCCATCCTTGTAGTTCGCTGCAAGTCCATTGACTTCACCGGTGTTTCCAACTCTCTTCAGTACCTCCTCATAAATCGTCGTCATTGTTCCGGCTATTTCCTTGGTTTGAACCACTTTCGGACCGGCCTTCACGTAAAAGAACGTGGAGTCACACGCGTCAAAGGGAACAAATTGTCCGAAGGCGGCAACTGAAGTCAGCAGTAGTCCTGCAGAGCAAAAGATAGGGGCAAGTTTCATATTCAATTTTTTCATTTCAAATTCCGTTGAGGACGTAATCTTGACACAAAGTTACGTCGGTTCTCCAAAAAATTCATAACTTTACCCGGGACAACAGGGGGACATTTATTTTTTGTCTATTGTTCTATTTTTTATTAAATTCTGTACTTCAATTATTTATGAATTTATATCTAAACGAGATGCTAAAATTTACAGGGACATTTAACTTCTTGTTGGCTTCAACTTTCATTTTGTCATTTTCTCCGCAAATAAATGCCCAGAAACAGAATATGAACGATGTTGTGGGATATAAACCCGATCACGACACTTGTTATCAGAAACTTGAGCTAGCCAATCAACTGATAGACATCAATCCAGACAGCGCTCTAAGTCTCGTTCAACCCCATCAACTATGCGAAAGTTGTCGAAGCAATTCGGACTTTCGCACCCGGGCGGAGATTATCGGAATTGGATATCATTTTCGAGTCGGAAATATGCTTAAATCGATTGAAATTGGAAATCGTCTCCTTGACAGTCTTCCGGACAACATTTCACCCAAAACTTTTGTCCGTCTCCTGATGGATTTATCGGCGCCCCACCAGTATCTCGCACGGCAAGTTCGCGCCTACCAATTGGCGTTTGGCGCCTTGACCGGGGCAATTCAACTGAGGGATACGGCAATTGTAATCCGCGCCCTCAATACAGTCGGTGAGATCAATCAGAATTCAAACGGTAGGGACAGGTCACTTCAGATATACAATTTCGCATTGGATCTTGCGCGGCAAAGTAATAATCAACTCGGTGTTGCTCAAGGTAATACCAGCATCGGAGGCTATTATATGCGAAACGGCCTTTCGGATTCCGCCTATCCCTTTTTCTCAGAAGCACTCAGAATATACCAGGATCTGGACGACCAAGAACGAATTTCAATGATGATGATTCGTGTGGGAAGGGTTTATATGACGCGAGGCAGCCTGGATACCGCCCGTCTCTACTTCAGCGAATCGCTGTCGAGAGCAAAAGAACTCGGGGCACATCACGCGATGGGACGCTGTTATCACAATCTTGGTAAGATAGAAATGCACGAAAATAATTTTCCAGGAGCCATTGTCTATCTTGATAGCGCTATTGGTGCACTGAACCAAGTCGAAGATCTAATCGTACTCAGCCAGGCATATCAGGTGAAATCGCGCGCATTGGAAGAGATCGACCAACTCGATTCGGCGTTGCAATATTTTAAACGCTATAACAAATTACACGATTCACTCGATGTAATCCGAGCTCAGGAAGAAGTGCAGGCGATGGAACTGAAACACATTCTCGCGTCACGTGACAACGACATACTATTCCTCAACGAACGAAATGAAATTGTCCGGGACAAACAGCGGGCCGAAGCAATGGCTCGCGTCTGGTTATTTGTTGCATTATTCGTTGTGCTTGGCATTGCCCTGTTATTGTTCCGTATGTTCCGTCAGCGATCGAAGATGCTCACGCAGGAAAAATCACTAAGAGAATTGGATAAGACAAACTCTGAACAACAGTTGACCTTCGAACGCGAAATGACACAAGTGCAAAAGGAAAAACTCGATCTTGAACTCGACCTCAAAAACAAGGAGCTTACAACGCTTACGATGCAAATGCTCAATAAATCCGAGGGAATCTCAAACATTCAGTCTCAAATCGGGGAGTTGGAAGCTGGTCTGGCAAAAAAGGGAACAGCGGATCTGCAGACCCTGAAATCACTTCGTCAACTCGCCAAAGGAAATATCAGTGGTCCCGGCAGCGACGAGGAATGGACGCAGTTTAAACTCTATTTTGAAAAAGTGCACCAGAGTTTTTTCGAGCGGTTAAAATTAACCCATCCTGTCCTGACGGCCTATGACCTCAAACTTTGCGCCTACTTTCATATGAATCTTGCAAACAAGCAGGTCGCGAATATGATGAACATCTCGCCCGACGCCGTTAAAAAACAAAGAACGCGTATGAGAAAGAAAATGGGATTGGATGACCAGACCGATTTGCTCGATCATATTGCTCGAGTAACAGCAAAAAAAATCCGTCCTGACAGCATCGTCAGGACGGATTTAAGCTTCAAAATTTAGCTGTGTTATTTCAGAATGGTCACGTGACCGCGGTGTTTGTGTTTTTTGTCGGACATTGTTTCGCCGAACTCAAGTGACCATACGTACACATCCTCTTGTACAAGTCCACGGTCGCCATAGGTTCCATCCCATCCGCCGGCCGGGTTGAACGATTCAAAGATGATTTCGCCCCAGCGGTTAAAAATCGCAAAGTGGAAATCGTAGATGTCAACACCTGCTGTAATGACTGGCTGGAACAAATCATTGTAGCCGTTGCCGTCTGGTGTAAAGGTGTTCGGAATCCAGAAAATGATGATGTTGTCGATATGGATCAATGCTGTCGTCACATCCGGACATCCGGCTGCGCTTTGAGCAGTGAGGGTCACCGTGTAATCCTTGTCACCTTCTTCAGGATAATTGTGTGTCGGATCCGTGGCAGATGTATTCGCGGAACCATCACCAAAATCCCACAAGTATCCGTCGGCATCGGTTGAGTGGTTGGTAAACTCGACCATCGTATTGTCGATGGTGATCATACCGTTTGGTGAATAACTAAACACCGCTTCCGGACGTTTGCGAACATCGATCAGATCCGCAACCGTCAGTGTGCTTGTACATCCGTACATCGACGTTACCGTCAAGGTGATGTCGTAGAGACCGGCACTTTCAAATACGGTCGACACGATGCCACATCCCATTGCGGTGGTTCCGTTGCCAAAATCCCAAACCCCGTTGTCGCAGTGTGTCGAGGTGTTGGTAAAGGTCACCTGCAGTGGCTCACAACCAATCAGTGTATCGGGGAAGAAACTCACCGCCGGAAGTGGGTGAACCGTTACATCAAAGGTTACCGGTACACCGACGCAACCCGCTGGGGATGTCGGTACCACCTGGATCGTTACGATCACGTCCGATGAACTGCCCGCTCCGGTGAAAGCTCCGATGATGCCGGCTCCGGCAAGACCAAAGCCTACGTCGGTGCCCGTTGTGTTGTTCCAGTTGAAGACCGTTCCTGCCACATCGCTCGTAAATACAGGAATCACGTGGTTGTCCGCATCGCATAGCTGATGGTCGATGACCGGTGTAACGGTTGGTACCTGATCTACAGTCACCGTAAAGTTCGACACATCGTTTGGACAAGGTGCAACGCCCGTTACGGTGTAAGTAAAGCTGTATACACCTCCGGACAGACCTGCTGTGTTGAGGGTTCCGGTTGCTGGAGTGAAAGATCCAGATGCACTGGTCTCTGCAAAAGCTCCGCCGGCATCGGCTCCTGACAACAAGGTGTTCAGGTTTACTACCGAGCCCGGATAGTTACATTGTTGGGTCGCACCGTCAAGACCAGCAAATACTTCCTGCTGAACCGTTACGTTGAAGTTCGATACATCGTTTGGACAAGGTGCAACGCCTGTTACCGTGTAGGTAAAGCTGTATACGCCCGCGCCAAGGCCTGCTGTGGCCAAAACGCCCGTAGCTGGTGTGAAGGATGCCGAGGCACTGGTCTCTGCAAAAACACCACCTGCGTCCGCTCCCGAAAGAAGCGTGTTGAGGTTCACCGTCGAGCCCACTGTGTTACAGATCTGCGTCACGTTGTCGGTTCCGGCAAATACTTCTTGTTCTACCGTTACCGTAAAGTTCGCAACATCTCCTGGACATACTCCAACTGGTGGAACCGTGTAGGTGAAGGTATAAGCACCGGCTCCAAGGCCCGCTGTATTGAGTATTCCAGTGGCTGGTGTGAAGGCGCCCGAACCAGAGGTCTCTGCCCAGGTTCCGCCTGCGTCTGCTCCTGACAACAACGTGTTCAGGTTGACCGTTGAGCCCGTCAGGTTACAGATCTGCGTGTTGTTGTCCAAACCTGCAGTCGGTAAATCGAAGACTGTAACGGTGAAGTTCGCAACATCGTTCGGACAAGGCGCTACTCCAAATACCGTGTAGGTGAAGCTGTAAACCCCTGCTGCCAAGCCGCCTGTAGTCAATACTCCTGTAGCCGCATTGAAGGCACCAGATGCCGTGGTCTCCGCCCAGGTTCCTGCCGCTGCACCAACCAATAACGTATTGAGGTTAACCGTTGAGCCAGCCGAATTACAAGACTGAGCAGAGTTATCTGCACCCGCGATCGCTTCCTGTTGAACCGTTACGGTAAAGTTCGCCACGTCATTCGGACAAGGAGCGATTCCTGTAACGGTATAGGTAAATGTATACGCACCTGCGGTAAGTCCCGCAGTGTTCAACACACCCGTTGCAGGCGTGAATGCACCTGAAGCAGAGGTTTCAACCCAGGTTCCGCCAGCATCTGCGCCAGACAATAAGGTGTTCAGGTTAACTGAAGAACCAGCTGTGTTACAAATCTGCGTGTTGTTGTCAAGACCAGCGTTTACTTCGTCCTGAACAGTGACTGTAAAGTTCGCTACGTCATTTGGACAAGGGGCTACACCGAATACAGTGTAGGTGAACGAATACACTCCCGCAGCGAGTCCTGCAGTGTTCAGAACACCAGTACCAGGTGTAAAGGATCCCGAAGAAGTAGTCTCAGCCCAGGTTCCGCCTGGATCTGCTCCTGCTAAAAGGAGATCAAGATCTGTAGAAGATCCGGCTGTATTACATATCTGTGTCGCGCCGTTTGCACCAGCGAATACTTCTTGTTGTACAGTAACCGTGAAATTCGCAACATCGTTTGGACAAGGCGCGACACCGAACACGGTATAGGTAAAGTTGTA
>Ga0247727_10004116_pt1 | contig 31219 bp, 21 predicted proteins | sample WisWelCaveWW1625_FD_202498 | JGI IMG/M metagenome (GOLD analysis project Ga0247727, IMG submission 202498) | Biofilm microbial communities from Wishing Well Cave, Virginia, United States - WW16-25 | ecosystem: Environmental > Aquatic > Deep subsurface > Groundwater > Cave microbial mat | place... | reverse complement strand
CCAGGCTGTGTCACGGTACACCTGCCTGAAAGGCAATGAGAGTTCTGCCGGGAAAACGACAAAGCTAAAGTTATATTTTCGGCGAAGTTCTTGAATTTTCGTCGGACTCAGTGCGCGGTAGTACGCTTCGCGTGTATGGTCGTTCAGCCCTCCTATCTCCTGCAAGCGTGAGTACCATTCCCCGGCAAAACTGGGCTTGAAAAACAACTGAGTGCCGTCTTTCCATTCGACGACCGCGGTTCGTTCCGAAAATACCCGAAAACCGCTTAATTGCGGCGGCGTCAGAAAGATGGCATTCTCCGGAGTATTTGTGTTTGCCCATAACTGGAGTTGCACCCATTCGTTTTCTTTCAAGTCTATTTTGGAGAGGTCATAGTAGCGCGGCAAAACGTACAAAACCGTGATGAAGAGCGCAAATCCGTAACCTGCCCGGCGCAGCCATACGAAAGCGCTTTTCCGGCAAAAGCACCAGACCAACAAAGAGATCAGGAGCGCAGGCGCAAGAGCATTCGAAAACGATGAATGCCGGCGTTCGAGAATCAGTTGCATACCTGCGATTGGAAAATGCGTATAAAAATCGGCAAGCACGCGAAGCAGGACTGCTGCAGCGGCAGGGAGTTTTGCCCAGACCGGAATGTTCTTGAATTCCAGTGCGAGATAAAGGCAGGCAAGCAACGGAAGGAAAGCAAACAATGGTTCACAGGAAAAAACCAGAAACGTAAGAATTGCCAGGGATTTGTGGGCCGGGCCCTTCTGAAATAGATAGTGGACTGCGAAAGCGGCGTAAAGCACGACAAAGATTGTTAAGAATTTAGTGCTCCGGAAAAACTGGGCGCGTAAAACAAATTCAACGGGTATCCATTCGGTGAAGATCGTGCCGATTGCACAAAGGCAGGCGATGACAATACTGAACCATCCAATCAGCTTATGGATGCTTTTTCGGTCCGGATTCTGACACGCCAGAGACCACATTACCAAACCCTGTGCCAAAAACAGCGCGTAAGTTACATATGCGTATTTGTCCCATGTGAATGGAAAACTGTGATGGCTGGAACGAACCCGCAGAATCGAAAGCCATTCGAGGTCCATGGGGCCCTCACTTACGGCTGCGACCCACGCGATAGAGGGTGAAGCGCACAGGAAGAAAATACCGATATCCATCAGGATTCTCCGCAGATACGGGGACCTGTCTGTATTTCCGCGAATGCTTATTAAGGAAGCTGCGGCAAACATGGGGAAGACAAAAACCGCAGCCTGAAGATGAATGCAGGAAGCCAATCCAAGTAGTGCGTAGGCAAGGCGGGTACGGTCGCTTAAAAAGCAGGAAAATGCGTACAACAGGACGGGTAACACGGCAAAGGTATGAGTGTGGTAACTCCAATGAATGGAATCACCGCCCAGAGTCATTTCGCCTTCAAACAGTAAGAGCAACACGATTCGCGCTACGTTCCGGTTGTTAAAAATGGAAAGACAAAAATGATAAGACGAATGGAAGAACAGAGTCTTGGCAAGCACATGGGCTATGAAAAATATCAGCGTAAGTTGACCAACTCCATAGTCTATTGCTGCAAGAAATGCGTAATAAAACGACACATAGGAATTTCGAGTCGCTACTACGATATCCTCCGGGTAGAGGTTCGGATGAAAGTAACTTTTGAGCAGGGGGATCTGTGATGTGTGGTTTCCGTATCCAAAGGTGTAACCCTCCCACAACAGGTGGGCAGTCCCCATCAAGAAACACAACAACAAGACTGACGAATTGTTCTTCAAGTAATTCTGCAACGCAAAGGTCCTCTTTTCCGGAATGCTTTCGTAATCATAATCCACGGCATCTTATGTTATTCTAACTTCCTTTCGTTTAAGCTCTCAGAACAGGTGGACGAATTGCGCGATACTTATGCTTCGCTGAGCCTTTCTCTTGTTTACGGTCTTTCTGCAGGATTCCTGGATATACTCCTGAGCGCCGTTTCGAGAACTACACCGGGCCGTTTTGCCTCCTTTTCCGTTATGCTGGCGTCACTCTCAGCAAGTATTCTTCTCGCTTTTTTCTTCTGGACGGCGCTGACGCTTCTCCTGAAACGTCACCTGACTGAAAGGCGTTCACTTCAATTGTTTGTATTCCTGCTTACGCTTCCGGCGCTTCTCGCTGCAGTGGGCTTTCCCAGGTACCCATTGTTTCCAAACGGTTTTCTTCTGGCGTCTCTCTGTTTGTTGATTGCTTTGTCTTCCGCTGCCGGAGTCGTTTTGTTCATGGATAGCAGATCAAGAATCGCAAAAACATTCCACGTCTCCCTTCCCTTTATTCTCGGCGAAACTGTTTTGCTGGTTTGGACAGAACTTTATCACGGCGGCTTTCCAGCGCTAAGGTTTGGATACTGTCTGGCGGCCCTTTCCACTTTATATATTGTGTCGCGTGCATCGGACAAGCTCCGGTTTCTTGCGCTTTGCTCAATGATGATCAGTATTGTTGCGGGAACTTTTGCGTTGCCTGTTGTGATGCACTCAAAGAGAAATCAAGCATACGGGCCGAATTCCAAACAGCGCCCGCTCAAACACGTGATTCTGATTACCGTGGACACTCTCCGGGCGGATGCTTTGTCCTGTTACGGAGCAAAAGGGGATCCGACTCGTAATATCGATCAACTTGCGGGCGACGGTATTTTGTTTTCACACGCTTTTGCTCCCGCTTCCTGGACGTGGACGGCGGTCGTTTCAATCATGACGGGATACTCCCCGATCGTCCATCAGTGCTTTGGACCGGAAACGAAAATTCCCGGCGCGCTGAGCACACTTGCTGAACGAATGAGCAAAGCCGGCTACTTCACTGCCGCTTTTGGCCAGAGCGGACTGCTTATACGGCCGGATATTTCTCGGGGCTTTTTTGAATATCACTTCTACCCCCAGGCGCCGCCGGATCGCTCCATCGGCACTAAAATACTGGACAAACTTTTTCCCGATTACTATCGCCGGGACACCTCAGCCGAACATCTTACAGAGCTCTCTACAGATTGGATTGCGTCAAATACGAACAGGGATTTCTTTCTCTGGATTCACTATTTCGATCCTCATACACCTTACGATCCTCCGGAATCTTACAGGAATCACTTATCCGATGAATTAGCCGCTAAGGCCGGAGATCCCGATCTTAGCACTGCAGTAAGAAACGGGTTTAAGGTATTTAACGCCGAAGAGCGCAAGGCGTTACCTCTCCTGTATCGTGGTGAAGTTTTGCACCTGGATGATCACATCGGTAAGCTGATGAAGTCATTGAAGGAACTTGGCATTTACGAGGAATCATTGATCATTTTTGCGAGCGATCACGGGGAAGAGTTTTGGGAACATGGGGGTTTTGAGCACGGTCACTCTCTCTATAATGAAATTCTCAGAGTGCCGTTGATTTTGAAGTTGCCCGGAAAGAAAGAAGGAAAGCACATCGATGAAATGGTTTCCCTTGAGAGCATCGCGCCTACCGTGCTTGAGCTATCCGGCGTTGAACTTCGCAATGAACAGCTTCAATCCGGAACGCTTGTGCCCCTGTTGAAAAAACTTAAGTGGAACAACAAATCACTGGTTGCCGTCAGCACCAGGTTTTACGATCCTTTGATTGGCCTCCTGTTCGATCAATACAAATATGTTCAGTCTCCGGCAACGGGCAAGGAAAAACTTTACGACCTTGATAAGGATCCCGGTGAAACAGAATCAATCGTGGCTTCGATTCCCGATAAAGCCGCTGAAGCTGCAAAAATGCTTTCGGATTTCAGGAAGGAAGCCGAGGAGCTACGCAAGAAGATGGGCGTTCAAAATGAATCAGCGGGTTTCAATGAGGAGACGGAAGAATTACTTCGTTCCCTTGGTTACATTCAATAATTGATTGAATTCATCTGTGAGATATGCCCTCAACCAGGAATACAGTGAACGGTCCGGGCTCCAGTATTTTTCCTGCGGGGTACCGCTCCTTTAGAAGTTCCAACAGAGAGTTATCCGTTTGAGGCGCGGAGCCGTCCAGGGGATAGGTCGTACCAGCGAGGACTCTAATTTCATCCACGCGAAGATTGCGCTCTTTCGTCCACCAGTGAAAATAATTCTTTCCATCATCATCCCGGAGCCACCACAAATCCCGATCTCTGGTCACCAGCAAAACTACGGCAACGCCATCCTTGTTGAATGCTGTTTGCGGTGTAAACAATTCTTGTTTTGAATCGGGGTAGGTCAGGAATTCAACGCTCGCGTGAAAAAACAACTGAGGTGAGAGATAGATCCGGCAACGGTTCCCGAGTTGATTCACCAGTTTCGCCGCATCCGTTTCTACTCTGCTCATTCCGGAAGAAAAACGGTATGGAGTGTCGAGAAGATACGAATAGCGGAAAAGCGCATCGTTGATTCCTGTAAAAGAGACGCCCATCAGGACTACTATCGCAAGAAGTTTTGCGGCCCGCACAGAGCCGGCTGCGATTACGCGATATGCGGAAATCATTCCCATGGCAGATAGAATCAGGGCGGGCAGCAGTGTCCCCAGACTTCTCGGGAAATGCGGTGTGTCTATGGAAAGGATTCCTGGAAGTAAAGCAATGAGAAGATAGCTGATGAGAAATAGAGCGTAATTTCGTTTCAGGTTTCGCGCTGCGAGCAGGCATCCGAGAATAAAGAAAGCAGTCGTAAACGGAGACAAAGCCGGCTCCCTGTTCACATCATGGCGCTGACGCGGATCACCCTGATATGTAAACATGGCAACGGACCGGACTGCGCTTTTCGCTGTTTGAAGGACTGCGGACTCATCACCCTGAGACCAGACGGCAACCTGATTCATGCGATAGGTAAAGCTTCCGGGGTTCTGCGCAAAAAACAGAACCAGCGGTGCGATGATGAGCGCGCAAAAACCAACCCCGGCAACAAGCGGCTTCCAGTTTTTCTTTACTTTGCCCTTGACTCCGGGATCCATCAAAAACAGCAAAATTACGACAGGGAAAATTCTGTAGGCAATGTAAGTGTAAAACCCTGTTCCCAGCAAAATACCTGCAAAAATGAAATACAACCATTTTCGCCTGTTCGATTGAAATGCTTTTGCGAGTAAAAAAAGAGCCGCAGATTGAAAGAGAAGAATCAAATTGACCCGGAATCCGAAGCGGCTGAAGATCAAATGGTACTTGGAGAAAACCAGTAGAAATAGCGAGAGTAACGCAACGTGTCTGTGAAATATCGTACGAACGAACAAATAAAAGAAAAGAAGTGTCAGAGAGCCCGCAAATGCCTCGACTGCCCGGATCGAGAAAATTGTGTATCCGGCAAAATGACTGAAGGCTGCGATCAAATACGCGACAAGCGGTTCGCGAGGGACATTCCAGTTAAGGAAGATGGGTGTTTCTCCTTTTTCGCGAATCAGGATTGCGTCCAGTCCTTTATAGGCTTCATCGAACCAGAGTCCGTCGTAAAGTGAATCGAGCCTCCAGAATCGAAGAGAGATGCCGGCCAGCAAGAGTCCGGCAACGATCAGGATTTCTGCTTTCGATGCGTTTGTCGCCTCAAATGAATCCTGTTCATGAACTTTGAGGTGTTGCAGAAGCCAAATTGATGCAAGTAACAGAATGATCAGGCTTGAAGAAAAAAGAATCGCCGTCACTGAAGGCTCAAAAAAGTCCTTGATGTAACTTTTCAAAAGAGCATCACTGACGACGAGTGCCGCCAGGGCAAAGAGCGTGAAAGTTTTGCTCATTCTCCGGACTCAGTCCTTTTTCATTTTGATCAACAAACCGGGAAATTCGGACCGCAAATAACGCAACAAAGAATGAATCAGCAGGACAATAGCCGACATTTCCAGTGTTTCCTCCAGCAGGACACACAGGATAAATGCCGGTGAATCTTCCGCCTTTAACTGGCTCAGCCATTCGCCGAGCGCTTCCAGCCCGATCGCGCCGAGAATGTACAGAGCTCCTGCCAGGATGAATTGACTCCGTTGTTCAGAAGGCAATGAACGAAGGAATCTCAGATACAGCAAACCAAACACGATTACGAAGATTCCGTAAGGAACGATCCATACGGAATACAGCAATCCGTTTGTCTCAACTACCTGCTTCAACAAAAAAGTGATTCGTTCATGAATTTCGGAAAATTCATCCAGAGTGAGAAACAGGAAAACAACGGAAAGAATGTTCCATTCGATTACGAACGGCTTGCCTGTTTGCTTTGTGAGATGGGCGATGAAGGCGAAGAGAATGGCAGAAAAAAACAGGAGCATCGACGAAAAGAAAGATGGGACAGTCGCTTCACCATCCAGATCAAGGATCGGAAAGCCATGGCCCAGAAACGGGATTGCCAGTTTGTTGAAAAGATGCGCGGCAACCAGCAGTGCCACGGCGCCGAAAAGAAAATTTCGTGTTCGTGCCGGATCTACATGGATCTCCATAGTCAATGTGGGGTTCAGTATAACCCGGAGCAGTAACTTCTTGTAGAATGATCATCGGATGAATAAAAATGGTTCGAAGGGAACGGCCAATTATCTATTGACTGTTGCTGTTCTTCTCATGATTGTTGCATCGATACATCGTTTTTCCAACGAATTCGAACGACTGCTTTTTGATCAGAGTTTTAACGGAGCGACTGATTTGAAGTTCCGTCATCGGGATGTCCAAAACTGGTTTGCAGGCGTTCCTGTTTATTCGGACAAAGATGCAATTTATCCGCCCGCAAGTTTCGTCTTACTCTGGCCTTTTGTCGGTTGGCTTTCCGTTTCTTCAGCCAGAATACTGTGGGCCATCACATCCGTTCCGGCTCTGGGATGGCTGATCGTTTTGTTATTGAAGCAAAGCCAGGGGATGCACATTCTAGAAAAAATGTTTGTCGTGCTGCTTGCGCCCGCGATGTACGCCACAGGAGCAACCATTGGAAACGGACAGCTCATTCTGCATTTGCTCCCGGTGCTTCTTGCGAGCCTGTTGCTGGTGGAAAAGCGCGGGCCGTGCTGGAAACGTGATCTTGCTTCCGCCAGTCTATTTTTGTTTGCCCTTGTAAAGCCGGCTATTACGATTCCCTTTGTCTGGTTGTATCTGTTTCGCTCTGAACGCTGGAGACCTGTTCTGTTGACAGTGTTGGGATACGCCGCGATCACCTGGTTTGCCGTTAGCTTTCAGAGCGCGCCATTAACGGGATTACTGGGAGAATGGCTGAATCGCGGCTCTGCAGCCGCGCTGAGAGGCGGATATGCAAATGTGCATAGCTGGCTGAGCACTCTCGGACTTTCGCAGATCATTCTTCCTGTAACCGGCGTCATCTGGATATCGCTCGGTATCTGGATCAGAGCTAACCGCCGTGCCGATTTCTGGTTGCTGCTTGGTGTTACGGGACTTGTTGCGCGCCTGTCGATTTACCATCGTTTGTACGACGACCTGCTGGTGATCTTTGCGATCATTGCGCTTTTTCGTCTTTACAGGGAACAGGCGCGCTCTCAAACTGCTTTAGTTCTTGCAGTTCTGTGGGCATCTGCGCTCGCCCCCGCGAGATTACTGACTTTTCCCGCTCCCTGGAATCTGCTTTTCGAAGCAGGCCAGGCGACCACATGGCTGATCACGCTCGTCTATCTTATTCTCGAATGCCGAAAAGCCAATCGAGCATACTCGAACTCTGTGCAGTCTCCCGCGGGGACTAATCCGTCTCCCTGACAAACGAGAGTTTTACGAACGGAATACCCAGCTCGCGAGTGTCCGGGTTGCGTGGACCTTTCCGGGGAACAAACGTTCTCGACTTGATTACAACTCGAGTCACGGTAGATACCATTGTCCCGTCTATCGAAAAGTGAAACTCGCCATTTTCGTTGCCGATGAACTTCGCTGGAGTCCCTTCATTAATTTGAACGTTGAGATTCAATGTGTCCGTATCGTAACGGATATATTTTTCCACCGTTTCGAGTTTCAACTGTATTTTGGATTTTGCCGTGTCAAATTCAAAACCAGAAAGCTCGCTTTCGCTGCTCGTCCAGCGATACCTGCCTTCCGGTTCATGAAACCCGGCAAATAGAACATCCGGATCATTGAATGCGATTTCGGAGCGTATTGCAGGGTTCCGTTTTCCGCCCAGACGAAAAACAGCGCAGTTCAACGTAACGTCCTCAATTTTTCCGGGAAACTGATTTACCGGCACCCATTCAATCCTTTGCATTCTTAAAGTCTGTTTAAACACCGGCTGCAGTTTGAAATTATTTGCGATCGCGTAGGCGTGATCCGCAATGTTCGGCGAGTTAATCAGAAGCATATATACGGGTCTCTGTTCGACCTGACGCCTGAGATACTGAAGGATCGGTGCGCCCTGGATGGATTCGGCCCGCTTCCTCACACCCAGTACCAGCGTATCCCGATCATGCAGGTACTGCATGGGAAGCTGCAAATGAAACCAGGACATCTGGTGTGGGAGCAGAAGCAACGCATTGTGTGGTATCTTCTCCGAAAGCTTCTTGATCTGTTGCGCTGTTCCCTTCGTGAATTCATCCAGGAAAAGAATCCGTGACGAATAAAACAGCGCAGAGCCGGCAGCAATACATGCAGCCGTATGAAGCAACCAGACTGCTTTTTGCTTATTGTTTTGGACTTTCTCTGTCTTTCCCTGGGCCCTCATGTCATCGCCGCTAATCTTCAAAACGTATCGCAGCAGCAAATGCAATCCGGAAACCGCCAGAAGAAACAAAAGGGGAAAGAATAGGGGAACGAACCGGCGCATGGCCCATGGCTGGTACTGGCTTACCAGCGGACTCAGCAAATAGAATACGGAAGATGTAACAAAAAGAGAAACAAGGATCAGATCTTCGGAGTGATTCGCGTCCTTAACCCTGGCCGAAAGGGAGATCGCTCCGCACGCAATCAATCCGGCCGCTACCGGTATCGGCAGATAAAGATTTAGCCACTGCGCTGTGTTCAAAACGCCGTGCGAAATAATTCCGTAGACAATGATTGCAAGAAGAGAAAGATTCAGGAAACCTCCAGCGACAATCCAGCGACGGCCCTGAGACCTCTCCGGGTCCATCCATTTTTTCAGAATCATAAGCCACAGCAACAACACAGGAATGAAGACCGCAAAAGTTATAACAGGATGACGGTTGATCATCAGGCTCAAATTCGATAAGTGTTTATACGCTTTGTATAGAAACGGAATTTGTCCGAACATGTAATTAACGTACAAATACTCGCGATGATAAATCTGGTACATGAATGCCACGATGATGAACGATGTAAGACAACCCCAGAGAAGATAGAGTTCAGGTATCAAACTCCGTAGACGTCTGGAAAATACAAAAGCGGAAAACGCTGATATGGATACAACAACCATCAAATCTATACGTGTCAGAAACATACAGCCCCAGAGTAATCCTGCCTGAAGTTGACGCGCGCGAGGAACCTGTTTTCCGAACGAATCCAGCACCACCCACAGGCCTGACAGGAACAATGCCTGACCCAGCAATTCCGAAGATGGAGTTCGCGCAAAGTAAATCTGGGGATAGAAAACAAACAGGAGGATGGGAACAAACAAGGCCGAGACCCTGTTTGAATAGCGTACTGCAAGGCAATACAGAGAAACCAGCGACAACGCGCTGAACAAACTTAGAATTGAGAGGAAATGTTCTTCCCCTGTCATTTGAAACGAAAACGCAATCCAGACCGGCAGGAGATGATAGAAGCCGAAGCCGACTTTGCCCTCCTCAAAATCGACAAAGCGAACACCTCCAGGGAAACGCGTAAGATAGCCGGATGTATCCCAGGCAGCTCTGTTGATAAATATGATTTCCTGTTCGGCAGGAGTCATTGCTTGAAACACGGGGTCCACATAAGTTGTGCTTCCTGTACGAGCCAGATGAATTCCCGTTGCAACATAGACGGAGGCGTCGTCTCCCATGATGAGTGTTTCGAAAGCAGGCTGGATTCGATTGATCCCAAGGGCGAACAAACCGATCAACGAGCAAAAAACCAGGTAAACCATCAATGCGCGATGATTGCGAATCCAAATCCTCAGATAGATCGTTGCAATCGCTGCCGCGATTTGAAGGAGCCAAAACCACTTGATGGAAAAGATTCCGAGAAGATTCAACAGAAAAAGCAGTAGCGAAGATACTGCAAACCCGGCCAGGTATACGCGAAAAATGTTTTCGAATGTGATGGAGAAAGGCTCTTTTTGCCTGAATAAAAGCGGAAACCAGATCCAGCCGATGACACCGACCAGAAAGACGAGCAAGAACAGATGCATTGATCTTGTTGATTATACCTCACACGTCGAACACGATCCGGGAAAAGATCCTCCGCTTTATGCGCGAGCCTCCTTCGCTACACGTTGTCGAATCAAGAGGAAACCGAGGTATAGAATTAGCCCTCCCAGAAAATAGTGAGATACGAGGATTCGTGAAGAAAGAGCGGCCAGGACCGGATGGGTGGGCTGCAGCAGAGCCAGACGGATCATGACGGGAGGGCCGATCAACAAGACTCCGGCAACAATTAAGGCGAAGATCTGACCTGGAAGGAGGGTGAACCTGCCGGCCACAGCGACATCTCTCGAGAGAGTGCGCGAAGTCGTGTTGTGAAAACGTAAAAGCAACGTCAGGGGCAGCAGCAGAAGAAGATAATAGTGTGTCCACGAAATTGGACTGATCAGGATCGACAGACAGAGAGCAATCGACAGTTCCAGCATCAGCAACCCGGGTTCGACCCGCTCACCACGCGGCCACAGAATAATCACAGCAGTCATCAACAGGAATATTGCAGATACCTGTCTCCAGAAAACAAAATTCGGCCCAAGCGATGCCGGATGCCAGTGAGTGGCATCAGCGCCCGTCATCAAGCGCGCAATAAAACCGTCTATGGACTGTGCATTGAATGCGGTATGCGGACGATCGGCCAGAGGTAAAATGCATTCATTGCAATACTCAATGTGCAAATCAACGCCGAAAACCATCACGGATACAGCGGTTACCGCTGCAACCAGAATGGCCGCTCCGGCCAAAATTCGCCATTTTTTTCGCAGTAAAAGCGGAAGGCCCAGCAGAAATAACGGCGGTTTGAGCAATCCGATATAGCCCCATGCGAACCCGGCCGAAAGGTGTTTGCCGGATTTGATTGCCAGGAACATGAGCGCAAGCAAAAGGAGCACAAAGTGAGTGCTGTTCCCCATTCGAATACTGTAGAAGAGAGGACCGTTGACGGCAATCAAACCCACAAGGACCGCTTTGCCCGCCGGCGTAGCTTCGCTCAACCGGAAGAGCAAAAAGACGGTTACGGGTAGCGAAAGTAAGCCCAGAAAGAGAAACGAATACCGGGCCTGATCGACGCTCATGTACGCAAGCGGAGTAAACACGTAGGCCAGCAACGGTAGATTTCCGAAGTAAAAACAACGCGTATCGTCCTGAGATGTATACAAACCGGCAGGGTTCTCCACTACCAGGCGGCCCGAAGGGTAATACGATTTGATGAAATCAGCCTGCAAATACTCGGGATCGGTCACGTTCCAGAGCAATACTGCGCACAGGAACGCAGGCACTCCTGCGCCGATTCGGAAATTCCACTTGTCGCGAGATCGCTTCCAGCCGAAATAGTTGACAAGAATCCCAACAAAAACAATCAACAGGTAACCGGAATAAATAATCACCGGGAGTCATTATATTCTGTGTTCCTCCCCGATGCATGGGATCAGGTCAGGACATGCTTGGGATCTGACTCGATACAAAATTGTCAGAACCAGCAATCCGGAAACGAGCAAGTACGACTGTATTAGATTTGCTCCTGCCGTATAAGAAAAGTGTTTGGTGAAAGCAAAATAGTTGGATGCAAAAACATAAGCGCCCAAGAGCAGGAGCTTCTGAGGTCGCTGCAACGGGAATGCGATGAGCATGGCGAAAATGGGAAGAAGGGCAGCGTAGTGGTGTTCCCACGCAATTGGCGATGCGATTGTAATGGTCAATACAATAATGGCGAGATCAGGCAAGTTGCCGGACGCTGTTCCAGCATGTTGTGGCCGTCGTATCGCGAGAAGGACCAAAACAATTGAGCTGAGAAGCGTACCCTGGTAAACAGCCTGATGAAAGGGTGGGAATGAGAACTTTTCAAAGGTTAGAATTTCTCCGTTCAGGAAAAGACGATGCAACAGGCCGTTTACAGACTGATTGGCCCGATACGCTTCACCGTGTTCGGATAAAAACTGCAACACGCCGAAATAATTCCAGAGCGGTTCGAATCCAAAAAGGACCAGAGAGAGGCAGAGTCCGACACCGGCTGTAATCGCAAAAGTCAAAACAAACGAGGTTTTTCGTCGAAGTAGTCCCCAGAAAAGAAGCAGCAAATACTGCGGCTTAATCAGCGCGATCAAAGCTCCGCAAATGCCTGCAGGAATCTCTTTATTCTTCCACCATGCAAAAACCAGCAGCGTGATCAGAAGGCTGATCCACGTTTGGATCTGGCCAAGGCTCAGTCCTTTCATGAGCGGATAAAACGTGAGGGAGTAGAGCATCAATATCAGAAAGCGAATCACACGATCGTGTTTTCCTGCAGCGGTATTCTCCGGTTGTTTGTCAATCCATTGAAGACCGAGATGCGCGATCAATACAGAAATCGCAAGTACGAAGATCCACGAAATCCAATCGAGAACAGCGGTGGCGTCGCGGGTAAGAAGCCGGACCGGGTAAATAAAAAGCAGGGAAGTCGGCGGATACTGAAACTTGATCCTCTCCTGAAAAAATATTTGAGTGTACAGAGGCGATTCATGCGGCGTAAGTTGATAATCCAATCCGCGGAGCATCGGATCCCAGGAATCGGCGGCCTGCTGAACAGGTCGCTCAAGATAAATGTTCGCCGCTCGATGAACAAAGATGAATGTTTCAAAGAAAACTGTTTCGTGCCACGAGGTCCCGGCAAAAATCAGTATAAGATTCAGAACCAGGAAATTGAACGCAAAGAAAAGTGAAAGGCGTTTTGTACAACTGCTCACTTTCATCGGACCTGAATCCTTTCCCGGTGAGCGAGTCGAATAAAAAATGCAAGCATCACGATCCAGCAACCCTGGTGCGCAGCAGTCAACAGCAGGTACCTCAGCTCTGAGATATTACTCAAGCGGGCCAGATTCAAAAATACGCTGAAGACGAGCAGCACAAACGCCACACGGGAGTTCGGTAAATCGAATTGTAGTGCCGCACGCAACAACGCAATCATCGGAAAAAGGATAAGCACATCATCGTACATTCTGTGATAGGTCCATATTCTGGCAATCAAGGCACAAACGGCGAGAAGTATCCATAGATTGTTTTTGCGATTGTAGAAAAGCCACAGGGCCAGACCGGCCAGGAAAACGAAGGAAAGAGGCATGGCAAGCTGCGAAAGATTCAAGGCTCCCAACCACGAATGTAGATTGCCGTAACCGCCGGCTGCAGCTACTTCGGCGTTCCGTTCAATCATTTTTTGCAGCAAGGGGATCAAGTCCAATTGTTGGAAAGTCATGGCAAAAGCAGTCAGCACGGTATAACCTGCGGCGGTTAGCAGAGCCGCTCGCCGGTGCAGAACCGCAAACAAAATGTAAAACGGCAGCGCAACGGTCGGCTTGGTCATGGCTCCCAGCATCAAAAGTGATGAGGTGAGAACAGGTTTCCAACCAGAATCGGATGCCGTCAGAAACGCTGATAGAAGCAAGAGGACCAGATGAATCGAAAGCTGGCCGTTCCCGATATTTACGCCGGTTGCATTCATGGATGCAAGAAACAAGAGCAACAGTGAACTACAGGATGCAACGGGAAGCGATGACCGCATGTTTGAACAAACACCGCCGGCCTGGCTGAACAACCTGTAGAGGAGCGCAAACGCTGCGACGAATGAGCCGGCCGAGATCCAACGAGCTATGGGAAAAGAACTCCATCCTAAAAGTGTCCATAGTAAGGGATAACTTGCGGGAGGATACGCGGCGCTTTCCGATAAACCTTCTTTCTCCGCATAAACATCCCGGCCGTCAAACCATCCTGCAACGCCATTGTGGAACGTTCTCAGATCATTCGCTCCGCTCCAGCCCGGTTCATAGAGTAAACGCCAGAGTTCGGAAAGCCGGCCGCAACGATCAACAGCGCAATCGCCAGTCGTAGAAGTCTTTTGCCACGGCCGTTTGAGTCACTCATTCTGATCTCTCACAAATCACCCCGGCGTGCAGATCGGGCCTGCAGATGGAGCGCAGGCTTCCAGCCTGCATTATGGGCCGCAGGCATCTTGCCTGCTTCGCGTTAAATGTAGAAACTCCAGCCCCGACCTGCAGGTCGGGCGTCCGAATTCGCGTGCGCACTTGCTCACTGGATCCTCTTCAAAAGAATTAAATAACCTGATTCCGCGTTCGCCTTATCTTCAAGAAAGTGGTATTCAATCTCGTACTCTGCGTGTAGCTTCTTGAAGATCAATTCTCTCTCTTCGGCTGTGTGAAGATTCAGCTTACCCTGATAGATCTTCTCGAATGTTTCGTTTTCACTGCGCTTTCTCAGGTAGCGCGAAGCCAGTATGATGTCCGGCTTTCGTGAAAGCGTGTAAAGGAAGTCCTCCTTTTCATGACCGGCCAGACCTTTGCCCATACCGGCAATCTGTTTATGCGCAATGTTGACGTCGGTCAGGCCGTTGATATCGAGAATCTCCAAATGCATGGCAAAATATCCGATGGCGCCAATGCCCTGACAGGCCAGGGTTGAGCCATGAGCTACATTTTGATTCAGCCAGTGACCGATGGCGCTGAGCCGATTCACCTGTAGCCGCTCGAAGAGCATTCGCGGATAGCTGTCATAGCGAATGTTCCAGTAAATCTGTGGCGCCGGAATGTAGTTCCTTGCTCTTTCCAGAGACACAGACGGCAAAAGATATGCCGCTAAAGCAAGTAAAGTTAACGCGGTCCTCGGGATTCCATCTGCGGGAAATGTTTGCAATACTCTGCGGATTGCCGCGGCGGTCGGAAGCGCGATCCATGGTAGAAGCGGAACAAAGAACCTGAACATCGCCATATAGTCTCCGCCAACCAGAATGGTGTACAGAGTGTATACGCCGATCACCGCAACGACCGTAATTTCAGTGGTCGAAAGACGCCTGTGCATAATCCGGACAAACACCAGAAGAGGTAAAAGTGTCACGCCCCAGAAGCCCAGAGTGTATTTCAGACCGCGCCAGACCTGCCAGATCGTTCCGCCAACTTTTGTGTAGAACGTATTCGGTAGAAGATACCCGAAGTAGTGGTATCTCCATAAAAAATAACCAGAGAACAGCAACACGAATGGAACAGCGAATCGAATCAAGTCTCGAGACTCAACCTGTTTTTGCCGCCGCCGGTGCAACATCTCAAGAAAAAGGATTCCGAAAACAAGAACTCCTTCGGGCCGTGTTAGAGCAGCAAGAAAAAGCAGGATGGACGAAAGTTGTCGGCGATTCTGCAGCCGGGCGTAAAAGGCCGCGAAAATCAGGAATGTGAACAACGACGTTTCCAGTCCGCTGGTGGCCCAGCAGGCAAAGGGTCCCGAAAGCGCCAGAAGCAATGCAGCGAGTAGATTCGATTGCCGGTCCGATTCCTCCTCAGGCCAGGTTTTTGATAGAAGGATAATCGTGCCTGCGCCGGCAAGGATTCCGAGTATCAGGGACATCAATTCAAGATCGAAACCCAGACGATAAAACGCGGCGAGGACCACGACCCACAGAAAGTTGGTGTAGCCTTCGACGGGAGGGTCATTCACGTTCCAGACCAGACCATAGCCTTCTGCGAAATTGCGCGCGTAACGAAACGAAATGTACGCGTCATCCGTCATCATTCGAAGATGCATCGAATGAAGAAAAAATACCAAGAGCAGTAGAATCAACAGAATCCGGTTGCGTGATGAGCTCATCCGCAGATAGTTTACACTGCGACGCCTGCCCTCCAATCAGAAATTGTTCGTGCAGTGTTAATATAGTCGGGATGCAGAAGAGCCCGCTTGTAATACTTTGCATGGATGCCGGTGACCCCTCGTTGATTCATCAATGGAGAAATCAAGGTCACCTGCCTTTCCTGTCCGGACTGACGCAACACGGCTGCTGGGGCACAACATGCGGGCCCGAGTTGATCAGTGAGCACGGGATCTGGGTTTCCTTATTCAGCGGGATACCTCGCAGTAAGCACAACTATTTTGATTTTCGACAGTTAAAGCCCGGCACTTACGATTTGACCGGTTTTTCGGCAAAGGAGGCCGGCACAGTCCCGTTCTGGTCTCATCTTACTGGCGGGAACAAACGATGCGCAATTCTGGACGCTCAGGACATGCTGCCTGTGGAAGGTGTTTCCGGAATTCAACTGTGCAACTGGGCAACTCATGAACCCGTATTTGCAACGGATTCGAATCCACAGGATCTGCTTCAGGAGGTCCGTCACATCTTCGGAAATCAAATGCGCATTGAGGTGAAATGGGAAAGCAACTATGAAATGGACCGTACCATCTACCATCGACTGATGGAACGCGTGCAGAAAAAAGGGCATCTGTGCCGCGAGATGCTGAAGCGAAATGATTTCGATTTGATCATCATCGGGTTTGGCGAATCGCACACCGGCGGACACCAGTTGTGGCGGCACCTTCCCGTTACGGAAGGAGGCCCCAATACCAATCCAAATGAACTTTCGGGTGCAATCCGCGGTTTGTATACGGCCATCGATGGTGAATTCGGAAAAATTATGGAACAGCTCCCTCCCGGCTCAAATATTTTTGTTGTGACTTCTGCAGGAATGGAAAGTCATTTTCCGACATCGGGTTTGCTGGAATCGTTTTGCCGGAAGCTCGGCTATCAGATTTCTCCTCAGGCGGGTTCTGACTCATTCAGCCTTCTCAGTCTTGCCAGAAAACTGTTGCCCGAATCGATACGCGTCGCGATCAGCAGCCGTTTTTCACGTGATACACGTGAACGACTGCTGGCGGATCAATTCCGAAACGGCTCCGACTGGAGCAAGACACGGGCTTTCTCCATTCCAAGCTTTTATGCAGGGCACCTTCGCATCAATTTGAAAGACCGTGAGCCTCAAGGTATTGTCACTGATCTGGAATACGATGGTCTGATTGAAGAGTTACAGCAGGAACTGAATCAGATCACCGATCCGGAAACGGGCGAACCGGCTGTGCGCCGCCTTCCAACCGTGAAAGAACTGTACGGCATGAAATACCACGCAACTCTGCCTGATTTATGGGTGAAATGGAGGCCGCACACCCATTACATGAAGCGCGTGAATCATCCAAAGGCTGAACTCGAGCAAAACTCTGATTTGCTGCGAGACAGCGGTCATTCTGATTACGGATTCATGGCGGCAGCCGGACCCGCAATCAGGGCGCGCGGGTCGCTTGGAAACGTTTCGCTTGTCGATCTGGCTCCAACTTTTATGGCTGTGCTGAATGAACCGCCGGCTCCAGAAATGACCGGACGAATCTTGAATACCCTGTTGCAAGGCTGATGAACGAACCATCGCCGAACAACGAAAACTGGTTTCTCAGAGCTGTCCATTCATTTCGAGAACCAATCTGTGTTTTCTGGCTGGGCGCAGCTTTGCTGTTTTCTACCGTGTTGAGCCTTTATGGAATTTGGATCGCTTTTCAGAATCCATACGTCCTTCAGGATGATGCCAGGCAGTATGCTCCACTGCTGTACAGATACTGGGATTCGGAACTTTTCCGCAGTGATTTGATCCTTCAATATTACGAATCGATTACGCCATCCGGGTACAAAGCGCTTTTCCAATGGACTGCCCTGTTTGGTGTCGATCCGGTTGGAGGAATCAAGGTGTTGCCGCTATTCCTTGGCCTGATTACGACATTCTTTTGCTTTCTGCTGGCATTGCGAATGACGCACACACCGTTTGGAGCATTTGTGGCCGCAACTCTCCTGAATCAGAATCTATGGACCAGAGAAGACATTTCCTCTGCAACACCGCGATCATTTGCGTATCCGCTGTTTACCGCTTTCTGCTACTACTTTTTCAAAAAATCGCGGATTGGCTGCTTCATTTTGCTGGTTTTGCAATGTCTTTTTTTCCCTCCTGTTGCGCTCGTTTCGCTGGCAATGCTCGCGTTCCGTGCCGTGCGTTTGGAACCCGGGATGCGGATCTCCGGTCGCGCTCCTGGATTCTGGATCGTCTGTCTGTCGGTTGCTGTTCTGTTACTGTCGCCTTACTCGATTTCTTCATCAGCTTTCGGTCCCGTGGTCAGCCGGGCTGAAGCAAAAACCATGATCGCTTTTATGAAGGATGGCAGCCAGCCTTTCTTTCTTGATCCGCTACAGTACTGGATTACCGGCCCCCACAGCGGATTCATTCCGTATGACATTCGGCCGCCGTTGATCTGGACCGGATTGTTAATTCTGTTTTTTTTGAAACATAGATATGGGGGGCGGGCGCCCCTGCCCGCCAGATCTGAGACAACCCTTTTTCAAGCCGCAAAATTTCCTGTCAGGATCATCGTTGCTTCCACCTGTGTTTTCTTGCCGGCACACGCATTCCTGTTTCATCTGTACAATCCAGGCCGGTATACCCAGCATACATTTCCTGTGGCGCTGGCTCTTGCATCCGGTGTCGTCGTGGTCGAGATCCTTCGCCGCGTTCACCATGTGAATCGTTTAGCAGGCAAAGTACTTGTTTTCGTCCTGCTGACCATACTGGCAGCGCAGTCTGTCAACACGTTGTTGTACGGATACGGTTACCGGCAATATTTGTCCGGGAAGTATCGGGACCTGTATTCATTTTTTCACAAACAGCAGCCGTCGACTCTGACGGCTTCTCTTTCCGCAGAGGCGGACAATTTACCGGCATTCGGGAGGCGGTCTACTCTTGCAGGCAGAGAATATGCGCTTCCGTATCACACTGCGTACTACTCGCAGATTCATGGAAGGGTTTCGCAGCTCATCAGGGCCCACTACAGCGAAGATCCCGGTGAGGTCCGCAAACTGATCCGCGTTTATTACGTGGACTTTTTCCTGATTGAAAAAGGTTCACTGACGCTCGAATGGCTGAGGCGTCCATCCTGGATTCACGAATATCAGCCTGCAGCAAAAGAAGCTGTGTTAAGCATGGAAAGCGGAAAGATTCCCGCGCTGCAGGCACTACTTCCCGTTTGCACTGTCTTTGAGAACCGTGACTTCGCGGTCGTTGACGCGAAATGCGTGCTGAACAAAATCGCAAAATGACGAATTCGAGGAGCGCATTTCCCGTGCTGGCCTTGACTTGATTTCGGTTCATTTCGATTCGTTATGGTCCATTCCGGACCATTGTGACTCAAAACGGTCCGAAAAGGATCAGAATGGTAGCAATCGAAGGCAGCCTCCAACCCTAGTTTATACGGTCTACCTTGCAACCCTACTAACTAGCCGAGAATACTCGAACTCTGTGCCTGAAACAACGGCTGGCGTGTTGGTACTACTGACGATGAATTTCTTGTTTTTCTGGAAAAGATTTTCTGAAAACAATGACTTTGAATTTGAACCGCAGAATATCGAACAAGGATCTCCGAACCGCAGAAATTCAGCGCGCGATGCATGGGCCGCCGGCTTTTGCAGTCGTTGATTCTATTGACCAACATCGAAGAAGCACGGCCGCACTTCTGCGGTTCGGAGTTCCTTGTTCGATATTTGGACTTTCTCTTCCGAAACTCATTTCGGTTGGCGGCTCTGCCGCGATAGGTAAGAAGGGGGATAGTAAGATAACACCAGGATAGGGAGATCAGGAACTTTCTTATCTCCTGATCTCGTTTCTATCTCACTATCTCCCTTAAAAATGTTTACAATCTTTTGTTAACATTCCGTTTTCCGGATGAATCTCTAGCCGGCGATGGCCAGTTGTTGCGGCTGAGGGCGGGGTTCCCAGTTCGTGTGTGGCGCTTTGTTGAGGATAAGGTATCTGTAGAACAATTCTGCGTAGCCGTACGCTTTCATTCCACGTGCTGCATAGAAGGGTTGCAGGATTCTGTGGGTCCGGGGCAAGTTGTAGAATGGAACACCCGGGAAGTAGTGATGTTCTAAATGTAAATTGGAATACAGAAAGGCGAAGTCCCAGAACCATGTGCTCTTGACGAGAGTGCTCCATTGAGCGGGATCATCAGGGTTCACGTTGTAATGCTGGCCCAGGCGGTTTAAGGAAAACGCGATTGGAAAGACGAAGAAAACCGGAACCATGTAAACACGAACAAGAACACCGGTTCCACCAAGGAAATAACAGAGTCCCATCAAGGTGAACTGGAAGAGGATTGTGAACAAACGTTCTCTTTTGACCAGTTCTTGAAGTTTATCCACATAAGTTGATGTTTCTCTGGCCGCAGCGCGGAAGTAAATGAAGAAGAGAGCCAGCGTGTAATACAGCAATTTTACCAGCCGGTTGTTGATTTTTGGAGAAAGGTAAAAGCGTTTGGGATCCTCCGTGGGTGATCCGAGCTCTGCGTGATGATCAAGGTGCCATCTTGTAAACTGCGATGCGGAAATTCCGCTGGGGAACGCGTAAACAAGACCCATGATTCGATTCATCAATCGGCTCTTTCGACCTGTCACGAAAACGGCATTATGCACCACCTCATGCAGCAGCACCGTAAAGTTAAAAATCGTAAATCCCTGCACGAGAGCCAGAGGTATCCAGAGAAGAGGATCTGTGATGAAGATCAGGCCAATCGTGGCTCCTGCCAGCAGTGCATACTGGCGAAAGACAACCACGAAATGCTTCCATGGCTGGATTCGGTGAAGTCGTCTGACCTCATCCTTATCCAGCGCAGCCATGATCTGTCGCTTCAATACCTGTGAATGTTGACTGTAGTAACTGGCCATAGTTTCGCCGAAACAATCAATATACGCTGTTCAGTCCACGCTTGCCAACGCCGGTGAAATGGGACTAACGTACAACTTTATCATCGTGCGCTTTTTTACCCGATGTTCGAAGACCTGTTGAGAGCAGGAAAGGCTTGATCAGGGAAGCTGCGTACCGGCTGCCGGCGGCGCTTAGATGCCGGTCCACTGAATCGTAAAGGTCGTTCTGGTGTGCAGTAAGAAATGGCCCGGTTAAGTCCAGAAGTGGAATGCTTTCATCTGCGCACGCCTTTGCCGCCAGCTTCTCAAGTGTAAAGTACCGGTCCGGTGGAATCCCCGCTTTCTCCAGGGGTACATGGTCCTGAATGCTTTCCACGGATGGCACGATGACGATGCCGAATGGAATTCCCTTCTTTTCGAGGTCATGATTCCAGTTTCGAAGTGTGAGCTGCATGAGTTTAATTTTTGTAACGGATGTAGTAGAAGATGGATTCAGAGTCAAATCAACGTCATACCGGTCCTGAAACATTTGGATAAAAAGATCCATCTCCTTCGTCTTATCGAGATAGCGGCCTGAGATCGCGCCTCTAAGCAACAACGATAGTCGAAGTGCCGGCAGCAACTCGGACAACGGATTCTTACGATTCCATTGAAGCATCCCGTTTGGGTCTTCGTAGATCAAACGATTCTTATAAAGATCGTTGAAGTCATTGGAAGGGAAAAGCACAAGTAAAACGAGATCCGGTTTCAAAGCAAATCCCTCTTCCCTGAGCCGCAGCAATTCTTGATCCGGGCCATAGCCATAAATTCCCATGTTGAATAGTTGATAACTCCCGCCCAGATCCGTTTGCAAAAAGCGGGGAATCGTGTTTTCCAGAGGGAGGTTTAAGCTCATGAGAATCGAATCTCCAAAAATCAAAACCCTCCTTTCGTTCGGTTCCTTCTCCAAAAATTCGCGGTCACGGTAACCGGCGCCATTGATGTCGGACCGGGAGTGAGGAACAACCCTGTAGAGTAACTGCCGGTCCAATTCCATTGACATGCCGAACAATTCGTACCTCATGTGTGGAAGGTTTCTCAATCGCAGGCTGACTTCAACTACACTCACGGTAAGAAAAAGGGACAACAGAATAAGAGAAACCCCGGCAGCAGAAGCAAATTGAATCTGTTTCTTACCGGAAGCTACTGCATTCTTCTCGTCTATTTTCTGATCCATTGCGTATCGTTTTATGTCTTCACCGGAACGCACGGCGCGGAGTAAGTGAGCGGGTTATGATGCTGAAGTTTCCGATCATATATTGCAAATGACAGATTGTATCATTCCCACCGGAGTCCGGCGAATGCGAACGAACCGGAGTTCGAACTGTTCAAAGCAGCATGAATTCTGCGTACCGCCGTTGCTGCCTGATCGTCGACCACCATCAACGTCATTCGATTGCCGGACGCACGAATAGCAGTTACAGGTAAATCTTTCACTAGAAGCAGAATCTTTGCGGCCGATTCAGCTCTGGCAGCAGCGCATCCCACAACCGTAACCAGTTCATTCCGGGAAGTGATACCGACAAACGGCGGCATTGTGCCGGGGTCGCCCGAAATGAGTGTACCTGGATGATCGGGATGAATTGTGTGTAACACTCGTACCGGCATCCCTCTCCTTGAAGCCACCCGGACCGTCAATGGATGAAGCACTCGCGCACCATGACGGCACAACTGTTCAGCTTCCACGTAGCCCAAACGGGATATGGTTTCCGCATCCGGTACAAGCATCGGATCGGCAGTCATGAAACCGGGTACAGTCTTCCAGATCTGGATTTCCCCGGCCCCCAGCAAGGTTCCAATGATTGCTGCTGAAAAGTCAGAGCCGCCACGGCCCAGTGTTGTTACCGATCCGTTTTCGGTTGCTCCCGTGAAGCCCGGAATCACCGCAATCTGATTCGCGTCAAGAACAGGATGTAGAAGTTGTCGCAATCGTTTGCGGGACTTCCGCAGATCAGGTCTTGCGCGACCGTGCGAACTGTCGGTGATGAGAACATCCCGGGAATCCACAAACCGGGCGCTGATTCCCGAGCTGAGAAGAAAAGCAGCTACCAGCGGAGCGGATAATAACTCGCCGAACGATAGAATTCTGTCACGCGTCGCGGGGGTTAATTCCTTTAGAGTACAAATGCTTTGAAGGACATTCTGCAACTCTCGGAGTCGAGTTGCCGTTGCAAACCGCGTCGAGCGATGGATCGCAAGAGAATCACACAATTCGAAATGAGTAGTACTAATTCGTTCGAAGATCTGGAAGACTTCATTTTTACGGCCTGATAACACCGTTTCCGCGCACTGGACCAGTTGATCCGTGATCCCGGCAATGGCGGATACGACAACCACGGGCCTCCGTTGGAGACTCCGGCTCACAATGCGAGCCAGAGTCTCCCATGCGTTCACATCTTTGAGGGATGTGCCGCCAAACTTCATTACAATCATGGGTTGAAATCCTTCAGCGGGCGCGAGATTAAGGCGCTCCTGCTTCTAGAGAGACGCATCCGGAAACCCCTGTTTTGTGTGTGAATAAGTCGGTACAAGCTCGTTTGCGATTTGTAACGCCCACGTCCCGTGGGCAGAGCTCGAGCTCAAGAGCCCGCGAGACGCGGGCGGTACAAAACCGCTAACCGACGTTTTCCGGGTTTCCGGATGCGTTTCTAGACTGCGCAGGCCCACTCAAGATCCTGCAGTGTGTTGATCGATGGATGTTCGCCGCACACGGAGCAATGTGGATTCTGACGCAGCTTGTAGGTGCGTGTAACGCAACGAAGGGCGTCGTACCAGACAAGGCGTCCGATGAGCGGCTCTCCGATTCCTGCTATCCACTTGATTGCTTCCGTAGCCTGCAACAATCCAATCACCCCCGGTAGTATCCCGAGAACTCCCGCCTCCTGGCACGAGGGCGCCAGTTCAGATGGAGTCGGCGCAGGGTAAAGGCATCGATAACAGGCCCCGCGACCCGGGACAAAAAGTGAGACCTGACCCTCGAACCTGAAAACGCTTCCATAAACATTGGGTTTTTTCAACAACACGCAGGCGTCGTTGATCAAATAACGTGTGGGGAAGTTATCTGTGCCGTCAATCACCAGATCGTAGTCCCGCAAAATCTCTTCAGCATTAGCCGATGTGATCCGCTCTTTGTAGGTGATGACGTTGATTCCGGGATTTTGCGCGAGTAGCGCATCCTTTGCGGAGTCCACTTTCGGACGACCGGTCCCTGCCGCATTATGAAGAATCTGCCTTTGCAGATTGCTTTCCTCAACAACATCGGCGTCTACAATACCGATCGTTCCAACTCCGGCAGCCGCAAGATAGATCGCAGCCGGGCATCCAAGGCCCCCGGCCCCGATCAGCAGTACCTTGCTTTTGAGCAGTTTCAATTGTCCCTTTTCGCCGAATTCCGGAATAATCAGGTGCCGTAGATACCGCTTTCGCTGCGATTCGGAAAGCGTTTCAGGTATCACGACATCGAACCCTTTTTCTTTCCAGCGTTGAAATCCGCCGGCCATGGAACTGACATTCTGATATCCCAGCTCCTGCAAATTGTGAGCTGCAAAAAGCGAACGGCTTCCTCCCGCGCAATACAGAACCACTTCCCGTTCACGATCCGGAACTGCATCTTCGATTCGCAGCTCCAGAAACCCGCGGGGGATGAACGTTGCTTCGGGGAGATGCCCTTGCTTGAATTCATCTGCTTCACGCACATCGATGATTTTTACGCCGGTCCCAATTTTCTTGTCGACATCCTCCGGTGAAATTTCTTGAATTTGACGCCGCAATCCGGCCAGTAATGCTTTGGCTGATTGACTCATGGGTTGCCTCCTTAACCGCCGGCAATGGCCGGCAAAATGGTTACTGTATCGTTCGGCTGAACCGGTGTTTGAAGATCCTGAAGAAAACGAATGTCTTCTTCATTCACGTAAATATTTACAAACGCTTTCAGCTCACCATCCGCTTCGTACAGATTCTGTGAGAAGCCTGTGAACTGGCGTTCGAGATCTTGAAGCACTTCTCTTACCGATGCTCCATGGGCCACAACCTGGTCGGTTCCGGAAGTGTATTTGCGAAGAACTGTTGGAATTAAGACTGATATTGCCATAATGAACTCCTGATCCGAAAATAGCCCGGTAAGTACCTGGCTTCTCCGGTCGTATTTTCATAGTTATTGGGTGAAATGCGTTACATGAAGGACTTCTTCATAAATGGATCGAAAATCCTGAAAACCGGGTTTAATTGTTGCTGCAGGTTTTGCCGATTCAACGAGGACTTCCTGCGTTTTGAGTCCGTTGCCTGTGATGCACAGGACAACAGATTCGTCCGGTGGAATCTGTCCGGAGCGAATTAACTTTTCCGCTGCTGCAACAACAACACCGCCGGCAGTTTCCGTAAATATTCCTTCTTTACAGGCAAGCAACCGGATTCCAGCCAGAATTTCGTCATCCGATGCCGCCTCTGCGTACCCTCCGCTGCTTCGAATCACACGAGCTGCATAAATCCCGTCCGCCGGGTTTCCGATCGCAAGCGATTTCGCGATGGTGTCGGGCTTTACCGGACGAATGCGTTGCTGATTTTGTTGAACAGCGTTTACAATGGGCGAGCAGCCTGCGGCCTGCGCGCCGTGAATCCGGCACGGTGTATCATCGGTGAATCCCAGTTTGTGAAATTCCCGGACCGCTTTCTGAATCTTCGTAATCAGTGAGCCGCCTGCCATCGGGACAACAATGTGTTGCGGCGTCCTCCATTCCAGTTGCTCCAGAATCTCGAAGCCCACGGTTTTGGAGCCTTCCGCATAGTAAGGACGCAAGTTTACATTCACGAAACCCCATGGATAGCGGTCGGCGATCTGAGTGCACAGGCGGTTCACTTCATCATAATTACCCTCGACTGCAATTACGTTGGCCCCGTAAACAAGAGTTCCGGTGATCTTTGCGATTTCCAGATTGGCCGGAACCAGAATGCACGTTCGCAATCCGGCGGGCGCCGCCTGAGCCGCCAGCGCATTTGCAAGATTTCCGGTAGATGCGCATCCAACAACTTTGAATCCGAACTCAATCGCCTTCGCTATCGCAACGGCCACAACACGATCTTTAAACGAAAGCGTCGGAAAATTGACCGCATCATTTTTTATGTAGAGCTCGCGAAGGCCCCAGTGCCCGGCAAGAGACTTTGCCCGCACCAGCGGCGTGAAACCCACTGCCGCGCCGGAAGCAACCGGCGCTTGCGAAGGCAACAGCTCTTTGTACCTCCACATGTTCAATGGACGCTGCCGGATCACCTCCCGTGTCAACGTGCCTTTGAGTGTTTCGTAATCGTACTGCACTTCAAGCGGACCGAAACACGTTTCGCAGATCGCAATAGCCCGGGCAGGCGCCCGTTCATCGCACTCACGACATTTCAATTCCTCAACCATTGTTTCCTCCTTCTTTCCAAAAAACGCGACAAAAACAAAAAAGCCCAACCCGGCCTGTATTTGCCGGATTGGGCTTCTAATGAATTAGAGCTTTAACCCAGTGAACCTGGCCAGGTTATTCTGCCGTGCAGCAGTGACAACAGCATCCGAAGGAGCGCTCCTCCGGCCTGCGCATTATCATGCTTTGACAGAAAACCTGTTGGTCCATTGCGGAAGTATCTCACCATACTTTAGCGGGTCTGTCAAGCTTACCTGTACTACAAATCTGAAACTTCTTCTTTTTTTGGAAAGAATCTGGAAAAAGGATTTGGAGCTTGAACCGCAGAATATCGAACAAGGAAGTCAGAACCGCAGAAGTTAGCGCTGATTCATAAGATTCGGTGGGTGTATGTGTGTTTCTTGAATAGAGTTCTAGCTAGCGGCTTTGAAGAAAAAGAGCAGCTAGTTGATTCTATTGACCAACATCGAAGAAGGCACGGCAGCACTTCTGCGGTTCGGAGATCCTTGTTCGATATTCGAACTTCTCTTCCGAAACTCATTTCGGTTGGCGGCTCGTCCGCGATAGGGTAGATCTGTGCTAACCGATGAAAGTTTCCGGAAGGTCCTCAGCGGCAAGTCCCCAGTTCCCTTCATTGAAGATAATCGGTTTGCGTTCGCGTCTCATCTGAATCGCCCATGCTTCCATCTGTGAATGCTCAAGCCGGCGAATTCCTTTGTTTGATAGTGTCTTGTTTAAGTTGTCCTCGCGTTCCGGGCTCCATCCGTGCTCATGTTCCATGTGATAAATCCTCATCGGATCTTTGAGCACCACTTCACGAGCTCCTGAGTGGTAGGCGGCGAAACACAAGACTGAATCCAGGTGAAACGAGTACATTTCAAATTCCGGGTACCCTCTGATCGTGAACCATCGGTCCCTGCTCAGTAAAGTGAAATCTCCGCAGGCGTTTGTGTGCAGACGTTTGCGTCCGACGACAGGGAGCCAACCGTAATCTCGAAGCACTTCTCGAAATTGTTCTTTGCGGGAAATCGAGCGGTAGATTTCGTTAAAATGATTTGTCACCGTATTCGTGGAACCGTCGCGACGGTTGATCCTTACCACATGTTCTCTGCAGTCTTTGATTCTTTCCTCTGTTGTATTCCCTGCCGGAATCGGAGAGTCGTACCTATCGATTCGGTAGAGCCGGTTCTTTTTAAGACTTCGTGAGGAAAGATAACGCATCAACTCGTTGGAGAACAGGATGTCTATATTTGTAGCAAGAATGAACTGACCCCCGGCTCTTCGTATGCCGGCGTTCTTGGCGATCATCTGAAACAGCGGTAGTTCGTCCGAATGTTGGAACCCGGAATGAATTTTCGAATTGACCTCGATGATTCTTGTCCGGCAAAAAGAAGAATTGGATTGCCAGTGAAGAGCTTCGCGAAGCCGTGGTTTGTCTTGTGGAGGATTCCATTCAACCAGGATCAATTCAGCGTTAAACCTGGTTCTTTCGCACTGGTCCAACAGGCCGTCGAGAAAGAATTGCATCCGCTTGAGGAGATTTCCTCCATGATTGTCATTCCTTGATGTGGCTACGATACTTAAATAAGGTTCCGGCACGACTCGATTATAGCCGAGCAGTTGGAACTCTGCGATTTCAACCGGCAAGATTGTGGTGGGCAGGGAGCCACGGCAGGCAGCCAGCCCGACAGGTCGGAGATTTTTTTGCCGTTCTCCTTACGGGCTCAAAATTCAGACGTGGAAGGTTGATTCATTCAGAGAATGAGAGGATAATCTTGAATCCTTCGGGGATAAATTATGGCTGGTGAGATTGTTCTAACGATTAAAGAAACGAATTTGTTGCGAAAGCGTTTTCAACAGTTGATCGATTTGCGCGAAGAACTTCTCAACCATCCGGATAAGAAAACAGTTCATGATCTTCGTGTAGCGTCCCGTCGCGCGCGGGAAGCGCTGGCGTACTTCGAGGAATCGCTTCCGGCCGTCTGGCAGCAAAGGCTCCGGCGTCCGGCTAAAGAGATTACGGGCAGGCTGGGGGATCTGCGCGAAGCGGAAGTAAACCTGATGCTTGCCCAAAAACTGTCAGGCGAACAATCGATTCCTCCGCTTGCCGGCGAAATGCTTTTGCATATTTTGTCTGAACGGTTAAGGCGCTTGATGCAGAAAGTAAGAAGAAGAACAAAGTCGTCAAAGCTGGGACCGTACTCGAAATTCCTTGCCCGGCTGCGCGGATCACGCACATGCGTTCCGGCAGTGCAGGAAGTGATTCGCAGGAGAGCCGATGAATTTTACGGGTTCACTCTGCCGCAGGAAATGAACGACGAACAACTTCATCAGTTGCGAATTCTGACCAAGAAGTTTCGATACGCGCTCGAGATCGATAACCGTTTGCGGACACTGAAAATCGGAAGATTCATTCTGCGAGTGAGAAGGCTTCAAGAATTGCTGGGAACAATCCATGATCTTTTTGTGTTTGCAGAGGTAATTCGCGCCGAAATTGAAAAATGGAAACAACCGGGGCTTGACTTGATTCCAGAAGCGCTCAACGAAGCGCTTCGGATTGTTGTCGAACGGAAAACGGCGTTGTATTCCAGGGTTCCGGTCCTGCATTCACGAGTTATAGATAACTCACCTGAAAGTGTTCCGAGTACTCCGAAAAAAGTAGTTCAATCCGTAACAGAGACTACGATTGAAAACTCGCCAGGCAGCATCTCCGCATAAAGGCATGATGCGGGTTTCCTGATTCGCATAAAGGACGCGATGAAATTGCCGGTTTAGTTGCGGTAAAAGCTATTGTAAAAAAAGACCGCCGTTTTCAGAGCTAAAGAAGGGATAAACGTCATCTTTTTGGTCTTTGCGGAATCGGCGGAGATCCCGTATCCGGCATAAAGGGATCTGAATCCCATGCATGCCAGAGCGTACCAGATTTTTCCAGAAACAGGCCATCGCGTTTTGTTGGCCCGCTTGCGAATTTCCTTCAGACTGTAAAACTCTGCCCAGCTTTTGCGAATTTCGCGAACCAGTGTTGCGCTTTCAATATTGGGATGCTCAATCAGCACGGTTGGTTTCATGGGATCCATCCAGAAACGGTCGTACAGAATTTTTGTTCGATGTTTGGGCGTTGTCGGCGTCGCTGTGGGTTTTGATCGCTGTCTGTAATCCTGCATCATTTCCAGAAAATCTACTGTGCCGGGAAAAGGGCTATAGAGTGTGAATTGCGCCAGCAGGCTGCCGGATGCATTGGCAAACGTCCGCATGCTTTGAATGGTTTCAACGGTATCGGATTCAAGGCCGCAAATAATGGAACTGAGAACAAAGATTCCGTTCTCTTGAATCGTTTTGATGGTATCAACCATTTTCTCGCCGACGGGATTCCATTCCTTATTAGCGCTTTTCAGACCTTCCGCAGAAAAGGATTCCACTCCAATGAGGGCGGCACGAATTCGCATTTTATCGTGCATGGCCTTCAAGTACTCGGGATCGCTCACAGCTTCGGAAGTCATTTGAGTGAACCCGTAGATATCACGCGGCACGGACCGTGAGTACTCTTCGAAAAACTTCAAACGCTGTTCGCGGATAATTTCCAGTTCTTTACGTTTGGCAGGGCTTTTTTCACGGGCAATTCTTCCGAGTGTTGCAGGCGTAAAGTTGTCATCGGCAAAGATCAAATAACGAATCCCCAGGCTGTAAAGGGTATTCACTTCTTCGATAATCTTGTCGGTAAGACGTTGTCGAGGGCGACGACCATCGGTCACCCAGACAGAGCAAAAACTACAATTCTCCGGACATCCGGCAACCGTTTGAACAGAGGCGAACATGTACTTACGCCGGTCAAGCAGGTCCCAGCGCGCCGTCAAAAGACGATCTCCGGGGACCTGTCCGCCCGCATACGTTTGTTTGAGGTTGCCGGCCAGCGCATCCCGAACCGCCTCGGCCCACACAATATCACCGGCACCGGTAACCACCGCATCAGCCCCCATTTCCAGAGGCTCTTTCGGGAAGATCGTCGCGTGTATCCCACCTACAATGACAGTCGCCTGGCGCTTTTTGGCGTCACTCAATACCCGATAACCCGGAACACAGTTGCCGGTGTGGATCCCGATACCCACAATGTCTCCCGGTTCCACCATCTTCGGATCAAATCGCTGAATGGATTCGTCAATAATGACCGGAGGACCTACCAGCTCATCAGGTGTGGCCTGGGCCAGTACATATAACCACCTTGGCGTGATAAAGCTGTAACCAATCGTAATGTTGGACGGATTAACAAGAAAAACTTTTGCCAATTTTTTATACTCAACTGTGACGCTCTGGATTGTAAGACTCTGGAAGGGCCATACGCGCGCCGTACTTTAGCTTGAAAGTATAGCACCTCATCCGCTGAAGACAAAATGCTGTCGATCATTCGGGTGTGCGCCTCCCTATGGAGAGTTTTATGCTGAATGTCGAGTCCTCCTTACTTTGACCGGACGGTTAAGACCGGTCAAAGTAGTGGTTAACAAACGAAGGAGGACAAGATGACAGATTCAATTGCAAATTACGATTTACTTTTTCCGATGGATGTCGACAAGAAGCGTATCCATCTTGCGGTAATGAACAAAGAGCGTTTGATTCGGAAAGTAACGCTTCCATACGATCCTGTTAATCTGCTCAAGTATGTAAGGAATAGTTTTCCAGGTCAAAAGGGTATTTTTGTATATGAAGCCGGACCAACGGGGTACGGGCTGCGCGATTTTTTGATGGAGAAAGGAGAGGACAGAATCAACAGCTTTCACAAAACCGCTACCACCGGTCCCCTCCCTTTAAGAAAGGACAAGGACAAAGACGCCCTATGGAAATGTGGAAATCATAAAATACATGATTTCCACATTCCCACAGGGCCTGCCCTGGTGGTAAACATTTCTAAAAGTAAAAACAGGCAACAGTTGCTGAACAAAAGGAGAGTTCGCCCCGGGAAGACTCGATTGTCCGCGAGTGCGATGGAAAGCAATTTCCTGAGGCACGACCTTTGGAGAAAGAGAT
>Ga0247727_10004115_pt1 | contig 31220 bp, 19 predicted proteins | sample WisWelCaveWW1625_FD_202498 | JGI IMG/M metagenome (GOLD analysis project Ga0247727, IMG submission 202498) | Biofilm microbial communities from Wishing Well Cave, Virginia, United States - WW16-25 | ecosystem: Environmental > Aquatic > Deep subsurface > Groundwater > Cave microbial mat | place... | reverse complement strand
CTGCGGGTGTAACGTGGATCGTTGGATCGAATCAAACCGTATCGTGGACTTCGAGCAACGTGACTGGCAATGTCAATATCCATCTCTCCATCGATGGTGGCTCGACCTTTCAAATCACGCTCGCCTCAAACACACCAAATGACGGCAGTCAAAGCGTTACCGTCCCGAACAATCCTTCGAGCACGTGCCGCGTGCGCGTCGAATCGGTCGCGAACACCAACGTCTTTGGGATTAATCCCGGCAACTTCACGATACCGTCCGTGCCAACGATCAATGTCACCGCTCCGGCTGCGGGTGTAACGTGGATCGTTGGATCGAATCAAACCGTATCGTGGACTTCGAGCAACGTGACTGGCAATGTCAATATCCATCTCTCCATCGATGGTGGCTCGACCTTTCAAATCACGCTCGCCTCGAACACGCCGAATGATGGAACCCAAAGCATTACCGTTCCGAACAATCCTTCCAGCACGTGCCGCGTGCGCGTCGAATCAGTTGCGAATACCAGCGTCTTTGGGATTAATCCCGGCAACTTCACGATACCACCCGTGCCAACGATCAATGTCACAGCTCCGGCTGCGGGCGCAACTTGGATCGTTGGAACGAACCAAACCGTGACGTGGATTTCGAGCAACGTGACCGACAATGTCAATATTCATCTCTCCATCGATGGCGGCTCGACTTTTCCAATCACGCTCGCCGCGAACACACTGAATGACGGCAGTCAAAGCGTTACGGTGCCGAACAATCCTTCCAGCACGTGCCGCGTGCGCGTCGAATCGGTGGCGAACACCACCGTCTTTGGGATCAATCCCGGCAACTTCACGATTATTGCCACATCGCTCTTTACTGAAATACCTGTTTCTTTAGCGGGTGTTCGCTATAGCTCTGTCGCTTGGGGAGATTATGATAACGATGGGGATTTGGATATTCTGTTAACAGGTAGTAATTCTAGCAAAGTCTATCGGAATGTTGGTGGAAATTTCGTTGATATAAATACCCTGTTACCAGGTTTACTTTATAGTTCAGTAGCCTGGGGAGACTATGACAGCGATGGAGATTTGGATATTCTTTTGACAGGTGAAGTTACTTTGGGAAATTATGTCTCCAAGATTTATAGAAACGATAATGGAAGTTTTATCGATATTAGTGCGCCTCTCGCACGCGTATATTTGGGTTCGGTTGCATGGGGAGACTACGATAACGATGGAGACCTGGATATTCTTTTGACAGGTAATACTGGTTCTGTTCGTATATCCAAAGTCTACCGGAATGATGGCGGTGCTTTTATCGACGTCAATGCATCGCTGATCGGTGTGTCAAATAGCTCGGTCGCATGGGGAGATTATGATAGCGATCGAGATTTAGATGTTCTGCTAACAGGTTATACTGGTTCCGTTCCTATCTCCAAAGTTTATCAAAATAATGCTGGAAGTTTTATCGATACTAATGCCTCGCTAACTGGCGTATTTTGGAGCTCGGTTGCTTGGGGAGACTATGATAACGACGGAGATTTGGATGTTCTTTTAACGGGTGCTACAGGCTCTGATGCTATCTCCAAAGTTTATCAAAATAATGCTGGAAGTTTTATTGATATCAATGCCTCACTGACGGGTGTACAATTTAGTTCAGTCGCGTGGGGAGACTATGACAACGATGGGGATTTGGACATTTCGCTAACAGGTGCCGGTATCTCTAAAATCTATCGAAATGATGTTGGAGGTTTTATCGATATTAATGCCTCGCTGACAGGTGTACAATCTAGTTCAGTTGCGTGGGGAGACTATGATAATGATGGGGATTTAGACATTTTGCTGACAGGTGATACTGGTTCTGGCCCGATCTCTAAAGTCTATCGCAATAACATTGGAACAGCCAATACTGTTCCCGCTGCGCCTTCTGGCCTTACCTCCTCGGTAAATGGAAACGCAGTAATTCTTGGTTGGAACAAGTCGACAGATGCCCAAACCCCGCAAAATGGTTTGACGTATAACTTACGTATCGGCACAACGCCTAGCGGAAGCGAGATCTCACCCCCAATGGCAAATGCGAGCACTGGATATCGACGGGTGCCTAAAATAGGCAACACGAACCACAACAACGGTTGGATGATCAAGAATCTGCAACCTAGAACGTATTACTGGAGCGTACAGGCCGTTGATCATGCGTTTGCAGGGTCGGCATTTGCGAGTGAGCGGAGTTTTACAATTGCACCTTGCACCTATTCAATTTCACCCCCGAGCCAAACCTTTACGGCAAGCGGAGGAAACGGTAGCGTGGCAGTCACAGCCGGAACCGGTTGTAGCTGGACGGCGACGAGCAATGCGACTTGGATAACGATTACCTCCGGTGGCAGTGGCACCGGCAACGGAACCGTGAATTATTCGGTGGCCGCCTACACCGGCACAGCCACACGAACCGGAACCGTGACGATTGCCGGACAAACTTTTACCGTTACGCAATCGCCACCCTGCACCTATTCAATTTTACCCACAAGCCAAACCTTTCCAGCAAGCGGAGGAAACGGTAGCGTGGCAGTCACAGCAGGAACCGGTTGCGGTTGGACAGCCACGAGCAATGTAAGTTGGATAACGATCATCTCCGGCGGCAGTGGCAGCGGCAACGGAACTGTGAATTATTCAGTGGCCGCCAACAACGGCACGACCACGCGAACCGGAACGTTGATAATTGCCGGACAAACTTTTACCATTACGCAACCGCCGCTCTGCACCTATTCAATCTCCCCCACAAGCCAAACCTTTACGGCAAGCGGAGGCAACGGTAGCGTGGCAGTCACAGCTGGAACTGGTTGTAGCTGGACAGCAACGAGCAATGTAACTTGGATAACGATTACCTCCGGCGGCAGTGGCACCGGCAACGGAACCGTGAATTATTCGGTGGCCGCTTACACTGGCACGACCACGCGAACTGGAACCGTGACGATTGCCGGACAAACTTTTACCGTTACGCAAACGCCGCCCTGCACCTATTCAATTTTACCCACGAGCCAAAGCTTTACGGCAAGTGGAGGAAACGGTAGCGTGGCAGTCACAGCCGGAACCGGTTGTAGCTGGACGGCGACGAGCAACGTGACTTGGATAACGATTACCTCCGGTGGCAGTGGCACCGGCAACGGAACCGTAAATTATTCGGTGGCCGCTTACACTGGCACGACCACGCGAACCGGAACGATGACGATTGCCGGACAAACTTTTACCGTTACGCAAACTGGAACGTCATCTTCTCGGCTCGTCCGTGTTGTCAATACCAACGCCTCGCCAGGAAGCACCGTCAATGTCGCTATCGAACTGATCTCCGAAGGCAATGAAAACGCTTTAGGGTTCAGCTTGCAGTTCGACACGTCCGTTCTCAGCAATCCTGTGGCTAGTCGCGGTAGCGACGCAAGTGCGGCATCACTTATTACTAATCCCGGCCAAATCAATTTGGGCAGGTACGGGATTGCGCTCGCCTTGCCTGCCGGGCAATCGTTTACTGCTGGCACACGTCAAATTGTCGTCGTGGCTTTTTCCGTCAACTCGAACACTCTTGTTGACTCAACCATAATTTCTTTTGGAGATCAACCGATAGCGCGTGAAGTGGTGGATGTCATCTCAAATGTATTGACCGCAACTTGGAAATCCGGATCAATTAGAATCTTTCGGGGCTATGAGGGTGACGTTGCTCCGAGGCCCAATGGCAGCAATACCGGCAGCGTTACGATTGCCGACTGGACACAAGCAGGACGTTTTGCCTCTGGCTTAGATACGGCTCGAACCGACGTGAACGAATTTCAAAGAGCCGATTGCGCCCCCAGACCGTGCGGTGACGGTCGCATCAGCATTGCCGACTGGACACAAGCGGGACGATACGCGGCTGGCTTGGATCCAGTGGTTGCAGCGTGCGGTTCATTGAGTCCAACAAACTTCTTGGCAAAGGAAGGAAGTACAAACGATATTGGCCCGAAGACAACGTTGAGTGCTCGCACGGTTCGCGCCGTCAACTCGACTTTCGAACGCGGCAAAACTCAATCGCTATCAGTGGAACTCGAAGCGCAGGGTGATGAAAACGCGTTGGGCTTTAGTTTGGAATTCGATCCAAACTTGTTGACCTTTGTTGCTGCGCTTAGAGGAAGTGGAGCTGACAGCGCTCAAATTATCCAGAATACCAGTCAAACAGCTAATGGCCGTGTGGGCATAGCTCTTGCTCTTTCAGCGGGTGGAAAATTCACCATTGGAACACATCAGATTGTTATCGTGAACTTCAGAGTCATCTCAAATACACCCGCAAATTCGACGACGATAGACTTCAGTGACCAGCCAATCGCCAGAGAGATTGTTGACGCTAATGCAAATGTATTATCCGCCATGTGGATACCTGCAACAGTGATCATCACCTCTATAAGAGAGAGCAAAGTCAATGCGCCACTGTCATATGAGCTAAAACAGAACTATCCTAACCCTTTTAATCCCAACACTACAATTGAATTCTCCATTCCTCGACCTGAATTTGTGATTTTGAAGGTATTCAATATCGTCAGTAAGGAGGTTGTACTATTAGTTTCACAAAAATTTACTGCCGGTCGATATAAAGTCGAATGGAATGGGCGAGGAATGGATAGTGGAGTTTATTTCGTACAAATGCGAGCCGGAGAGTTCGCCGAGACAAGGAAAGTTGTTCTGATGAAATAGGTTTGCCGCGCCCAATGCAAAAACCATCAGGAAAACAAACGATTGCGGCTAACAAGCGCGTCGAGCGGCGTTAGTCTTCATCCCATGAATAAAGATTGAAAATATGGACAAACCCATCGGCACCTATTCCTTCTTGCCTTACCTGCGTATCGGGCTGGCGAACAAGATTCAGCAACCCGACCAGGATCCGGTCAAGCTGCGCGCCACGTTCGATCTGCAACTGACCGTGGAAGGCAAAGCCCTCGCCGGGGACGCGCCGCTGCAAGAATTCATTGCCAAACAAGTTCAACTTTACGGCCCCGGCGACTTAGTGGGCGTCGAACCGCGGGCGTTTTTTAAAACCGAGCCGCTCAACTGGATCACTAACTTCGAGCCGAACTACCTCCCCTACATTGATTTTTACGACGAGGACTTTCCCTGGCGCTATACCCCCAGCCGCCCGGATGACGCTTTGCATCGCCTGCGGCCCTGGCTGGCGCTGGTGGTGTTGGAGGAAGGCGAGTTCGAAGATGGAAAAAATCTGAAAGACAAGCCCTTGCCTTTCATTCACGTGGAAAACGCGGCGACAAAATTCCCGCCGGCCGAACAACTTTGGGCCTGGGCGCACGTTCACGTCAACCGGGATTTGGCCGCCAACGACGAGGAAATGCTTTCGACCGACATGAACGCGGTGCTTCCTAAACTGGACAACACTCTAAAAGAAAATTCCGACTTCGCCTATTCGCGCATTCTGTGCCCGCGTAAACTGAAACCTAACGCCGCCTACCACGCCTTCCTCATTCCCGCTTTTGAAAGCGGACGGCAGGCCGGATTGGGCGTAGAGGTCAATCCCGGTTTCGCCAGCCAGTATGCCTGGGGCAAGAAGCCCGACCAGATCGACTTTCCGTATTACCACCGCTGGTATTTTCGTACCGGTACGGTCGGCGATTTTGAATACCTCGTGCGGCTTCTACAAGCAAAGCCCGCCGACGAGCGTGTTGGACGGCGCGACATGGATGTGCAGGAACCGGGTTGGAACATCGAAGGTCTCGATCCCACCGGACCGCTTGGCGGCATTCTTAAGCTAGGCGGGGCATTGCGCGTCCCCAAAGAAGTCATCAAGGGCATAGAAGAGTTCAATAAGTACGAAAACTGGGCGGAGACCGGCTATCCGCAGCCCATTCAGCAGAGCATTGCGCGATTCCTGAACCTTGCCGACGATTACCAAAAACCCGGCGCCAACCCTGAGATCATTCCCGACCCGGACAATGCGCTCGACCCTGACCCGCTGATCACGCCGCCGCTATATGGACGATGGCACGCCGCAGTAGAACGTCTGCTCAACGATGCCAATGGCGTTAGCCTGCCGAACAACAAGAACTGGATTCACGAGCTCAACCTCGATCCGCGCTTCCGTGTGCCCGCGGGTTTCGGCACCAAAGTCATCCAGGATAAACAAGAAGAGTACATGAATACCGCCTGGCAACAGGTGGGCGAGGTGATCAAAGTCAATCACTTCATCCGCATGGCGCAACTGAGCAGCGAAGCGCTCTGGCAATGGCATACGCGGCATTTCCAGCCGCTCCTGGCGCAGCAGCCGGACAAATTAATGTTGCTGAGCGCGCCCGTTCAAAAGCGCATATTGATTCAAAACGCGACGGTCTTTCATCAAATCAAAATGAGCCTGGTGCCGCCGGTTGCGGTATCGGCGCCCATGCGAAAAATCATGCGACCGCGCGCGCGTACGGTGAAAAAACTTCCGTTCGCCGCACAAAACGTTACGCCGGGCTCCCTTGTCACCCGTTTGAATTTGGGGGAAGTCGTGCCGGCGCCGCCCAAAACAACTCCGGCGGGAATTCATACCGAACAGGAGCTGGCTGATCAAGTGCAACCGCCGCCCGAACCGAAATGGCTGGCCGATTTGCTGCGCAAATACTCCTGGCTGGCCCTCGCAACGTTAGGTTTGGCTGTGCTGGTTGTCGTGCTGTTGCTGTTATTTACGCCCGCGCTGCCCCTGCTGTTGTTGGGTGTGGCTGCTGCTGCGGGGTTGTTTGTTTTGTACCGGACAATGAACGCCATCTTGCGGAAACTGGCACAGCCGCAAATTTTCAAGGACAGCGGACAAACTCCTGCTGCTGTCGATCAAGCGCCGAAGAGTCCCGATTTCCGCATTAGCGCGCCGGACGAAACTTTCAAGCCCGGTGCCGGCGCCAGGGACAGCGCCGAGGCGCTGCGTTTCAAGACGGCATTGAAGGAAATGTATGCGGTGACTGTAGCGGCGCGCGAGGCCGCCTTTCAGCCGCCGAAACAGGCGTTGAACTTAAACCTCATGGCCGCCGAAACGCTTGCCACGTTGCACCCCGATCGCAGTATTCCCCGGTTAGTGCTCGACCGAATCTCGTTGCCCGATCACATTCGCATCAAATTCAATCCCGAGCGGTTCGACGAAATCATGCACTACCCGCGAATTGATCTGCCGATGTACGAGCCGTTGGCCAAGCTTTCGTCAGAATATTTTCTCCCGAACATAAACCTCATCGAGCAAAACAGCATCACGCTGTTGGAGACCAACCAGAAGTTCATTGAATCCTACATGGTTGGCCTCAATCACGAAATGTCGCGCGAGCTGCTTTGGCGCGAATACCCGACCGATCAGCGCGGCAGTTATTTCCGCCAATTCTGGGAGGTCAGCGGATATTTGCCCGAGGCCGGAGAAGACCTCGGCAAGTTGAAAGAAAAACTCAAAGACATTCCCGAACTACACCGCTGGCCGCGTAAATCTGTTCTCGGTGATCACGACCATCGCGAAGTCGGCGGTGCGAAAGAGGAAGAAGTCGTGCTTGTGATTCGCGGCGAGCTGCTGAAAAAATACCCCACGGCCGTTATCTATGCCCACCAAGCCAAATGGCAAACCAAGAATCCGGACGGTACTGGCGGCATCGATAACACCAAAGAGCGCGATCTCGCCGATATACCGGCAGGTCTGGAAGACAAGCCGCCGCGCACCATCGTAAAAACGCCGTTGTATAGCGCCAAGATCGAGCCTGACATTTACTTTTTCGGGTTCGACCTAACCTCCGAGGTGGCCAAAGGCAGCGATGGCTCTCACCCTGGAGACGAGGATAAACCCGGTTGGTTTTTTGTCATCAAGGAACGTCCCGGCGAGCCGCGCTTCGGCCTCGACCTCGGCGGCCCCAATGCCGTGAAACACACCTGGAGTGATCTCTCCTGGGAAGATGCGGCGCCCGGTCTGGCTGATAACGGCTTCCTGGAAATAACCAATACAACGGCGACCATTGATCTCACTGTGCCAACCGATAACACACAGGCAGAATTCGCGGAAGAAGTTGTGCAGCACAATGAAGACAAACAAATCGCCTGGCGCAAAGAAGCTGATGCAGCGGACTTGGCTTACATACTCTATCAAGTGCCGGTTATGGTGGCGGTACATGCGAGTGAAATGCTCACCGTAAAATAGTTAGGCGCATCGTGCGATAGTCTAATAATACAAATTTAAGTATCGATGATTCAGAAAGTACAATATCCTCCTTATCAGCGAGGACTGCGTTGGCTATTATTCACCTTAGCAGGAATACTTTGCTTTGGAGCTTTGCTTGATGCAATCGTTAATGCTTTATCCTTAGTTACTGAAGGTGTTACCTATATCGGCACAGCGATTATTGTGTTATCATGGATCGTTAGTGCGCCTATGTTAAGAACATTTGTTGCTGAATGGCGTACCAAAGATGGTCAAAAGGTTCGAATTATACGTTTGGGAGATATGATAAAAGGAGGATTAGCTGGAGTTCTAATTTTACTTTGGGTTCCCCAAATAATAGATAAACCAAAAGATGATTCACAAAAGTTGACTCAAATTTACACCGTATCCGGTAGCGTGTTTCTTGACGGCACGCCATTGCCGGATGCCAAAATAACGCTTACCGGCGTAGAGGGCGAATGGCATTCGAAAAAGAATGGTACGTTTCACTTTCAATCAACCGATCTTCTCTCTTTGGATTCAGCTAGGATCATTATTACATACACAATGCCATCTGAAACACTATATCTCGATACCGCAGTTGCAAAGACCAACTTGCAAGCACTGCGATTGCATTTGAACTCAACAAAGACCTGCGTTGTAGACGGCCATGTGATTGAAGAAGGCTCTGGTAGGCCAGTGGTTGGTGCCAGGATTGTGTTGGGTGAGAAACGAGGCGCAGGTGAAACGGACTCAATTGGCTATTTTCAAATTATTGCAGCAGGCAAGCCTGATCAACAAGTTGAGACTACTGTAACACATGAGGGATATACGCCAAGAACGCTCGGTGTGACACTCTCAAAGCAACTCAAAATCCCATTGTCGAGAAAAAGATGAAACAGACTAAACTATACATTTTCCTATTGCTCTATCTCGCAACGCTAGGCACTATTCAAGAACGGCCACTAGTGCTTCGCGGCAAGGTGGAACGCCTCGATGGTAGTGCGGTTGCTCACAGACGCATACGCCTGCTGGAGCCCAATGTCACCGGTATCACAGATGAAGACGGCCTTTTCAGTATTCGCCTCCCTAAGGATACATCGAGGACTCAAAAATGGATGCCTGGAAAATCTGTAACTCTGCTCATCGCCATTGATGGTCACAGTATTCTAAAGCCCTGGGACGGAAAATTAGTTATTCAAGCTCGCTCAGATGAAATTATAGAAAAAATTATCGTTGCCCCAAAGCAATTAGTCGACCTGATACAAGATACCCCAAGATTAGAGAAGATGCTGCAACACGCCTTTCAAGCTGAAATTGAGACGCGAGATCAACCTCAAGGTCTTGCTGAGATGGAAGCTTTTCGTCAAGAAGCACAGAGGCGCGGCATTAGCTTAGAAGAATTGCTGATACTACTGGATGAATGGAAATCCCACGCCGAACAGCGAGGCAACCTAAACGAGAAAGCATTGGCGGCATTGTACGGCAAAAGATTCCGCGAAGCCATAATGCTATTCGATGAAGACATAGCACGGATCGAGCACAGGCTTAGCGAAGATGACAGCTTGCGAAGAGAATTACCACGTAGATACTTAAATAAGGGGTTAGCCCATTATAGACTATATGAACATGCAGAAGCTCAAAAGGCTTTCCGAAAAGCCATTGACCTGGATCCGACCTTTATGGAAGCAAAAACATCGTTAGCATCTACACTTTCATTTACCGGCCACGTAGCGGAAGCAATGGCAATTCTGCAAAGTAGCCGCCGACAACTTGTAGCTAATAAAGACAGTTCAACTAATCATTCAAAGGTTCTGGAGCTCCTCGGATCAATGCATGATATGCAGGGTCAACGGGACTCGGCCTTAGTCTATTTCCGTCAGGCTCTCACAATCAATCAAAAGCTTGGTAACTCTGGGGGCATGGCTGATAATCTCGGCAATATCGGTCTTGTATACGCTCAGCAAGGCCAATTGGATTCTGCGCTAATATTTTTTAAGCGGTCACTTGTCATTAACGAGAAGATAAAACGACAAAACGGAATAGTGAAAGGCCTTGGCAATATCGGTATGGTATATGGCTCATGGGGACAAAACGATTCTGCATTGGTCTTTTTAAAAAGGTCATTGGCGATCACTAAAGCGATCAACCAACCCGAAAGCGTAGCTGATGCTTTAGGAGGTATCGGAGTCATATATAAAAATCAAGGATACCTGGATTCTGCCATGGTCTATTACAGACAATCTCTGAAAATCAATAAAAAACTCAATAGAGTTGAAGGCGTTGCAATAGCGCATAATAATATTGGGGATTTGTTAGAACAGCGTGAAGAGTTAGCCGCCGCTGCGGCACATTTTGACTCAGCTAGTACACTTTTTTCGCGTATTAAATCACCTTATACCACGAAAGCCCTCAAGGACTGGTTGAGGATCAACCTAAAGCAGAATCCTTCTTTCACTTGGCAGATGAATCTTAGCGATGGTCAAATAGCAGATGTCCTTAATGACGTTGCTTGGTATTTTGCCTTGCATGATCAAAATCTCAACGAGGCCTTAACAATGTCAAAACGCAGCCTGCAGCTCACGCCCAACAATCCTAGTTATCTCGACACACAGGCTGAGATTTACTTTCATCTTGGTCGCTTTAGTGAAGCACAAGAGGTTAACAACATGGCAAGAAAGTATACAGAAGATAAAGCGCTAATTAAATCGCTCGATGCAAGAGCCGAAAAGATTGCGACAAAAGTGCTGGAACATGGAAAAAAGTGATAGCCGAATTGCCCCTGTAATAGGAAAAGGAAAAATTAAAATCACGTCACCAAAAGCAAGCAAAAGTACAAACCGCGTTAGGCGGGCAGGAGCTTGGGAAGCAAGGATATTGAACCGAAAAAGGAACTCAGGTCGTGCTAGCACGATTGAGCTAACCTTGCGTATCAGCATTTACCTAGTTCAATTCAATTAGTATTTCGGTACAATCATGAAACGTCTTAATCAGGAGGCTTCTATGCACGCGCGTGTAACGTTTGCTACCCTATTGTTGTCGTTACTCCTTGGAACTTTTTTTGTGACTCAGGCGCAGACCATAACGACTATTGCTGGAACCGGAGTAGCGGGCTTTTCCGGAGATGGCGGATCAGCGTTAAGCGCCGAGTTATTCAGCCCCGTTTTGGTGACTTTAGATGCGAACGGGAACCTGTTCTTTTCGGACAATCGAAATCACAGGATTCGCAGGATCGATGCTATGACTGGTGTTATCACCACTGTTGCAGGAAGCGGCCCCGTTGGCCCCGGGCCCGGCGGTTTCGGCGGAGACGGTGGTCCCGCCACCAGCGCAACCCTGAACTTCCCTAACAAGGTCACGTTTGATTCGGCTGGCAATCTATTCTTCGCAGACAACGCAAATCACCGAATTCGTCGAATCGATGTTGTAACAGGAGTCATTACCACGGTAGCAGGTACGGGCGTAGCGGGATTCTCTGGAGATGGTGGTCTGGCATTAAATGCTGAACTGTTTGGTCCTGTCTCTGTCTCGTTTCAGCCGAATGGTGACATGCTCATTACGGATCAGCGTAATCATCGTATCCGAAAGATCGATGCCACTACGGGTATCATCACGACGATAGCGGGGAGCGGTCCTGCTGGTCCCGGTCCAGGAAGTTTCGGTGGTGACAGTGGGCCAGCGACCAGCGCCCTGTTGTTCCATCCTGGCGACATGGTTATAGATCCACAAGGAGACCTACTGTTTACAGATCAGGGCAACAATCGGATCCGCAAAATCCAAACGGTGACGGGTATCATTACCACTATTGCTGGAATTGGGCCCAGTGATCCGAGCACTGGCGGGTTCGCTGGAGACGGAGGTCTAGCGATCAGCGCCCAATTCTTTACCCCATCGGCTTTGGCACTGGATGCATGTGGCAACTTATATGTAACCGACCATTATAATAATCGCGTTCGAATGATCAGTACGGCTGGTATTATCACGACTGTTGCCGGATCGGGTTCAACTGGCATTGGTGTGGGTGGGTTTGGTGGTGACGGAGGACTTGCCACGTCTGCATTACTTCACCAGCCCAATGGAGTCGTTGTTGACGGATCAGGAAGACTGCTTATAGCAGATCAGGAAAATCAAAGGATTCGGATAATCACGGGCAATGTGGTGGATAACACCGCGCCCGTGCCCGATGTTGCCAACCTTCCCGATGCCACCGGCGAGTGCAGCGTGACTCTTACTGCACCCACCGCAACGGACAACTGCGCTGGCAGCATCACCGCCACTACCAGCGATCCGTTGACTTACAATACGCAAGGCAACTTCACAGTCACTTGGACTTATGGCGATGGCAACGGCAACACCAGCCAGCAAACCCAAAAAGTGATCGTGGATGACGTCACCTCGCCGACCTTCACAGTGAGCTCAACTCCCATCAGCCTGTGGCCGCCGAATCATAAATACGTCACCATTAACGTTAGCCAGTGCGTGACTTCCGTTTCCGACAACTGCAACAGCTCGCTTTCAACGGGTGATGTGGTCATTACCCAAGTGAGCAGCGATGAGCCAGAAGATGCCCAAGGTGGCGGCGATGGCAATACCACAGATGATATTGTCGTTACTTCCTGCAGCACCGTGGATCTGCGCAGAGAACGCCAAGGCAGCGGCAACGGTCGCGTCTACACGATTCATCTACAAGTGAGCGACGGCAACGGCAATAGCAGCACTGCCACTTGTCAAGTGCATGTGCCCAAGAGCCAAAATGGCAATCCAGCGGTGGATGGCGGCGCGGCGGCAGGATACATCGTGACCAGCAGTTGCGGTAGCGCGCCCAAGTTTAGCGGCAATTTCGGCAACACGAAGCCGCAAGCTGTGATTCCCGACGGATATACTCTTCAACAGAACTACCCGAACCCGTTCAACCCGACGACCGAAATTACCTTCGCTTTGCCAGAAGCCAGCGAGGTGACACTGGCCATCTACAACACCTACGGCCAGTTGGTGCGGACGTTGGCAAGTGGCAATTATGCAAGTGGCAGGTATAAAGTTGTTTGGGATGGGAAGAATGAGGCGGGCGCTCAGGTTTCCAGCGGCGTGCATTTGTACGTGATCAAAGCCGGCACGTTTAAGGCACAGCGCCGGCTGGTGTTGACGAAATAAGGATCAATCGGTAAATACAAAAGTATGTGGTGAGTCATAACAGAGAAATGACCCTCAACAAAAAATGAAAACAAATGCCTGACTTCCAAGAGTTACAGCAAAAGCTAACGCAAGCGCGCAGCGCCCACAACGAGGCGGAAGGCGCACTGTTCCGTGTGAACGAACAACTCAAACAAGTTGCCTCGGAAGCGGAACAGTTGGAGCGCTGGTTCAACCCCAACAGCCGCGAAAGTTTGGAACAGCGCGCGAGGCTCAAACGCCAAAAACGGCGTTTGGAAGGCCTCAAGCAAGAGCGGCAAGAGAAGCTAGGCAGAATCAAAGGCGAGTTGGCCGGCTTGTACCCGATTTTTTGGGAAGGATGGACCGACCCACGCCAACATGCCGGGAAAATGAATGACGACATTCCGGTCATGCTGTTCCCCTTGCGGCTCGAAACACGGTTTAAGACCGTAAGCAGTCGCTTAGGCCAACAAGAGCAACTCTGGGTGCGGATTTATCCCGACGAATGCTTGGTGGACTCATTTGAAGAGGCGCTTTCGCAGGTCGAACTTCACAGCGCTCGCATTTTCTGGCGCGAATATTTCCGCGCCGCCGGCGTTGAAGACGAAGAACGCGCTGCCTGGCGCGCGCTCGTTGCCAGCCACGGCTCTGGGCGCGCGACGTGGATCGTAAAGCAGTTCCGCCCTTCGAACCCCCTTGCACCTGGCGACCCTTTGGGCGACGCAGCGTTAGAGCTAAAGCCGCAGTCCAAAGCGGCGGGAGAACTCCTCCTCGTTGTGCCTGCCGACAACAGCCTGACCAATTCGGAAAAAACGGCGCTGGCTTCGTATTGGATAGCGGTTTGGAAAGCACAAGGAAATAGCGCCCTTGAAACGGCAGCATTGAACACACTCATTGCTGCCGTTGGCGCCGATCGCGCAACGATATTGACGGCGCAATTTCGCCCGTACAATTTGATCGAAAAACCCGTCGCGACCTTCACGCCTCAAACGACGACAGTGCGTGTGGCTTTTTTGTTTCTGCCCACCAATGAAGAAATCGAGGCAAAAACCAAATCCTGGATGAAAGCTGCGCAGGTAAATTTGTTACCTGAACGCTTCGTCCTGCTCGGCTACCAAAACGGCGTGAACGTGCTGGAAGAGCTCAGCGCTCCGGTACAGACGCCCTTCCATGTCAGCCCTGATCCGGCCGGCGACCTGGAGGCGCAGTTCCAATTCGACGAGCACGGCAACCTGAGCGTCGGTGCGGAGCTGCGCTGGATGATGGATTTCGACGAGGCCTTACGCAGAGGTATGGGCTTCCGTGTCAACCTAACGCCGCAACAGGCCGCCGGATTTGACCGTTTGTTCGTGTTAGGTATTCGTCTGAGTTCAGACGCCGCGCAGGGCAAAGCCGAGCTGGAAACCTTGTTTAAAAATCATTATTTCAGCCGAACCGGTTTCTCGTTTTTGCCGCAAGGCGCCCCCACGAACAATACCGAGGACAGTAACTCCGCGTATTCGCGCGAGGACGACGCGAACGCCAGTTACGACTTCGTGTTCAAAGGGAAATCACAATTTACGGAAACCGAAGACTGGCTTGCCAAGCGCGATGGTCAATGGTTCGCGGAAAGCCTCGGCCTCGACACCGATTGGCTCAAGCAGGTGCCGCAGGCCGGCGGGCTGGATCAATGCGAAGCGCGCGCCATGAATGCGGCCTTGTGGCCCGCGACGTTAGGCTATTTCATGGACACGCTGCTCCAGCCCGTGTTCAACGACGATGCCATCTACTATACGCGGTGGTTTTTCAACCGCTTCGTGAGCGGACGCGGTATGGTCCCGGCCATTCGCATCGGTCGCCAGCCTTACGGCATTCTGCCGACTTCGGCATTCAGCCGGATCAGTTGGGTGTTCGGCGACCAGGCCGTTTCATACCTCCATTACTCCAGGAAATTTCAAGAAGAACGCGGCGCCGCGTTCAAAGACTGGTTGTGGAAATTCAAGGGCGTGCTCGACCAACTCTATGCCACCTGGCGGAGTTTGGCTCAGGGTGTGTCGCACATTGACCTGAAGGACAAGGATCCGCATAAGACCTTGCTCGACATCGTGGGGTTGCATCCGGCCTCAGTGGAATTTCATCAGCGCTATGCCAACACCAAAGAGCAGGAACACAACATCGCCGTAATGTGGCAACTATTCATTTCCTGGCAGACGCTTCCCGCCAATGAACTTCACAATGAAGCCTTTGATCGACTCCAGCAATTGGGCTATTCCGGTTTGGAGATACCCAAGCTGTTCGATCTGTTCTGGAAAGTATTCCCCAATCGCCTGAACGGCCCGGTGATTCAAGAAGGAGCTTTGTCCGAAATCGATCCGCTGCGAATCGTCACTACAAATAACCGCAACTACATCGAATGGTTGCACGAATGGGCGCGCCTTTCATTCGATACTATTCGTGTGCAGGACGGTTTTAAGGACAATAAGTGGCCTAATTCTCTATTGTATATTTTGCTCAAACACGCCCTTGAGCTGGGCTATCATGATGCAGGCATTCGGGTGTTGGAAGAGGCGCAATTACTCAATGACCAGGCGAAAAGAAGCCTGCTCAAAGAGCCGCATTTCTTCCAAATCCAGGAAGCGGGTACACAGCGCGCTGCAGCGGGAGGCATACCGATTGAAAAAAGCCGCTACGAAATACTTTACTCTCCGAACGAACGCGCGACCGGCGATCCCAGAACGCTATTAGTGGATCATGTGACTCGCAATCTCGGCGAGCTCTTCGCCACCCGCTACTTGACCGAACAGCTCCGCGCCCTCGAACACCTCGCTAAAACGCCCACTGCCCGTCTCGAACGCGCGTTGGCCGAACATCTCGACTGCTGCGCCTACCGGCTCGATGCCTGGATGACGGGGTTGGTAAATTTCCAACTTGCCGCGATGCGCCATGCCCGCCGCGGCGAAGGTGTTAACCATCGCAAGGGAATTTACCTCGGCGCATACGGCTGGTTGGAAAATGTCCGTTCGGAAAACAAGAACCTCAGCCCGGTGCGGTTGACCGGAGAGTTGGATGAAATTTTCAACGCGCAGCAGCCCGAAAACCATAATGCGCCGCTCGTGCGTGACGACAAGAACGGGGGATACATTCATGCGCCTTCGGTCAACCATGCCATTACCGCTGCCGTGCTGCGCAACGGTTACATTTCCAACGCCACGCCGGCGCATCACGAGCTTTTGAAAGTAAACCTCAGCTCGGAACGGGTACGGTCGGCGCTGGGCGTCATTGAAGGAATCCGCAACGGCCAAAACCTCGCCTCATTGCTCGGCTATCAGTTCGAACGCGGATTACACGACCGCTATGCGTTTGCTGAAAGCGACCAGTTCATCTACCCGCTGCGCCTCGTATTTCCGCTCTATACCCGCCCGGAAGAGTTACCCGACGGCGTGCCAATCGAGGCCGTGGAAGCCCGCAACGTCGTAAACGGTTTAAACTTCATCCGGCACATCAAAAATGCCGCGCCGGGAAATAAGAAATACCCGTTTGGTTTTCCAATTTCAGTGATAGGCGTGCCGCCTCTTGTCCCGTCATTACCCCCGGCCACGCCGGCTCAGCAAGACGCCATCAATGCCGAAGTTGACCGTCTGCTCGATATTTACGACGCGCTCGCCGACCTCGCGATCGCGGAGGGTGTGCATCAGGTGGCGATGGGCAACTATGACCGCGCCGCCGCTACGCTCGACGCCTACAGCCAGGCTACTTTTCCCCCGGTACCCGACGTCGTGCAAACCCCTCGCAGCGGTATCGCGATAACGCACCGGGTGGGTCTGCATCTTGAGCCTAACGTCGCTAGCGCCGCCGGTGACAACCCACGTGTGAAGGCCGAACCGGCAATGAACAAGTGGATGGCCGCTCTCTTACCGCTGACAGCGCAGGTTAGTTGCAAAGTGAAATACACCGACGCCGCTACTGGCAACCCACAAACAACGTTCGTGACGCAAGCCGATCTTGGTCTGCAAGCGCTTGATTTACTTTATACCATCAACCCGGACAATCTCCAAGCGCGCTCCGAGCTTGAAGACCGTGTCCGGGATTTTGTGCTGCAAAGTCCCACGCTCAAAATTCGCCCGGACCTTCCTTTGGAAATAATTTACACCGAGGGCGGCGCTGCCGGTCATTTCACCTTCTTTGAAGTTGCGCCGATGGTGCGCAGCCTGCGTGCGCTCCTGTTACGTTCGCGGCCGTTGCGTGTCAACGATGTGGCCCTGCCGACCGAGGCGAAATCAGAAAACACTAACACTGTATCACTCTCCCGGAGCCGGGTGGATTTCTTGACCATAAGTTTGGCCGATATAAAAGCCAACAAGCTCATGCCGCTGCAAACCCAATTGGACGCTGTTTTCCCAGAGTCAGGGCCAGACACGGCAACCATACTGGCGAACATTGAGAGCTACTTGAATGAGATCATCGCTGCATGCCGCGATTTAGCGCGCTACGGTTTGCAGCAAACCGGATTCGGCGTTTTTTATGAGAACAAAGGAAGCATCTTTAGGAGCCTGCTGCTCAAAGCTGCAGAGGCAGCAACACGCTGGCAAGGGAAGTTGGATGAATACGACGCACTGATGATGACTTTACCCTCGCTGCCCGGCGAATCGGAAAGGGTCGCGCTGCTGTTACAAGCTGAGCGGTTGATCTCCACGACGTTTACCGACCCGGCAGGTAAAACCTCGGCGCAATTGCTGCCCATTATTCAAACAAAAGAAGCGGCCTTCCGGGCAAGGCACACAGCGTTCAAAAATATACAGAAGACCGGGGAGACCAACCTCAGCGCGTTCCTTGCCGCTTTCAAAACGGTGTTGCCGGTCGCGGATTTTGATTTGCAGGAAATAACGACGGACGAGGAGGAAAAGCGAATGGTCACTCTTGCCGAGGACCTCCGCACGCGCGCGAAGCAACTCATTGATGCTTTGGATAAACGCCTCGCGGCGATTGAGCAAAAACTGATTGAGCACGAGGCAACGGCTGCCGGAGAAAAGCGCATACAGATTTTGATCGAAGCGGCGCGGTTGGTGTTCGGAGATGAATTTATCCTCGTACCGTCGTTCACCGTGCCCGAAAGACAGGGGGAAGAATGGGCGAAAGCATATGCTCAACGAGAGCAACTGCTCACTTTTCAGAAAACCGAACTCAAAAACGATTTCCCGGTGGATGACTGGCTTTACGGCGCGGCGCGGGTGCGGGAAAAAATGCACCACTTCGAGAACCTGACTTTCCTGACTGAAGCCTTTGGCAAAACTGCTCCGGAGCTGCGGCCAGTGCAATTTCCCTACAGCGCGGATGCGCCCTGGCTGGCGCTCGAATTTCCGCCGGAGGCGAAAGGAAAATTGGAACGCGAGCTATTACTCTACACGGCAGTTTACGCCGCGAATTTTGACGACACCCAACCGCAGTGCGGCCTTCTGCTCGATGAATGGACCGAGGTCATTCCGGCAGAAACCGAGACCACGGGCATTACCTTCCAGTTCGACAAACCGAATGCTGAACCGCCGCAGGCCATCCTCCTCGCCACACCACCTCAGTTCACCGGGGCATGGAAATGGGACGACCTCGTGAACACCCTGCACGAGACGTTAGATATGGCGCGGATTCGCGCGGTGGCGCCGCAGCAACTGGACAAAACTGAGCTTGCAGTATTCCTGCCGGCGACCATCATGGCAACGACTTGGCAACCGATCACCATTGCTGCCGATTTATCCCTGATGAACAAATACGTCGATAAAATCGGAGTGCCCTAGCGCGGCATCTTGCCGCAAAAGTATGAATTTAGTCGTTTGAGGCCTATGTCATTCTGGAAGAATCAGCCTGTGTGAAAACGTCATTGCGAGCGCAGCGAAGCAATCCCGATGCTCGCACGTATTGGATTTGGAGATTGCTTCGCCGGGCTCGCAATGACAGATTCGAGTGTTTTCACACAATCTGATTCTTTTTAAACTGATAGCAAGCCTCGAGAATGGAAGCGGCGCAATCAGCATAAAAAGATTTCTACGAAATGACAGGGTTGGATGGCTCACTTCAAACGGCTAAACTTTTTACCGCAAACAAATCCGCCACCGCGAATAAAAAAAATTAGCGTACATTCGCGTGAATTCGCGGTTCATAAAAAACTTCGCAGACGTAATAGTCTTTCCGGAGTAATATCATATGAACGAGCCACGTGTCATTCGCAATCTTTCCCAGGTCTTTCTGGGAGAGGTTTTGTACCCGACTCTGACGCGATACAATCGCCTGGAGAGCCGCCCCCTAACGGACAATTTCAGCCGCGCTTTGCGCGCGGAAGTGCGTGACGCCCTGTGGATGCTGTGCAAACAGTGGCAAATGGGCGAATTCCTCGGCGACGATGCCGGAACGCCCGTGTATGCCAAAGTGCACATCGAGGGTCAACAAATAATCAAGTACAAACCGGAGGGTGAGCAGGCGCAAAAATTTGACCTCGAAACACCGTTAGAAGCGACGGTGGAGCGCCGTGCATTTCCTTTCCAAGCCGGACAGCAAAAGCTTGCCCTCGACTTGCGCCTGCAAATGGGGCGGCGCTGGCTCAAAATGATTCCGGCAACGGCGGCAGACAAGTTCAAGCTGCAATACCGGATTGCGCAGCCCGACCCGGCCACAAAGAGTGACGCCACGATTTGTGCTCACGCCGAGGTTTGGCAGCAGTTCCAAGCCGTCGCGGGGGGACGCGCGATGGACGGCGCGGCGTTGTATTTTCACTTGAAAGAAAATCCGGCAAATTTGGCCTCGGACGATGTTGCTGCTCTTTCAGCGGCAGAAAAAACAGCAGCGGATGATGCCGGGCCGCGCTTCGTTGAATGGTTCGAGAAACTTTATTTCCTGCCCAAGCAGGAAGAAGGCGACGCCTGGCAGCCGGAACGATTGGAATATCAATTCACCTGCGCCGTGCCCGATGGTTTGGGCGGCGAGAAAGTGCTGACCGCGGAAGAGTACTATCACGATCGCCTCGATTGGTACAACTTCGATTGGGACAAGAGCCAAAATACGTTAGGCGATTTACCCGAAGCTGCGCCCGAAACGCCGGTGGAGAAGAAATACCTAACGCAGAGTTTTATTCCAGCGGCCGTGCGTTTCAACGGCATGCCTGATACGCGCTGGTGGGCGTTCGAGGACGGCAAAACCAACTTTGGCGACATCAAGCCCGGCACTCAGGATTTGCCAAAACTCCTGCTCATCGAATTTGGCCTGGTGTATGCCAACGATTGGTTTCTGCTGCCCTACACCGTGCCCACCGGTTCGGCGCTCAACATCAAGGGATTCGCGGTGACGAACACCTTTGGTGAACGCTTTTGGATAGAACCTGCCGGGCGCGGCTCCGATGAAACCTGGCAACGTTGGAATATGTTTAGCTTGAACATCAAAGGGAAAAAGGACGAATTAGCGGATCTGACTTTGCTGGTATTGCCCACCGTGCCGAAAATTCAAGAAAGCCCGCCGCTGGAAGAAATCGCGCTTATCCGCGATGAAATGGCGAACATGGTTTGGGGCATCGAAACAGTTGTGCCCATGCCCCATGGCTGGAGTCGCGCCGGCAACCTCGTCGCCGCAGAATATCACGGCTACCTGCAAGCTTTGCTAGACCGGCAATTAGCTATTACTCCGGCCCCGCCGCCGGAGTGGAAAGCAGCGTTCCGTTACGACATTATGACGACGGTGCCGGAAAACTGGATCCCATTCGTGCCCGAACACGTTCAGAACAATAACCGCCAAATCCAACTGCGCCGGGCTGCCATGCCGCGTTATTTGGCGAATGACCCGGCCCCCACATTTGAGCGGGTACGTCCACGTACGACGCTGCTGCGTGAAGGGTTGGATAACAATAAGCCGTACCGCCTCCATGAAGAGGAAGTGCCACGCGCCGGAACGCATGTATTGCAGTCGTTCCAAAGAACGCGCTGGACGAACGGCAGAGTTTTCACCTGGCTGGGAGTCAAAAAGCGCACCGGACGCGGCGAGGGACACAGCGGGCTCGTTTTTGACCGCGTGGTGGAGGTAAAACAATAGCAAAAAAGTTAATGGTGGTCTTATTCGAAAAAATTGATATATTCTTGATCAGAGCATAATGATTTTTGCAAGAGCGTTAAGCTTGTTATTTTTGAGACAAGCAAGGAGATTGATTATGCAAACGGCCACATTAAAAGAAGCGACGGAGAAATTGGGCGTCTCGCTCGATGATATGGTTCAGTATCAAACCCTGGGCAACCGCGCGATCATTCACATCGAGCTGAATATTTCTCTGCCCAATAACGCCGATAATTTCAAGCCGGCTCAACTTCAAGACACGATGACGCCGGAAGAAGAGTTTCGACAGAAATACCCTAATATCAAAATTAATCGGCCGGAACTCTTTAAATTGGTCGGTGGCATGGCTGATGTTCCTCCCAACGTGTCCGACAGGGATTTGATTATCGACGCCATAGAAAGCATTTGACACGTCAAATAATTTTTGAGGCGCTCGATTCTCCCATGCCGGAATTTGAAGACAATGTTCAATTTTATTCCGCTAGAGCAATGCAAGTCGACTACATCATTACCCGCAACAAAAAACACTTTGTCCAACCAGAAATTCCCGCCGTCACGCCTGAAGAGTTTCTTCACATCATTGGTATTCTGAAGTAATTTCGCTCAACTCGGCTTCCACGTGCGGCCATAGTCATCGGTTTTCCACACCCCGCCGGTGTTCACGCCGATGTAAAATACGTTCGGCTGCTGCGGCACTCCCACCGCACCAACCGTCCGCCCCGCGCGAAACGGGCCGAGGTTGCGGTAGCGGTAGCGGAGGTCTTGGTAGAGGGAAGGATTGATGGATTGTGATGCTACGGATGAAACGACTAGCAAAAGAAGGAGAAATGTTTTTAGGCGCATAGGGAACGAGAGGTGATTTGCATTTTGAAAGATTACTGTGGATTCGGGCTACGAGTTTGGCTTGCGTTTATCAAGGCTTCGAAAAAGCCGTTGTTTACTGGAGTAGAAATTACTATCTTTTTTCACAAGAGCAAGGAGATTGAAGATGCAAACTGCCACCCTTACAAAGAGAGGAATTCATGGCTTCACAAAATCTCCATGACCGCATAACAATCAACCCGAAAGTACTGCTGGGCAAGCCCACCATTCGTGGTTTACGCATCAGTGTTGAGCAAATTTTGAATGCGTTAGCTGCCGGCGTTCCTGCCGAGGATCTTTTGCAGGATTATCCCGAGCTTGAGCCTGAGGATATTCGTGCGGCGCTTGCTTATGCGGCCTCCGTTATCGCGGAAGAGCGAGTTTATGATCTTAAAGCGGCGTGATGATGAGCATCAAGATCATGATGGACGTCGGCGTTGGCAAGCTTTCCGAGGAATGGTTGTCGAATCAAGGCCACGACGTACTTGCGACACGCACCGTGAATCCCCGAATGGGCGACGATGAGATTTTAGAGATCGCAGTGAGAGAAGAGCGCTTGGTTATTACGATGGACAAAGACTTCGGCGAGTTGGTCTATAAACACAAAGCCGCACATGCTGGCGTTCTTTTGCTACGTTTGGAGGATGCAACCGGCTCGGAAAAAATCCAGGTTATCGAGCAAATATTTTCTCAGCATGAGGATAAACTGTTTGGCAGTTTCAGCGTTTATAAAAACGGCCGATTGCGAATCCATCCACGATAAGATTATTATCTCGCCCCAGTCCCTTCCACGCGATCATTAAACTCAAACGACAAGCCGTTGCTCCACGTTTCATCGAAGATGATCTTGTCGCGAGTGTGGCTGCGAGGGCGAGACTGCAATATCGCCCACTGAGCCAGTCGGCGCGTCGTCGAAGATCGGCTCCCACGTGCGACCATAGTCATCAGTTTTCCACACGCCGCCGTTGTTCACGCCGATGTAAAAGACATTTGGCTGCGTGGGCGCGCCAACGGCTCCCACCGTCCGCCCTGCGCGAAACGGGCCGAGGTTGCGGTAGCGGAGGTCTTGGTAGAGGGAAGGGGCGATGGGTTGTGCTGCTAGGGATGAAACGAGTAGCAGGATGATGAAGAATAGTTTTGTGCGCATATTTTTATTGAAGAGAAGGTATCAACAGCTACTAATTCAGGCGACCAACCGAAAACCGCTGTCGAAGTCCCGGCTGTAGGGGCGATAGTAGTCGCGACTTGCGCAACGCAGAGCATCGCTTGAGTTGGCAAAACTGCCTCCGCGACGTATTTTCGACACACCCGTTTTAGGCCCACTCGGATTTTCCATCACTTCATTCTTGTTTTTAGGCGACCCATAATTATTGTCGTACCAATCTTGGCACCACTCCGAAACATTACCCAGCATATTCGTTAAACCCAGCGGGTTGAGATTTTCCTTATCGGTGTGTGGATTGACTTCATCGATGGCGTGTGCTTGCGGCCGCTCGCCCTCGCCAAACCAAGCATGTTTGGCCAATTTCTCGACGGCATCGCCGAAATAAAATTGTGTATGTTGCGCTTGTTTGCCACCACGCGCCGCGTATTCCCACTCCGCTTCGGTGGGCAAACGGCCGCCAATCCACAAGGCAAAAAAATAGGCTTCGTACCAATTGTTGCGAACGGTTGGATGGCTTTCGCCTCCGTAATTGGGAAATTTCTGTCCGAATGGAAAGGTGGAAAGCAGGCGATTCGTCACCGGATGTTTGGCCATGCGAAGGCTGTTTACTTTTACCCAATGCCCTGGTTTTTCGTCGTCATGGTGCTCGTCGTCCCCCATCCAAAAATTCGCCGCCTTCCACCTCGATCCATTCAAAATGGTTTGCAGGATCAGCGAGAAGTTTTTGCTGGCGCTCGACGGCGTGTGCGAGATCAAACAACTCGTAAATTAACCCGCCGGGTTGCAGCGGTTGCAAGCCGATTTTCTCCAACAATTCTTGCGCATGATAAATCACTTCACAATCGCGCTCTTCGCATTTAATCAGCAAAATGTCCAGCGTTTCCTGCACCAATTTTTGCTGTTCTGTTGCCGAAATCAAACGCAAAGATTGCTCGAGGCCGTCAATCAGCAGCAGTTTGCTTTGGTTGCCCTCTTCTTGTTCAATCAAAGGTTTGAGCAATTCCGCTGCCGGTGTTTTCACTTCGGTGGTCACGCGCAGGGCCAGCGGCCGGTTGAGGTTCCACAGGCCGTTGACCAGCTCCACAACTTTATCGTCGTTTTGCAGCAGTCCGGCATAAAGCCGCACCACTTCTTCCCAATCCGGATTGGCGGCGTGGCGGATGACGAAGTCGTTGGTTTTATCATCGCGCAAGGCCAGCGCCGTAAAATATTCCCACAGCGAGCGATGCACAAAAGTGAAGCCTTCTTTGACGCGCTGGATCAAGCCGGTCTCGCGCTCGAGGCGGTTGAGCAAATCTTCCGGGCGGCCCAACGTCTCGGCCGAAAGCGCGCGCCGGCCCATCACGTTCACGTGTTCAACTGGAAAATCATCTTCCTTTCACAGGAAAAACCGCAGCGAGACGTCTTTTAAAATCTCGATGGTATTCCCGTAATTGCTTTTGGCGGAGGCGCTGCTTTCGGGATCATAAGCGCGCTGCAGCAAAGATTGGGTGCACTTTTCATAAAGGTCGCTGCGGCGCTCGAGCAGGGCCGCGTCGCCGCCTTGCTCGAAGGTGAAGCAAATCATGCTGAGCAAAAACGGGTTGGCCGCCAAATCGCGAATGCGCGGCCGCTGCTCCAGGCTCTGCTGAAGCGCGGCGATTTTTTCCGGCTCACTGGCAGACCATTTTTCCACATACGCCTGAATCATCTCCGGCGTCAACGGCAGCATGTCGAGGCGGCGGAATTTGGCAAAGTCACCCTGCCGCATCGCGATCGGGCGCGCCACCGCGATGATTTTAGTGCGTGGATATTTTCGCGCCAGCTTCTCCAATTCGGCGGCGATACGATTGCCGGTTTCCGCATGCTCAATTTCATCGAGGCCGTCGAAGAGCAAAATCATGCTCTTTTCGAGAAACCGTTCTTTGGTGCAAAGCGCCTCAAAAATCTCAGGGCTGTCGCTGTCTTCATTGACCTGCTGCTGCTCAAAATTTTCCAGCGTGGCTTCGCTTAGGTCGAGCGATTTGCAGCGCATGTAAACGGGAATGCAATCACTGTTGGAGCCGGCGTAACGATGCGTGAGATAGCGCAACAACGTGGTTTTGCCGCTGCCGGGCAGGCCGCGCAACAAGAAGTGCCGCGGCGCTCCGTCATTAAAAAACACGTTGTCAATATCGAGCGGTGTGGCCGGCGGGCTATTTTCATCCCGCCATTCCTGCAAATGCAATGGCACAAAACCACGCTCGATGTCCGCCATGTCACCCGCGGCTGCCGAGCTTACGAGTGGTAGCGCAGACATCTTGTCTGCCGCAGTCTGGAAGACTGCGCTACGGTTTTCAACACGCCGGCGTTTTTCTCCGAAGAGATGGATCGTCGAAAATTTCTGCTGCAAATTCCAGCGATGGTTGCGGAGCAGTTCTTGCAAGCGGTTTGCCGAGCTGGCTGTTGTTGGTTCCCCTGCGGTGGGATGAGCATGATCGAGAATGTAACGCGTCAAATGCTGGCGCACTTTGCGCTCAAAATCGGCGGTCTCTTCAAACGACCAAAATAAACCCAGCGGCGAAATTTCCTGTTTGAACTCGAGCACGAACGCATATTGCCGATGTTCTTCCGGCGTTTTCAATTCGCGCGCCGCTTCTTTGAAATAGATCATGATTTGCGGACGGCCGGCGTCCTGCCGCGCTTTGATCGCCGTTCTGATCTCGTGCTCGGCGCCGGATAAAGCGCCTTTCGCCGGCGTGCCAAACCGCTTCCAAAAAATCGCGAGCAAAATATCGCAATCCTGAATATTCAAGACCGGGTCGATGAGTCCCTGCGGGCCTTCCGGATGAAAACCGGGATAAGCGTCGGTCTTCCAATAAGTCAATTCGAGAATGGCGTGACGCTCGTACGCTACACCGCGATTCAATTCGTCGATGACGCCGTCCATCACACGGCATTCATCATCGACATCGCTGGGAGAGGATAAAACAATTCGAATGACGTGTTTTGTTTGCATGAGCCAATGCGATTGTTTTCTCTGTTGCTCTCGCTACGCAGCCATTCCCAATTTAAAGACCGGCACATGCAGCATTTCTGCAGGAGGGAGTTTTTGCGTTTTCTCAAGATTCAAAACTTGTTCAATCTGATCCAAAGTTTTTTCCAACATGTATTCATGCGTATTCACACGGCAGCGCAGCGCTGGCACGTCACGAATGATGACGAGGCGCCCATCATGCAAAGTGACATGCTGGATGACGGTTTCTTCCAAATCGTTGTGACAACGAGGACATTGGGTAGGCTGATCGGAAAGGAAAACCAACTTGGGATGGAGAAGATTTCGGTGCAGATCGACCTCAAATTCGACCTTTTCCATATCGTCCCAATAATCCGCCGTGCTATGTGACTCCCAAAATTCAACTTCCTCTTCTATCGTTTCGAACTCAAGTGGCTTTGCCATATTTCAACCCTTTCGATATAAGTCTCGTTCGCTTTCATCCATATCCCGCGCACTCAGAATCAAGGCGCGATGATCGAGTTTGTAAATGAAGGCGACAAATAGATAGCGGCCTGCCTCGGCCTGACCATACGGCCTTGTACACGTCCTCGCCCTTGCGTTTCTTGCCGCGCGGCCCGCGACGGTAGACCGCGCCCGGCCTGAAGATTTCCTCGACCTCTTCACCGGTGACGCCGTGCTTGCTTTCGATCTTGTCAATAACATCTGATAGCCAGATGAAAGATTTGATGTTCACTTTATCCTCATAGACGTGACACCCTTTCGTCGCGAAGTTGACGAATGTCTTCCGCGGAGTCCCCCGCGCTAATCGTCTCAGCCGCGCGCTCATCGCTCATTTTTAAAAAAGCTTCTACTCGTTGCGCATATTCTTTCCGCTCGCGTGTTTCGCTATCCAGTTCCGCAGACAAGCACTCACTCAATCCTTGTGTGAGCCGCGCCAAAATTCTTATTTGCTCCTGTAACGGAAGTTGAACTGCCAGTTGTTCAATCTGATCTACAGTAAGGGTGTTCGTCATTTTTGTTCTCCTTATGTTTTTAATATTCGGTTCATCGTAAACAAAAACGCGAGCCGGCGGTTTTTCGCCGCGCATGATGGCTCCGGCTTCGCGAACGCTTTCCAAATAACTTGTCAAAAAGTTCTTTTTTCATCGCTCATGAGTCCTGCAAGGCATCAGGTAACGATGGACGTTTCAATGGATCATCAAGCACCCAACGTCATTGACTTGTGGAGTAATATAAGCCACTAAAAATCTTTGGTCAATACTCTTTGCCGAAAAAATCCGACATGTCACAAAGGAGTTCAAGGATTCTGGGAATCTTCTTTGCTATAAACATTGCACTCCTGGCGGAGTTTGCCGTCAGCGAGCCGTAACTTTCCAATCAATCTCACCCGTCAGCTCCCACCGCATGAGCGACATCGGAATCATGCCAGTCGCATTCAGTTCATCCATAAAACGCTGCAAAGTAAATTCATCGCCGAACTGACGTGCGCGTTCGGCCAGCAGTTGTTCGATCTCGATTTTGCCGATGACATAGCTCGTGCCGTAAGTGGGTTGCCGCAAGTAGAGATGCTGCTCAAACCAGACGGTGTTGCCATCTTCGGGCAGCCATTCGCGCGGCGTCCATTCGGAGGCAAATTTTATGGCTTGTGCCATCGTCCACTCATTGCTGTGCATGTGCAAATCGCCGAGGGCGCGTGCGGCGCGTTGCGCGAGCAGAATCCAAATTAGTTTGCGGGCATGCGGTCGCTCATCAAAAAGCCCGGCGTGCATCATCATTTCTTCCATGCCGGTGGCCAAGCCTTCGGCGCGGCCGGCGAAAATGTTATAAAGCAGCGGCACGCGGCGGATTGGACTCGCATGCGGCTCGCTTTTCATGCGGGCGAGATCGAACCAATGGTAACCGTGCGTCCGCATCACCACCGGATCGCGATAGCTCACTTCCGAAAAGAATTCGCGGCGGCCGTTTGTTGCCGGACTGAATGATCCAATGCGCTCGCGCAACGCCGCATCCATGTAGTCACGCATCGAAACAATCTCCGCCTCGCGAAGAAACGCCACGTACTCGGTGACGGCCTCGTTGAAACGGCGATCATATTCTTCGGCGGTGGCAACTAATGTTTGTGGAGGAAGTTTACGATTGCGATGTTCTTCCAACCGCAACGCCGCATGCGCACGCGCCAACTCCCGGTGCATGATGGTCACTTCTTCCTGCCAAGTATAAGGCACGAGTTGGACGTTCTTCAAATACCAATTGTAATTCTCGAGCCCAACTCCAGAGGTTCCGGTTTTGGAGGGCGCTTCGCGTTCGAGCCAGGCGCAAAATGAATCGGTGGCCGCGCGCGCCGCTTGAACCTCTGCTGCCAACTTATTTTTTGAGCCGGCGACTTTCTCAGCCAGCGCGGTGAGATCAGCGCTTTGTCCCTTCATGCTACGAATTCCGGCGATCCAAAGATCGCGCGCATTGCCGGTGAGATTGTTTTTCGCTTGCTCCAGCAGTTTCGGAATGGTGCGGATTTGCGCAGCGATTTCCGCCGTGTGCTTCGGCGCAAGCGGAAACGAGTACCTCCACAGATCGATGGCATTGTGGATCACCGGGCCTTCACGCGCGGGCACGTCGCTTTGCTCCGGAAACACCATCACATAAAATGCGGGATCACGCGCCCACGGTTGGCGCACGCGATGGTCGAAGTCGAGACCGTTCATCTCGGCTTTGACGAGATGATAATCAACGCGCTGGGCTACGGGCCACCCACTCGTGTCAATTACAGCGAGACGGCGCTGATACGCCGCCAATGCCTGATACTGCTTCGTCATCGCCTGCGCGGAGTAATCGGGAATGCCTTCGACATACACCGGTTTCTGGAAAGCGCGCCATTCTTCGAACAGCGTGACCAGATCTTCATAACGAGCAGTCTGGCGTTGCGGTTCTGAGTCACTCTTCATCGCGCAGCCGGCGATTAGAATGAACAGCCCGGACGACAAAACCGTTTTGAAAAAAGCGCAAGTGTCAAGCATCGTTCGAATCTCCAAAAAATTTATAAGAGCCAACCTGAAATCATCGGAGTGACAAACTTCAGTTTGTCCAGCATGCTAATGCTTCCGAGTATCCTGTTTGAACAAAATCTTTGAAATTGAAACGCAAAGCCGTTTTGAAAAAATCCTCTTCGACATTGAGCACGGTGCTTGTCCTCAAAAAGATTCTTACAGATGACCTGACGTCATACGTGAGCACCAGAGAAACCACCGGCGCGCTATGATCTTCGGCCGTGATCACCCGCAGGCCTTTGCTTCGTCTCCTGAAAGTCGATTTTGACATTGGGCGGCTGCCTGGCGGCAGTTGTGCCCTGCGACAAAACGACGACGGGCAAGAGCGCCAGCGCCAGCAGGAGAACGACGGGGAATTTTGTCTTTGAATCATGCATAAAGAGGTTCCTTTTTATTTCTTTCTAGGATCATCCGCCGGGTCAACAAAATCAATTCCACAAAATCAGCTTTACTATTCTTGCGAGCATTGTTGTCTCATCACCATCATATTAGACGAGCAATGAAATCACAGAGCCGTTCTACTTCTTCTTCGCTATTGTAGTAATGAACTGAGGCCCGTACGACGCTAGCCAGGCCGCGTTTGTCCATGCCAATGCGAGTGTATTCTGCCAGGGAGACGGACACATTTGTTTTTTGTTTAGCAAGTTCGCGGCGGGTTTCCTGCGGGTTTTGTCCGTCAACCGTAAATGTGATGATGCCGCATTTCTGCACGCCTAAGTCATGCAACTCGACATGCGGGATGTTGTTCAAACGGGCTCGAAGCAAGTTAGACAGGTGTGATATACGCGCCCAAATGCTTTCCAGTCCCCACGAGAGGGCGTAATCAATCGCAACACCCAACCCGATCTTGTCGGCGTAGTTCGTTTCCCAGTTCTCAAAACGACGTGCGTCGGCGCGAATTTCATAACGGTCTTTCGTCACCCATTTTGCGGCGTGAAGGTCGAGAAAGGGCGGCTCCAGTTGTTCAAGAATACTCCGTCGCACATAGAGAAAACCGGTGCCACGCGGGCCACGCAAGTATTTGCGCCCGGTGGCTGAGAGCATATCGCAACCGATAGCCTGCACATCGATAGGCATTTGCCCGATGGATTGACAGGCGTCAAGAAGAAAGAGTATCCTGGCTTGCCGCGCGGTTTTCCCAATCTTAATTGCAGGATTGACCAGCCCGCCGTTGGTCGGCAGATGCGTAATCGCAATCAGTTTGACATGCTCATCAACCAAACCCTGGAGTGCTTCGACAGAAACCTGCCCGCAACCGTCATTTGGAATGACCTCAATTGTTGCGCCGGTTCGTTCGGCTATTTGCAGGAAGGCAATGTAGTTGCTGGCATATTTGGACACTGAAGTTAGGATGCGGTCGCCTGATTTGAATGGAAGGGCATAGAACGCCATATCCATGCGCGGGTCGCGTTCTCAACGATGGCGATTTCGTCGCGCTCGCAACCGACGAGCAGACTTGCCGCATCGTACACATGCTCTACCGCGTGGTGTGCAGATTCCGCTGCTTCATAACCACCGATTTCCGCCTCGAGCCGCAAGTGCCCGGTTACGGCGTCAAGCACCTGCTTTGGCATTAGAGCCGCGCCGGCATTAGTGAAATGCAAAACTTGCTCGCAACCTGGCGTGTCCTGGCGGGCACGAAAAATATCAATCGCAGTTTTACTCATCATTTGCCTCTCTGTTGGCCTAATTTCCAGTAGGTTGTATCGCGCTAGTTTCCATCATCAACATGACAGTCTTGTGAGGCGCTCTTGGGCGATGCATAACACCCTTTGATATTGTCACGCCTTGATTGGGATTCAATTCTATTGTC
>Ga0247727_10004114_pt1 | contig 31224 bp, 36 predicted proteins | sample WisWelCaveWW1625_FD_202498 | JGI IMG/M metagenome (GOLD analysis project Ga0247727, IMG submission 202498) | Biofilm microbial communities from Wishing Well Cave, Virginia, United States - WW16-25 | ecosystem: Environmental > Aquatic > Deep subsurface > Groundwater > Cave microbial mat | place... | reverse complement strand
GACGCGCGCAAGGTCGCGGCGGCGTGCAATATCGTGCTGACCGCGCGCGAGATGGGCGCCGACGCGCGCGTGCCGCTCGCCGGCGTTCCGTATCACGCGCTCGACACGTATCTCGCGAAACTCATTCACGCCGGTCACAAAGTCGCGATTGTCGAGCAGACGAGCAATGAAGCGATCAACGGGTTATTTACGCGCGAAGTTGTCAGAGTCGTCACGCCCGGCACTGTCGTCGAATCGAATCTGCTCGAAGAAAAACGCAACAACTATCTCGCCGCGCTTGTGTCCGATAAAGACCGCGCCGGCATTGCCTACGCCGATATTACGACCGGCATTTTCGCCGCGACGGAAGTGGACGCGCGCGATGCCGCGCAAGAATTGGATCGTTTGCATCCGGCTGAGCTTGTCGTCGCACAAAAAATCTCCAATTACCAATTACCCATTACTGAATACCGCATCCCCGATTTCGATTCCGCGCGTCAAACTCTGCTCGAACATTTTCGCGTCGCGTCGCTCGACGGCTTTGGTTTGAACGGAATGCCGCTCGCGCTGCGCGCCGCCGGCGCGCTCGTGCAATATTTGCAAGATCATCAAAAATCCGCGCTCGCGCAACTCGATTCGCTCAAAACATATTCGACGCAATCGTTTATGACGCTCGATCCGGCAACGCGGCGCAATCTCGAACTCGTCGCGACCATAAGGAGCGGCGCGCTCAAAGGCTCGTTGCTCGGCGTGCTAGATGAAACGCGTACGGCGATGGGCGGGCGTTTGTTGCGCGAATGGCTCTTGCAACCTCTGCTCGATCTGCGCGCGCTGAATGCGCGGCTCGACAACGTGGACGCGTTTTATCGCGATACCGCGCGCCGCGAGCGCATACGCGACTTGCTGAAACAGATCGCGGATCTCGAGCGGCTGACGAATCGCGTCGCGCAAGGCATCGCGTTGCCGCGCGATGTGGTCGGCATTCGCGCGAGTTTGGAAATTGTGCCCAAGATACAGGGATTGGGATTCGGGAATCAGGGGTCAGACCAATCCCCGAACCCAGATCCCCGACCCCTCGACGCCTGCCCCGACATTCTCAATCTGCTGAAACGCGCGATCATACCGGAGCCGCCAGCAACGCTCGCGAACGGCGGCGTGATCGCGCCGGGATTTTCTGCGGAACTCGATAGCATCGCAAGCGCGGCGAAGAACGCCAAAGATTGGGTCGCGAATTTGGAGCGCACCGAACGCGAACGCACCGGCATTCGCTCGCTCAAAGTTGGCTACAATAAAGTCTTTGGCTATTACATCGAAATCACCACGCCGAATTTGCCGCAAGCGCCGCCGGAATATATTCGCAAGCAAACGCTCGCGAACGCGGAACGCTACATCACGCCGGAATTGAAAGAGTACGAGAGTTTGATTCTGAACGCGGAAGAACGCCTCACCGAACTCGAGACGACGCTGTTCAAAGAAATCTGCGCGCAAATTGCCGGCGCGGCGCGGCGTTTGCTGACGACCGCGCGCGCGCTCGCGGAGATTGACGTGCACGCGACGCTCGCGGAAATTGCGATGCGTTATCGTTATGCGCGTCCGCAACTCGACGACGGCGACGCGATGCACGTCGTCGCGGGACGACATCCGGTCGTCGAGCTCACGTTGCGCGACGAGCCCTTCGTGCCGAACGATGTAACGCTGACGAGCGACGCGTGCATTCACATCATCACGGGTCCGAATATGGCGGGCAAAAGCACGTTTCTGCGGCAGACCGCGCTGATCGTTTTGCTCGCGCAGATCGGATCGTTTGTGCCGGCGGAATCCGCGCGCCTCGGTTTGGTGGATCGGATTTTTACGCGCATCGGCGCGCAAGATGAAATCGCGGCGGGGCAATCTACGTTTATGGTCGAGATGGTCGAGACCGCGAATATTTTATTGCATAGCACGCGCAAATCGCTGATCATCCTCGACGAAATCGGACGCGGCACCAGCACGTACGACGGCATCGCGATTGCGCGCGCGATCGTCGAGCATATCCACAATCATCCGCACCTCGGCGCGAAAACTTTGTTTGCCACGCACTATCACGAGCTAGTCGAGCTTGAAAATTTTTTGCCGCGCGTCCGGAATTATAACGTCGGCGTTTTGGAGCAAGGCGGGCGGGTCGTCTTTTTGCACAAGATTATTCCCGGCGGCGCGGACAAATCGTACGGCATTCACGTCGCGCAACTCGCCGGCATTCCGAAAGCGGTCGTGCATCGAGCGGAAGAGGTGCTCGTGGAATTGGAAAGCCGGCGCGCCGCGAACGGCAGCGCGGCGAATGCCGGAGCGCAGTTGTCATTTTTTGCGAACGACGATGCCTTGCGTCAAGAAATCGCGGCGTTGGATGTCTTGTCGCTCTCGCCGCTGGAGGCTTTGAGCAAATTGTACGAGTTGGTGGAAAAGGCAAAGAAAAAGTGACGTCATTGCGAGCCTGCAAAGCAGGCGAAGCAATCCCCAAATTGCAACTTGGCGATTGCTTCGTCGCAAAGAACGCTCCTCGCAATGACATTCGTGAAGCGCTTGCCGCGCGCTTTGCGCCTGTGGTATAATCAGCGCGCGAAAGAAACGCAAAGCCCTTCACCGCGTTTCGAGGAGTGTGTGCGATGGATAAGGATTTGCTTCCAGTTTCGATTGACAGCGTACGCGTCAGTATGGTGTCGCCGCATCGCATCGTCGTTTTGAAAGACGAGACCGAACGCTTTTTGCCGATCTGGATCGGACCGTTTGAATCGGACGCAATCACGATTGCTCTGCAAGGCAATCAAGTCGCGCGGCCGCTGACACACGATCTCTTGAAAAGCGTCATCACCGAAAGCGGCGCGACGCCTTCGTACATCGTCGTGCGCGAATTGCGCGACGAAACTTTTTTCGCGTCAATCATTATGCAAGTGGACGGCAAGACGGTCGAGATTGATGCGCGCCCGAGCGATGCGATTGCGTTGGCGGTGCGCATCAGCGTGCCCATTTACGTGAAAGAGAGCGTAATGGAGCGCGCGGCGATTCGCCCCAGCCAAACCGCCGAAGGCAAAGTGACGAAAGAAGAAGCGGAAAAATTGGAAGCGTTTCGCGATTTGCTCGAAGACCTCGACCTCGATGATTTAGGCAAGGGCGAAGGAAAAGTAAAAGAGGATTAAAACCTTATCTCCGAATGACCAGATGAGCAATCGCGAATGTACTTTGAATGGGACCCAGAGAAAGCCGCGCGAAATTTCCGCAAGCATCAAGTCGCCTTTAGCGAAGCGGCGACAGTATTTGGGGATCCGTCTAGCATTGCTTCGCCTGACCCCGATCACTCGGATGATGAGGAGCGATTTATTGTCATCGGGCATTCGATCCAACGTCGTTTGTTGATGATTTCTCACGCGATTCGCGGCGAACGGATTCGAATCATCAGTGCGCGCGAATTGACTCGCGCCGAAAGAAAAACCTATGAAGAAGAAAACCAAAATTGAATTGCAGGATGAACTTCGTCCCGAGTATGACATGCGGGAACTTTTGAAGCGAGGCGTTCGAGGCAAATATGTCGCTGCGTTTCGCAAGGGAACAAACCTTGTCTTGCTCGCTCCCGATGTTGCCCACGTCTTCCCAACCGAAGACTCAGTCAATCAAGCGTTGCGTCTAGTGATCGAATTATCCAAATTGCAAAATGGCAAGCGCGGAACCGTGAAAGCGTAACCAAAAATCTGTAAATGGATTGACCAATTGATTCCCGGGAACGCGTTTCCACCGGGAATTTTTTCTCAAAGTGACTCGTCTTATGCTGGATGTCCGCCTCACGAATTCTACCGCGCGCGCAATGCCCTACAACGCCGAAGCCGAACAAGCGGTGCTCGGCGCGCTGTTGATTGATCCCGACGCGATCATTCGCATCACGCCGATTTGCCGCGCCGAAGATTTTCACCTCGAAAAAAACGCGTGGGTTTTTGAAGCGATTTTCGCGCTCCACGAGCAACGCCAGCCAATTGATTTTCTCACCGTCGTCGCCGAACTCGAGCGCCGCAATAAGATCAACGACGTCGGCGGCGCGGCGTATGTCACCGCGCTGATCAACGCGACCCCGACCGCCGCAAACGTCGAGCATTACGCGCACCTCGTCGAGCAGATGGCGATTCAACGCCGGCTGATCCACGCGTCCACGCAAATCGCCGGCTTGGCGTACGACAGCGCCGACGACATTGACACGATCATTGACAAGTCGGAAGAAGTCATCTTCCAAGTCGCGCAACGCCGGATGAGCCGCGACCTCAAACCGATCCGGCGCGCGGTGGACGAATTCCTCGACCGGCTCGATTACGTTCAGCGCCATCCGAACGAATTGATCGGCGTGCCGACCGGTTTTTACGACCTCGATAAATTGCTCGGCGGATTTCAGCCGTCGGATTTATTGATTGTCGCCGGCCGCCCCGGCTCCGGCAAAACGTCGTTCGCGCTATCGCTCGTGCAGTACGCCGCGCTCGAAAAACGCAAAAAAGTCGCGCTCTTTAGTTTGGAAATGTCGGCAGAGCAATTGGTGCAACGACTCGTGTCGAGCATGGCGTTGATTGACTCGCAAAATCTCCGCATCGGCAAAATCAGCGAAGCGGAATATCCAAAACTGATCAAAGCGACCGGCGTGCTTTCTGAAACGCAAGTGTTCATTGACGACAGCGCGGCGATCACGCCGCTGGAGGTGCGCGCCAAAGCGCGGCGTTTGCACGCGGAGCACGGGCTGGATATGTTAGTGATTGATTATTTACAATTGATGAGCGTGCGCGGGCGCATCGAAAATCGCGTGCAGGAAATCGCGCTGATCTCGCGGCAGTTGAAGGAGCTCGCGCGCGAACTGCGCATCCCGGTCGTCGCGCTGTCACAACTCTCGCGCGCGGTCGAATCGCGCGAAGATCATCGCCCGCAACTCGCCGACCTGCGCGATTCCGGCAGTATCGAGCAGGACGCGGATGTCGTGATTTTTATTTTCCGCGAAAAAACTTATTATCCGACGCTCGAATCGTGGCAGAAAAAATTTCCGAACAAGGATTATCCGGACAAGGTGGCGGAGATTATCGTCGCCAAGCACCGGCACGGACCGACGCGCGATCTGAAATTGCGCTTTATCGAAGAGCAAGCCAAGTTTGATAATTTGTGGGTGGAAGATAAAGGCACTCGGCACTAGTCAATAGTCATTAGTCAATAGCCGATAGAGTCCTGCGATTGACTAGCAACTACTGACTATTGACTAGAGACTAACGACTGCCAACCATGAAACTCTTTTCCGGCTTTCCCGCTGGCAAAGTCCACGTCACGCCCCTGCCTAATTTATTTTTCACCGAACTCTTGCCGGCGATTGACGACCTTGCCGAACTCAAAGTTACTCTGCACGTTATCTGGCTCGTCGCGAATGCGCGCGCGAAGCAGTCGTGCGTTCGCGGGCGCGATCTTGCGAGCGACGCGACGCTGATGCCATCGCTCGCGACCGACAGCGAACCCGCCGCCGCCTCGCTCGCGCGCGCGCTCGAACGCGCAGCGCAACGCGGCACGCTCTTGCGCCTTGAAAATGCCGGCGAGGCATGGTATTTTGTGAACAGCGATGCCGGTCGGCGCGCGTATGAACGCGCCGAACGCAATGCCGCCGCGTTGCCGCGCGGCGACGCGCGCGACGCGGCGAATCTGCAACCGCGCGCGGATATTTTCGCGTTGTACGAGCAGAATATTGGAATGGTCACGCCGATGCTCGCGGACGAATTGAAAGAGGCGGAGAAAGAATATCCGGCGGATTGGATCGCCGAAGCGTTTCAGATCGCGGTCCAGAACAACAAACGCAGTTGGAGTTACGCGCGCAAAATTTTAGAGCGCTGGAAAACTGAAGGACGCGGCGACAAGAACAAAAAAGGTAAACCGTGGTTCGATGAGTACAGAAAATTCGTCAATCGCTAACGTAGGACAAGTTGGCAACTTGTCCAACAATACCTGTCCCACCTGCGGCGGCGCGGGCTATGTGCGCCGCGACGTGCCGGTGGATCATCCGGATTTTGGACGCGCGATTGCCTGTCATTGCAAAATCAGCGAGACCCAGCAAGCGAGTCTCGAAAATTTTCGACAACTGTCCGGGATGGTGCATCTTTCGCAATTGACGTTCGCGCGGTTTCGCGCCGACGGCATCGGTTTGAGCGCGGAGAAAAAGAAAAATTTGCGCGACGCGTACGAGCGCGCGGAAAATTTCGCGCGCGAGCCGCGCGGCTGGCTCTTGCTGAAAGGCGGCTACGGCTCAGGCAAAACGCATCTCGCCGCCGCGATCGCGAACGAGCAATTGGCGCGCGGGGCGTCCGCGCTGTTCATCGTCGCGCCGGATCTGCTGGATCATTTGCGCGCGACCTTCGCGCCGACGAGCGCGGTCTCGTTCGACGAACGCTTTGAGGCGATTCGCTCGGCGGAACTTTTGATCCTCGATGATCTCGGCGCGCAAAGCGCGACGCAATGGGCGAACGAAAAACTGTATCAATTGTTCAACCATCGCTACAACGCGCAACTGCCGACGGTGATCACGACGAATCGCGAGCTCGAAGACATTGACCCGCGCGTGCGCTCGCGGCTGGCGGACTCGTCGCTCTGCGCGATTGCGACGATCCTCGCGCCGGATTATCGGCAGGGCGGCATTGATGCGCGCGGCAGTCAACTTTCGAATATCGGAATGTACAGCGAGATGACCTTTGCGGCGTTCGATCAGCGCGCGGACGAATTGAACGGCGAGCCGCGCGACAATCTGCGGAAAATTTTCAACAAGGCAAAAGCATTTGCCGAACACCCGAACGGATTTATTGTTTTTACCGGCGAGCATCCCGGCAATGGCAAGACGCACCTCGCCGCCGCGATTGCAAATCAATTGATGGCGCACGGCGCGACCGTCTCACTCGTCACCGTGCCGGATTTGCTCGATCATCTGCGCGCGGCATTTGCGCCGGGCAGTGTAACGTCGTTCGATCAACGCTTTGAAGATACGCGCACGGTTTCGGTTTTGGTTCTCGACGATCTCGGCACGGAAAATGCGACGCCGTGGGCGCGCGAAAAATTATTCCAGATCATTGACTATCGCTATGTCGCGCGCCTGCCCACGATCATCACGATGAACGCCGAGGCGGAAATCGAGCCGCGCATCAAATCGCGCATTTTTGATCTCGCGCGCAACTCGGTCGAAGAAATTCTCGCGCCCAGTTATCGCACCACGCATCGCCGCGCGCAAATGAAAAGTGAAACGACGCGGCGCGGGCGACCGCCCTCGCGCGGGTAATGTAATAAAAGCGTGGCAGGGCGTTCACGCCCGCTCAAGATGCGTCGCATTTGAATATTTGTCCTCTCCCTCTTTGATGGTATAATCTTTTTCGCACCGATGCGCGTAGCCGAACGCGCAATTTTTTCGTGCGGCGCGCGCGGGTTCGCGTGGATTCGCGAATGATAATAGGAGAGTGCCATGCGCTTGAATTCACGATTTCGTTGGCTTTTAATTGGAGCATTCGCCGCGATCACCGCGCTCGCGTGCCGCACGAGTGACGTCATTCTCGCGCCCGCGCAACCGACCACCACGCGCGTCGCCGCGCGCGCGACCTTCACTCCCGCGCCAACCGCGACTCCAACTCCAACCGTTACGCCCACGCGCCGACCAACCTTGCGTCCAACCGCGCGTCCGCCCACGGCGATACCACAACCAATCGCGCCACCTCCACCCGCTGCGACCGCGCCGCCGTACAAATATAAAGCCGTTAATGTTTCTTGCGTTCATTCTGGGCAATCGTTCATTCAAGGCACGGTCTATGAAGGCAATTCGCCGGTGGATGGAAGAATGGTAATCATGTCTGCCGATTTGGATGGAGCGGTTGCCGAGCGACAAGAATCCGGCACTGCCGATCCCGGCAAATATTCGATGATCGTGAGCGCCTTTGGCGGCGCGCCGGGACAGACGCGTTATATTTGGATCTCCGAAGGCGGGCGACGCGTTTCTGACGCCGGCAGAATTTCTTTTAATCCAATCAAAAATCCGGACGATCCAAAAGCCTGTTGGCGCGGCATTGTGGATTTTCAATTGTGGACTTTGACGCGCTAAATTTTTTCATTGAAAATGCTTTCAGCAAGGAACAAGCGCATGACTTTGCCTTTGCGCGCGAGACGCTATGCGCTCCTCGCCGCGCTGATCAGTTTAACTTTAGCGTGCCGCACAAGCGATCTCGTGATCGCCCAGCTTCAACCGACGCCAACGCGTACTCGCGTCCTCCCTACATTTACTCCGACTCCAACTCAAACGCTCACGCCTCCACCGACCGCGACGAACACGCGCCCGCCGACCGCGCGTCCCACCGCGCGCCCGACCGCGATTCCGCCGCCGCCCGCGCAAGCCGCGCCGACTGCGTTCCCGTACGTATATCATGCGGTTTTGCAAAAATGCGAACACGCCGGCGATACGTTTGTCAAAGGCAGTGTCTATGCAGACCGGAATAATCCCAACAGTAAAATTGTCGGCGCGTTGATCGTCCTTTCATCTGGACCGGACGGAGAAAGAGTAGACCTCGTCCGAACTACAGACAGCTACACTTTTGTTCTCCGCTCACAAGGCGCACTGCCCGGCAATTTTTTTGTGTGGGTCGTGGATCCCAGTCTCAAGCGCATTTCGGAAATCAGCCCGATGATCAGTTTCAACGGCAAAAGCCCGAGCGAACCGGGCGCGTGTTGGGCGGCGATTGTGGATTTTTGGAAAGAGCCGGGCCGCTGAGCGCACAAGTGGCGCCATGCTGAAAGCATTTTCAATGATCGAATCGGCGCATCATCCATTTGTCGAATTAGCGCGGACGGCAATCAAGGCGTACGTCCGCGAACAAAAAATAATTCGCGCGCCGGAGGATTTGCCGCCGGAGATGGGCGAGCGCGCCGGCGTTTTCGTCTCACTACATCGGCGCGGCGAATTGCGCGGCTGTGTCGGCACGATTGAACCGCAACGCGAAAATCTCGCGGCGGAAATTATCGAGAACGCGATCAGCGCGGCGACGCGCGACCCGCGCTTTCCGCCGGTCGAAACGAACGAATTGGATTCACTCGAAATTTCGGTGGACGTGCTGACGCCGCCAGAGCCGATTGATTCGATGCAACGACAAGACCCCCAGAAGCACGGCTTGATCGTACAATCCACGCGCGATCCGCTAAAGCGCGGCTTGCTCTTGCCGGATCTTGAAAACATTGACACCACCGCCAAGCAATTGTATTACACGCGCGTGCTCAAAGCCGGCATCACCGATCCCAACGAGCCAGTCGAGCTGTTTCGGTTTGAGGTCAAACGGTATCATTAGAAACCCGTTTTCTGCGCCCCGCTCCGCTTCGCTTCGGGGGTCATAAAGAAAACGGGTTTCTAATCGCGTTTTTTCGAGGAACTCGATGCGGCATTACACCCTAATCGGATTTATTATTTTACTCTCGCTCGCCTGCCGCACCACGGATCTCTTCGCCACCAACCGCGGCGAACCGGCGATCGAAAGCGCGGCGGCGCGCCCGACCTTTACGCCCGCGGCAAAAATCGCGACGCCGACCGCAACGCGCACCGCGACGCGTCCGCGCGCGACCGCGACGCGCCAGCCGCCCGCACCGCCGACAGTTATTCCCGCGCCGACGTTGCCGCCGCAACCGCCGCCGACGCCGCAAGGTCCGTATTATCGCATCACCGGTAATTCGTGCGCGACCGGTCCCAATACACGCATCATCGGCACCGTCATCGAGAACGGCAACAAAGTGAATGGCGTCCGCGTGCGTTTGTCCGGCGCCGCGCCCGGTCCGCCGGCAATTGACGACTCGATCACCGGCAAAGATCCGACCGACCCGCGCCGCGTCGACGCGGCAATCGCCGGTCAATATCGGCTCGCGCCCGCCGAAGGTCAGCAACGAGAGGGCAATTGGTTTGTTTTTATTGTGAACGATAATGGCGATGTGATTTCCGGAATCGCCAACGTCCAGACTTCCAAAGGACCCGGTTGCAACATTGGGACGGTTGACTTCGCTCACTAAATTGATTATGCTATAATCGGAAACCAGAAATGAAATTTTCCTTTCGCCTGACGGCATCGGTCCTCTTTGCATTTGTCCTGCTCGCGCTGATGACCGATAACACCGATCTCAAAAAAACCTTCAGCGCCAATTTGGAAATTCCGTCCGCGGGATTCCCGGACGATGCGCCGGTGCGACCGACACGGAGTGCCAATAGCCCTCGCGAAAATCCAGCGCCCCGCGCCAATGCCGCGCCGCCGGTTTTAGCCACACCGGCAACCGAAAATTCCGCGTCGCCCAAAATCCCTGATAATCTTTCCTACCTCGACGCGACCCTCGCGCCCTCGAATCCCCTTCCGCCGGATAAACCCGGCGAGACGCTGGATCTCTTTGTTCATCTGCCGCCCGACGCGACGCTCAAGCAACCCTTGCGCGTCGTCGTCGCCCTGCACGGCGTCGGCGCACGCGGCGACGCGTTCGCGCAACGATTGATCGCGGACGCCAATCGCAACGGCTGGGTCCTTATCGCGCCGACCTTTCCGTACCGCGATCATATGGACATGCGAAGTTTGTTGGACGAAGATATTTTCTACACCCGCTTGCTCAATAACGCCTTGACGACTCTGCCGCGCCGCTTGGGCATTCGCCTACGGCAACACGTTTTGCTCTACGGCTTTTCGCGCGGCGGACAATTGGCGCATCGCTTTGCGCTTTTTTATCCCGAGCGCGTCGCATCCGTCGCGACGCTTTCCGCCGGCACCTATACGCTTCCGCTCGAAAAACGCACACAGAATGACGCTACGCAAATTCTCGTTTTGCCGTTTGGCATCGGTGATTTGAAAGACCGAGTCGGGCATTCCTTTGACACAAAGCAATTCGGCAAAATATCGTTCTGGGTCGCCGTCGGCGGCAATGATGATCGCGTGAGCGATGTGCCGCGCGCGTTCGACGACTATGTCGGGAGAAATCGCGTCCAGCGCGCCGCCGCGTTCAGTGCCGCCGTCAAACAGATCGGCGGAGAGGCGCACTTTGCCGCCTTCCCCAACGTCGGGCACGAAGTGACGAACGAAATGCATCAAGCCGCGATCAAATTTTTGCGCGACGACGAACTGTTCGATAAATTGAATGATTGAAAATAATAAAGGTGCGACGCACTTTGAAAGTGCGTCGCACCTTATGCAACTCTAACGGATGACTTCATCGTTGAAACTCGCAGTTCTCTTTCTCGTTTCGAGTTGGCTCTTGAGCGCCTGCGCGCGCGCAACGCCGACTGCCCCGCCGACACCGCTCCCGACTGAATCTCCAACCAAAATTTCCCTGCCCGCATCCGGCGCGACCGCAACGCGCGCCGCGCCGACCCTAACATTCGCGCCGAACGCAACCGCGACGCGAACGGTCACATCGCGTCCAACCGCGACATTTACGCCGGCGGCAACGCCAACGCCGTACCCGCTCCCAACCGGCAGAAGTGAATGTAGCGAGAAAAAATTCAAGAGCGCGTCGCTCGACAAAGAAATGCCGTACGCTCTCTATCTCCCGCGCGGCTATTTTGATCAAACACGGCGGCGCTATCCGGTTTTGTATTTGCTTTCCGGTCTCGGCGGGCGGCATACGGAATGGAAAGAATATTTATTGTGCCAAGTGATGGATCGTTTGATTTTGGAAGGAAAAGTTCAGCCGGTCATCGTCGTGATGCCGTCCGGCAATGATAATCCGGCGGGCGGCATTGGATCGTTTTGGTTCAATCACGCGCCGCCGCCGACGAGCGACGGCAAGAAATGGGGCGATTACATTTGGAAAGATTTGGTCGCGCACGCGGACGCGACGTATCGCACGCTCGCGCGCCGCGAGAGCCGCGCCGTCGGCGGGCTGTCCGCCGGCGGGCAGGGCGCGCTCACCGACGCGCTTACGCATCCTGAAATTTTCAGCGTCGTCGGTGCGCACAGCTCTTCATTTCGCCGCGCCGACGGCTCGGTCGCGTATTTCGGCGATGAAAAATATTACAATCAATACGATCCGATCTGGCTCGTTCAAAATACGCCGAACGCGCGGCAATTGAAAATCTGGCTTGATGTCGGCGACCGCGACGATCAGTGGGGCAATTCCGTCCGCGAATTCCACGCGCTTCTCGACGCGTTGAAAATTCCGCACACGTGGAATTTGTTTTTCGGTTTTCACGATTCGCCCTACTGGCAAACGCACGTGCCGGATTATTTGCTGTGGTACGCCGCGCAAGTTGCCGGGGAATAAAGGGGAGAACATGCCTATGCAAAATCTCTGGCGCGTGATTGCCATCGCTTGTTTCGCGCTCGTGACCGTGATCGGTTGCGCCGCGCCGACGCCCACACCGACACCCGTGCCGACGGTGACGCCGACCGCGACGAAATCGCCAATCCCTGCGCCGACGCGGCGCGGGGAGCGCGGCGCGCAAAATGTGCCGCCGACTTCCACGCCGACGCGCGCGCGCACGCAAACACTTTTCCCGACCGCGACGAACATTCCGACGAAAACGCCGCTGCCCGCCGGAAAAATTACGCGCGTGGACACAAAATATAAAAGCGCGGCGCTGAATGAAGATCGGAAAGTGATCATCTATCTTCCGCCCGGCTACAACGACTCGCCGCAACGCCGCTATCCCGTGCTAATTCTTTTGCATGGCTATGGCGGCTGTCTCGACCCGGAACCAGAATGGGAAGCGTGGGGCTTGAAAGATGATCTCGAATCCTTGACGACGAAAGGGCAAATTCAACCGATGATCGTCGCGTTGCCGAATGGATTTATGGGCGATTGTCAGCCGTCGTATTGGTTCAATCACGGACCGGGCACGGATAATAAACGCTGGGGCGACGCGGTTTCGCAAGACCTCGTAAATTATTTAGATGCGACTTATCGCACGATCAAAAGTAAAGAGAGCCGCGCGCTGGGTGGCTATTCACTCGGCGGGCAGGGCGCGCTATCGCTTTCGCTCCGGAATCCGGAAATTTTCAAAGTGGTCGGCGCGCACAGCCCCTCGTTTCGCAGCGCGGATGGTTCGATCGTCTTCATCAATGATTGGAATTATTTCAATCAGTACGATCCGATTTATCTCACGCAAAACACCAACGCCGCGCAACAGTTAACACTCTGGCTCGATGTCGGCGACGATGACGACAAGGTGCGGCGTTGCGGGACAGGATCGGATCGGTGCGTCGAAGCGTATCGCGCGCTTCTCGTCGCGCGCAAGATCGCGCACGAATGGCATGGCGACTGGGACGGCAAGCACGAGGGGACGTACTGGTCGGAGCATATTCCGGATTATTTGAAATGGTACTCGACCAAGTTAAAGGGGCAATAAGACGCTGACATAATGGATTTATGAAAATCGCGATTGGCTCCACAAATCCGGTCAAACTGCGCGCCGTGCGGCGCGCGCTGAAAAAAAATTTTCCGCGCGCGCGCTTTGTCGCGGTTGATGCGGCATCCGGCGTGTCCGCGCAACCGCGCGGAGATGAAGAAACGCGCCGCGGCGCGATTAATCGCGCGCGCGCCGCGCGCGAAATCGCGAATGCCGATTGGGGCGTGGGGCTGGAGGGCGGGATCGTCGAGAATGAAATCGGAATGATGACGTGCGCGTGGTGCGCGATTGTGGATCGCGCCGGGCAAATCGGCGTGGGCGGATCGGCGAATATGGTGTTGCCGGCATCCGTCGCCGCGCGCGTGCGCGCCGGCGCGGAGTTGGGCGACGCGATGGACGCGTTTGCCGGCATTCAGGACGTGAAATACAAAATGGGCGCGATTGGCGTGCTGACGCGCGGCTTGACGAATCGGCAAGCGGCGTACGAATTTATTGTGAAATTGGCGGTCGCAAAATTTTTGTGGAAGGAAAAGTGCGGGGGATAAACGCTTCGGCAACTTTGACCAAGGGATTATAAGATATTGAGTCTATCGTAAAACCCACTGGATATCGAGCCACCAGATTGTTCTATCAGCAGTTCTCGTGCGGATTTAACTTCATTGGTAACAACGGAATTTCTGTTCGTTAGAATGTATATAAGTATACCAACAGCAGTTTGAAAATACTCTCGTGCAGTTGGATTCGCTGATACCGCGAATCTTTTGGAAATCTCAAGCCCGTCACAAATTTCTCTGACCCGCTGATCGTTGAAAGAGAGAGTGAAAAGTTCATGTGCAAAAATATTTCTCACTGATGTAATGGCGATTAGATCTCTCCTTTCGCTCTCAGTGATCAGATTCAATTCGTAAGCGATATCCATTTTCCTTCCTGATTTATTGTTTTCGCTCAAACGAACAACAAGACTATCTAGCACGTCGTCAAGCATGAGCGCGCCGATGATCGCAACAGCACGTTCGCTTTCGCCTGAGAGTTCGGCATAGAAAAATTCCCAAGCTCGCCTCTTATCAATTGTAAATTTGGTTTGTTTATTCATGGGAATTCAAAGTCAATTGTTGAGCTTCGGTTGGCTTGGCGTTGTATCTTGTGGCTCGACTTCTTGAATCATTTGTGCCACTTTTTCTTTCAACGTCCCTGGAATAGTTGGGCAGTCATATGGACAATTACGAACCGTGGAATAGCCGAATTTACCTTCCATTGCTTTATCTACCAAGTCATCGAGATTATTAAGGTCAGGGTCTAGGCGCTTGATGATTTCCTCTTGAACATCCTGCGTAAAACCGCTAATGCTATCCCAAGCGTCTACCTGATTGTCGGGGTCTGTTATCTGTTGTGCTAGCCGAGCGAGGGCTTGCGTATTTCGTGCTTCGCCAGCCGCTAACTGTTTTTGTAGTTCAGGCGCGAGCGCAAGAAGTTGGACATATTTTCGTATCGTTGACGCGCCTACGCCAGTTTCGCGGCTCACGTTCTGCAAACTTCCAAACTTGTCGGCAAGAGTCTTGAAAGCTTTTGCCTTGTCAAGTGGATTCATGTCAGCGCGATGGACATTTTCTACAAGTGAAACTGCAGTAGCATCTGCCTCACTCATTGTATCGCGAACAATGGCAGGAATAGTTTTCCATTCGAGTTTTCTACATGCCAGCATGCGCCGCTGTCCTGCAATGAGCGCGTATTTGCCATCGGACTTTTGGAAAACAGTAATGGGGCTCAAAAGTCCTTCTCAATGCTCGTTGCTAGGTCATCAATCGTGCTGTCATCTTGACCATCTATCAAATTCTTGCGTGTGTTGAATTCTGAGATATCAACGTCTTCAATTGCGATCTCTTTGATGATCATGATTCACAACTCTTTCGCTTCGATCATGATTAGAGATTTCATCATAGGATAATCATACTCATTCGTCATCTTCCCATCCGCGCGCCCCTTTAATTTTCCGGCGGCAATCACCACCACCAGAACTACTACCAGCAATAGGCGACCGAGATTGGACTTGATCAATGAAGTGTACCTCCAAATGTTGATTATGGCTGTGACGATTATCGGTGCGGCGCCATTCGCGGGTCGGTAGGTCAATGCAGACGAGGGATGTTACCAGACGATCGGATGGAATGCCCCACCGATCAGCCGACCGCATCCCTCGCGCCGGCTAACGGCTCAACCGTTTACCTCTCGACCAGGGTGACGATGTAGAAACCGGGGAACAGTTGGATACCGATGGTTTGCTTCCTATTCCTATGTTCCCAAATTAGAATACCAATACCGTCGTACTCTATAACCGCTGTCCAGCCATCCTTCTCTAGCGCAGTGCGGTAGAACGATTTAAACGCGTTCCACTCCCAGTTGGCTGGCGGCACATAGGCTTTGTACTCGATGTTCTTAGCATCCTTAGCATCCTCTTTGGTCACATCGTAAATTCTGGCAGCCATGGCGATCATCTCCGCGTTGGTAGCCTCCTTCGAGCCGCTGAAAACCGGTATCCGACTGAAGGCCGTCGGTACCGGCGCGTCACCGCCACAGGCCGTCAGTGCCACGCTCAGCACTATTCCCATCAACAACACAAACAAGATTCGTTTCAACATGTTTTTTCCTCCAGAGGAATGAATATTGATTTCGCGCCAGCATTGGCACGCGTCCATGCCGATAACATACCCAATTATTGTACTAGTCAACGGCTTATTGCATATCCCTTTTGGCCTAAGGAAGCGCTTTTGAGCAAGTTTGGGCTGTTAGCCTCTGTGCGGTATCCATCTGACCAGTACACAATTCACGAGGGAATGGACAAAGTCCAGCTTAGCCCCTACGATTTCACCCTGTCAATTCTTTCACGACCTCGTTCACCAATTTCCCATCTGCGCGCCCTCGCATTTTTCCGGCGGCTTCCTTCATCACTTTGGGAAATTCTTTTGTGCCGAGCGCGGCAATAATGCCTTCCACTTCGCGCTTGATGTCGTCGCGCGATAATTGTTTGGGCATATACGCCTCCAGCACCGCGATCTCGGCTTTTTCTTTCGCGGCAAGTTCCGGGCGATTGCCCTTTTCATACATCTCAACCGATTCGCGCCGTTGCTTGATTTGCTTTTCGACGATGCTCAACAGATCGCCTTCGGTCACCGGCTTTTCATGATTTGCATCATTCGGATCGGCGCGCGCGATTTCGTAATTGGCAATCGCGGCTTTGAGCAGGCGGATTGCGCTCAGCCGCGTTTCCTCTTTCGCGCGCATCGCGGTTTTCAAATCCGCGTCGAGTTGTTCTTTCAATGGCATTCGGAAAACTCCTTGTTGATTTCGCGTTGCATTAGACAATATCGGGAATATGCCAAACCCGTTATTGCACACTGACGAACACGGAAAAACACGGACAAGATCTCTTTTTTCTTCTGTGTTCGTCTGTGTTTTTCAGTGTCCAATTTTATTCCCGCTCAACTCTATTGTATGCGGGGCAGAGGCGCAAGTCAAACAAAAAAAGGAGAGCGAGATGCCTCGCTCCCCTTTCTATTCGCGTGAACGCCGCCAAAAAAACTAGGGCGTGATCGTGAGCGTAATCGTCGCTGTCGCGCTCAGTTTGAAACTGTTCGTCGCGCTGAGCGTGACGACATGCTTGCCCGGCTTGAGATTGGTGAGATTGAGCACTTCGCCTTTGCCGAGTTCACCCTGCAAGTCCGAAGTCCAGACCAACTGGTCGTCTTCGTAAATCTCTTCATCTTGATAATCGTACGCAAAGCCCATCAACGAGACCATCGCGCCGGCTTTGAACGTCGCGTTGTTAGCGGGATTTTCAATTTCCGGCAACGGCGCGCGCGGCGGTACATTGAACAACTCGCTATCCACGTATGTCGCATTCACGCCGTCCGTCGCGGTCACGCGTATCCGCGCGACCGTTTTGTCGCTCCCCGGCAGATCGCTCAAGTCAAACGTGATTTCATTCTTGGTGATTGCCTGCGCGAGATAAAACCACTCGTCGCCGTCAATGCTATATTCGAGATCGTAGGCGAGTTTATCGCCATCCTTGTCCGCCGCTTCCCATTTGAATGTAAATGTTTTATCGGCAAGTTTCTCGCCGGCTTTAGGCGTAAGCAGATTCACGGTCGGCGCGTTCGCGCTGATCTTGACCTGGTGGATCACTTTGTCGCCTTTGAGGATTTCAAACGTCGCGGTGCTTTCCGGGAACGGGACCGAAATTTCAAAAACGCCGAACGCGGAACTGCCTTTGTTATCCAACCCTTCGAATTCTACTTTGATTTCATCCGTCGCCAGCGTTTTGCCTTGCGCGTCCACCGAACGCAAAGTGTACGCTTTGCCGATTTTATCTTTGTGTTCGTGTGGATCCATGAACGAGTACCACGGCATCAGACTCACTTTATCATCACGACCAATCAACCCCCACGCGAAAACCCAGCGCGATTGTGTCGCCGCGCGCGGCGCCGCGACTTTGATCGGGAGCGCGGCTGTTTTCGCCGGGTCGAGCGCGTCGAACAGCGCGCTCCAATTCGCCGGGCTGATCCAGAAACCTTCCTGGCTTTTGCCATTCCCCATAAAGGTCGTCATATCCGGCAACAAACCGCGTCTGCCGATCTCAAACGGAAAATCCGTGTTCGCGATAATCCGCGAGCCGGTGTATCCCTCCGGCGCTTCGGCGGATTTGCTATCTTTGCAACTGAATTCTTTGTCGTCCGGATCATTGAAATTTTTTCCGACGTAGCCCGCCGGCGGCGGATTGAGCGGGCAGTTGAAGGCGCCGCCCAAATATTCGTCGCCCAAATTGTAAAGGTGTCCGATTTCGTGCGCGACCGTCGCGGCGGCATCGGCGTCGGATTCAACATTGATATTGGTCTTTATGATTTTGTACGCAAACCCTTGCAAATTTGCTTTTTCACCCAAGCGATCTTTGACAAAACCGGTGATCGAATCGTAGCACTTGATATCGGTCGGCTTGGGGTCTTGGAAGCATGCTTCTTGGTTGGACGCGCGCAAGGCAAGCAACGCGAGTTTGCGCTGACCTTCATCCGTGCGCGTGTCGAATTCATTGTCCGATGCGTCCACCTCGGGTCCGATCTGGATATCTAACTGTCCCGGCGCGAGCGGATAAATTTGCTTGGAAAAATCGAGCAGATTTTTCCACGCGCCGGTCGTGGAGCGCACGTCGCTGGGTCCATAGTTGGTTTTGATCGGGAACGCGAAAACGCTGAGCGCGCGACGTTCCTGAAATTTTGCCGTCGCCGTCGCTTTCGCGTCGCCGACGTTGGCATCAAAGGTGTAATCGCCGGCTTTCCAATCGCCGCACGCGGCGCGATTCGGACAAAGGAAAATCAAAATGTCCGTTGGCGCGTTCGCCGGTGTTGGCTCTAACGTCGCCACAGTTTGCCCAGCCATTTTGATGATGACTTTTTGCGTCGCCGCATCCACCGCCATCGGCTGACTCAATTGCACGAGCACTGCCGCGTCTTTGCCGGCGACGAAGCGATCCATTTGATTGCCCAGCACTTGCGCAACCATCACTTGCTTGATCGTCGCGCTTTGTGCAAAGGTCGAGCGCGCCAGCGTCGCCGAGAACACGAGCGCGAGCGCGAGAATCATTGCCGACTTGCTGAACTTTGCCATCGCGTCCACTCCCTCCCGTTGGATTTGTAACTGCTTGAGACGAGCGGCAGCACCCCATTTAATCGTGGAAGGGCGTTTACACCCGCCTTTTTTGGGTCGCGTAATAATGCCGCGCAAAAAACGACCCCCATTCGCTGAAAGCAAATGGAGGTCATTCTCCACCGTGATTCAGAAATTTCGTGACGATCGCTTAGCTCGACTTTGTCCATTCCCTCGTGAATTGGGGCATAAAAACGGCCCTTTTCACGCTCAAATGGACAAAGTCCACCTTAGGGACCCGCGAATGTGACGATTTGGTACTGACCTTCCAATACCTCTATCACGGTGGTCAGTGTCCCGCGGCCTTGTACGTTAGCCGTGTATCCCTGCCGTCCTGGACGCAAGTGGATGATTGTTCGGCTGTTCTGAGGCAAACGGTAAGTTCTTTCGCCGATTGTCAGGACTAACTCTGGGCCAAAATGATTTACAACAAGCAATCCTCCCAAACCAGATGGAATGGGAATAAATTCCGACGTGGGTGTTGGCGTTGGAATTCGCGTTGGCGTGAAAGTAGGGGTTGCTGTAGGAGTAATCGTTGGCGTCGGCGTTGGCGTGAATGTTGGAGTTATCGTTGGCGTTGATGTCGGCGTCCCCGTCGGCGTTGGTGTCCCTGTTTGTGTTGGCGCCGGCGCTAGGGTCGGGATGGCAGTCGGGGTAGACGCCGGCTGCGCAGGTGAACACGCCATTAATAGTGGAATCGCCAAAATGAGCGCAACGGCGTTTGGCGTTCTCATTTTCTTTTCCCTAGAAACACAAACAACGCCGCGAGTAGATTGGCCGCAATACCGATAATGAGGAGGTTGTTGTTCCCAAGTCGGAATGTCATGGCAATCAATCCCGCGACAATTCCAACGATCCCACCAAGCAACAATGCCGTTGGCATTGCCAGCCCGATGATGAAAGCAGAGATGGCAGCGATCATTAGTCCTAGACCAATGCCAAATACGCCCACGTGCGTGAATGGCGCGATGCAGTTGCCAGCATTAGGCGTCGGTTCACACGCCGTCGTCCAAGGATCGCCGCCATCATAGGATCGCGCACTGGTTTGTTCAAATTCAGGCGTCCCATAAACGTGCATATCGGCAATCACGTCGGCAGGATCGGGATAGAGCAATTGAACCTCGCCTCCTTCGTCACTCAACATTATCTTGGTCAGGTTCGCGTAAAATATCTGATGCCCTTTGCCTTCAATTGTTGTCTTGAGAGGGATAACATACACGAATCTGCGCCCTTGGCTTACGTGAACGAGTTTCCAGTCCGTAAGCTCCACCGTCTCAATGCCACTGTTATACAACTCGATCCATTCTTCGCCCTGGTCGGGCTTCGGCATGAACTCGTTGAGGAAAATTCTTAATCCGCCAAATCCAGCGGGTGGAGTGCCGAATGGCGGTGTTCCCAATGGAATAGTTGGCGTAGGAGTACAGATCGCGCCGCTTGGAAGCACGCAAGGTGTGGCGGTTAGAGTAGCTGTAGGCGGCGTTCCGGCTCTGGTGGGGGTGTCAGTGACTCGCGCTGGAGTCGGCGTAGGAGTACAAATCGCGCCGGTTGGAAGCACGCAACGTGTGGCTGTTGGAGTAGCTGTAGGCGGCGTTCCGGTTCTCGTGGGAGTAGCGGTGACTCGCGTCGGAGTTGCCGTCGGAGTGTCAGTGACTCGGGTAGAGGTTGGCGTGGGAGTGTCAGTGACTCGCGTTGAAGTTGTCGTCGGTGTGACAGTGACTCGGGTAGAGGTTGGCGTAGGAGTGCATAGCACTACCGCCGCCGCGATACCTGCAACTACACAGGATGTTGCAGTCGGCGTGGGTGTTGCTCGCGTCGTCGTTTGAGTTGGCGTCCCAGTCGGACATGGAAATGCCGCCGTCTGTATGTTCGGAACACAAGTTGGAGTAGCCGTTGGCGTTAATGTTTCAACATCTGGCGGAGGCAGTCGCGGTGGAGATGTGGGTTGTTCGCCCGGGGGCGGTGGTGGTGGCGGCGGCGGCGGCGGCGGCGGTGGCGGTGGTGGCGGCGGCGGCGGTGGGGGGGGTGGCCTTTGCAAAGGCGGATGCGCAAAGACTGTGGACGTCTGCGGTTCCGCGAGTTGCACAAGGAATAGAAAACCGACGATAAGGACTAGGACGATGATAACAAAATGACGTTTGGACATGTTTCTTCCTTATTTCGCGATGAGGGATGATTCACCTACAGTTAGCGAACCAAATCCAAGCAAGCGAGTTGATATTCAGCTTCCGCCGTTAGGCAAAAAAACTTAACATCCTCGTTCGAACTAAAAATTTCTAAAGCACGAGCAAAGATAGTAGAATAACAAGCGTCTTTCTCTATGCTGTCTTCTAGATGCTTGCAAAAATTAATCGCATTATTCTTTCCAGCCGGCTCCCAGAATGTATCTTGGACTGCTCCGGATAGGCAGGCGGTTCGAAATGCACTTGGAGTCGCAAAGGAGCAGGCTTGGATAGCACCAGCAGGGTCTCCCCGGTAACGGCCGCTAACATCCCGCCCCATGCTTTCAAAGCAAACGCGCTGATAAGGCGTCGGAGCCTGAGCGCAAGACACCGATATTTTTGCGAAATCTCCGCTGAATAGTTGCATCATTCGTGACGTCTGGAAGAAATAGCAAGTCCATTTATATCTGTCACCGACAATGGTGCAAGGATAGTGGGGATCATCATTCAAATATTTGGATTTAGTGGCGTGCGCTTCATGACGCTCTCCCAGACTCCCGACGATATTTTCCATAAAAACTCCTGTATAACAGGAATCTCTACCATCACTGAGAAGGTCACAACTCTTTAACGCATCAAGAAGATTGTGATCAGCCGATGCCATAAGACCATGTCCGATGCCGTGTAGGCATTGGTGTCTAAAAAATCCCTTCAAGTCAGAGCGGCATATAATCTCGACATTATTTGCCAGATTTGCTGTGCCACGTTCTCTAAAATAGGCCTCAACGGCACCGTGAAAGCCCCCTGAGTGACACTCGCTTCCGGCTAGTCGGAGTGCTTCGATTCCATAAATCTTGTAAGCAAGCCGCCCAGCGTTGTGCGCCGGAGGATGGCAGTCTCCATATCGTTGGGATAGTTTGCTTACATGAACAAGAGTCTCTTTAAGGCCAAATTTTCTAACATAAGCAGATAGCGCATCTTCATTGACAAAGATAGCATCTGAATCTTTAGAAATCGCTTCTTCGAATCCTGGAGGATGGTGAGGTGGCAATGTCGCACATCTGGCTAGCATCGTCGCCAGAACAAGCAAAGTGATAGTGAACAGTCGGGGCAAAGTCTGACTGCCTGCTTCCGAAAATGAGAGTTGTCGATTCATCCCGTGGCTTGCTGGCTGATCCGAGGACTCGGTATACCTGGAAAAGAACTCTTTAGAACCCACTTCAATACCCATGTTGCATGAGATTGCTGCGTCACGGCCCAACAGCCTGCGTGTCAGCCGCGTTGCGGGTGGTGCCTGAACCTTCGCGGGCAAGACTCGCCGGAATAACTAGTGCTTCGCCAAAGAAATCTTGCGTAGTCAGACTTCCGAAGTCTCGCAGACTTCGGAAGTCTGTAACTCCGCAGAATTAAGCAGTTGAACTACTAGAGCCTTCACTGGGGCGGCGCGGTAGCAACGGCGGTTGCACGCGCGTGCAGGACGGCGCCCTGTGATTGACAGTCTTGGCTTGCTCTTGCGTAGCCTGTAGACAACATTCTAAAAAGGAAGAGACGCACGTGCCTCTTCCTTTTCAATACACACATCCTCTTCACAAAAATCCTCGCGAAGAGTTTTCAGACTGCTGACCATCGATTATTGATTACTGACAACTGATCTTAGTGATGTCCGCAACCGCCGCCGCCACCGGCGCTGCCAGGGCTGAACGATTGCCCGCACGCGCAACTAGTGGTCGCGCTCGGATTTTCGATGCGAAAGCCGCCGCCCATCAAACTGTCCACGTAATCCACGACCGCGCCTTCCAAATACATCCCGCTCGCGCTGTCGAGATAGACGCGGACGCCGTTCGATTCAAAAACGAAATCGCTTTCTTCGCTCTGATTCTCGAACGCCATGCCGTACTGAAAGCCGCTGCATCCGCCGCCGGAAACGAACACGCGCAAGCCATAGCCCGCGAGATTTTTCTCCGCGAGAATTTTTTGCACGCGCTCGGCCGCCGCGGGCGTTACCGCGACCGGCGAATCGGCGACGAGGACTTGCTCTTCCACGTTCGTAAGTTGGTTGTCCATGCTGTTCCTCCTTGGTGTAATATTGGAAATTGGAAGTTGGAAATTGGAAGTTGGAAGTTGAATTTTGGTTTTTGAGCTTTGAGCTTTGGGCTTTGGGCTTTGCTATCCCCCTATTTGCGACATAATTCGCGTCTCTGCGATCACATGCTCGGCAAGCCCATGTCCCCACGGCTTGTTCCACACACCGCGCGTCATCAACGAGCGCAATTCTTCATCCGACGCCCCGGCGCGTAACGGCGCGAGCAAATCCACTTCATCATCACGCAACAAACACAAACGCAATCGTCCGTCCGCATTCAGCCGCATTCTATCACAACCGGCGCAAAATGGCTCGGTGACCGAACTGATAAAGCCGAGCGTGCCTTTGCCGCCGCGCAAGCGATGCGGCCGCGCGGGGTTGTGCCCATCCCATTCCAGCGGCTCGAGTTTACCCAAAGCGGCTTCAATTCGCAAACGCATCTCCGCAACCGGCACGACCGTTTGCATTTGAAAATCCGCGATGGCGCCGAGCGGCATCACTTCGATGAAACGCATATCCCATTCATGTTCAAGCGTGAGCCGCGCGAGGTCAACGATATCGTCTTCATTATAGCCGCGTACGACGACCGAATTTAATTTGATCGGCTTTAGCCCCGCGCGTTCCGCCGCCATAATCCCGCGCCACACCTGATCCAATTGCCCAAAGCGCGTCATCTTGTGAAAGCGTTCCGCGTCGAGCGTATCAATGCTAATGTTGACGCGTTTCAATCCAACGCGCGCGAGCGGCTCCGCGAGTTGCTCCAGTTTCATCGCGTTCGTCGTCATCGCGATTTCTTTGATGCCGGGAATTTCCGCGATGCCGGCGACGATATTCACGAGGTTGGGGCGAATCGTCGGCTCGCCGCCGGTCAGGCGGATGCGATCGAAGCCAATCGTCGTCGCGACGCGAATCAATCGAATCAGTTCATCGTCGGTCAAGAGATGCGGCAAGGGCGCATAGAAATTGCCGCGCGCCGGCATGCAATAGACGCACCGAAAATTGCACCGATCGGTGAGCGACACGCGCAAATAATGAATCTCGCGCCCAAACGAATCTTTCATTTGATTATTGGTTACTGTTTACTGATTTTGAATTCACACGTGCGGCTTTGGCTGAGCATACAGCATTGCATTTCGACCGGCGCGCCGACCAGCTCGCCAATCATCGCGGAATCTAATTCACACAATTCGGGATGTTGCCGCGCGACATCTTGATACGGACAATTGCACAAATTGATCGTGAGCCCATCGGCGGTTTGTTTCCACGTCGCCATATAGCCGCGCTGGTTCAAAAATTTTGCGGCGCGCTCGACGCGTTTGCGCGGCGTCGCGTTTTTTGGCAAAGCCGCCGTATGCGCGGCGGCTTTGCCGGTATCGCGCAAAAAACTGCGCGTGCGTTTCTCGCCAATCGCCGCGTTCAATTCATCTAACAGACTCGCCGACAACCAATCGTACTGTTGCGGCAATTGCGCGCATGCGCAATCCGCCAAAGCAAAGCGCGATGCCGGACGCCCAACACCGCTCGGCTCACCGTCCTGCGCGGTAATCAAACCCTGCTCTTGCAATATACCGATGTGATAACGCATGGCGAGGGCTGACAAATTTGCCGCGTGCGCGATCTCTTCAATCGGCATCGGTCCTTGTTTGCGGAGCGTTTCCAAAACCACTTGGCGGACGTTTGACATTTCGACAGCATTATACTCGCCGGCAGAGAGCTTGTCAATATGTGTAAATTTTTTTATACAAATTAGCCCGGCTTGTCCCGCCCGCCCCTTTCTCGTATAATGCGCCCAACCCTTTCTCAAACAATTTTACAACATTCAAAATGAAAATCCTCGCGATTGACATCGGCACCGGCACGCAAGACATTCTGCTCTTCGACACGACGACGCAGGTCGAAAATTGTTTGCGAATGATTATGCCCTCTCCCACCGCGCTGGTCGCGCGGCAAATTCGCGATGCCACCGCGCGCGGCGATGACGTCCTGCTCACCGGCACGATTATGGGTGGCGGTCCGTCGCAATGGGCGGCGGAAGATCACGTTCGCGCCGGTCAGCGCGTTTTCGCGACGGCGAGCGCGGCGTTGAGTTTCAACGACGAAATTGAGCAGGTCGAAAAGATGGGCCTCCGCGTCATCGGCGACGATGAAGCCGCGCAGTTGCAGAATCCCGCGCGCGTTGAATTGCGCGATGTTGATTTGCACGCGATTGAAAATTCTTTTGCCGCGTTTGGCATCAAATTAGAATACGACGCGCTCGCCATCGCGGTCTTTGATCACGGCAACGCGCCGCCGGGCTATTCCGACCGGCTCTTTCGTTTCGATTTTCTCGCGGAACGTCTGCGCGCGTTTAACAGCCCCGCCGCGTTCGCGTTTATGCGCGATGACATTCCGCCGCGGCTCACGCGGATGCGCGCGGTCGCGAATTCTGTCTGCGCACAAGAAGGCGCCCACAAGGGGACGCCCCTACTGGTTATGGATACCGCGCCGGCGGCGGTGCTCGGCGCGCTGGAAGACGCGCGCGTACGCGCGCACCGCGACGCGATCATCGCGAACGTCGGTAACTTTCATACGCTCGCGTTTCGTTTCAACGACGGCATCATCACCGGCGTTTTCGAGCATCACACCGGCGAATTGAAAACGGAGCAACTCGAAGATTTTATCACGCAACTCGCGGACGGCACGCTGACGCACGACGCGATCTTCAATTCGCAAGGGCACGGCGCGATTATTTTTGACGCGCCGGCGATACCCCTTGAATTTCTCGCCATCGTCGGTCCGCGGCGCGGCATGCTGTTGCATTCGCGTTTGCGTCCGTACTTTGCAACGCCCTACGGCGATATGATGCTGGCGGGATGCTTTGGCTTGGTGCGCGCGTACGCGGAGCTGAATGAAAACGCGCGCGCGGAAATTAATCGCGCGTTGGAAGTGGCGAGAGAAATCGTGTGACGTCGAGTGAAGCGTAAAGCGTCAACCAACAACTCTGAAACATTGAAACACTGAAACTTAACTCTATGGAGCAACGCACTTTCACCGAACAGGAATTGAAAAAGTACGACGGCTCGCGCAAGAATCCGGTTTACATCGCGTATAAAGGTTTGGTGTACGATGTCACATCGAGCGGGCATTGGCACACCGGCCTGCATCGCGATTTGCATTTCGCCGGGCAAGACCTCACGCGCGAAATCGCGGACGCGCCGCATACCGATCTCGTTTTTCGTAAATTTCCGGTCGTGGGAATTCTAGAAAAGTAGGACGCGGACGAACGCGGAAAAAATCAGATTTGTTTCTGATCCGTTCTTTCTGCGCCAATCCGCGTCCAAAAGAGGAACAGTGACCGGCACCATCATCAACGTCATCACCGTGATCATCGGCGCGACGCTCGGCGCGCGGCTGGGCGCGCGCTTGCCGGAAAAAATGCGCGAGACCGTGATGAACGGACTCGGGCTGTTGACATTCGTGATCGGCATGCAGATGGCGCTGACGACGCGCAACGTGTTGATCGTGATGGCAAGCATTCTCGCTGGCGGCATCGTCGGCGAAAGCATTGGCATTCAAGCGCGGCTCGATGCGATGGGCGAAAAACTGCAGGCGCGTTTTGCGCGCGGCGATGCGACGAATAATTTTACGCGCGGTTTTGTGACGGCGAGTCTCGTCTTTTGCGTGGGACCGCTGACGTTGCTCGGCTCGATTCAGGACGGCTTGCTCGGCGATTACAAACTGCTCGCGATCAAATCCATGCTCGATCTATTCGCCGGACTCGCGTTTGCCTCCACGTTGGGCATCGGCGTCGCGTTTGCCGCGCTGACCGTTTTGATTTATCAAGGCGGCATCAGTCTCGCCGCGATATTTTTAGGCGGCGCGCTCGGCGCGATCACGCGCGAAACCGCGTGGGTGATCGAAATGACGGCGACCGGCGGCGTGTTGATTATGGGCATTAGTTTGATTTTGCTCGAGCTGAAACCGGTGCGCGTCGCGAATCTTTTGCCGGCGATTGTGATCGCGCCGGTCATCGTTACTCTGCTCGACTTTTTCAAAATCACTTTGCCTTAGTAAATCCATTTTTCACCGCGAAGAACGCAAAGGGTCATAATTCTTCCTTGCCTAACACAATCTTCGCGCCCTTTGCGGACTTTGCGGTTAATTCCTAACTCACGACAAGCCGAAATCAAAGTAGGACGCGGAGACACGCGGAAAAATCAGATTGGAAATTATTTCGATCCGTTCCTTCCGCGCAAATCCGCGTCCCCAAAATCTCCCCAAAGAGTCCCAATGAAATCCAACAATCGCTGGCTCAAGACACGCACCCACAGCGGCGCGGAGTACGACGCGTCGTATGAAGCGCGCGCGCAAGCCGGGCAAGATGTGCATGGTGAAGCCAATCTAGTGATGTGGCTTCATCCGGAGATTCCATTCGACGCGCTCGACGCCGGCTGTGGCACGGGACGCGTTGGAATCGAACTGTCGCGGCGTGGCGTGACGGTCGTTGGCGTTGACATTGACGCGGAGATGCTCAATCGCGCGCGCGAAAAAGCGCCCGACATTGAATGGCGCTTGAGCGATCTCGCGTCGTTTGATGCGGGCAAGGAATTCGATATTATTTTGTTGGCAGGGAACGTGATGATTTTTTTGACGCCGGGCACGGAAGCCGCCGTCGTACAAAATCTCGCGCGGCAGTTAACGCCGACAGGATTGCTCGTCGCCGGTTTTCAACTTACCCATCCCGCGTTCGGCATCGAAGATTACGACGCGGCGACGACCGCCGCGGGGCTGACGCTTGTGCACCGCTGGGCGACTTGGGATCGCGCGCCGTGGACGCGCCAGAACGATTATGCGGTTTCTGTTCACGGATTAAAGTCGTCGAAAAAATAAAATGAAACAATCGATTGTGCATGTGGCTTTGGTCGTCCGTGATTACGACGAGGCGATTGAATTTTACACAAAAAAACTTTTCTTTACTTTGATTGAGGATACGTTTCAACCCGCGCAAAATAAGCGCTGGGTTGTGATTGCTCCGCCCGGCTCAACCGGAACCACGCTCCTTTTAGCCAGAGCGTCAACGCCTGAACAAGAATCTTTTATTGGGAAACAGTCCGGCGGTCGCGTATTTTTATTTCTAAACACGGACGATTTTTGGCGAGACTATCGCGAAATGGTTTTGCGAGGAATAACTTTTGTGCGGGAACCGAAAGAAGAATCTTATGGCACAGTGGCTGTGTTCAAGGACCTCTATGGAAATTTGTGGGACTTGCTTCGACTGAATGATGAGCATCCAATTTCCAAGCGAATTGGATAGCCGCCGGCATCGGCCTCGCGTTTGCCGCGCAGGCGATTTTGATTAACGCTTTAACAACAACAGGACACCAATCAATACTGGAACTATATGGATGAACAATGGTATCGCAGGTCCAGAACCCCCAAGAATAACAGACGCCGCTCCCACCAGACCAACGATTATCGAGACCCAGCTAGCCCAATCAGGAAGTAGCCCCGTGTTCAGCGATGCCGCTCCATAACCGACAATAGACAGGTAAGCAAAGACCATATAGATGATTACCTGCAGTTCCATCCATTGTAGCCAGATATCAAACGTGGCGGGGACTTGGCCGTTATCGGCTGTCTCGCGCGCTGCCCAAACTACCATCGAGAGATTGAAAGTAAAAAGGAAAAGCCATAGAACCGTACCAATCAGAAAACTCACTAACCCAAGGTCAGAGAAAAAGCTATCCCCTGCGCTTTTCAATAAAGACCTAAGAGCTGTCAACCCGAATGCAGTCAACACGATGCCAGTAGCAAAGCAACTATTGACCCAGCGCCACCACTGAGGGTGAGCTGTGATTGATTCGTAAAATTCCTTGGCAGGCGTCCCAGACCAATCTTTGAAAGGAAGTGAACCCGTACGCCGCCAGTAAAGGATTGCGGCTACGATTATGCCCCAAAATACAATGGCGCCGGCGATGAGCAAGATGCCAGTAAGCCGCACGAGGGTTGGATCGGAGTTCTCCATATAAAATCGTTATCCTGCTTCTTTCGTTACCAAAGTCAACGGCAAGTGCTAATGACATACTTGTTGGCGAACGTAATGCCTGCAAGCCGACCAACGTGAGAGTTCAGCGGACGCGCCGCTTGCAGCGCGTCCGCTGCAACGAATGGTTGGGCGGCATGGGCATAGCATATGCTCGCTAGCCTCTTGGTCACTAGGTCTGCCGCAATGGCGAGCTACCCACAGTACGAAGAGGCGCGAATCCGCGAGCGGACTTCGCCAAGCCTAGTATGACTGATGTACAGCGAATTCAATCTCTCGCGGTGATAGTCACTCCGCGCCCGGAGTTCACACGAATCCGGTAGGTAGTCGAAGCAGCCGAACCCCGCATCAATGAGCAGATTATGAACGTCACCGTCTGAGTGACCGTACGCCTTGCCACTGCCATTGAGTTCGATGATGACTGCTGCGGTGTTGGATAGAAGCCCGGAACTACCTCGCAAAATGGATAACTCGAATCCTTCGACATCGATCTTCACGACTTGCGGCGTGAGGCCAGTTCTTGCCGCGAGCTCATCGCCCGTAAGTAAGTCGACTTCGATTGCCTCTGCATCCTTAGGTCTCGCGACATGATTCAAGCCGCCAAGGGCAACGGTGAATCGGAGTTTCCCGCTGGAGTCGGACAGCCCACACTGGATTGCTCGGCCCGCCACGCTATTCCGGAGCAGGTTTCTCTGAAGTCGTGCATAGGTGTCAGGCACGGGCTCAACTGCCAGTACTGTCGCGCCAACGGACCCGGCGAGAACACTATACACGCCGACGTTGGCCCCGAAGTCGCCGAATACGTCGCCGGGCCGCAGGTAGTGGGTGAGAAACTGCATGTCTTCGAAGTCATACAGGCCGCACGTGTATGCCAAGGTTGCGTAGTTCTCGCGGTTCGAGAGAATAAGCTGCGCAGATGGCGCGATGCGAATTGCGTAGTCCGCCTGATCCAAAAGACGCCGCCCCACATTCCACTTAAGGTACTTAACGAACGCCGCGAGGCGATTGGCACGGTTTAGAGGATGATCGAGGATCTCTTTGATATGCCTAATTTTTTGCTTTATGTTCATATCAAATTCCCAGAAGGTTTCTATTCATCAATAGCCATAGAGATCAGGATCATGACGCCCAACGGGGCGCGTCAGCCGCGTTGCGGAGCGCAGCGGAGCAACGTCGGCTGCACGCGCGGGTTAGCCGCGATTTTGCTTTGGAAATGAAGTCAACAAATTGTTTGATAGGCGATCAACTTGTAAACAACCCAACACGGTGACACTCTTTGAGTGCCGGTTAGTTTTGATCTATCGAACTGCTTTCATCCTTCCGATAGCCGACTCTCGATAACCGGAGGCCGGAACTACCTTGGTCGCCTTGGCTAACCCGAAAACGGGCATATTGTTATAGATACATTCATAGTCGCCAGGCTTAATACGATAGGTCTCATGCCATATCCCTACATCACCATTACTGGCAATGGCGCGATTGAACGCCGCCCAAGCGGGGAAATGTTCGCGAGATTTATCCTTGGCATAGCGTTCGAGGTGGTCGAAGGAACGCCAATACTGCAACATGATCATCGGTTGACCGAACCAAGCATGTGCCCCGAGAAAGCCTGAACTGGGGTCTGCGTAAAGCTCGGCAATCATGCGTGGCATTGCTAGCGCAACGGGAAGCCACTTATGAATCTTCCAGAATTTGTTTATCCGCATCCCAATAAGAAAAACAACCACTTCTCCGTCAAGTTCGGCTGTGACACGTTCGGTTAGAATTTGAGTCATAGTATCTCCTTTAGCGGCTAACGGTCGCGTTCAGTTGCGCGAGGAGCGAAGCGGAGCGCGTCAACTGCAACGCGGTGTTAGCCGTCTTGTGTGGTGAAATAAAGACAATTCCAGACGCGCGTTTCCATTCTGAACGGGCCGAC
>Ga0247727_10004113_pt1 | contig 31226 bp, 25 predicted proteins | sample WisWelCaveWW1625_FD_202498 | JGI IMG/M metagenome (GOLD analysis project Ga0247727, IMG submission 202498) | Biofilm microbial communities from Wishing Well Cave, Virginia, United States - WW16-25 | ecosystem: Environmental > Aquatic > Deep subsurface > Groundwater > Cave microbial mat | place... | reverse complement strand
GTGTATTGGGGCGCTGTGCAGCCCTCGACATAGTGTACGGACGCGCCTTCATCCACAATGATGAGCGTCCGTTCGAATTGGCCAAGATTAGCCGTGTTCAAACGGAAGTATGCCTGCAAGGGCAAATCCACTTTCACGTTCTTTGGCACGTACACAAACGATCCGCCCGACCAGACCGCGCTGTTCAACGCGGCGAACTTATTATCTTCAATTGGAATCACTGTGCCGAAATATTCGCGGAACAGGTCAGGGTATTTCTTCAAGCCGTCTTCAATCGAAAGGAAGATCACACCCTGCTTTTCAAGATGTTCCTGAATCGAGTGGTATACCATCTCAGACTCATATTGAGCCCCAAGCCCCGCCAAAAATTTTCGTTCCGCTTCCGGCACGCCGAGTTTATCGAACGTCCGCTTGATATCATCAGGGACATCATCCCACGATTTTTCACTTTTCTCGGTGGGTTTGACGTAAAAGTAAATCTCATCGAAGTTGAGATCTTTCAGCGTGGGTCCCCAGTTCGGCATCGGGCGCTTTAGGAAATGATCGAGCGCCTTCAAGCGGAAATCGAGCATCCACTGCGGCTCTTTCTTCATGTGGGAAATCTGCTCGACGACTTCACGGTTCAAACCCTTTTGCGATTTGAACGCGTAGTTATCATCGCGGTCATGGAAACCGTATTTGTATTCGCCAATATCGTCTAATATTTTTGCATCTTCAGACATGATTGTCTCCAATTCATCAGCCACAGAGTTCACAGAGATTTTGAGAATGAAGAGTTAAGACTCAGTTCTCTCAGCGCGTTCTGCGGCTAATTAAGCCGTAACCTCTTCGTGCTTCTCGCGCACCCACTCGTAACCCTGCTCTTCGAGATGCAGGGCAAGGTCGGGTCCGCCTGATTCGACGATGCGCCCATCGAGCATGATGTGGACGAAGTGCGGCTTGATGTAATTTAACAGGCGCTGATAATGCGTGATGATCAGCACCCCAAGTTCGGGTCCAGACAGAGCGTTGACCCCCTCCGCGACGACGCGCAACGCGTCAATGTCCAAGCCTGAGTCGGTCTCATCCAAAATGGCAATCTCGGGTTTGAGGGTCGCCATCTGCAAAATCTCGGCGCGCTTCTTTTCGCCGCCGGAGAAGCCGTCGTTGAGATAACGTCCTGCAAAATTCTGATCCATCTTCAGCATCGCCATTTTATCCTTGAGCATTTTGCGAAACTCAGGGATCGGAATGCCCTTGTCTTCGGGATTCTCCGCGCGTCGGCGCGCGTTGATGGCGGTACGCAAAAAGTTCGCGACGGTCACGCCAGGAATGGCAACGGGATATTGAAACGCGAGAAACATGCCGAGGCGCGAGCGCTCATCCGGTTCAAGTTCGAGGACATTTTGTCCCTTGAAGATGACTTCGCCTTGCGTGACGGTATACGATGGATGCCCCATCAACGTATAAGCCAGCGTGGACTTCCCCGTGCCGTTCGGTCCCATGATGGCATGGATTTCACCCTTATTGACGGCAAGCGACACCCCTTTGAGAATCTCCTTATCTTCGATGCTGACGTGCAGGTTCCTGATTTCGAGTTGCGACATGCGTGATTTGCTCCTGATGGTGTAGTAGAACTCGTTCTCTGAAGAGTTCGGCGTTTGAGAACGCCTGCTACACAAAAATTAATTAAGCCATTACTGGCGTTTTTACCTGGTCGGCGGCATTATAGCAGGGCTAAGGGGAAAAGTCAATATTTATGATTTTTTTCTAGTATATTGACAATACTCAGGCAGGCGATTATACTCCCGCCCATGAAAAGCACGAAGGACAAGATTCTCCAAACCCTGCTCCGCCAGCCGAAAATTACCATCAACGATATCGCCAAGTCGGTGGGCATCAACGCCATTTCGGTTCGTCATCACCTGTCGAACCTAGAAAAGGAAGGTCTCATCTCGGCGGAAGAGGAACGTCACGGCGTGGGACGTCCGCGTCTGATGTATTCATTGACCCAGGACGGCATGGAGCGCTTCCCCACGAAATATTTCCGCCTGACCACTCGTCTATTGGCGCAAATGAAAGAGACGCTCCCCGGTCCCGCGGTGACGAAGTTATTCAACCAGGTCGCGGAGGATATGGCGAAAGAATACTCGGAGCAGATGAAGGGTCTCAGCATGGAAGAACGGCTGGACTTTGTCAAGGACATGCTGGCGCAGGAAGGCTTCACCGTTGAATGGGAGAAGAAGGGCAAAGAGTATCAAATCCACGAAATCTCATGCCCGTATTATCAAATCGGTATCGCGCATCCTGAAGTCTGCATCGTGGACCAGACTCTCATCTCCAAGATGCTGGCGTTGCCTGTGAATAAAGTGCAATGCGTTCTGAACGGCGGCGCATACTGCACTTATGTTGTGCAAACTGCTAAAAACTAATTCGTCATTGCGAGCCCGATAGGGCGAAGCAATCTCCGAAACAATGAGGAGATTGCTTCGTCGCAATAAACGCTCCTCGCAATGACAGAGGATATTATGTCAGAAGAAACCATCAACGAAATCCAATGGACAATCCACCAAACGCATCCCGAACTCGTCCAACCCGCGCGCGAGAGACTCTCCGAAGTGGTTGACCCTGAAATCGGAATGCACATCATCCAACTGGGGCTGGTGCGCGACATTTCGATTGACAACGGCGTCGCTCACATGAAGATGATTCTCACCACGCCGTTTTGCCCGTACGGTCCCGCCATGATCGAAATGACCAAAGCCAAAGCCGTGGAAGGACTCAACATGCCCGTCACCATCGAAATGGGCATGGATGTGTGGGACTTCGCCATGATGGAAGACCCGTCGGCGCTGGATTGGGGGATGTACGCGTAGAAGTACACAAGGAAACAAGTAGACAAGTAAACACGAAGTCCTCACGGAGAAATTCCGTGAGGACTTCTTCATCCCTTCGACCCTGCTCAGGGCAAGCCTTCATCCTTCTTCCTTATTTTTTATTGTTCCGTTATCGTCACACTTTCCATCGCGTCGCCGGGGAATACATCCGCCTGCGGGTCGCGGCGCGTAATTCCATTGACCACATCCATCCCTTCGACGACCTGACCAAAAATGGTGTGGATGCCATTGAGACTAGGATAAGGGACAAACGTAATAAAGAACTGACTCCCGTTCGTATCACGTCCGCGATTTCCCATTGCCACGACGCCCGCCTTATCGAAGGTCAGGTCGCTGAATTCATCCTCAAATTGGTAACCAGGTCCGCTCGTGCCTGTGCCGGTGGGATCGCCTCCCTGCGCCATGAATCCATCAATCACGCGGTGGAAGGTCACGCCGTCGTAAAAACCTTTACATGCCAGAAAGACAAAACTATTCACAGTCCGCGGCGCTTTATCTGGGAAGAGTTGGATCTTGAACTCCCCGCCTTTCGCCATTTTCACAGTCGCAAAAAACTGCTTTGAGACGTCAATCCCCATGGGCGGCTCGCTGGCATATTGATCGGATACGGGAATCACCGCAAAATTTTCACACGCCGTCTGACCTTCCATGATGATCGATCCAGAATCACCCTGCTTCTTTGGCGAGAACATCCAGAATGCTCCCACGATCACAATCAGAATGACCGCCACGCCTCCAATTTGGATATATCTTGCCTGCCTTGCCTTGCGCTCCGCTTCGAGCCGCGCTTCCATCTTCTTTTTGTTTGCCATAATCAATTCTCTCCTTGAAAATAAATTTACCAACCACCGTCCCGCAGGTTGAACTTGACGGTCTCATACCTCAGAAGAGCCTGCGGGACGTTTGACCTACGCTCACGCCGCGCCGAACTTCTCGTTCAACTCGCGCACCCGCGTGGACATGCGCTTCAAAACCGACACTGCCACCTGCGGACGATCAAGCAGAATCGTGTGGAAGGTATCCCCGGAAATAACCAGCGTCCGCACGCCGCCATGCGCTTTCAATGTCGCGGAACGCGGCGCCGATTCAAGCACCGCCATCTCGCCTACAAACTCACCGGTCTCGCGCGTGGCGATTATTTTTTCAGAACTGCCCGCCTTCTTGATCACGTCCACCCTGCCGCTGGCGATGATGAACAGCGCGCTGCCGGGTTCGCCTTCGCGGCATAACAGCGCCTGGTCCAAAAACAACTGTTCCTCGGCGATCTCGGCGATCTTTTCCAGATCCTCAGGCGAAAGCCCCGTAAACATTGGCACCTCGCGCAACAGCAATACGCGGTCCAATGTGGAGAGCGTCTTTAGCGTTTTCATATTGATCGAACCTCCAAGGAAACTCCACGCGCTCTTCGCCGCGTCCCTCACCAGGTCTTCGGGATCGAGCGTGGATAATTTCCGAACCTCTGGATAAAACTTCTCGACCTCCAACTCAATCGCCGCGTACGCGCCCATGGCCCGCAGCCAGCGATCCTCGCTCGTGATGAAAATTTCCACCACTTCCGCAACGTCCCTTTTCGCCTCGTCAGACTGAAAGACGCCGCCGCGATCCAGAATCGGCAACACCTCGGAGGCGATCCTTTTATCGCCTAACGTTTCCAGCGCCTCCAGCGCCGACGCCCGCGCGCCGGCGTCGCCCGCCATCAAACCTTTACGGACCAACTCCATCGCGCGCGCGTTGCCGAACAGCCCCACCGACTTCACCAATTGTTCCTCGTGCAGCGATATGCGATGCTTCAACGTATCCGCCAGCAATTTGATCATGCGGCCCCTCGGCGGAATGGAATCGATCAAGCCTCGCAAATAATGGATGTTCGCGGCTTCGCGCTGGATATAGGCGCGCAAAGGATGCAATACCTGCGCGTCGCCGGCCGGGATCGAATCCAATACGGACGACGCGGCGACTCCGTCCGACTCGTTCAAGATTTTCAAGAGGACGCTTCGCGACTCGGGCCAAACCCGCTTCAACGATTCGGACGCGGCGCGCCTCACCCCGGGGTCTCCATCCGCAAGATGGCGCGCGATGGATTCAATCGCCGCCGCGTCTTTGAAAAATGACGCCGCCCGCGCCGCCTCCCTCCTTACCTCTGGGACGGGATCGTTCAGCGCGTTGAGGATCAGATCAAGATTACACGAGATCGTATCATGCGCGTTTGCCGCGATGGCGCGATACGCCTCCAGCGCGACGCCGCGCGTATGCGGATCTTCGTCTCTCAACAACCGCGCCAGGTGGGAATTCGCCTGCCGCGCTTCGCCCAGATACGCCAGCACCACCGCCGCGCGCGCGCCCACCCGGATGTGGCGATCTTTCAGCAAACGTTCGAGGGCGAGGATCAGTGCGGGAGAAGAGGCAACCTCCAGCTTCGTCAAAGAGGCGAGGGTTTGTTCGCGCACTGAGTCGTCCGCGTCGTCCAAGCCGCGCATGAGATTGACGATGGCGGGCTTCGCGTTCAAATCCGCCAGCGCCTTCGCCGCCGCGACGCGCACGCCCGCGTCTTCATCCGCTAACCGTTCAATCAGATCCGGAATCGCAAAGGGACTGCCCATCTTCGCCAGCATCTCAGCCGCGAGACGGCGCGTGAACGGTTTAATATCGTGCAGCGCCTTGAACGCGGCTTGCATCGCGGCGGGGTCGTTGGCGTAGCCCGCGAAGGCTTCCTCCTGATCGCTGAACACTTCCACACGCCCAGCCTGCAGCGCCGAGACCAGCGCATTGCCGTATTCGGCGCGCATCCTCCACGTGACATAAACGCAAATCAGCGCGACGAGCGCGCCCATGATCAAAATCTGCTGCGTGGACGAGAACACGCGCGCGCCGAGGATCAACAACACGCCTGAAAGCGCCACGCCCACCTGCGCCGGGACGCCGGTCATAAACGCCAGCGTTTGAGCGCGCCGCTCGAGGGGGACGACGTTGAACAACGCGTTCCATGCCGCGCCCATCACGCCGCCCAAAATGATCTGCTGCGCGAAACGGAATGAGACCGCCGTTTCAAATCGAAAAAAGATGAAGAAGAGCGCGAAGCCCGCCAGGTATGTTACCGGCATAATCAAAATGCTGTTCACGATGCCGAGGCGCGCGTACAAACGGTTGGCGACGATCAACGAGACGAAAAACGTAACGAGGGTCGAGGCGCTGTTGAACAGACCTTTGAAGTTCGCCAGCCGCACTTCATCTTCCAAAAAGTTTTGGGATACAAACTGGCTGAACGGAAAATCAACCGTAAAGAACAGGATCGAATATAAAATGGAGGAAAACGCCACCAGCCGGAACAAGCCCGAACCGCGCACAAAGTCGAAACCGGAACGCAGATCGTTCCACAGGTTGTAAGCGATCAAACTTGGAGGCTCGGGTTTGAAATATCCGCGCGCCACCTCGCGCAAAAGGAACCATGATCCGCCCAACACCGCCGCGTAGACGACGATCAGGTTGTTCGTCCCGACGACCTTCGCCGCAAGACCGGTGAGCGAATTACCCAGCACGCTTCCCAAAATCCCGATGCTGGTGAAGAATGGAAACAGGCGCTTCGCCTGCCGCGCGTCGCACACCTCGCCCGCCGCCGTCCATAACAATGTGCCCAGCACGATGCCCATGCCGTTGACGGTCAGCCAGAAGATTTGGGTGATCGAAATTCCCAGGAGCGCAATCGCCGCCCATTCCGCCAGCAACAGGACGACAAATCCCGCCAGGAACCATTGCACAACGCTCGAATTTTGGTAACGTCCCAAACTCGCGGTGTATCCCAATGAAACGACAAAGACGATGATCCCCAACGGCGCGTACATGTATGGTAAACGATCCACGTTACGGGAAACAAACAACGCGAACGCGGCTGTATCGCCAAACCCCTGCGCCGCCTGCACGAGCAGAAACAACACAGCCATCAACCCGACCATGCGAATCTCGTCGGGACGAATATTCAGAAGCGCGACTGCTTTATCTCTGAGCATGGATTGATTTTGAGACTCGGCCATTTTGGGCGGACTGTCAAACCTGGAAAAAATTTTGCCACGAATTCGCACGGATTGTCACGAATTTATTTTTACAATCCGTGCAAATCTGTGAAATCTGTGGCTAAGGCTTTGACCTTTCCCGTTAATACCGGTATAACCGATTTTAGCATACCTGCGCGGCAATTTGGCAAATTGCCTCACGAACAAATATAATTCACCCCATATCTGCTACAATGGATCGAAACGCTGTGGGGCAGCACCCATTTTGCAGCGGGATGGAAGCCCATGCGCATCGGCATCCGCCAGTTGATCGTCAGCGCGTTGCGGACGATATTGTTTATTCTGTATTGGCGTTAACCGGTGGTCTCGATACGTCCCGCTCACGCTTCGACTTCGCTATCGCTCCGCTCAGCGCGGCGGGACTACTCGACCACCATATTTGGAGGCAGACATGGACGAACTCATATACGACTTTCTCACCGAAGTTCAGGGACGCTGGCAGGCCGACTTGATCAAGAGTTATCTCGAAGCCAGCGGCATCGAAGCGGAACTCTTTCAAGAGTCGCTGGGGCAAAGTATTTTCCCGACAACGCTCGATATTTTGGGGAACGTGCAAATCTATGTGCCAAAGGCGCAACTGAAGGCGGCTCAGAAAGCGCTCAAGGAATATTTCAACCCGCCTGAACCCGAAACAGAGGAATCTGAGAAGCGACCGATCCGCAAGTCAAGGAGCAAGGCGCCCGGCTCCAAACCCGCGACCAAAACAACAAAAAGGAAATCCAAATGAATTTCGATCCCACCGAGGAGCAAAGACTCTGGCAAAAGACCGTCCATGATTTTGTGGCCAAAGAAGTGCAACCGAAGGCGCATGAAGTGGACGTGACCTCCGAATTCAATTGGAGCGCGACGCGCAAGATGGGTCCGCTTGGGTTGTTGGGATTGAACGTTCCCGAAGAATACGGCGGCTCTGGCGTGGACGCGGTCAGCGCCGCGACAGCGATTGAGGAAATTGGCTGGGGCTGCGGCTCGACCGCGCTTGCAATCGCCGCGCACAACGGACTCGGCACAACGCCCATCGTTTTATACGGAAGCGAAGAACTCAAAAAGAAATGGCTCCCGCTCGTCGCAAGCGGAGGCAACAAACTCGGCTCGCTGGCGCTCACCGAACCCGGCGCAGGCTCGGACTTGCAGGGGGGCGTGATCACAAAAGCCGTCAAAGATGGGAACGAGTGGGTAGTCAACGGCGCGAAGATGTGGTGCACGAACGCGTCCATCGCGGAGTACATCATCACGCTTGTCCGCACGGATCCCAAAGGCGGATCGCGGTCGCTGAGTCAGATTCTTGTTCCCACAAACACGCCCGGACTCAAGATCGGTCCCGCCGAAAAGAAGATGGGATTGCACGGCTCCCCCACTCACGCGGTGACATACGAAGATGTGCGCGTGCCATTGGAGAATCTCATCGGCGAAGAAGGCAAGGGATTGCAACAAACACTCGCCACGCTCGACGGCGGACGCATCGGGATTGGCGCAATATCGGTCGGACTCGCGCAAGCCGCGTTCGAGTTTGCAGTCAACTACGCAAGAGACCGTAAAGCCTTTGGGAAACCCATCGCTGAACAACAAGCCATCCAATGGATGTTAGCCGACGCCGCGACCGAAATCGAAGCCGCGCGCACGCTGCTCTACAAAGCGGCGTGGCTCAAAGAACAGGGACGCAACTACAACAAGGAAGCCGCCATGGCAAAGATGTTCGCAACCGAAATGGCGGAACGCGTGTGCAGAAACGCGATACAAATTCATGGAGGTTATGGATATTCGAGCGAGTATCCCGTGGAAAGAATTTATCGCGATGCCAGGTTGATGACGATTGGAGAGGGGACGAGCGAGATCCAGAGGCTGGTCATTGCGAGGCATGTGCTGGCGATGGAGTAACGAAAATAGTTGATGTAAGGCAAATTTACAAAAGAAAGACTCCGAGATTCTCGAAATCTCGGAGTCTTCCTCTTACTTGAGCAATTACGGCTGGGATGTTCTGTTTACTGTTTCAGTGTATTCCAGATCATTGCCTTAGTGTTCGGCGCCAAGATCACATCTTCGATTGCGTCGTCAATGGCGATATTCGCAAAACATATCCCTGACGCAATTGCACTGCATCAATTCAGGCGGCAGTTTATAGCGACTGCCGCCTGAACTTTGCTCTATGTTTTATGGATTGTAGTACTCGACGATCAACTGCGGACGATACGCTTCAGCCGCATTCCCGCTGTAAATCTTCAGGAAGTCCGCGCCGAGGTCGTTATTGTCGTCCTTGCTGAAGCGCAGGAGGAATTGGGTAATATTGTGAGACAGAGCAACAGGAATGTTTCCTGCCGCTCTTGTTGACAAACCAGTTATCTCACCAAACTGACCGCGTCAAACCATACCCGTCCGCTGGCTTTGCTGTATGTGAATCGGATGACGATTTTAGTGTAATCGCCCGGCGCAGTGAAAGATAACAATTTCTGTTTGAAGGCGTAAGTCCGATTCGCACAGTTGACGGTCTTCTTGATGGGATTCAAGATTGCGCCGTTGTAGAACAGGATTTGCGCCCGGCAAACTCCCGCAGTGGGAATGGAACTGCCTTTTGCCCAGAACGAGAAGGTGAAAGGATCACCGTTTGAACCGTTGAGCATCAGCGTTTGACTCAAGGTCTTACTGACTCCCGTACCGGTAATCCTGACCGAAGCCGTGCCTTCCTTTTTCACGGTGGTAGTTTTTCCATCAGCTGTAGAAAACTTAACCGCTTTCCAATTGGTTGGAACCTTCTTACCTGTCGGATAGGTATTGAAGCCGCCGTTTAAGATTTTTTCTTTGTTAATGTCATAGGTTTCACCTGTGATGAAATTCCCATTCCCAAGACCCACCCCACCAAGTGGATTATTCGCCGCATCCACAATGGAATCATCATCCCACACAACCAAACCGATCGTGCCATTGCCAGATCCAGTATTCACCGTGACCGTGTAAGTCGCATCTGAGCCACTCACACCTGTGATGGTTGCGCCTGTGACACCTGTAGTTATGAGAGCAAAATCGCCAGCATCAACATCTGCCACGGATTCAGCGAACGTCACCGTGAAGTCAACGCTAGCTGTGCTTGTAGGATTGGAACTTGCGCGTGTGATACTACTTACCACTGGAGCGGTAGTATCTATAAATTGAGTATAGGAATACGCAGGTGTTGTCCAGGCGCTATCCACATTTTGGGATGTTATGCCTGTATCAATTGGAGTAAGACTCAGATTCTTGATGGTATAAGGACCATCAACTCCAGCAGTATGAATCGCGTTTCCACCAAATGAGAGCGTGATGGTTTGCACGCCGGATACTAAAGCAAAGAAATCTCCTGTATGCGTAATGTATTGACTGCCAGCGTAAAGATCTGCCGCGACTGCATATTCGCCTGCCGTTGCAAGATTCACATCGATAGTGAAATTAAGCTTTTCGTAAATGCTATTGTTGTCGTTATCGATGAGGAGATCATTATAGGTTCCAGTCAATTGCAAGGCATTTGATTTGATCAAAGCGAGCAGATCCTTTTGACGCTTGAAGAGCACGCCGTTGTTATTGCCGTTGGCATTAATCGCAATGGCAAGATAACCGGGCGTATTGGGTATGATGTAGTTGCCACTATAAATGCCATTCCCCTGATCTGTAAGTGGAACAACATCTACAACTGAATCTGGTCTTGAGATTGAAGCATTAACCGTTGCGCCAGCCAAACCCGTGCCGCTATTACTCAAGTTGGCAGTGATAGCCGCACTATCTCCAGAGCTATAAGCATCGGCATTGGTTTGAGCCGTGAGTTGGAGTGGACTATCCATAATGCCGAAGGTTTTGTAATTAATGGCATCGGTGGCAGTGATGTTTATTTGCCATGTACCGGTCATCCCAGAGACAAAATCGTACAAGGCAGAAGGTGCTGTTTCGGGACTACTCGGTGAAGCCTGGTAAGTTACTTCTGTGGGATGTGCAGTCGCATACGAAGGATTAATCACTTGTGCATCTGGACGAGTCAGAGTAAACACTGGTGCGCTTCCACCATTCCAATTTATGAAGAATTGTGTGTTGCCTGTGCTATCAATAATCAAAGGAAGTGATATTGCCTGCCCGGCATTCAGGTGCCCAGTCTTGATTTCAGTAAAGGAGAGTGGATTATTGGATGAAAGAGTAGATATATTCGCAGTTGGCGCAAGCAAGGTAGGCGCGTTAGTAGCAAGCTGACAATAGCTTGAGCTTGGAGCCTGGCCATTCATAATCGCAATGACACATTCATAGGAATTGCTATGAGTTTTACCTGATGGTGGGCTGTAGTAACTATTTCCCCATGCAGGAATATGTGCCTCATTTGTAAAATACTGCCCAGGCATCGATAGACTCGCCCAGTTTGAAGGATTAAATTCTTTAAGTGGATAATCCCAACCTACTGCACTATACCGCCCAACCAACCCGTCGTTTGCACCATTTGCAGTTATCAATGACGAACTAAGAAATCCTGAACCGCCATCTCCACCGATAAAATAATATTTAATGTCAGCCAAGTTGGGGTTAAACATATTAAAGAAAGACGACATAAATTGAGGTGTCATCTCGCATACTACTGGTTGCAACACACAATATACTCCTCCACTATTTGGGGGTGGTGAAAAAACGTCAATAGATTCAGGTTGGCTTCCTATACCAGCATGCGGCGAGCCCAAAGTATAAAGCGACCTAATCTTAACGCTGGGATCCAAATAACCAATTGCAGCACGGCTAACCAACCCACCCATCGAATGCGAAACAACAGTGATCGGAAGAGAGTTGTTAGTAGCAACGACTTTGATTTGGTCTCGCAAACATTTGGCATTTTTCTCAAGAGTGTCGGTACTCAAAGGGGTGGTCTCCAAATGTGCAATCCAGACTTGGTAACCGGCGTCTTTAAACCAATCTGGTAATGAGCCAAGAGTAGTATTGGTGCCATCATATAACTGGATATCTTGACTACAATGATATCCTCCATCGCTAAACGACGCTCCTTGCCAGCCATGGACAATAATAATCGGCGGTGTGGTAACTGTGTAATCTTGACCAGTCTGATCTGCTTGAATATTAATATAAACACGATTGGGCGGAGTAAAGGCTAAATCTGTTTTTGAAGGAACTATATAGCCAGACCAATTATACGGAACTGAAATCGAGTAACTGCCATCCGCAGATGATACGACAGATTTCACGATGCCATCCACATAGTGCAAAGTGACGCCACTTGCCCCGGTGTTACCAGAAATTGTAATTGCCGGGATATTTGAAATTGCATTTTCACGAATGTAAATTTGTGACCTTGGAAATGGAAAAACTCCGGGAATCAAATTCGTTGCGTCGGATGAAAAAACAATATATTTTCCATCGTTGGATAAAGATGCCGAAAAAGATTTGTCATTAGCATGCGTACCGTTAGCAGCATTAGATGCACGAATAGTCTCATTCGTAGCCATATCATAAATATAGATATCCGGCAGATTATAAAGACCGCCCGGAACTAAATTGTCAGCAGTAGACTCAAATGTTACATATCTTCCGTTCTGAGTTATTGCCTGCCCGTGCTTTGCTATATTTGAACCACCATAATATGAATAATGTGAATTCATCGCTTGTGTACCATCTGATGCAACTGAGACACGGGTGGTAACACCATTATCTAACTCATGAACAAAAACATCAAAGGTATTGTTTGTATCATCCGGGACCAAATTGCTGGCGTGTGAAGCGAAAACTACATCCCCATAGTCGTCCACTGAGGAATAATAAGTTGTAAGATCATTAGCTTGTGTACCATCTGATGCAACCGATACACGTGTAGTAAAGCCGGTTGCCAATTCACGAACAAACATATCTGGCTGTTGATTGCTATCTTCTGCAACTAAATTATTAGCTGAAGAAACAAAAGAAACAAATGAACCATTCGCAGAAATCGATGGATTTGTGCTGTTCCAGTTAGCCTGTTGCCCACCAGTGGAAACATCCACAATTGAAATTTTGTCATACAGTAAATCGTATACAAAAATGTCGGACATCTTGCCATTCACATCATTTGGGATCAAATTGCTAGCAGATGATTGAAAAGCTACTAATGTGCCGTCAGCTGAAATTACTGGGTATTCAGAGTCTCCATTCACAGGCGTACCGTTATAACTATAGGAAATGAGAGTAGTGCTTCCAGTATGCATATCATAAACGGAGATGTTGTATGGAGTTGATGTTAAATCAACAGTGGACATGTATGCTATATATCGTCCATCAGCTGAAATTGATGGATACCAAGACCATTCTGTGTCAGGGGAAATTTGTTCAGTTAAGCCAAGTAAGAGATCACGAACCAATATGCGGCTGGTGAATGGCTTATTCGCAGAAACAAGGTTATCCGCTGGAGAATCAAAAACTACATAGCGCCCATCAGCAGAGACAGAGGCATCGTCAGAATCCCAATTCCCACCATAATCTGTCAGATAAACCGAAACCATTCTAATATCGCCTGCTGCTGCATAAGCTGGGGTGAGAGGTGGTTCAATAAGGAGGGAAACAACAAGAATGGCAAGGAAGAGATACTTCGAAGGATTCAACCATGAACAATTAAAGCGCGGTAATTTAGGGAGTTTCATTGAATGTCTCCTGACAGCAATGGAATATTAAGTAAACATTCTGAATAAATGAGTTGTATTCTTCTAATGTTGGATCACCAGATAAAAATGGATTACGAATCATGCAATCTCCTGTTCAAAGAAAAACATTTCAAGTTTCTGAATCTATGGTATTCCCCAAAAGCGGATTTTTCCACTTCCTACAGAAACTAGAAGGCGACCATCTAATAAGTATTCAACTTGTGATAAATGTTCAACTTCTGAACCTGCGGATTCTAATTTTTGTCGAATATTCAATGTGTCCATATCAAGTAAATTAATTACACCATCATTTGCTATTGCCAACTGCTTGCCATCAGGCGAAAACACTATAGCATCTGATGGAGTTCTCTTTAATATTGTTATCTGAACATCTTTAACCTGTTTTCCTGCGCTTATATCCCACAATATCATAAATTGGTTTTGAACATTACCTCCAACACTCACCGTTGATGCTAAAAATCGCCCATCAGGCGAAAATGTAATATTCGGGCTACCACCACCATCCTTGCCTAAAGTAAATATTCTTCTATCTTTGTTAATATCCCATAGTTCAATTCCTGGGGATGCAGGCTCAGAGTATGTTGATGCTATTTTAGTTCCATCTGGCGAATATGCCATTACTATACTACCATCTGAAGCCAGACCATCATTAATATACAAGGGAGGAAGGATTTTAATAAGACCTCCTGTATTTGTGTCCCATAATTCAATTGTACCCTCCTTGTCTACGAGAGGGCTTCCTGAAACGGCAAGTTGGTTTTCGTCTGGGGAAAAAGAAAAAGAAACGAAGTCTTCACGCAAGCTTCCGATATCAACGGATGTCCATGAATTTGTGTCCCACAACTGAAGCATTTCTTGGCTTGATTCATTCCAATGAACAACAATCTTATTTCCTGTTGGGGAAAATGCCATTCTCCCAACGGTCTTGGCAGGAAGATCGAGTGAATGGACTAAATGTAATTCGCCATCCTCAAATCCCCATATTTCAACCATTCCATCCTTCTCCATCGCCACTCTTTTATTTTTGAAATCGAAAACCATATCCTTTGAATCTTTAAAAGCAGGTATTTCATCCAAGGAGATTTCTTTCAGCAAAACAACACTTTCGGGATTCTCAGATATTTTGGCATCAGACACTTCTGGGAAAGTAATACTTTCTGGTTTAGGTGTCGGTGTTGGGGACGGAGGTAGCGCTGTTGCGGTTGGTTGCGGTGTGTTGGTGGGTGTGGAGAATATTGAAGTTGTAAAACCACATGCCATTAATAATATACCGGTGATTATTGAGATAGAAGAGCGCTTCATTTTTCCTCGATAATTATGAAAAACGATTTGGAATGAGATTGGCAAATAAGATAAAGAGGGAAACCGAAATCAGAATAGTAATTATCAGTTTTAGAAAAGTACATTTTTGATACGGAGAAACTTCTGCGTCTATGTGAAACGGCTCAAATGCTCTGCTTTTACACTGCTTAATAACCAAAACTGGAATTCGCCAGAAAAGCATTTTGATATAATAGCGCGACCTGTTGGAAAACTGTGTCCCACAAGTGCGACAGATCACCTATGCCCAGAAAAATCTCCCGCGACTTTCACTATAAACTTAAAGGTCACCTGCTCGCCTCACACATCCCGCTCGCGGTCATTGCAACCCAAAATGGCTTGTCACGGCGTACGCTCCAACGCTGGTTTATCAATACCCTGCCCAAGAACTATCTCATTCTGTTGAAGGTTTTAGCCTTCATTCGATTGCCTGAAAAAGAAACCAGCGAACTCTTGCAGTTGGCTGGGTTTCCGGCGCTGGCTGAGTTACGGCGCACAGCCGCCACTGTCCAAGACCGGGACTCCTTGCAGGCTTGGCCCGCCTCGCCAGCCCCCAACCAATCCCAGCCTAGCCCCAACTACTTCGTAGGTCGGCGTGATCTCATCGTTGAGGTCAAAAAATACCTGCTCAACTCGGGTGGCTTGAAAGTGTGTGGACTTAGAGGCTTGGGCGGCGCGGGCAAAACCACACTCGCCAAACGCCTGGCTGAAATGTTGAAGCCCGAATTTCCCGATGGCATCTTGTGGGGCGAATTAAATCACTCGGACACCGAATCAATTTTGAATCAGTTCGCGGGGGATTACGGTGAAGACTTGGCGCAGTATCCCGGACTGGCGTCTAAAGCCAGCTTGGTGCGAAGTTTGTTGAGTCGTAAACGCGCGCTCATTGTGTTGGACAACGCCGAAAATGATGAGCAACTTAAATACCTGCTGCCGCCTAAAACAAGCTCGTGCGCCGTGCTCATCACCTCGCGTAAAAAACTGAAAACCTTGCGCGGCTGGGAATCTTACGAAGTCAAAGGTTTCGATTCAAAAGAGTCGCTTGCGCTTTTCCAGTTTTTCCTAAGCAGGGCCACAGTGGAGCGCCACCAGTTGGCTTTAACGCAAATGGTTGAACAACTCGGTCATCTGCCTTTAGCCGTGCTTATCCTCGCCAGTTATCTGCAACATCGTCCGGACCAAATCATCGAACAACTGCCTGAGACTCTCAAAGATCGACAGGCACGCATGAATTTGTTGCACGCCGAAGAGGATGAAAGTGTGCGCCTCACCTTTGAGTTAAGTTGGGAAGCGCTGTCATCAGATGACCAGCAGTATTTGGCTCTGCTCAGTCAATTTGGAGGCCGAAGCTTTTCTACGCCGGCTGCTGCTGCATTATGGAACGTGCCAATGCGCCCCGCCAAAAATTGGCTGACCAACTTTGCCGACCTCTCCCTGGTTGAACCCGGTCAGGTTGAGCGTTGGAGTTTACATCCGCTCATCCACGATTACCTCACTGAAAAAGTGGAAATCCACTACGACGCACAACGCCAACCCGTCACTCAGCGCTTGGTGGAACATTTCACACAGAATATCCGGCAAAGTGGCACGGGCGGCTATCGGCATTTGGCGCCTGATCTGGATAACATCATCCACGCGCTGGATAACTCATATACTCATCAATTGTGGGAATTGTTGGCGCGTAGCTCCCCCTCCGTCTTGAATCTGCTGGAAACATTTGGGCGTTATGAGGCAATTGATCATCTGGCTGATAAAGCGATTGTGGCGGCTGAACGTTTGGAAGACGACGCGACGCTGGCAGCGCTCTTCCATTGTTTGGCGGCTATTGACAACGATGGATATATGAACTACGCCCGGGCTGTTGAGCGCGCCAACTTGGGGCTGGCAATGGCGCGTGATCTTGGAGATTGGGCGCTGGCTTGTGAATTTAATTTTATTCTGGCACGGGCAGCATGGGCTGAAGGCGATGCTGATTTGGAAAAACATTATTGGGCCGAAATTGAGCAGGTAGCCAAACCCCGACGATTGGATGACATCTTATTGCGCCTGGCTGAGGCGCGGGCTTGGCGCGCCGTTTGGCATGGCGATTACGCCTTTGCCGAAGAGACGCTCACCGGGTTCATTCAATACGCACGACGCGCGAAAAAAACGAAGTCGCTTTGGCACGGCTACGATTATCTGGCGTACGTTTTCCATCGTAAAGGCGATTTCAAACGCGCCGATACCAATTACCAGCATGCTTTAGATGTAGCATTTAGAGCCGACGGCTTGCGCCCGGTGACGGTCCTACTTGGCCGCGCCCAAAATGCTGTGGCATGGGGCGAACTTGATTTAGCGCAATCGTACGCCGACGAAGCCCTGAACCTGACGCAGTCAGTGGCGCGCCCGATCGATATTCTGGATGCCCATATTTATAGCGGCGATGTGGCGTTAGCCCGCGCTGATTACGCTGGCGCGCGCGAACTTTGGGGCGCGGCGTTGCAAATTTCTCAAGCGAGTCGCGCCAGAGCGAAGGAGTGTGTCACGCTGGCCCGACTAGGGAAATTGTGTACACAGGAAGGCAACTTACCCGAAGCCGAGAAATTCCTTGAGCAGGCTTTGCAAGTGGCGACTCACTTCCGCGAGTCAAGGCTCAAAGGTTACGTTTATGAACAATTGGCGTATTTGGCAGCCGCCAAAGGGCAAAACCAACAAGCCTGTGCCTATGGAGAAAAGTGTCTCGAGGTTTATGATCAGATGCGACTGCGCGAAGCAGTTGATTTTAGAAAGTGGTTACACTCTGTACGCAAACAAAAGACCTGATCGGTGAACTGACCCGGTCAGGTCTTTTTATTGTGGGCCGGTTTAAGTTTGCGTGCCGCGCGCCGGAAATCTCGGCGCACATTTGGGCGCGGTCTTAATTCAAAACTCGGAGATTTTTGAAATCTCCGAGTTCTCATTTCATAGCGCCTCTGTTTATCAACCCCTCGCCGCAATCGGACCCAGATACGACTCCAGCGCCGCGTCCATCTGCTCGAACGATTCGCAGACGAAGAACATCGGGTTGAAGGCATAGACCGTCTTCGGGATTTTGGCGATCGTCTCGATGGCGAACGGCGCCAGGATCACCTCGCCTCCCAGATACCCCTCGTGTGGAATGCCCAACTTCTCATACAGCGCGTGGACGACGTTCCAGCCTTTATCCTGTGACGACATCTGTCCCTGCCGGTGCAGTTCATTGACGCCTTCAACAATGCGGTTGATATTCTCTTTATGCGTGTTGAAATGCTTCTGAAGTTGCTCAAACACATTCCCGCTGTAATCGAACACATTGTCCCGCCCCAATCTGTAAAACTCCATGATGGTGTTTGCCAGTTCCGCGCGCCCTGAAATCGTTCCCGCGCCGAAGACCTTGAAACGGTTGTCCTCCATCACCAGCCCAAACTCGGTGCTGTACCACGCCAGGCGTTTGATGACTTCCCTCTCCTCCTCGGTCGCTTTCATATACGCGGGCGCAAACTTGTCCTCGATGCGCGCATAGAATTCCTGGGTCAGGTATGGCAGATGACCGAAAATATCGTGGAACATATCCGGCTCGGGCGTGAATTCCATCTGGCCGCGCGAACGCAGATAATCGGTAATCAGGAAGATGCGCTGGGCGAATTTCTTATACCAGTCGTCCGCCAGCGTGTAGCGCACCGCCGTCCGTTCGATGCGCCAGCCCGAGCGCGGCGTAATGTGTTCATTGAGATGGGCAACCGTCGGGATGTGAAGCGGATCGAGTTCCAGCAGGGTCAAGCCGTGTTTGAATTCATGGCAGATGTGTTCGAGCATGTGCGAACGATGTATCCCCGCGAACAGGTCAGCCCAGATCGCGTGTTGATCAGCGGAGAAAACGAGTTCCTGGCTTTCGGCGGTATATTCGCGGGACGGATCAATCTTTTGCCCGGCAATATCTCCTGTGTATGTTGGAGTTTGATTCTTATCCATGATTTTCACCTTTCCTGATAAAGAAGGATCGTGCTTTGATAAAAATATTATCACCCCCAAACAGGCGGGTCAAGAGGACTGAGGGGTATCTTGTTACATCCTTCAAAATGACGCGCGCCGCCCTGAACGTTTGGGTTAGAATCTCTGACGACGATGGAACAATCCCTGGACGGCAAAACCATTTTGATCACCGGCGCGGCTCGCCGCCTCGGACGCGTCTTCGCGCTGGTTTGCGCGCGCGCCGGAGCGGATATCGTCATTCATCACGCGCATTCAGATGCCGACGCCGAGACTCTGCGCGTCGCAATTAACGGACTTGGCCGCCGCGCCTTCGTCTTCAAATCGGACTTCACCGACTCTTCCTCCACCCGAAACCTGATCCAACAACTCAACCAAACCGCGCCCATTCATTGCCTCGTCAACAACGCGGCGATATTCGAATCCTTGACCTTCGATTCCACCTCGCTCGACGATTGGAACAAACACCTCGCCGTCAACCTGACCGCGCCGTTCCTCCTCAGTCAAGCCTTCGCCGCCCAAGCCGAAGAAGGCGCGCGCATCGTCAACGTTCTCGATTGGCGCGCGCTGCGCCCCGGCGCGGATCATTTTCCCTATACCGTCACCAAATCCGCGCTCGCGGCGCTGACCAAATCTTTAGCCGTTGCCCTCGCGCCAAAAATCATCGTCAACGGACTTGCCCTCGGCGCGATCCTTCCGCCCGCCAATGGAAGCGCAGACTCCGACATCGTCAGGAAAATCCCCATGCGACGTTGGGCAAATGAAAACGAAGTCGAACAGGCGTTATTATTTTTGCTCACCTGCCCTCCGTACATTACCGGCGAGATCATCCACGTGGACGGCGGCCGGCATTTGGTGTAATAAAACGTACCGCGACATTCATGTCGCAGTACAATACAAAAGGATCATCATGGACAAAGTCATCATCAAAAACCTGCTCGCCCGCGGCATCATCGGCGTCCGCGACTGGGAACGCAAACGCGCGCAGGATATATTGATCAACATCGTATTATTCACGGACGCGCGCCGCGCGGGCGAAACGGATAACATCAAAGATTGCGTTGATTACAGCGCGATGTCGAAAAAGATTCAGGCTCATGCCGAAAGCGCGGGCAGGCTTACCGTCGAAGCGCTGGCGAACGATTTGGCGAAAATCTGTCTCGAAGACAGCGGCGTCCAGAAAGTCATCGTCCGCGTGGAGAAGCCCGGCGCGGTCAGGTTCGCTGAATCCGTCGGCGTGGAAATCGAACGACCCCGTTCGCCTCGTACAAAACATCTAAAGAAGCGAACGGGGCAAAGCCGCGATGAATGAGTCGCATCTGGCGTATCTGAATCTTGGCTCGAACGTTCAGCCTGAGACGAATCTGCCGAAGGCTGTGAAGTTGTTATCGAAATATGGAGGGATTCAAAAAATTTCAAGCGTCTGGGAATCGGAGGCTGTGGGAACAAAAGGACCGAATTACCTGAACGCCTGTGTATTGTATAAATCCGCCCACTCTCTGACGGATCTAAAGGAGCGGGTCATTACGCTCATTGAGACTCGACTCGGACGGCGACGCATGGAAGACAAATCCGCGCCCCGCTCCATGGATATTGACATCATCCTGTTCGACGATCAACCCGTCAATGATTCGGTGTGGGAACTGGCGTTCGTCGTCGTGCCGCTGGCGGATATTTACCCGGAATATCGCGTGGTCGTAAAAGAGGAAACAGTAATTGAAATCGCAACGCGCCTCCGCCGGGAAGTGTGGCTGGAGACGCGTCCGTTAATGTTAAGACCCTAAAGGTTTCCAAAACCTTTAGAGAGTGTCTGAAAAGTCAAAAATACTCTCTCGTTATGTCATTCTGAGTGGCGCAGAGCGGCGAAGAATCTCCGATTTGCCGGAAAGATTTCAAGCGGGAGGAGAGATTCTTCGCTCCCTTCGGTCGCTCAGAATGACATGTACGGTAGTTTTCAGACAGCCTCTTAGGGTCTCGAGTCAGACTTGAAGCGGTTTCGATCCCCGGCTGATATTATCCAGAAATTCCTGGCGCGTCGCCAGGTTGGCGCGGAAGGCTCCGTGCATGGCGGAGGTCGTCATGCGGGCGTCGTGTTTCTTCACACCGCGCATCATCGAACACAGGTGCATCGCCTCCACAACGACCGCCACGCCCTGGGGATTCAATAGTTCGCTGATAAAATCGGCGATCTGGCGCGTCATGCGTTCCTGCACCTGCAAACGGCGCGCGTACATGTCCACAATGCGCGGGATTTTCGAAAGCCCAATCACCTTGCCCGCCGGGATGTAGGCGATATGGGCGCGCCCGATGAATGGCAACAGATGATGCTCGCACAAACTGTAAAATTCGATATCGCGCACAATCACCATCTCGTCGTAACTGATGTTGAAGAGCGCGCCGTTGACAAACCTTTCAGGATCGGCCTTGTAACCGCTCAACAGTTCGGAGTACATGCGCGCCACGCGCTCGGGCGTGTTCTTCAACCCCTCCCGTTCCGGGTCCTCCCCCACCGCCTTGATTAATTCAGCGATGCTTTTTTTCGCCGCGTCAAAATCAATCGTCGCGATATCGTCGCTCATAATGTCGCCATCGTCAAATTCCATTTTCTCTCCTTGACAATGCCAGTAGCGCCGAGGTGCCGCTGGCGCTGATTGGTTTTACAAACTCAACCGACAACCGGCTCGATCAAACCATACGAGCCGTTGCGGCGCCGGTACACCACCTGAATCGAATTCTTCTCGGCGTTGAAGAACACAAAGAAGTTATCGTGCCCCAGCAGGCGCATCTGTTCAACCGCCTCGTCCTCGGTCATCGGCATGACAATAAACTTTTTGCGGCGGGCGATCAACGGCATAAGTTCGCCCGTGTCGTCCAGCGGCGCTTCCTCTTCCTCAAAAACTTCCGCGGCCGAGCGCCTATCGCCGCGCCCGTGATAATGCTTGCCCTTGTAGCGCTCGATCTGGCGCTGCATCTTTTCAAAGGCGACATCGAACGACCCGCGCAAATCATCCGAACGTTCCTCGGTTCGCAACATGAAGCCCTTGCCGCGCACTGTGATCTGCGCCACCTGGCGATCCTTTGCGCTGCGGGCCGTCTTTGCGTGAGACACCTCCACCCGCACCTCGTCAATTCCCGGAAGGTGTTTTTCGAGTTTGGCGGCTTTCTGCTCGAGGTACTCACGCGTGGTATCCGTCAAACGCATGTTCCGCGCCAGAGTTTCAACTTTGTTCGCCATGGTACTGCCTCCTGAAATGTGATATCAACGGCGCAAACGCGCCATTGTCAAACCCGGGCCAGATCGTGATGCGAAAGCGCGCGGGCGATGGTGATCGCGTAAATCTCTTTCGCGCCGGATGACGACAACGCCTCCGCGCAGGCTGAGATGGTGGAGCCGGTGGTGGCGACGTCGTCCACAATGAGGATTGACTTCCGCTTCGCCGCCGACGGGTGAGCCTGGTACGCCTTCGAGACATTTTCCCCGCGCTCCTGCGGATTCAACCCCACCTGCGAACGCGTATCGCGCGTCTTCGCCAAAACATGCGGCGCGTATTCCAGCCCCAGTTCGTAGGCGAGCGGCCGCGCCACCAACCCAACCTGATTATATCCCCGCTCTTTGAGGCGTTTTCGCCCCAAAGGCACGGGAGCGATCATATCCAAATCCCATTGCAAAGAATGAACAAACTCCGCCATCTGGAGTGCCAGCGAATCGCCGAGCCCGATATTGCGGCGGTACTTGAGCGTATGCAGCGCGTTCTGAATCGGCGAATCAAAAACCGCCCATGATCGCAGAAAGCGATACACAGGCGGGTTCAACTGACATTTCTCACACAAACCAGTCTTGCGAATGGGGATTCCGCATTTCTCACAGAACGGCTCCACAATACGCGGGACGCGCGTCTGACAATCCGGGCACCAACGCGAACCTGCTTTTCCACACCCTCCACACACCGGCGGGAAGAGCAAGTCCAGCCCGCTCCAGGTCAATCGGTAAAAACGATACGACCAGGGTATGTCGCTCACAGAATAAAAGTTTTATTATATGTTGGCTCCGCCGAGGCTTTCCATAATTTGGAACACAGCAGGCAAAAGAATGATGATCAGAATGGACGGGAAGATCAGCAGCGCCATCGGGATGATCATTTTGATCGGGGCCTTGTGCGCCTGCTCTTCCGCAAGTTGACGTCGCTTCACGCGCATTTGATCCGCTTGAATACGCAGGACCTTCGCCAGGCTTACGCCCAGTTGCTCGCTCTGAATGATCGCGGCGGTGAAACTGGTCATTTCCGGTATGCCCAACCGGTCGGACATATCCTTCAACGCGTCGCGGCGGACTTTTCCAAGCTGGATTTCCTTGAGGGTCCTGGCGAACGCCAGAGCAAGCTGGTTATCCCATTTTTCAGCCACTTTGGACATGGCGGCTTCAAACCCCAGCCCGGCCTCCACGCAGATTGTCAGCAGGTCGAGCGAGTCCGGCATGGCCTTGCGGATCTCCATCTGGCGGGCGGTGATGCGGCTGGACAGCATAAGGTGGGGCACAAAGAATCCAAAAAAACCGCCGCCGCCGATATACAGAAAAATAGTGCTGGGATTCTGTTGGCGCGTAATTAAAACTATGGCTAGCAGGAAACCGGCCAGGACCACGCCCAAAACAAATCGAAGCGCGAGGAAAGTCGGCGCGTCGATCGGCCATGGGTTCCCCGCCAATTCGAGCCGCCTGGCGGTATTTTGAATCGCTTTTTGAGGCGTGAACCGCGCGGAAATCTCGCCCACCCTGCGAATGATGGGGTAGAGCACGCGTTCGGCGAACGGCTGGGAGAGTTCAATCTCCTCCAGGGACGTCACATCGCCGCGCTGGATAAACTCAGCCAGACGCGCCTGCAAAGGATCGTCGTCTCCGCCCTGTTCACCCCTTCTAAGACTGACGACCACCACGGCGATGGCGCCGATAAGGACTAGTCCGCCAAGAACGTAGATAATAGTCATATTACACCTCGATATCCGCAATCTTCATCATTACGAAATAACCGGCGACAATCATGCCAACGATGACGGCGACAGATAGCCAGCCGCACAGAGGTTGAGGCACAGCCCTGTTCGGCGCGAAGAAAGTGCCGATATAAGTCGGGCTGATAAACCATAACGCAATGGATAGAAATATGGGTATCAAAGCCAAAACCGTGCCGGATGTCCGAACCTGGGCTGTCATCACGCGAATTTCGCCTTTGATTCGAACGCGCTCGCGAATGGTAAAAGAAATGGTGTCCAGAATTTCCGAGAGGTTGCCGCCCACTTCCCGCTGGACGTTGATGGCCGTCACAACAAAGTCAAGGTCTTCGCTGGGGATTCGGCGCAGGAGGTTTTCCATGGCTTTATCCATGGGAATGCCAATCTGCATTTCCTGGACCACGCGCCGAAATTCATCGCAGATCGGCGTGGGCAACTCCCGGCTCACGGCTTCCATGGCTTGCATGGTGGAATACCCGGCCCGTAAACCGTTTACCATGAGGTTGAGCATGTCGCCCAATTGATCGTTGAACTTTCCAAGGCGGATGCCCTGCTGACGCTTCACATAGAAACGCGGGATAAAGAAACCAACCACCCCGCCAATGACCAGCGACGCGATGTGGGGCTGGATAATAAATGCAATCACAGCGACCGCCGCCGCGGAAATAAAAACCAGGGCGTAATATTCAACGACTTTAAATTTTAGATCCGCGCGCGCCAACTCCCGCGCCACCCGGTCGCCCGCGGAGGAACTTGCCACCCTGCGGTTCATCCATTCGGTGACGAGGGAACGGCTGGCTTCCTCCCCTGCGGAGTCCTGCTTTTGATCTTCTTCCAGAAAACGGCCAAGGCGCTCTTCAACCACCGACCGTTCGCTGTTTATGGAAACCACCAGGCCGACGATCAGGAGTATGATGATTGCGATTCCGCCGCCTATTAATATCGGTAGATTCATATCTCACTATCCTGTCAGATTCTAAATTAATAACGACGGCGTTCGCCGATCCCAAAGATGGAAGGGGGTAAATTAATACCCGCAGTTTCGATCTTTTCCATGAACTTGGGTCGCAACCCGGTGGGACGCAAGCGGCCGACGATTTTACCGTTTTCCATGCCGGTTTGTTCGAAGACGAAAATATCGGTCATCGTAACTACTTCGCCTTCCATGCCGCTGACCTCAGTCACAGTAGTAACTTTGCGCGTTCCATCGCGCATACGCTCCTGTTGGACAATAAGGTCCACAGCGCTGGATACCTGTTCGCGAATCGCGCGCACCGGCAGGTCCATGCCCGCCATCAAACACATCGTCTCGATACGGGCAAGCGCGTCGCGCGGGGTGTTTGCATGGGCGGTGGTCATGGAACCATCGTGACCGGTGTTCATGGCCTGCAACATGTCCAGGGTTTCGCCGCCGCGACATTCGCCCACAATGATCCGCTCGGGGCGCATACGCAGCGAGTTAATGACCAGATCGCGGATCGTAATTTCGCCGCGTCCTTCGATGTTGGGCGGGCGGGATTCGAGAGTGACGACATGTTCCTGCCGCAATTGCAACTCGGCGGCGTTTTCGATTGTGATAATACGCTCATCGTCCGGAATGAAACTGGACATTACATTCAACAGGGTTGTCTTCCCAGAGCCGGTACCGCCGGATATCAAAATATTCAGACGCGCTTCCACACATGCCTTGAGAAATTGCACTGCTTCGGCGGAAATGGATCCAAACTGAATCAACTGATCGACAGTAATGGGGTTCCTGGAAAATTTACGAATGGTCAGCGTGGGACCGACAAGGGAAATCGGAGGAATAACGGCGTTTACCCGGGAACCATCCTGCAAACGAGCATCCACGTATGGGCTGGATTCATCAATACGCCGCCCTAACGGAGCCACAATACGATCGATAATTCTCATTACATGATCGTTATTCTCAAACGTGACCGGAACCCGATGAAGTCGTCCTTTTCTTTCGATATAGACGTTTTTGGGGCCGTTGACCATGATTTCAGTGATTGTGTCATCTTCAAGAAGAGGTTGAAGAGGTCCTAACCCCAATATCTCGGCTGCGATCTGCTCAAAGAGTCGGGCGCGTTCCGGTCTTGACAGGACAATGTTCTCTTCCGCGAGGATCTGCTCGAAAAGGTCCTGAATCGTACGCCTCACATCCTCCGTGCGCGTAATGTCCATGGAGGGATCCAACTCGGATAAAAGTTTGTTTTGCACCCGAACCTTCAAGTCGAAATAGGAACCTGCCTGCGGCGACGTGATGGGCGCGTTGACGCGACGGGATTGTAGTGAAGACAGGCGCGAACCTTCCCCACCCCCGCTTCCCTGGGATCCGCCGGGCGACTGTGATTGCCCTCCCGATGAGGATCCCCCCTGTCCCTGTTCAATACGTTTTAAGAGAGACATCTTTCACCATCTCCATCACTTGAATACCAATTAAAGAATTACCGCCGTCCGCCAACCCGGTCTGTTTCGCCGCCGGCTTCCTGCGCCGCCGCGCGCGCTCTCACGCTCTCAGCCAATGAGAATACGCCGCGCGCGGCAGGCTGGTTTTTACTATCAAGCACAAAAGGGACGCCGCGCGTTACCGCTTTCGCGGCTGTGGCCTCGTCCAGCGGAATTACCACCGAGACCTCGTGCTTCAAATTTTCAGCGACGCGTTCGGGCGTAATATTGCTTATCCGTTTGTCGTACCGGTTCATGACAAACAGGACACGCTCGCGACCAACTCCGAGCGTTTGGAGCAGATCAAGGGCAAGGCGACAATTCTTGATGGACGGGATATCCTGCGTAGTCACGAGAACGATCAAATCGCTCAAGTCAACAGCCGCCAGGGTCACATCCGTTAATTGCGATGCCGTATCAACAATGACGTAGGCGTACATCTGGCTTAGAAATTCGAGCACCCTGGCGAACTGCCCGCTCGAAACCTTCTCGGCATGTTCAGGGCGGCCCGGCGCCGCAAGGATGTGAAGTCCAGACGCCGCGTGTTTCAGCATTACATCTTCCACGATTTCGGCGTCAAGTTCCTCGGCGCGGGGCGCCAAATCAAGCACTGTATTCTTACCCTGTTCATTGATAAAAACAGCGACATCGCCAAATTGGAAATTGCCATCCACCAGAGCGACCTGGGTATCCGCGTTGTTCAGGGTCAATGCCAGGTTTACCGCCAGAGTGGTGCATCCCACCCCGCCCTTCGGGCTGTAGATGGTAATGACTTTCCCTTTTGGTCCTCTCAGCCCGGCCATGGCGCCCATATTGCCTGAAGTCGGCATGGCCTGGACTTGAACGGATTTCGATTTTTCGATCCGCGCCATGTCGCCTGCGCGGCGAATGGCTGAGATCAACTCATCGCCCATTGGCGGCTTGGTGAGGAAATCGCGCGCGCCGACCAGCATCGCCTTCCGCATGTAATTCTGATCGCTTTGCACCGAAAGGATGACAACCTGAACTGCGGGCTGTCGGGCGCGGATGGCTTCCGTTGCCGCGATGCCGTCCATGTCCGGCATGTTGATATCCATAAGGACCACATCCGGGTTCAATTCCTGCGATATCTGAATTGCCTCCTTGCCTGTCCGCGCAATTCCCACGACATCCACGTCCGCTTCGAATTGCAGCAGTTTCTTCACATTCTCGCGCGTTTCAGAAACATCGTCAACAATCAAGACACGTATTTTTTCACCGGCAGACATAAGGCATTTACCTCACGGTTAAATTTTTATTGCTGAGGCTGAACGCTGATAATATCGTTTGGCAACAGGGGCGGCGCCAAAACGTCAATGCGAGGCTGTTGGGCATACGGCAACTTGGACGGCAGCGAAATATTGTACTGCGTCAGGATCCAGGTCAGCGTCGCGGATTGGGCTTCGATCTTCGCGGGATCGTTTGGATTGCGGAGCGACATCGAAAGGACGGCGCCGCTATACACAAAGTAGTTCAACGCAATGGAATCTTGCGGCGTCACCATCAACGTAATAATATCCGGGGCGGTATCAGCCTGCGCGGGCGGCGGGGGCGTTGCATTGGGATCGACAGCCACAGGCGCTGCCAGTTCAAAATTTCCGAGATTCAGGACAGTCACATCCTGTATGATCATTTGACAAACCAGGCGAGGTCGTTGCGGCTCGGATGGAACCGAATAAATCGCTTTTTGGAAGGTCGGGTCAAGTTCCGTGCGCCCCTGACGCATCGCCCACTCCAATGTCAGCGGATCAATCGTTCTGAAGGGCCGATCATTCTCGGGGAAGAATTCATCGCGCATGGTTGACAAATAGTTCGGGAGCGCGCTTTGATAGGCAGGATCCACGTCCAGAAATGTCACACATGCCGTGACGTTCACATGCGCGCCGTCATTGATGCCATACGCGGCCGTGGATAGGCGGTTGGTGGGGATTGCCATCGCGACCATGCTGGGCGGAACCAAAGTCGCCCAACGCGGACCGGGAAGATCGCCCGGGGCGGACCCAACCATGGACGAGGTGATCAAAGTTCCCTGATCGAGGTCGAATCGGGCTGTTTGGTCAACCAGATTCACCTCCTCGCCCTCGGTAAACATCACCTCCACCACATTTTCCTGTGGGATGGTAAACGTTCCCAACATTTCCCGCGTAATAACAGTTCCTTGCGGGATGTTCTGGCTTGCATAATAAACTCTGACGGTGGTCGTCTCCGTTTGAGCGGTGGGAGCGGCCGGGTTTAAAAGCCCAAGGCCAAAAACCACGACCACAATGCCAACTATCACAATCAAAAGAAGGAAGATGAATATTCGGCCGCGACGCATGTTTTATTCTCCTCTCAATATTTCGCCTTTAATGGCGGAAGATACAATGTAGCGATCATTATAATAGTATACACCCAAATCAATAATAACAAATTAGTAAGAAAGTACGAAAACGGCGCCCGGCAAACCAAAATTTTGCCCGGATTGGCCAACCGGAAATCCCATTTTCATCAGGAACGGGCCGGGACGGCCAACGAAATTCGCGCGCCCTTTCCGACCGCGCTATCCATTTCAAAACTCCCGCCCAACATTTCAGTCCGTTCCCGGATCAGTTTAAGCCCAAGACTTGGACTCTGCTCAAGGACATCCGGATCAAACCCGCGTCCATTATCGTCCACGCTGACGCGGATTCTTTCCTCGCCCATATCCAACGCCACTTTGACGAGGCTCCCCTGGCTATGCCGCGCGGCGTTCCCCAAAAGTTCCTGCATGGCGCGGAATATCATCACCTCCAGATAAGGCTCCAGTCGGCGCTCATTTCCAGTGATCGTCACGTTGACATCCAGGCCGCTTTGTTCCTTGAACGCGTCTGAATATCTGCGGACTGTGGGAACAAGCCCCAGATCGTCGAGCATCATGGGCCGCAGCTCAAAAATAAAATTCCTCACCTTTTGAAACGTGCCCATCGCCGAGGCTTTCAGGCTGTTGAGCTCGCCGCGCGCCTGACCCGCGTCCACGTCGAACAGTCGCATTGCAATTTCGGTTTGCAGGATGAAATTCGATAGCGCCTGCGCCGGACCGTCATGCATTTGCCGCGAGAGGCGCTGCCGCTCGGTCTCCTGCGCGTTCACCAGCATCTCGACGCTGGCAAGCGGGCCCTTCCCACCGGCGGATGAAGAAGAGGCGCCAGATCCGCCCGATGAACCGCGCGCCCGCTCAAGCGTGGATTTGAAGCGTTCCAAATAATTTTTTTCGGTCTGCAATTTTTCCAGCTGACCGCGCATCACAAACAGACGCTGTTGCGCGTCAAGAGCAGAATCGTAGGCGGACTTGACCTCCTGAGGCGGAAGACTGCCCAACTGACTTTGCACCTGCTGGAGGTGCGTAGTGATCGCGGCGTTACGCTGAGACAGTTTGGAAAGTTCGCCCTGACTCTGTTCAATCATCAAGGTGATTTCCCGCAAAGACCTTTGCGTTTCATCCAGTTCTTTTTCAATATCCAACTCTTCGCTGGAAAACGATTCGTTCAACATAAAGTTCACTCCTGGGGCTTAATGGCTGTATCCTGCAACTTCACCCATCCGCGCCTTAAGGCATACACTACAGCCTGGGTTCGGTCTTCCACGCCAAACTTCCGCAATATGGAGGTGACGTGATTCTTTACGGTTTGATGGCTAATGCCCAGCAAGCCCGCAATCTCCTTGTTGCTCATGCCGCGCACCACGCACGATAAAACCTCCATCTCGCGATCTGAAAGCGGATGAAAAGGCGAGCCCGGTTCGCTATACGATCGGCGCGCGCCGTCCATCTGTTCGTCAATCCAGCGATCCAAATCACGGCGGTTGAAAATATTCCCGGCGATGGCATACTTGCCCTCCACCACCGCGCGAATGGTGCGCGAAAGAACCTCGGGCTCGATCTCTTTGGCGCAATAACCCACCGCCCCTGCAAGCACGGCATGGATCGCCTGCTCGACATCGTCATAGCCGGTTAGCAGAACGATGCGCGTCGGCAAATGTTCGGAGGTGACCATGTGAGTCACTTGTTGCCCGTTCATGCCCGGCATGTTAATATCAACGACCGCGACCATCGGTCGCAATGAGCGGATATGCGCGATGGCTTCCTTTCCATCCGCCGCCTGCGCGACCACTTGAAAATCTTTTTCAAGCGAAAGCGCGTCCACCACGCCCTGGCGAAAAAGCGGATGATCGTCGGCAACGAGCAGTGTAATCTCTTTCATTCAGTCACTGTGTTCCTGTGTTGGTCTTGGCGTGAGTATAGCACAGTCGCGATATAGGGGCAATTAATCCGACCCGTGTTAAATTCCAATTTCGTTATATAAACTCATCCTGCCAGAACGTCCCGAAGGTTTCCTGGAGAAACCATGCTGCGCCGCTCAACCTTCGGGACGGTGTATAACATCAGTTACAAACGCGGCGATCAAGGCTCAGGCGCAATACGATAAAGACGCGCCCCCTCCGCCTCCCCCAAATAATCAAACGCCGGGTTTCCGCGCGGGTTGTCGTATAAATCCTGCAAAGCCGCGAGCGAATCGCTTTTCTCCAAAACCAGATATTTGGCTTGATATCTTTCCGCCACTGCAAGGATTGTGGATTCATCGCCCAGCGGCAAGCGGATTGCGGACCGTCCGGTACGCACATAATACCCGGGCGGATTCGGAACGATCACAACGTCCTTCGGGCTGATCCCGTTTTCCTGAAATTTTTCCTCCACCGACGCGTAGATCACATCGTCCTCCGCCCAACCCGATTCGATCACGCGAATATTGACGAGGAAACCTGTAAACAGGATCGCCCACAAGACCAACGCGCCGTGAAATATGTATGGCGCGTTCTTGTCGGTAAATTGATTCTTATCGCGC